>JAABUP010007511.1_pt1 | contig 14552 bp, 24 predicted proteins | sample 5559201 | NCBI WGS metagenome assembly JAABUP01 (sample SAMN10711887, study PRJNA513373) | rock metagenome | isolation source: Antarctica rocks | place: Antarctica | reverse complement strand
AAAGTTGGGTGTGCAATCCCTGACGGTATGGTGACTGATGTTGATGTGTCAGTTTGGGATGCACATCAATGTTCAAGGCCACAGGAATGCAAATGTGTGTAAGCAGACTTATGATGCCTGCTGTAGGAGCCACCAAGTTCTAGCGTAACCCTCAACTGCAGTCACTATACCTGGCACTTGAGTCATATGATGTATACATGCCAGGCCATGCAGAAGCTGTGCAAACCTTGTTGAAGGATGTAATGCAAAATAAAGAGTTATATTGGGAAGTCCTGATAAGCGTACCTGGCTGCAGATCTCTCTGCAAAGCACATAAAATTGCGCAAGTGCACTGTGTTGCTGTGTATATTTCATCTTGTTTGCTGAATCAGGATTTTGGATGCTCATATATGTGAGCTGGCCAGCTGCCAATAGGAGCCACTGATCCTGATACTAGTATCCTGCCAGACAAGAAGCGCTGCTTTACAGCGTCAAACTGCTCTACTAGTGTACTGCTTTCAATTTCTACCAAAGATGCATGTCAAATTGCCCATTGAGCATCAATGCTTGTCAATGACTCATTGCTTCTAGAATATACATATAGCAAATGCCCACCAGCATCATTTGCTGCACAGACATGAAATGGCCAGCGACAAAACAAAGATCCTGCTTGCTGCTGCGGCTATGTTGACATGACTTCTGACTGCGAACTCATTTCTGGCATCAAACCCTGGTTGAAACCCTCCATGGCTGGCCTCTCCCTTGACATGGGCCTGGGTGCCACCTGGTGTTCCATCTCAGCAATGCGCAGATTCCTGTTGCAAACAAATTTCCCTTAGTGCGGCAGAGCCCAACATACCAGCTTTGCACTGAGAGATCATGTAAGGCAAGATCGAAGATTTGATGATGGTGTGCAGATTTGCATAATTGACTGGGAAGAATGACTTGCTGCATGTTTGAAACACACTGCTAACTACAGCAACCGCTGCACAGGGCTACAATGGACAAGACAAACAAAGACATTCTCACTTGGGACATCAAGTGCACTGCTTGCTTGCATCAGCAGATCACGGAGCTTCTACTGCACAAGCTACATAGCAACAACAATGCGCTGTACCAAAAGCAAACTCATGCAACAGTGCCCAGAGTGCATTGGCAGCTGTGATCCGCACCTGGCAGCTAGCTCGCTCTTGAGAAGGGCTACATCTGAGCGCAGAGAGTCGATTTCTGCCCTCAGCTCATCATTACTGTCCCCCAGCCCTTGTGCCCTGCAAGCAGCCTCACATCCTGAGTGCGCACTAGCCATGTCAATAAGTTGTTTATATAGTTACTTGTGGAAAAGGATACGACAAAGGTTTTCCAGATATACCCTTGTACCCCTTGTATATATTCTGTCCTTCAAAACGAGTAGTAGAAAAGATGCAATCTTGTGCTGTCTGGTAGGCTTACTCAGTTGCCACAGCGTGCAAAGCGTGCACATGCCATAGCATGAAAACTGACCCTGGGGGAGGAGGCAGGGTCTCTTTGGCCTCCTTGGTGGATCTCCTGGGGGCCTTGCTGCCACCCCAGGCCGCCCCTATCCCTGCCCCTGGCTTCATCACAGCATGCTTCAAATTCTTGATCTCCCGCCGCAGGTCATTGATCTCCCTGATCAGCGCCACATTTTCCTGTAATGATCACAAAACTGTGTTGTGAACGAAGTGGCTGCCACTCTTCATGGCAACCGACCCCAAAACTCAAGCCAATTCATGTAAAGCATTCACCTTGATGGTCGGAATGGACATGTTGCTCAACACACCTGCAACTTCCTCAGAATGCTTGAAACAGCTAAAAAAATAAAGAAAAGTGTACAGCTTTCGGCACCAATATAGTGAGAAGCCAAGCGCCACAGGAAGCACTTGCGTGAAGATCAAAGACAAGTATCGTGTGGATAAAGTCAATCGGGCTGTCCAATCTTGAAACAGCTTACCAGCATGGCTGTGCTGTTCGCAGCCTTGTGCTTGTGCATTTCCGCATGCAGCTTGTGCTTCAGAGTGTCCACATTCTTCTCAAGGAACTCCCTCTGCCTGTCATACTCTGAAAGCACCTCCTCGTCAATGCTGGCAGTGTCCAGGGTCTCCTTGCAGTGGGTGCGGTACAGCTTCTTCACAGCTTCCTTCAGGGGTCCGGGGGCCTGGATGAAGTCCACCGCCCCCTGCAGATCCCTCTGGAACCGCCTGGAGATGACACATGGCATGATAATAATAATAGTAATAATAATAACAACAACAACGCTTTCCAGCTCATGATGAGCTAGGTACGTGCAGGACAAGTCTAGACACATTGCATACTCAAATGGAAAAGAGATTGCCTCAGCGCCTTTGTGATGTCAGCCCAACATGGTAAGGTGTTACTCTAGTGTTGCTTTGGTGTCAGCATAACAACGTGAGGGGTAATTTTGGGGTCAGCCCAAAAAGGCAAGGTACATGCAACTGCTACGCATGCGGTCCTGCTTCCCTGACTGCTTTACAGCTGCAGCCAAAGTCTCAAGACCTCATTGGCTCACTCTATGCTGTGCTGTGCTGTGCTGTGCTGTGCTGTGCTGTACTGTGCTGTGCTGTGCTGTGCTGTGCCGTGCTGCGCTGTTACAACTGACAGTGCCTGAGGTTGAGTACAAAGCTGTTACATCACTGGGCAAGTCAGCATTGACCAGACTGTATCACAGACACTCTCAACCCCACATCAAGAAGAAGAAGAAGAATGATGTGTGAAGAAGAAGAACATTGAAGGTGAATGTGAGGGTCCCCAACATACCTGATGGCTTGGTGGGCATCTTGGGTCTGTGAACGCTGGCGGGCCAGCTCCTTGTGCAGCCCTGCCTGTTTCAAACTGCCCTCCCCGATGTTCAGCTCCAGCGCAGCACAGCTCTTGTGGTATCTCTCCAGCTCTGAATCCATCTCCTGCACATTTGAATTGACGTTGCACACATGGTGTGCAGTACCAACTTGCATACATGGGCATGCAGCCAGCAAACGCAAACGCAATCAAAATGCAGCGCAGCATAGCATAGCGTAGCGTAGCATAGCATAGCATAGCATAGCACAGCACAGCACAGCATAGCCTAGCGCAGCCTAGCGCAGCATGGCGTGGCATTGCATGGCATGGCATGACACAGCATAGCACAAGGCAGCGCAGCATAGCTCAGCACAAAGCAGCACAGCGCAGCATAGCGCAGCACAGCATAGCGCAGCACAGCGCACCTTCACTTGGTCCTTCATGTCAGCAATCTGCTCCTCCTTGGGCTCAATCTGCTTCTTCAGCTCCTTGATCTTGTAGTCCAGAACAAACTTGAACTTCTCTAGTTCCTGAGGGACCAGAACACCAAAACACTTCAGCGTTGATGACTTGTGCCTTGGGTGATTATCAGGATGAGACTCAAATGCTTGGCAAGCAAATGCCTCCTGTATAATTTGCCGTGGGATTGGCAATGGAAACTGGATCTATGCAGCAGTCAAAACCAAACTCATACTTCAATGTAGGTGCTTCTTGGCAGGGCAGGCAGGTCAGGGCAGGGCAGGACAGGGCAGGGCAGAGCTGGGCAGGGCAGGGCAGGCAGACGCAGTGCATGACACAGCAGCAACACTGTGAAGGGCATGCCAGCCAGGCACATGACTACAGCAGCTCACCTGGTTCTTCTTCTTGAGGTCATAGATACGCTTCTCCTTGTCCCCAATGGTCTCATCGCGCTCCCCAATCTCCTTCTTCAGCCCAGCAATGTCCTTCTCCAGACTGCTGATGGTCTGCAGCATCACCACACCCTTGGGGACAGTGCAACTCAGAAAAGAAAACAAAAGAAAACACTACGCCTTTCGGCTCAATTTAATGAGAAGCCAAGTATTGTACCGGGCTGCCCAGCCAGTGCAACCCACAATTGAACAAGGCCTTGGGACGGTATACAGACAGTCCTTTGTTGGGGTTCGCATTTTTGTTCGGCATGTTTTGGCAGGCTTTTGTCAAGTCAGCTTTCAGATGTTGTGAGCTGACATGTACAAAACATTGATGCACATCTGCTGCATGTTGCTAAGGAAGGCAGACCTTACTATGCCTGCAGCTGGGCAAAAGCACGCAGCAACACATGCTGTGACAATGGCCTGAATGAGCTTGGCGTGGATATAATTGATTCACGTAATGCTGTCATTGTGGGTCTGCTGACTGCCAAAACAGGACCTTGTACAGAGAGCAATTCAGGACTGTGCACACCTGATCAAGGGGAAGATGTGTGTTCCATGAACAAGTACCTCAAGTGAAGATGTGGACGGATGGACGGATGGATGGATGGATAAATGGATGGATGGATGGAGTACAGTTTGCAAATCAAGCACACCTGATAGAGCTCCTTCTTGTGGGCAAACATGGTCCTGATCTCCTCCCGCTGGTCCTCAATGTCTTTCTGGAGGGCGCTGAACTTCTTCTTCATGATGCCGTTCTCCCCCTTGAGCCTCAGCCCCAGCTCCTTCTCAAAGTTGAGCTTGCTCCCATACCTGGATGTCATCCCCAAACTTCAAAATAGGTCTAAAAAAGAGTAAAATTAGTAAAATAGGAAGTACAAAGCAGTAAGAAACAGGAAATAGAAGTCTGCGCTTTTCAGCAGTCAGAGTGGGAGCGTCCTGAGGCAGCAGCCTGGAGCCGAGATCAGCAAAAACATAGTATTGGTCTGTGGTGCTGTTGGTGGTGATGTCTGTTGCGCCTTCTGGCTAAACAGAGTGCCCTTCAGCTTCCATTGCATTGTGAGCCCTGACTTCCATACACGCTGCACAAAGTGCAAATGCACCCAGTGCAGGAAAGAGTAGCTGGGTTTTGTTGCGCTTCAAAGCCTTAGACTACACTATGTTGAAAATACAGATGACGGTCTGTCTGCATCAAAAGTGTGATATGTGCCTCAACAGCAGCACTTTAGTCATCTTCCAAGCTAGCTTAGCATGCAAATCATATGACCTGGCACTGCACAAGGTGACATCCAGATATGATACCCGTCAGGCACCCCATCAAGCTGCAGTCTTGACTATATGACTATATTTATGGTTTAGTTTGTTGAGGATGCCATCATGATACAGCTGCTCAAAGCGCTCAACTGGACCGACAAGGTACCACGCACATGTGTGGACATGGAAAACAAAACAAGCCAAAAACACAAACACCATTGCCAGGACAGTCAGCCCGTGAAGTCATGCGCAACATGTTTGCATGCAGGTGATGAGTCATGCTCACCGCTCCTTCATTTCCTCTATCTCCTTGTCGGTGTCTTCTTCCAGCTGTCGCTTGATCTCCTCAAACTCCGTCTCCATCTCATCCCTCTCACCTTGCAGCTGCTCCAGATTCACCTGCACGAGACACGCCCTAAGTCACTTTAGTAACTGATTGGCGCCAAAAGAGCAGGCTTAGTCAGGCATAGTGAAGACTCATTGGCGCCAAAATCTCTTCTGAACATGGTGATCCCAAGTCTTGTGTGGTTCATGCTCTCCCTTGCGTGTACGCCAAATTTCCCTGCAATTAGTAAATTTGCTGAATGTTGCTCAGCTTTGCTGTACAAAGGCCTTGGCCCCACCTGCTGCTGTGCCTTCCGAGGTATGCGCGCAAAGCAAAAAGAAAAGGAAAGAGAAAAAAGAACACTTTTGCTGTGCCCTGAGAGTTGGGCCCGTATATCTTTGTCCTGCTGCTCTCCCTTGAGACGTATGCAAGGAGCTGACTGGGAATGCAAGTTAGCATTACTTGGCGCCAAGCAAGATGGTGGAAAAAATGTAAACATGCCAAGGCTGGTCTGATGCAACAGTTGTGCATCTGTGCCCTCTGTAGCGCGGATTCGGATGCACTGTACAGCAGCTAAAGAAGAAGAACAGAACAAGGGGGAAAAATGATTCAGGACATAGCTAATTCATGGCAGCAATGCTGCAGGTGTTGGACAGATGTGGAGCATCGGATGAAGAAGCAGAGGCAGAGGCAGAAGCAGAAGAAGAAGCAGAGGCAGAAGCAGAAGCAGAAGCAGAAGCAGAAGCAGAAGCAGAAGAGGCAGAGGCAGAAGCAGAAGCAGAAGCAGAAGCAGAAGCAGAAGCAGAAGCAGAAGCAGAAGCAGAAGCAGAAGCAGAAGAAGCAGAGGCAGAGGCAGAGGCAGAGGCAGAAGCAGAAGCAGAAGCAGAAGCAGAAGCAGCAGCAGAAGCAGAGGCAGAGGCAGAGGCAGAGGCAGAAGCAGAAGCAGAAGCAGAAGCAGCAGCAGAAGCAGAGGCAGAAGCAGCAGCAAAGGCAGAAGAGGTGAAGGAAGAGCGAGAGAGAGGCATGCAGAGAAGAAGAAGAGGGCTGACCTGCTCCTCCTGAAGCTTCTGCTCATATTCCTCAGTCAGGTCCTGGATGACGCGCTCATGCGACTGCACCAGCAGACTGTTCTGCTCGTCCCACTTGCTGTTCAGCAGATCTCTCTCCCTTGTCAGCGCCTGATACCTGCACGAGTCAATCATGTCACAGATGTTGAACTGCTCTTGAATACAGACATGTTGGGTTTTCATGGACACTCTGTACATCATTTTGCACCGTGTATATCTGGACTGATCGAGGCCTGGTGACTAGTAAAACACATTGAAGAGATATAATACACTGATTTCCAAAGGGATAAACTACACTGAAGAGATATGTTAGACCTGCCAGGTAGCTGATGAATGTGTTTGCATGCTGCTTAGGACGCCTGCACATCTGAGCCTGATCAATCAATCAGCTAACCAACAAACAAATTAGTTGTCTCTGGGATCTCTGGGAGAGTGGATTTCATGGTAGTCATAGACCAGCTGCTCTCAAACTGTCCCTGCCTGTGTGAGTCATATGTACAAAGTGCCAGAAGTAATGCAGCAATCTTTTTTTGTGACGTAAGTGCTGATTGGGGCACGATTAACATTCCTGATGGCATTGCTCTGATTCTTTTCCTTCCAACTACATTCACAAACAAGCTGCAATAACACACATTGCAAATCATCCATGCACCACAAGAAAACATGCAAAAAAGAAAAGAAAAAAAACTCACCTTTCCACTTCTGCCATGATCTTGGCTTTCTTCTGTGAAAACACGCAAAAAAGCCAAAAAAAACTTGCCTTTCCACTTCTGCCATGATCTTAGCTTGGTATTGCCCATCCAGCGTGGTCAACTGCGCCTGATGCTTCTCCTCATACTGCTTCATCTTCTCTTCGTAGTCCAGCTCCTGCTCGTTCTTCTCTTGCAGCAGCGTGTCAAACTTGGTCTTGTCCACGTCCAGCTCTGCTGTGAACTTCTCTGTCAGCTCCTTGACTTTCTCATTCATGGCCAGGTCCTTCAGTCGAAGCTGGTACTCGTTTTGCATCGTCAGTTCATTGACCTGCAGCAGATTAGTCACTTTGGCAGGGTGTCGTTCCTGTCATGACTGCGATATACAAGACATTTTGCACATGATTTAGGGAACTATTGAAGATGTCCCCTTATTTTTTAGAATGACGTGCTATGTGCATGAATGAGCATGAATGGCTTTGACAGCATCATCAAAGGCCAAGAATTGATCTTCCAAATCTTGGCACCAGGCACGTTCCTGACTTGCTTGAGAACGGCACAAACCTCCCTTTTGTAGTGGCCACCAAGCAAGACACAGCCATCTTTTGATAGAGTTGATATGCACAATCAACTCCACATCAAGCTCAGTGTGCTCAGAGCTCAATTTCAGACTTGGGACCAAACCAATGAGGAAGGTTCAGCCATCAGCGTCAGAAAAGCTCTCATGTGCTCTCAATGTGAAGAAGGTATGGCTTGCGTCATGTCATACACCGCAAGGTCAGGCTCAGACCAACACACGCTTGGACAGATGAGACTTGCCTGCGTCTCCAGCTCAGACATGCGCTGCTTCTTCTCCTCCAGCTCAGACTTAGTCACCAGCACCTCCTCAGCATAGCTCATCCCATCCAACTCCCTGCTCATCACCAACATTCAATCAATCAATTAATCAAATTTTGGTCTTCAGGACTCATCAGGGGAGTCAACAGAAAATAGTTGGGAAACAGCATAAAATGTGCTCCGAAACCACATGTACCAGAGCTGAGTTAGGTGGCGCATGTCAGGAAGCTGAGTTGGGTGGCACATTGCTAGCATGTCAGGAAACTGATTTTCTGCAGCATTACCTTGTTGCAAGTCATCGCCATGTGTGACAGGGAGAAAGAACACAATCAACAGTTGTGTGCTCATCAGAGAACTGGGCCTCATAACAAAGATGAGTTGCCTGATTCAGTTGCTGAATTCTCATTCAGCTCATTCTTGTAGAGGGCCACGCAGAAAAAGGAAACGACAGTACAAGGTTGCACTCAAGCAAACAGCACACCATGCCCTATGAGACCGCCAGGAGGTTTCCCCAACAGAGTATACACACCTCTTGGTGACATACCTGTAGTGCACACCACGTCCTATGAGACAGTCGGAAGGTTTCCCCAACATAATGTACACACACACCTATCTTGGTGAGAACCCTAGTAGGGTCATCGTCCTATGAGACAGCAAGGAGGTTTCCCCAATAGACCATATTAGGGTTTAGGGTTCACACATCTCTTGGTGACAACCCTGGTGGGGTCCTTGTCCTATGAGACAGCAAGGAGGTCTCCCCAATATAACATTTAGGGTTTAGGGCTTAGGGTTTGCACACCTCTTGGTGACAACCCTGGTAGGGTCCTTGTCCTATGGGGCAGCAAGGAGGTTCCCCAACAGAATATTTAGGGTTTAGGGTTTACACACCTCTTGGTGACAACCCTAGTAGGGTCTTTGTCCTTGACATCAAACACGAAGAGGGAGCCATCTTGACCAGAAGCGAAGAGCACAGTGTCATCATATTAGGGTTCAGGGTTTACACACCTCTTGGTGACAACCCTAGTAGGGTCTTTGTCCTTGACATCAAACACAAAGAGGGAGCCATCTTGACCCGAAGCGAAGAGCACAGCATCATCATATGTCAGCATGAGCTGAGTAATGGCTGAGCCACAGCATCTGAACTCCTGGAACTCTCCATTCAGGGGGTACTTGTAGGCCCTGATGCACCCAGTGTCCGTGCCAGCAAACAGCACCCTGCCCCCTGTACAGACACAGAAGAAGAGTCTAGCCGGGAGGAAGGAAGAAGAAGTGGGGGTTAGGCATCACACAAAAGAAGAAGTTGTCAGCAGGGGAATGAACAAGATCCCCATTCAGGGATACTTGTAGGCCCTGATGCAACCCGTGTCCGTGCCAGCGAACAGTACCCTGCCCCCTGTGAAGGCACAGAAGAAGAAGTCAGCAGGAAAAGAAGAAGAAACAGAAGAAGATGCACTCCATTCAGGGGGTAATTGTAGGCCCTGATGCACCCCTGTCCATGCCAGCGAACAGTACCCTGCCCCCTGTGCAGAAACAGAAGAAGAAGTTAGTAGGAGAAAAAGATGAAGAAGAAGAAGATAAAGCACTCCATTCAAGGGAGACTTGTAGGCCCTAATGCAAAACCCTTGTCTGTGCCAGCAGACAGTACCATGCCCCCTGTGAAGGCACAGAAGAAGAAGTTAGCATAAAAGAAGAGGAAGAACAGGAAGTCTCCATTCAGGGGGTACTTGTAGGCCCTGATGCACCCCGTGTCCATGCCAGCAAACAGTACCCTGCCCCCTGTGAACACACGGAAGAAGAAGTCAGCAGGAAATTAAAAGGAGAAGAAGAGGAACAAGAACCCCATTCAGGAGGTACTTGTAGGCCCTGATGCACCCCGTGTCCGTGCCAGCGAACAGTACCCTGCCCCCTGTGAAGGCACAGAAGAAGAAGAACATAGCAGGGAGGCAGGAAGAAGAAGTGGAAGGGGTGTGGCCCTGGTGCACCCACTTCTTTGACATGTTTTATCCCAACTGTAGCTATTTCTTTAGTTGCTTGCATCAACTCCAAAATGCATCAGCCTCAGCATAACCTGCAAGATGCAGGGGGAGAGAAGATGGAGTGTCACCTGCTGGCAGGGCAATGCTGCTAACCAAGGTCCCAGTGTCTAACTCCTTGGTAACCTGTGTGCCAGTCCCCCCAACCTCCTCTAACTCCTTCAGCTTCTTGTCGCTGCCCACCACATACAGGGCATGGCTGTCAGGAGTGGTCACCACACAGCTGTATGAGCAGCCCTGTCAACCACCACACAACCTTCTTTCTAAATTTATACAATTTACAAAGCAACATGGAGGGTGCCAAACAGCAATGCTAGCAGCAGCAGCAGCAGCAGCAGCCCACAATCTTCTTTCTGTTTTTGTGCTATTTACACAGCGACATGGAGGGTGTCAAACAGCAGTGCTAGCAGCAGCAGCAGCAGCAGCAACAGCAGCTCAGGATGGAAGGGTCACAGAAGGCAGCAGGAGGTTCAGGAAGAAGACAGATGACAGCAGTTCAGGCCTTGATCAAGTGCTGGTTGAAACAAAGAAGACTTGTCCGGCTCTATCGCAGCCTGCAGACCAACTCCTGCTACACAGCCAGTCAACGAACAATAATAACAATAACAATAATAACAACAATGATAAACAGTAATAATAACAATGGCAATAACAATAATGCTTTCTAGCCAGGGATAAACATTAAGTGCTGCTTCTGACCCTTGGGTTTTCGTCCATCCTCACAAGCAAGGGACAAGACTTGTGATACCAAAGGGACAAGACTTGTGATACCAATCTTGCCTGCCTGATGCAAGTGACATTTCAGCTTGTGACTGACCAGCAAGCAGTCACATACCCACAGACATACCAACAGGCACTGCAGAGACTACTTTTGTACTGCTCAACAGAATGAGCATCAGAATGCTCTGTAGTGTCAACTGCTGTACTACAGCTCTTTTATCCCTACACTGGTGCCCTAAACTCAGAAATGTCTGGGGACAGTGAAAGCGCGCTTCTGCACTGTGGAGATGTTTAAGATTTGCATGAGCCTGACCTTAAGAACAAAAAGAAAAGAAAAGAAAAGTTTACGCTTTTCTGCAATCATAAGGGGAGCCTCTCAAGGCAGCAGCCTGGAGCTATACCTTGAGCACATTCTCCTTAGAGCGTTTGAAGTCCTTGAGCCTCCACTCATACACAGCGCCGTCCACACCAGCAGAGACAAGCTTGGTGTCATCTGGCAGCCATGCCAAGCTCCTCACCTTTCCATTATGGCCCCTGTGCTCAAGATACACTTGCATGTGTATATTTCAGCGCTATATGAGTGATGCATGTGATGTTCATGACAGCAGACACAAGCTTGGTGTCATCGGGCAGCCACGCCAAGCTCCTCACCTTTTCATTATGCCCCCTGTGCTCAAGATACACTCACATGAATACAATCCAGCTCTATATGACTTATGCATGTCATTTTTATGGCAGCCATGCCAAGCTTCTCACCTTTCCATTATGCCCCTTGTGCTCAAGACACTTCTGCTTCAATGCAAGCCAGCTGGTCATGAGTGATGGATGCAATGATTGTGACAGCTAGCTACAGCTGTGTCGCAGTCATGCTGAAGTTGTAATCATCCCACCCTGGCAGCCAAATTGCAAGTCACAGAAAGCACTGCGTGTGATACTTGCAATGCACATCTGATGATAATGGGAAGAGCTAGGTGTTACCTAAGAAGGAGTGTGAGTGAGTGAGTGAGTGAGTGATTGAGTGAGTGAGTGAGTGAGTGAGTGGGTGAGTGAGTGAGTGGGTGGGTGAGTGAGTGAGTGAGTGAGTGAGTGAGTGAGTGAGTGAGTGAGTGAGTGAGTGAGTGAGTGAGTGAGTGAGCGAGCAAGCAAGCGAGTGCGTGAGTGAGGGAGGAATGAGTGAGTGAGTGAGTGAGTGCATGAGGGAGCAAGACAGAGAGCGAGCAACTTGATGTATGTGATGATGTCAGCAAGCCTGAGGCCAGATGGGCAAATCAAGACACCAGCCACAAGAAAAGCAAAAGAAAACTTTACGCTTTTCAGGGACTCTCCTAAGGGCGGCAGTCCAGAGCTATGACCATAGGTTATAGCCCAAGCACACACCAGACACAGTTCAGAGTGAAGCAGCACTGTCCAGCAGCAGCAGCTTTTTTTCTTTCTTTTTTCCTTTTCTTTTTCCTTTTCTTTTTCCTTTTCTTTTTCCTTTTCAGCTGTGACTGACCTGAGGTTGCCCACATTCTCAAAGGTGTAGGTGTTGTAGATGGAGATGGTGTTGCCATTCACTGCCGCAAAGTAGTGCCCGCCATGGCTGAAGCGGCACTCCTTGCAAGCCTTCACGCTGAACTCCTTAATCAGCCTGTATCAATGCTGACAATGGAGTGAATATGCTGACAATGGAGTGGATATGCTGACAATGGAGTGAATATGCTGACAATGGTGTAGAAATGATGCATTGAGATCCAGCCTCTGGAAGTCAGGGCAGCTGCTTGCTCCGTCACTTACGGTCACTGTTGCATTACAACACACCTCTGGTGAAACAATTCTTGTAGAGAAGCATCCACTCCATGCAGAAAGGTCTAACTCAGACATGACTGGAGGCTTAATTCAGGCATTCCTAGACAGTCTGGTGCTTTGTTTACTTTCAAAAGCGGCAGGGCAGGCCTGAGCAGGGCAGAGCAAGGCAAGACTGAACAGGGCAGGGCAGGACACACTAGCATGCATCAAGGCGAGTCAGGGCAGCCTGCAGGGGACAGCATGCAGGGCAGGGCAGGGCAGGGCACACAAGCATGCAGGGCAGGGCAAGGCACACGAGCATGCAGGGCAGGGCAGGGCAGGGCACACGATCATGCAGGGCAGGGCAGGGCACACGATCATGCAGGGCAGGGCATGCTAGCATGCAGGGCAGAGCAGGACACACAAACATGCAGGGCAGAGCATACTAGCATGCAGGGCAGGGGAGGGCAGGGCAGGGCAGGGCAGGACACACAAGCATGCTGGGCAGGGCAGGGCACACTGGCATGCAGCAAGGCAGGGCATGGCGAACCAGCCGCAAGCCTGGCATACTGTAACTGCTATCCAGCATGAAGGCATGTGGTCCCACCTGAAGTCGTCCATGAGCACAGTCATGAGGCGCAGCTTGTCAGCAAACCCCAGCAGTACTGTGAGGCCGCTGGGGTGCAGTGACACACTGTAAGCGTCCTCTGTGAAGTTCTTGACCAGCTCTGTAGACCTGCAGCAGACAACACAACAGTCACTTCGACCTGGCAGCTGCATAGCACAGATGATGGTGACATTGGGTCAAAAATAGAGAAGAGAAAAAAGAAGATTCAGGAAATTCTGAAATAGAAAAGCTGCTCTTGAGTACTTTTTGGTTTACGAAACATGATGATCGTGCAGGAAGAGTTGTTCACGGGATCTTGTGGTCTCTGTCAGACAAAAAGGTCCCTGCTGAGGACCGACCCCAGAAACCCTAAAAGTAAAACCCATAACCCTGGACCCATGATCCATCTGTTTCTGCATGGGAACTTCTGTACATCGCCTGTGTCAGCGGTGCAAGAAGTATCTGCCTGCCACATTGAGGAAGAATCAAAAATTGCCCTGTTGCAACATGCTCTGTGAGCGGCAGTTGAGTGTTGAGTCAGAGACAGCATGGGGGAACCTTTGCACAAGAGCCGATGCCCCCTCATGGGGTAGGGCCTCAGTCTCAGCAGGATTTGTAAATCTACGCTGGCAACCATCAGGTATGCCTTGTACAATAGGCCTATTGTGGCCATCTGAAAAGATTTGAAAATGAGGTGAGCTTACTTGTCCAAGAAATTCCAGAGGCGCACAGTGTGGTCACTGGAGACAGATGCCACAATGGGCTTCCGGATGCAGGCGTCAATGCTCAGGATCTCTGAGCTGTGAAAGGACTGAGTCACCAGCTCAAAGTTCATCTCGTCTTGCTGCAAAAACAGTGATCAGCAGCTGTCAGTTGCCGCGTCGTTGTGCTGGCAGGCAATTACAAATTCAAAATTTGTGTGGCAAGCATGCGCACAGAGCTCAGCTGTGGGAACTTGAGCCCACATCTGGCCATTTTCAAAGCACAGCATGACATAGCATGATGCACAGCACAGCACGGCATAGCATGATGCACAGCACAGCAGCGCATAGGGTAATGCTCAGCACAGCATGGCAAAGCATGATGCTCAGCACAGCATGGCATAGCGTGATGTACAGCACAGCATGGAAAAGCATGATATACAGCACAGCGCAGCATGGCACAGCATGGCACAGCATGGCACGGCACGGCACAGCAAGGCATGGCACAGCACAGCACAGCAAGCTCACCTTCATGAGTTCTGCGTTGGTCAGGTTCAAAGAGTACATCTGGTTGTTCTCCAGAGTACACAGCAGGGTGTCCTCAGTAGGGCTGACAGCCAAATTCCTGATTTTGACCGGCTGGCCCTGAATTGCTAGGGTTTTGGTCTTGCGGTAGGTCCTGGCAGCGCCCTCACCATCCCTCTCAAACAGAAACAGGGTCCCCCCATCTGACCCCACCATAAAACCCTGCCAGGTCACGTGCAACACCATCAGGATGCATGTGACACGGTGCATAGTCCTTGATTGTTGCAGGCGTTCAAATTGCAACAAGTGACAAAATACGTCACCATTTTGCACATGAGAAG
>JAABUP010007510.1_pt1 | contig 14553 bp, 24 predicted proteins | sample 5559201 | NCBI WGS metagenome assembly JAABUP01 (sample SAMN10711887, study PRJNA513373) | rock metagenome | isolation source: Antarctica rocks | place: Antarctica | reverse complement strand
CCACAGACCAGGAGGGTGCGGGTGTTGGGGTCAATGGCAGGCAGCCTGCTCATGTGCTGCCTCACCTGCTCTAGGTAACCCAAGCTGGGAGTTTGCTTCTTCATGATGGTGCACATGCGACCCTGCAAACCAGTGTATGCTCTACACCACGCATGCACCACATGACATGCATCTGCTTGACTGCCTAAATGCCTACCTGCTGAACTACAAATACTCACATGCACCTGCCTAACCTTTTCTCCAGGATGGGCAATGGTTGCATGTATCAGCAGCCAGGTCCAAAGCTTGTGCAGGTGTGGCAGTGCTAGGCATGACTGTGTTGTGATCTTTGTATGCAGACAAGCACACGGGACTGACAGCAAGGTGAACCAGAATCTCACCAAAGCTGCACGCTTCAACTCCTTGCACCTATACAATGAGTCTCCATACTTCAAGAGCCGCACATAGTCTGCAAGAAACAGACTGTTGATACTGAATTTGACGCTAAGTCCAAATCGGCCTCTTCAATACATAGCTAGTCAAAGTACCTTGCGACACTCTGTCTATGAGGTTCCTGGCCATGTTGAGTTGTCCAAGCGCCAGCTTATAGTGGTCTCGATCATACAAGACGTTCAACAAATCAGCGTAGAAGGGGTGAATGTCATCCACTTTTGGGAAGTCATCCAGTATCTGCAGGCACACAAAACCTCAGGCCTCTGAGGGTATGCTAATGTGGCCAGGCAGCGTATGAGCCATAGCATCCATGTCCTTACCGTGGACAGCTTTTCGTGCCAACTTTGCTGTGTAAACTTGACTTTCCGCATGTAAAACTGTCTAATACGGTTGATGGACCAGCCATTGTGAACTACTGTTGGTGTCTGCCTCTGAGTTTTGGACAGGACTATGTCCACAAAGTCCTTTCCAGTAGGTACTACTTTGATGGCTTTGAAGTTATACAACGGCATCGGTCAGGAGTACGCAAAGCAATTGCAAGTCGACACAACAATGAGAGCACCAAAATCCGGTAGGCCTGCAGTGCGTGTATGAGCTGCACAGGCTTCGACTAAGGGTGCACAGGCAAGATTCAGTCAAAGCGGCATTTCAAAGACTCAGTACACGGTATGCGCACCGGCGAACGTTGCGCGATTGTGCAGGCGAGTCATGCAGGTGCAATGAGCAGCCAACAGGCTGCTTACAGTGCAACCCTAACTTCCGAGTTACTAATCCCAGATGACAAGAGTCAGAACCCTATTCTCTTTGCAGTCTCTCTCTTTGCAGATAAACTTGCACTGTCCAGCTCACCTAGTACATTGCCAGAATTTGTCTAAATGGGGCTGAGGGGTGAGCATATACACGCAAAGCACGTGCCACAAGTTTCAGGCTGTGCAATCAAGTGCACTACACGGCATCTCTAAGTAATCTGGTCTCACCTGATTGGCTGGGTGCTGGTCGACAATGTGTTGCGTCTACTTGCTCGATTACAACTATCACTGCTGGAAGCCCAAAATGAGTGCTCCTGCCTGAAGTAGTATTGCCACAGACGCAATCATAGTCGTAACCACTGCAGACACACACACTGTGGCAACAACTGGCATCTTTGCATTTTTGAGCGCTTCGAAGTTGACACACGTAACGAATTGCACATGACCTCTCTTTGACAATGTGACCAAGCCAAACAGTACCCCAATTTGTCATTGCCAGGCTGGACACGTGAGTACTACTTGACGCTTTGTTTTAGCTGAGCAGGCAGGAGTGACAGACAGCATGCACAGTGGATACGCACTAGCTAGGTATGCACATGCCCTGCCAACTTTTGAGCAAAGAGCGATCCAGGTTCTTGAAGTTTCTGCTTTTCACACTAGACCACCTGTCTGTATGGCATGTCTTGCTGTGTAAAGACAGGTCTGTGACAGACCATGACGATGCTGACTAACATTGTCAGCAACATTCAGGATCACTTCCAGGGCCAAAACAATCTGCTGTGAAGGATAGAAGGAACATGTTCATGCACACATCCTTGTGACTGTTTCACATTCAGCATTGCGACCAACTTGGTACCAATATTATGCAACAGCTGCAGCACATCATGATGCAGACACTGTGCAAGTTCAGAGGGGACAATGGGTTAGTCAAGGGGGACCAGAGGTCCCTGAGAGGTGGTGTTAGAGAACGCAATAACATTTTGTTATCACTTCATTTCTTCAGACTGAGTGCTACAACTGTACAAAAGTCATTCAATAAGCATTGCACGCAGATATTCTGGCATATACACAGCTGAGACATGAAAAGAAGGTGAAAGACACATCTTCCAGCAAACACGTGGGGAGCCTCCTGAGGCGGCCACTCAGAGACCTGAGATCTGGCGCTGTCAAAGCCCACTGCTGCATGGGGTGCACCTGTGCACATGGACAGCTCTGAGAATGTGAGGGCACAAGGTGTCAACACTGCAGAGTCTTCTTCATCCAGCTTGGTTGCCATGTCAATCTCTTGATGTGACGTCTCACAGCAAGCCCAGTAGCAAGCAAAACTGATCTTTACGTCAATGATCGCTCTGCTCTGTCTGGGCTCCTGCAGACACAAGCTCTTCAACATATGTTATATGTCAAAAGCCCCATGCCTGGGAAGTGTCGCCTGTTTTGACTCACAGAGCTGGCACAGCCCCTGAACACAAAAGTCACAGACTACAGCTTGTGGGTTTGATGTGGGGGGTGGGCACATCCAATTATGGCACGGACTTCTGATAAGACAACTGCCTCAACTGGAAAACTCAGGCTGTACCATGGACACAGGTGCTGGGGATTGTGCATGTTGCAGCCTTCATTGACCCATGTGGACCGGCGCACTGGACCTGCTGTGTCGCACTTGGTGAGTCAGCAGCAAGCAGAACACTAGCTCCTTGCTAGATGTGGCAGCCCACTTGATTTCCCGCTATTCAGCTGTCAAATTGTCAAACTCAGACGGACAGTAGCATCAGATGCGATTGTTACAGTTGACTGTAAAACAGATTCAACAATCAGATCTACTGCACCCTTGTGTGGATTTGACACTGCTGGGCTCTGCAACTTCAGCTTGTATGCAGATGATCTCAGGGGACTGCAGTGTACTGCGCAAACAGCTATACTGGTCTCTTGACAGTCACCGTCTTGATGCACTATGGTGTTGCTCAGGACGCATGATAGCCCTGCCAATCTAGGTGGGAACATACCATGTGTTGACTGCTTTAAGCATTTACTGTGCACACATGTGTAGGATGAACAATCGTCATTGACCATGCATCACTATTGAAGCCGAACTCTCGTGAAATTGATCAGAATAAAATCAATGAAACAACTGCACACTGTAACTAAACTAGCTAAGCTGGCCCCTGCAGGCTGATGCTTCAAAGCACATGTGTACAACGACCAGCAAGTGCTAGCTCTTCTTCTGCTGCACCTTTTTGAGGATGTCATTTGCGACATTAAATATCCCTCTGGTGGGCTTTTCACAAACAAAGCATTTGCCTGACTTGGCATTATGTTTAAGCGCACACTGCTCACAAAAGTAATGCTTGCATTGTGTCACAACAGGCTCCTGGACCTCCTCCCAAGGCCTTCTACAAATATAGCATGCAAATGGTAGGTCATCCTCCTCCTCTTCCTCAGGTGCTTCTGCATATGGATCAAAGTTTGCTATCTGTTTCTTGGCTGCTTGCCTTTCATCCCATTCCTGCACACAATAGCTTGTCTTGTTGATTTGCGGCAAATCTAACATGGAATGGCGTTGCTTTGACATCAGGGAAGAGGGTATTTATAGGTGTTGCTTTCTACAGCAATAACAAGCAAGGATGATTGTCTGAGAGCCAGTGGGTACACAACCCAAAGTAAAACCACCATCAGCATGCGTTTTTGCCCAACATGGTGTGGCTGTCGCTTACCTTTTCTAGCTCCCAGCCAGATTTATAGTCTCCGCGATCATGAACGAACTTGCATGCATCTCCATATCCACAGTAACCTGTCTCTTTGTAGTCCTTGCAGATGTCTGGCTTGTAATCAAATATGACTGTTGTCCGAACATGCTGGCTAGCTCGGAGGGGCCCATGGGCCCCTCCTCCTTTCTCACTGCCTATTGTTTGCTCTCGCCTGAAACCTTGCTTGTAGTCTGTGTAGTTGTTGAGGCCCTTATACAGAGTTGGGCCACCAGCAGCTGCTTCTTCAGGGTTATCTTGCGCCTGCTTCAGCACTTGTTCCCGCAGCGCTCTGCACAATAATATGTTCTCAACATTTTATTGCAGGATGATCAGCTACCAAGCGCAAAGCAGGTTTGACAAGATACCAGCATACCTGGCATCTCTGTCATGCTGTGTTTCAGTCTGCAGGACGGCGGTTGCCCCCTGGTCACTTTGTTGCTGTAGTGTTTTGCTGCTGGAGTACTTGAAGGTCTGCAGTTTGTCGTCATCATCTTTCTTGGTGCTGAATGCGGTGCCGCCTTTTACAGCTCTCGACCTTTTGCCGCTGGCAGCAAGTGCTGCTGCGATTGCTGCCTGAGGGTCTGCAGGCTCCTCGGTCTCGTCTAGAGTCCGCTTGCGCACGTTGCCTTTGCTTTTCCGTTTGATGAAAGCAACCGGAGCAGCATCGTCTGATGCTGGTGTTGGGTCCATGCTTACACACAGAGGGCAATCTGTGAGCGCGATAGTGTTTCGAAGCTCCTGATCAAAGCTCTGGAAGCAGTGAGTAACAGTGTTAGTCACCGCAAATTACTAACACTGCTTCCCGATCATAGCCCCGGTCATAGCCCGAGTGTACAGTCACGGCACAGTTGCCAGCGATTTCAAGCACTCAGAATTCATGACAGTAAGAAGCTCTCGGTCGCTCAGCGTGCGGCTGCTGACAGCTGCTAGATTGCAGGTACCTTACTTCAATAGTGATCAGGCGCTTCGAGTTGGTGAGCCCGCATAGCCTGCATAAGCTTAACATCACAATTCACTCTGTCGCAGGGCTGCTCACGCGTCGTGTCTGACATCAGTTGTCCCACACAGTTAACGTGTTTGAGGGGATTTGCTTCTGAAGCTCAGGCCACAAGGCGAGCCACAAGAGGCGTGAGCTATTTTGCCTTTCTCATGGATGTCATGAAATCTCTAGTTCCACGCTCCTACCTGGGCAGGCATGCGACAGCTGTGTTGCACCGGAGCACTCACTCCTATCTTGTTGTGCTTGCAGCCTGTAAATTTTGCCAGCCTTGGCCTGACCGGAATCACAGCTGCTGGGTTAGTTTATTACTATCAGCATCTCAAAGATCAGAAGCTAAAAGGTATGGAGCTACTGAATCAGCATAAACAGATTGCAGCCTCTCAGCTTTGGTGCTGTCTTGCGGCGTACAGACGCTACCAAAACACTCTCAGCTGGCAAGGCTGCAATTGGAGGCCCATTTCATCTTGCTGATGGTGATGGCAACACCTTCACAGAAAAGGACCTGCTTGGAGAGTTTGCACTACTGTATTTTGGATTCACTTTTTGCCCAGACATATGTCCAGATGAGCTAGAGAAGATGGCAAAAGCTGTCAATAGTCTAGGTAAGAGAAAAGCTTGTTTGTAATATTCATTGCCTGCATTTGTTGGTGTTATCTGCAGTCAGCACCATTGACAATACATACATGATGATGCAGAACAGGCAGGCAAGTCAATACAGCCTGTGTTCATCTCTATTGACCCAGAACGGGACAGCCCGAAGCAAGTGAAGCAATATGTAAAAGAGTTCCATCCTAAAATGCTTGGACTGACAGGCACCATCCAGCAGGTAAGCCAAACTCTCAGTTACAGCATGTCTTTAGGTCATTACTGTGTGCCTTCACTGCTAACTGCTGCAAAGATGGTATGAGCCTGCATGTTGTGTAGGTCAAGGATGCTGCCAAGGCCTACAGGGTGTATTTCACAAAGACAGATGACTCCAAGGATTACCTTGTGGACCACTCCATTATCATGTACCTGGTTGATCCAAAAGGCAGTTTTGTCAGCTTCTATGGCAAGAACTACACAGCAGATCAGTTAGCTACAGCAATTAGCAGTCAAATAGAAAATTGGAAGGTCTAGCTTGGCAGAGATACTGCTCAAGCATGGCAGCATCAAGGCAGGTAAAGCACAGGTGTTGCTAGCCATTACAATGGCATGAAAAGATAACAAGAACAACATGTCAGCTTCAAATACAGTTTGCCACCAGCCACTCAATAGCTGCTTCCAAGTTGTGATTGTTTTCTTGCAAGGCCTCCTGTGCTTTGCTTCTGCTGAACCCCATGCTCTGCAAACATGATCAATGAAACGAATGAATGTGTCACAGCATGAACAAACGATAACTGCACCAAAGCATAAGCTGCAAAGCAGGCAGATTATACTTTCAAGCAGTACAACTAGCTATGAGCAATATCAGAGCTGTCACCTGTAATTGGCCAATGTCTATGCCAAGAGCAGCATTTGCAGTCTCCACAGCTGCTGCCTTATCATCAATGGCTTCAGTCTCTGCATGCGCGCTCCCTGACCGTGCATGTCTGCGTTGCAGAGCTGGAGCTGTATGGCGCTTTGACTTGCCAGCACTGCAGAACAGTCACAGTGTTCAGCACTTCACTGTTGAAGCTGCACAGTCAAGCATCATTTGAAAAGAAAAGAAAAGTTTACGCTTTTCAGCAATCATAACGAGAGTCTCCTAAGGCGGCAGCCCAGAGCTAAGCATCATTTGACTGGATGTGAATTACCTGTCTAGTCCTGATATACTTTTGCGCTTTGCAGCTCCCCTTGGCGGCTTCTTAGCAGCTATGCTTTTGCTGCTAGGCTGTAATGTAGATGCTGTCTGGGTGTTGCTGCTTGAGGATCTGCCAGCTGATCTCCTGGACACCAACATCCTCACCTGCAGCGGCAACAACTCAAAGTCGTCAGAAGCTGGATACTCGAGCTGTCATGTGCCCATTTTCACAGCGTGCATGTTGCTGTGTGCAATGTTTGTGCACAACATGGGTGACGAGTGCTGACAGTAGGACACGCATATGTTGACATGTGAAGCAGCAAGCTTTGCTCACCGGCAGAACCTCATCATTGTCATCATCTTCATTGGCTGCAGCATTTGCACACGTCTCTGGCAGCTGCAAGTCCTGTGCTGCTGGAACCTCCTGCATCCACAGCAATAGTGATACGAAAGGCCACATGACAGGTGCGGCGGGCACACATGCTCAGTCGCAATCTAGAAGCAAACAACAAGTGAGACATGTACCCCTGCTATCGCACACAAGCAAAGGTTATAGGCATACCTGCTGTGCTGGGGCAGCTTCTGCCTGTAGCAGCTGTGCATGCAAGAGCTGCAGGCCCTTGCGCAGCTGCTTCAACAGTGCCAACTTCTGCTCACGAGGCAGGTCATGTGTCTCAGACTCTGCAATCAACAGATCCACATGAACAAAGTGGAGCATGCTGCAGGCCCTAGCTGCAGGTAAAACTGTCTGCCATGGCATATAGTACCAGGCTGAACACCTTGGGTTCATCAATGTTTTCTTGGAGGTATGACATGCCCTGGCAAAGTAATAATTGCATGAACCCAAGATCAGGCAGGGATGCTTGCTGTGTTAACGCGCTGCTCTATGGTGAGTACATGTTGGCTGACCTAACAGGCTGACTAGAGGGATCCCAGGAGATCTGGACTGCCTTTGGGGCTTCAGCTGATGCACCTTCTTTGTCACCTCTTCCAGCAACTCATCCACATCCTTCAGCTCTTCTTTTGCAAGCCCAAACCTGTTGCAGCCAACTGGGCAGGCTGAGCATCACATGGCATGGCTGCCACCATTGACAGTGCCAAAGAGCATAAGTAATTTGAGCATGTCCAATTGGTGTGCAACATCAAAGATACTGTGAGAGTCACGCCTTGGCGCCTGACCTGCTTTGAGCTTCCTTTCTCCATTCATCCCTCATTTTCTTGTTTGGATTTGCTGCAAGCAGCATGTTGGTGGTGGAAATTTGCATAGAGCTTGTGCGATAGCAGCAGCAGCAGCAGCAGCAGCAGCAGGCCATTCTTACGGCCAGACCAGATGATCAATCCTGACTTCCGCTCCACATCAGTACGCGCTGCATTGTCTGCTCTGATGCGGTCAATGTCAACCTGCAGGCCCGTGTAAGCTGCAGCAAATGTGCATTTGTTGATGCGCCAACGTCACAGTGCCAGCTAAGTCAGCTATGCTACTCACCAGCCAAGGACTGCTGTCCTATAAGTCGTTGTGTCTGTCCGTTCAGCTGCTGTATGAGTTTCCCTGGCAGCAAGCCTGTGTCAAGAATCTGAACCCAACGTCCCACCCCGTACTTCATGAGGCAAAGCTTCAGTATCTGTGCTTCTTCCTTGGTCCAACCAGGAGAGGGCGTGAAGTTCCATCTGCATCACAAGCGAGAGTACCATCATTGACCGAAGCTTGCAGACGTTGCATTATGTCCCGAAGCGTTCAACAGATAGTGTAAACAGGCTGCGTGGGCTTACAGAGAGGCTGCATCCCCCACTTTCGGACCACGTTTGTGTTCCGCCTCCCGAGCGGACATGCTCGCTAGATTTGTGACAAAGCAGGGGTCTACTGTCTCAAAATACTGGTTGCAATAGCAGTCGGATCTACAAGAGTTGCAGTCAAGATGAGGCAGACTGAGATGGCAATATTCGAATTCAAAAGGCTTCTTGAGCAGCAAGAATGCTGCTGTAGAAATCATAGCATGTCAGTCGCTTGCTGGTCTGGATGCTAGACAAGATGGTAGAATGGCAGGCCATTCCATATCTATCACATCATGCACTCCAGTGCACTCCAGTGCACGGATTAAGCAGACACCTAGTTGCTATTGTCCTGCTACTGTTCATCATGATACTGTACAGCAACAGCTCAACACACTGTACAACATGTACACGTTGGTGGTGACAATAATGCATGTTGGATAGCGTTCGCTTTCCTGTATGCTCCACAGCCAGATAAGTTGCAAGTTTGTGTGCCTGTACAGTAGCAAGATGGATAGTAACATAGTAACATGTTATATGCTGGTCAACTTCGAAGTGGTTTAACGCTGAACATCAAATTCCTGTGTGACATGCCTGAAATACTGAAACGCGTACTGCAGGTTTCGATAACCAGGACATGCCGTCGTCAGCGTCATTAAAAAATCAAATGTTGCAATAATATAGTGACCTCAAAAACGCCCTCGGATGCGCAAGCGGGGAATCGAACCCCGGGCAGTTGCGTGGGAGGCGACTATGTTACCACTACACCACTTGCGCGACTGGCAAACGAGTCTTTTGAACATACTATGAAACCCCCGCAGGGGACAAGATCTTCCAGCTAATCTGCATCTGTTCACAATCATAACATCAACATTTACACGCCTGATATATAGTAGCTGCATGGACACTTCATAGGTGAAAACTGTTGTGGCAAACCTGGGACTGCATGGGACAATGTTGGACTGTCTGATTTTCACAATTGCTGTATATGGTAGACCACGCAAAGTTGAAATTAACTCGCTACACCTGTGATGCTCTGCTGGTTAAGCATGTACTCTTTACAGCTCTTGTTTAGTAGCTGCTGGTAGCATATCGCCTCTTGCCAGCTGCAAGTGAGCTGATGATCTTGCATCTGCATACTTGTCACATCTAGAAATAGAGCTTTAGACTAGACTTGACCGCTGATGGCTATTTGATTTTGTCTTGTACATCCCTGTTTGCAGTCAAGGCAATACTGAAGTTGGCCTCTTGCAGCTGCACAGCTTGCCAGCTTTATTTGACTGGAGCTTGTTTTTGCCATGTGGGATGTCATGCAATTGCAATGGCAATGTACTGAGCCAGCAACATGACGTCAGGTATATTGCCCAATGATTACCATGTACAAAGCAATAAATGCACCAGTCAATCAAACACCAGGTGCAGAGCAATCTAACAAGTTGCACTACAAAAGCAAAAGACAATTCATGAACAAATTAGTACACAGTATAGGACATGTTGATGGCAGCGGTGTTCTCAGCAAGCAGCTTGTGAGCTCTGTCAGAGTGCAGCGGCAGGTCCAAGTCCTTGCTCTGCAGATCATGCTGTAGCGTGCCACTCAGAACTGCAGTGAAGAAGTTATCAACAACATCCAAGGCTGCTGCAGCATTCTGCCTACCCCTCCATGCTCCCTGTGACACCACTACAGCAGTCAGACACCGGCTCCAACACAACAAGCTTGCTGTTAATGTGTCACTATACACTGTCTGGTCTCAGCTTTGTTTGTCAAGAAGGAACACCATGGTGCTTGCCTAACTTGGGCAATGAGCAAATTCTGTACCAAGACTTGAGGTGCAAAGGATGCGTGGCATTGGATGCAAGTTGCAAGATGTAGGAAGGCTGATCTGGCAGGCCACACAGGGACTGACATGCACATGCACCGACCTTGTTTTCTTTGCCTTCTTGCAAGCTGTCCACATAGTCGTAGATGTCCTTGCTGGTGAAGTCCCAAAGGCCACGCCCAACAGCCACATATACTCGGCCATCCAAGGAGCGCAGCAGGGCCGCCAAAATGTCCTCCATGGCTTCCAGCACAGGACCCACCTGCACCATTGTCCTCATGCTCATGCTCAAACCTTTTCTCATGCACTGGCACTGTCCACGGCTTAGGTTTGTGGTCAATGCAGTATGGTGTAGTGAGAATACAGGTCTGCACACTGGTATTTCTGAAAAAGGGATCACGCTCTTTTCTTGGCAGGCAGGATATACCCACATCCCAATCTGTGTGCTTGCATCAGTCTAGTATGGTACAGCAATGAAGTCAGGCAATCTGATGATGGATGCTAGATGTGACATTTACAGACAGGAGTCACCACACCCTATTGGTTTTAGGGGTTTGCTGCAAACTGGTGGGGGCTGGGTGGGCTACGCCCTGCTAAATGCATTACATCACTACACATAGGCCAAACTTTTTGGGGTTTGCCCTCATGTGGCTTTGATTTGACCTGATGACGGCAGCCGTCCTTCCTCATCTCATTTTTGAGGGGAGGCAAGTGAGCCCTAAATACAAAGGGCTGCACAAGGAGAAGATGACTAGGTATGTACAAATAGCAAAGGGCAGTACCTGCTGCTGCATGATGGAGGGAGTGCCGGAGATGCCGTGGCGGTGCAGGGTGGCGTTGATGGAGTAGCCGGGCCTCTGGAAGAGGGCGCCAGCAATGCGCTCTGCACAGGCTGTCACCGCTGCAGCATACTCACTGCGCAGCTCCTTCACCAGCTGAGCAAACTGAGCTCCCAGATGAGGACCTGCATTGGCCAACAGCCCCAGCTTAGTCACAATACACAACCATCTGTATCCACTATGGATCAGCTCCCTGGAATCTGCCAGTCATCACAACAATGGCCCCGACAATGAAATTATGACATGACAACATGCATCACAGAGGGAAGCCGGGATAAATCCCCAACATAATTTCATCAAGGTTAAGACAGTTGGTCTCAGACGTTACGTGAGCAGTGGAGTTGCACACATACCAGGGCCATCATGGGTGAGGGCGCCAGGAGGGGGTGGGCCATCTCTGTTAGGGGAGGGAGGCCCAGCATTGGGGCTGCCAGGGCGCTGCCCATCAGGGCCCCCACACCAGCGGCTGAGGGTGTGCTCTGTCTGGGGCACCACTGTCAGCAACCGCCGCAATGAATTCAGCAAGATCTGCACAGCAGGTCAAGCAGCATCAGACCCTTTCCACATCCTGCCTATTATGGTCTTGCCACAATTATCCAAGACCTGTCAGATTACCAATAGCAATAGGGTCAACTGACCAACATATGCTGTTCTCAAGATGCAGCAGAGCCAAATGGTTCAACAGTATGTCAATGAAGAGAGAGAGAGAGAGATTACAATGCTACAAGAGCCGGTCCATAGATTCAAGCACTTGCTGTGGCCTGCTGCATCACACAAGTCACAGTGGAAGTTTGGCAAGGCAATGTACAAGTTGGGCACTCACAGCCTCATAGGGCAGCACAGTAGTGGCGCCAGCAGGGGCTCCTCGGGCTGGTGCAAACTTCCAGAGCCGCGGCGACTTCTGTGGTGGGCCTGCCACGCCGTATACATTGCTGGCCTTGCGCTGGTGGGGCGGTATGTTGGACATGTGCACCTCCTCCTCACTCTGCAGTGTGCTGTCCACTTCAGCTGCCCAGAATGGAGCTGTTTGAAAGAGCTGTGCTGGTGTTCTGTTGAATCAGTAAACCAACCAGACAAGCTATGATTGAGGTGTCAATGCAGTCAGGAAGCCTGCAATAGATGCTGCACAATATGCAATGGGCAGCACCCACATGAAAGAGTGTACAAATGCTACATGACGAGCCTGAGACTGTACACCCTGGGTGTCTGAACTAGTGAAGCGTTGCAGCTGAAGAAAAGCATATAGGGCTTGTGTTTGGCAGGTGCAGCGCAGCAGGCAAGCATGACATGCACCATGGGCTCCGGTTTACAGTTGGCAATACAGCATGGCAGGTGGAGGGGGCTGACCCCGATCATGGGTATGAGGCCACACTGGCGGGAAACAGCGGCAGTGGTGGTACGCAGGGCAGCGCAGACGGCAGCCTCCAGGCTGGGCCCAAAGCTGGGCCAGTAGGTGATGACCCTCTCATAGCGCGCCACCTCTGCCTGGATGCGCTGCAGCATCTCTCCCACCAGAGGAGCAATGTGGGACTTGCCTGCAAGAGGATCTGTATATTTAATTTGCATATGTTACACAGCCAGAACTTGTGCATCAACAGCAACACAAAAGGTGTACCGACAGTATGCTGCATTGCTGCAGAATCTGCCTGTTCACTGAACATTGTTGGATGATGCAGCAAGGGGCAAGGACTTTTTGTATGCGTCTTGTTTCTTACAGGAGACTACAACCCTACTGTCAAGTGCAACAGCAGACAAGTGCATTACAGTGTTGCTGGGGTGCGTGCCTCCTCCCAAGCTGGTTGCAGACTGTCAGCATCACTGAGGAACAGATCAAATGATGTAGCTGCTGAGAACAGTGTGTACAGAATGGGTGCCATGCAGACGACAGAGGGCAGGCTAGCTGCATGCAATTGCCATTGACAAGGGCTGCAGTCACAGTCATATAGGTGAGACAATGACAAGTGCTGGGATGTTGCTTACCATCCTCCCCGGTGGCACCCCCCTGGAGGGCCTGGGTGGAGCCCTCCAGTTGGTGGCACCGCTGGCACAAGGCATCCTGGCTGTTGTTAATCCATCGTTCTACATGTGGTGTGAACACCTGAAAGCAACATGAACCAAGCTTCAACTCATATCTTCACCAGCACCAAAGTCATGAGCAGACCAAAGGTGCTCTGTGCTTGCTTTGAAAGCCACGATTTCTCTGTATGCAGATCAGGCTGCTGATGTCATTGACTATTGTCAGTGACTATTGTCAAGAGATACGCAAGCTGGCTGGCAATCAATGCAACTGGATAGCCAGAACAGTCACGGGGCTACATACTTGAGCAAGCTCAAGGCTAATTGCGCAGTGTGAGAACAGGGAGGGGGCTGACCGCAAGGGCGTCAAGGGAGCCAGGGTGGCCAGGGGGGGGCAGCAGGCTGTGCCAGATGAGGAACTCCTGCTGCTGCCCCACTGTGACCAGCAGATTGACTGCTGCTGTGCTGGGCTGGGGGGGAGGGTACTTGTTCAGGGTGTCCTCCAAGGCTGTCAAGTACAGTCGTGTGTACTCGGCAGCTGTCACCTGGTCATACCACACTGTGCTGTCAGGTTGGTGGTATACACAATGCAGTCAGCTCATGTGTGGTTGCACTTCCCTGTACACAGATGGAATGCTGGTCTTGTCCTGATGCAGTGTTAGTTCACCCGCAACTGGTAGTTCAGCCATGCTTACATCTTGACTGGTAAAGCAAGGTGCATGAAGGCCATATTTCAGCTTGAGCTCTTGGGTTGCTGCATCAGCACATGCATAATGAAGGACGGTCAACACCGTGATGCACAAGCTTTGTGGGTGCAGACCTGAGGGAGGTTGACAAAGTTGGGCAGGACAGCAGAATCATGGATGTGGAGGTCTCGCTGCAGCTCATTCCTGATGGACTGGCTCAGCAGCTCCATGTGGTAGTAGGCCGCCTCTGCATCCTGTTCTGTGCCCGGGCCCACAGGTACCCCTTGAGAGGGGTCATAATGCGGGGCTGTGTCACCCAGGGGGCCCCCAGGCTGCTGCTGACCCCTAGGACTTCCTGATAGGCTGGCACTGCCGCGCCCACCTGCACAGTCACAGTGCACAATATGGGCATGCTTTCACCATCAGCAAAGCTAGACACACTGCAAGGATGCCTGGAAGCTGAGGGTGATACTCATGCTCCAGCTGACAGGCAGGAAGCACCCACTAAGCAACAGAGCTTGTCTGCAGTGCTGTAAAACCCCCCTGTTGAGGGGGTTACAGGTTGCAGGCAGGCAAAAAGGGAAAGCTGGGTCAGGTGGCATACCTCTGTTGATGGTGGCATCAGCACTGTCAACCAGGCGCTGATACCTGCGGCGGGCTGCCACCTTGAACCTGTCAGTCAGCCACTGCTGGTCTCCAGGCTTCAGCACATCCCTCAGGATGTTGCACAGCTCCACT
>JAABUP010007509.1_pt1 | contig 14553 bp, 22 predicted proteins | sample 5559201 | NCBI WGS metagenome assembly JAABUP01 (sample SAMN10711887, study PRJNA513373) | rock metagenome | isolation source: Antarctica rocks | place: Antarctica | reverse complement strand
CCGCGGTAGGACATGACGGCCACGACGTGCGAACCGGGCGCCACGAGGCGCCGCGCGGACGCGGCCGCGACCGCCTGCGCCAGCAGCGCCTCCGTGCCCGCGCCGCCGCCCGTCAGCGGCACGCCCAGCATCGGGATCAGGCCTGCCGCCGCCGCAGCAGCCGCTGCTGGCACGCACCGAAAATAAAATAAACCAAATACAGCCCGTGGCGAGCACAGTGCGCTCATCTATGGTGGCGTCTGCTTGCACTGGCACACTTCGCACATAGGTTGTCACCTTATGCCAACCAGACAAGATATGAGATTGCTCCAGACATTGCGAGTGGCCTGCTGGGTGCCTGGCAGGCATCAGACGTTCATATTGCTCAAGTCCATTGTGCGCACCGCGCACGAGCAGGCACTGCCGCGCGAGCGTGAGCGCGTCGCGCAGGCCGGCCGCGCCGGCGGCCGCCGTCGCGGGCACGACCAGCGTCAGGACCGGCGACGCGGGCCGGTACTTGGCCACCAGGCTGGCCGTGCGGCCGGAGGACGCATACGCCACGATCAGGCCCGCCTGCGGAACTCAACAGCTCAGGGTAGGGTCGAATGGAAACTCCCTAAGCCCCAGTGGAAAACGAAGAAGAGCGCTCATCGGGGGCTGCAGCAATGGCCTGGGCTGCGCAACGGCACCAGGCGGCACCGCACTTATGTGCCCGCAGCGCAACGCCTGCCACAGCCGGCACGCTTGCAGCCCACCCCAACGCGCTTGCATCGGCTGTGAGCTGCCGGCCTGTGCTCTGCCCAGCGCAGCACTCATCCCCGCAGGCTCCAGGCTTTACGCGACGCCCGCAACCCGAGCGCGGCGCGCGCCAAGGAGTCCACTCAGTAAGTGCTGTCCGTACCAACGGACGGCCTCAACCTGGGCAGCGAGGCTCGTTGGTCGCCAGCTATTGGATGACAGTGTGCCCTAACCCTAACCCCTACGCTGCGCGCGGCGCGCCTGGATCTTCTCGGCGACGCGCACGGCCGAGGACGCGATGCTCTCCACCTTGGACATGGTCGAGCCCGCGCCGGCGGCGGCCATGCTGCCGCCGCTGCGCACGCGCGGCAGGCTCCCGAATGACGACACCTGCGCACACGTGATAGGCTGAGGGTTGAGGCAGCACGCCCACAGGCGCACACCCAGCCAATGGCGCTCCAGCAGCTGCGCAAGCTCGCCCGCCGATCTGCATGGCTGCCTGCCCTGCACGGCATGCCTGCGCCGGACCCGCGTGTGCACTGCTTGCACCACACCGCATGGTGGAGCGCGCCCGCTTTCACTGCACGGTAGCGCGGAGTATGCGGTGCGACCTGTCCGCACGTAGTGCGCCCACTGTGTGGCGCACAAGCCATGGCGCAGCGTGCTCATGGGCCCCACGCATCGCCCGGAAGCGCCACACAGATGTACCACGCGCCAGCGGTAGGCCAGAACACACTACGGAGATAACCTAGCCCTAGCAATGTAAAAATTGTGGCAAACCCAGCCAGCAACTCTAGCTGGCCTGCGGGCACGCCGCCGGGCGGGCGGCCGCACCGCGTGCATGCTGCCAAAGTGCGCCGCGCCGCCCTTGGCGGGCATGCCGCGCGCCCTGGGCGAGCCGCTCGCGGAGCCCGGCTGCGCGGCGCGCAGCGCGGCCGAGGGCCGCGCGGGGTGGATGGGCGGCAGGCCGAGGTGGGGGGCCGGCGCGCCAGGGCCGCCTGCATGTACCGTCGCACGGTCAATGGCCAGTTAGTTGGTTGCACTCAGCCCTTACAATACTACTGCAGTTTTGCAACCGCACGCTTTACATTGAATGGCTGACCCTCATGGTATCCTCAGCAGCGTGTTGGAGGGCTTGCCAAGGTGCAGCCGGGTGACAGCGAGCGCAGCAGAGTTGGTGCCCCTAACTTGTAGGTGATCCTGTCACAGTGTGGACCTGGGCGGATGTGTGCTGATGCACCCGCCCAGCTCCACGCCATGACACGCTAGGAGCGCCAATTTGTGCTGCTATCGCTGTCACCCGGCTGCTTCAGCAGACATATCTGTACCCAGAAAGAGAGTGTAACAAGAGTGCCACCAAGTGATTACCGGCTAGTCCAAGCGGTGTGCAGCCGCACCCGACGGCGCGCCCGCCCCGTTGCCGCGGCTGCCCTCGCTGTGCGCCGTGCCCGCGGCCGCGCCATCGCCGCCGCCGCCGTCCCGCGCGCCCGGCGCCTGCGCCTCGCCCGGCGGCCCCGTGATGCCCGCGATGCCCGCCGCGATGGCGCGCGCCGCGCCGGCCAGCGTGTCCGCAGTGGCCGCCCCCGCAGCGGCGCCCCGGTCGGCGCCCCCCACGGCCGCCGCCCTGCCCAGCGGCGGGCCCGGCGCGCCCGCGCCCCCGGGAGCGTCCCGCTCGCCGGCGTCCGCGCCCTGCGTGAGGTCGACAGCGCTGGCGCGCAGCGACTCGCCGGGCGGCGACCCGCCGAGCGAGCGCGCCTCGGCGCCCTCCAGCGCGAGCGCGGCCGAGTCCTCCTGAGCATCCTCCTGGGTGCGCGGCACACGCGGACTGGTCGCCCGGAGGTGCCCGCAGCTCTCGGGTGTGCCAAACCATGCCGACGTCGCCGTGCACAACAAGCACTTGGGTGTCCGCTGCACCGCCTGTGCATGTGTAAAGGTCCTGTGAGACAGTAGCAGCTCCCCTGGGGCTCCCTAGAGGCAGGGCTGCCGGCAAGACGTATGTCACCTGAGCGCATCATCCTATCAAGCAACATCCGTGCTTCGCCCGCGCGCCGCCTACCACGTGACAGCAGGCGTCAGCGCCCGCCTCACGCAGAGCAAGGAAAAACACACACAGGCTTTCGCTGCGGCGCGGCGCGCCTGCATTGCGGCCTGCAGCAGGTACTCGAAGTGGTGCGCGTGGTCGAACACCAGCTCGGCCTGCTGCGCGATGGCGAGCACGGTGCGCACGCACTCCAGCGGGTAGCTGCCGCGCAGCGTCTCGGCGCCCAGCAGCACGGCGTCGATGCCGTCCAGCACCGCGTTGGCCACATCGGTCGCCTCCGCCCTGCGCGCGGGCCGCCGCTCAGCTTGAGGGTCCAGGGCGGTGTCAATCTGACTTGGGGCCCGATGACAGAGCGCTCTGTCCCCGTCCGTCGCCTTCGCCCTGCGCATGGGTCGCCGCTCAGCATGGAAATCTAGGGCAGTGTCAACCTGATACGGGGCCCGATGACAACAGAGTACGTCAATTACGCGCAGCGGCCTGGCGCCCAGGAGGCAGCCCGTCGGCAGTTGGCCAGCACTGCGCTGACCGCACTCATTGCCATCGTCCCATGCGGGATGGTTTTCACACAGTATTCAGTCCGAGAGGCCTGACATATCTCACATATGCGGTAATGTCAAGTCGTGGCACTGAAAGGGCTGGCTGGCTAGTGGTACGGTACGGAGAACCGCGGCTTCTTCGTAAACGAGCTTTGCGCGCCGGTGAGACATAGGCAAGCACCCCCATGGCTCTCTACCACCGCTTCCCTTCCCGTTCGAAACCCTACACCATGCCTTTGCGCCCCAGCCGCGCACCGAGTGCAGCGCGGCGCGGCGACCATGGTGTCCACAACGCGCGTGATCATGACCGGCTTGCCGAGGAGATTGCACGCGGTCGTCGCATGCTTCTGCACGAGCGCGGTCTTCTCCGGCGCCACGTCCAGGCCCAGGTTGCCGCGCGAGAGCACGACGCCGTCTGCGGCCGCCGCGATCGCCTCGAAGGCCGCCAGCGCCTGCCGGTTCTCCACCTGCACGCCCGCCCCGCAGCGCGGAGCTCGGTACTAATTCAGCTATGACGAGTGAATGTCAGATAGGAATACATATAAATGAACGACACATGTTTGGACATGTGAGAACTGTTGGTGTTACAAGCCTGCATCACGCCGCGAGAGCTGCCCAGGCCCTGCATGCTGCAGGCACGGCGGCGGTGGCCTGCATCGGCACGGCAAGCGATGCTCCAGCGGGAGGTTTCCGTGGCGCCAGCGCACCTGTGGCGGCGATGCATGTACGGGTCATTGTCCGGCAGGTTGCATGGGCAGCATGGACCCTGCACTGTCTGGTTGAGGCATGCGGGCGCATGCGACTGGCTGCGCGTCCACATGCCATTGGCTGCGCACTACCAAGGCGCGCGCTTCTACAATTCTAGAATCCTGGAGTTCTAGAATGTTAGAAATCTTCAATCTCCAAGACAGGCACGCGGCGGGCGCGCCTTGGCGAGGATCTTGACGCGCTGCAGGCCGGCGCCGTCGAGCAGCGCACGCATCTCGGCCACATCGCTTTCACCGCAGGTGTACGTGAGCGCCACATAGTCGATCTCCACCTCCGCAGCGAGCTCGCGGATGGACGCAGCATCGTACGCGGTGATCGCGGGCAGGTCCGTCTGCGCGCGCCGCAGCACGGATTGCTGACTCCGAGGCTGTCACCAATAATGCTGGCCATCAGCTGTGCGATAGACAATAACCATGTGCAGATGCATGCACCATGTCTGTGGCCTGCCGACTGCTGGCGCGTCACGGAAGAGCAGCCAGGCACCCAACAGCCTGGGAGCAGCTGCACTGGCGGCCTTTTCCAGAGGCCCCTGCAGCCGCCACATGGCCTGCAGCGGCGGGCAGCTTCTCGCTCCTGTGCAGGACTGTCAAGCGCCTTGCAGCCACCCAGCAACACCTCGCCATGTGCAAACCTGCCCCAATTCGCAGGCATGCACAGACGCGCCTGTGTACTGGACATGGCCAAGTAACTGGCTCGAGTGCATTCGCCGTCAGCGGGCTGCCAGCACCGCATTGTCCGAAACATGTTTCAAGGGCTCTGCGGGTCCCGGGGGCGCGCCTGAATGCTGGACATGCCGCGCTCGTCGAGCTCAGAGTGGATGACCGTCAGCAGGCCGCCCAGCAGCGCGTCATTCTGCGCCACGCACACCACCTCCTGCCCGCGCACCTCTCGCACCTGCGCGGCCCGCCGCGGGTATCGGTAGGCAGCGCGCCTCATGTAAGACCGGGTTGCTGCCGATGCATCACACCCGTAACATTGCTCAGCGTTGTGGAATGTAAGCATGTGGCTGCCCCGCACGCAGGGCGCTGCCCTTTGCGAGGCTGGCCCGCAGCCAAGCGTCCTATTTTTTGTCGCAAGAGCGCTGGAGAAGGAAGAGTGCAGAACAGTGGCCATGCAGGACGCCGCATTGAGCCTGGCCAGGCTCCACTGGCGGCTGCCCGGCGACGTCGATACCGCCCTCGCAGGTCACATGTACTGCGTCTTGAGCATGTTCAGGTCTTCTTTGACGCAAACCCCGCCTCGATGATGCCCGGGTCTGTGAGCCCTTCTCCGTTGCCAGGACCTCACGCGGCTGCGGACGCGAATGCATCACTGCGCATGCATGAGGTCTGGTAACAGAGCAGTCCTCACCGACTCGGGCATCCTCAAGGCGGGCGTTTGCGTCAAGTGAACATGCTGAAGGCGCAGTACTATGTGGCCTGCATGGGCGGCGTCGACGTCGCCGGGCCGGCGCAATTGGCAACCGCCAGTGGAGCCTGGCCAGGCTCACCAAGGCGTCCTGCAGGGCCACTTTCCTTCACCCTCCCTTACCTATCCTGCGCTATTGAAACCAAATGAATAGCAAGCTTGGCTGCATGCCAGCCTCGCGAAGCGCACTGCCCTTCGTGCGGGGCAGCCACCGTGCTTGCGGGTAACCGCCAAGCTCACCCAGTCTCTTGGAAACGAAAGAATGACAAGCTATGTGTTGTATGGCACGCAAACAGGATGCATGGCCTGCATGTCATGCAGCATGGCCTGGGCTGCGAACTAGGTCTGACAGCCATTGCGCTCGCGGTGGCAACTCTGAGGACTGGCTGCCGCACACGCGCCGGCGTGCTGCAATACTAAGACTGCGTCAAACTACTTGGGGGGCCGACGCACCTCTGCGTACAGCGACGAGGCCTCAGCACCGTTCGTCAGGTAGCGCCCGATGAAGAGCTGGTCGCCCGCGCTGCACATGTGGGACGCAAATTGCTGCGCGCCGCACGCCGCCGCGGCTCAGCAGGGAAGCGCGTGAGCTCCCACGCAGGCTGCACTGCACCTGACTGGTATGCATTACTCTTTATAGGGAGCATGCAAGCCAGGGCGCCCATGCAAGAAAAGCAGGCCAGAGCATGGTTCGGGTCCGTGAGGCAGGTGGTGCGTGCCGGGTGGTTGATGGGCAGCAGGGTGGCGGTGGCGGTCGCGCTCTGGTCGCTCGTCACCGTGATCTCCTGGCCCGCCTTGATTGGGAAGTCCTGCATGTGCTCCGGCCATCCCTGCATGCATTGTACTGTCCAGGTCAGGGTCCCAGCGCGAGAAGGCTAGGCTGGAAGGCCGGGCGAGAAGGCCTATGTGGCAACAGGCACAAACTCAGGCTCTTCAGCTGCCATGCCTAGCCCGTATGCCAGCAAGAGTTGTGCTGTAGCACACAAACATCTCACGAGAGCACAGGTGATATGGGTGTACGGAGACGACAGTCGCCGCTACAGCGCAGCCGCCCTCCTTGGGGGCTTGAAGCGAAAATGAACAGGTGCAAGGACGAAGCAGGACAGCGCGCCTCAGAGTCGAGGGTGAAGGGCCGGCGTATGACGAGCTCGCGGCCCACGGTGTCCACAATGACCGCGCACAGCTTGCCGGTGGCCTTGCACGCCTCCGCCACGTTGCGCAGCGACTGCTTGTGGTACGCGACCGGGCCCCAGGTGAGGTCCACGCGCACGGCCGTGCACCCGGCCTTCAGCAGCTCCACCAGCGTCGCCACGTCCCGGCAGGGCGGCCCGAGCGTCACACAGACTGCGCAAAAACAGATGTGTGCTGTTGACGAGCTGCGACGCAAGCAACCACCGATAGCAGAGTCTGCTGGTCTACATAAGTGGGTCCCTCACATGACAGGACCTTAAGCTGTGCTTTTTAAGAGAAAGCTGTGCGGTGGCACTGTCATTTAACAGCAGCGCATACGCATCAACAATACCTGCGCTTTTTGCAGCTGAATAACCAGCCACTGGCTGCAACATGCACCCCGATGTCAGAAAGCGTGCTGCTGGCAACAAAGCAGGCACAGGCGAGGACCAATGATCATTGCATGCCAAGCATCACCTTTGGTGCCCGCGACATGTGGCGCCGGGCCCGCTGGTTCTAGTATTGACGGCAGGCTGATGTTGTCCAGGATGTGTGTTTTGACCTTGTTCGCCATGGCCGCAATGCCGTCTCCAAAGACAGTCAAAACAGAGAGGACTTCTGCCCTTTCAGTTGTGCCAAGCGAGAGGTGTTGCCCACTGCAGACAGCGGGCTCCTACCAATCAGGAACGAAGGGCAGGAGAAAGCTTGAGAAAGGGGGTCAGCAAGACCCTACTCAGCCACAGGTGCCCTGCAACTAGTTTACAGCATGCTGAGATGGACGCCAAGCACAACACCCGCGTCTGATACACAGATAAAGACACAATGGCCACACGTCGTGTCCATGCAGACAAGACAACACGTCCAACACGCTGGCATGTCATCCTGCACACCAAGGCTCATCCAAACATGCTGTCAAAGTGGGAGCTTCCGCCAGGCCCCGGGGGCATGATGTCGGGGTGCACGCCGCGGCCGCCCGGACCAGGCCCGCGGCGGAAGTCGTCCGGATTGAAGCCCTGCGTAAGAAATCATTGTCACCATGCAGTCTCCTTCCATGGTCAGTCCTGCCTAGTAATTAGCCTGACAGCGGGTTGCGTAGGTCACGCAGCCCCGCTGTTTCCGCAAGCAAGCTTGCCTGGAGAGCGAGCATCATGACATGTACCAAGTAGGTGACCTGCTGTCACCCGCCCAAGTAGGAACAGTTTAGCCACTTCTGTTTAGGCAAGGGCGCAGCACATGCATTTAAGGCACAAGGCGCACGTAGCGACTAAGAACAATCATACACCATGAAGAATGTGCCGCACGGCCGCGTTAAAGCGCGGAGGACACGTGCAATGAGCCAAGAACGCTCCAGCAACAGGCGTCCCCAACCAAACAGAGCTTAGGGCGCGTGCCGGCATGCCAGGCGGGCCGATGGGGTCCCATCGTGCGCCGGGCGGCATGAGCCCGCCCCCGCGCCCGCGGCCGACGCCCATGCGGCCGGCGAAGAGCGGGTCGTCGGGGCCGACATGCATGCCGCCGCCGCCGACGCCCGGCAGGCCGCCGCCGCCGCCGAGGAAGCCGGGCGCGCCGGGGATGTCGGGCGCGCCGGGCGGGCGCATGCCGGGCGGCACCACGTCCGCGCCGCCGGGCGGGACGCTTGGGCGCCACGGCCGCGCCGCTGCAAGCCCCAGGGCGAGATCAGGCGCCTGGCAACGCGAGGCCGCGGGGCTGCGACAGGCGCAGCTGCTGCTGTGAGGTGCGCAGCCCTGTTACAATGGCATGGTCAGGCACGGCCGTGCAGAGCCTGCAGCGCAACCCGCCCGGCTCACCCCACCATGCATGCACGGGCAACACAGCGCAGAACAAGGCACCTGGCCCGCAGCAGTATTGCCTTGGACATGTCCTGGCCGTGTCGGGCAGGAGCACATGGCGGCATGCTTCAAGGGAGCCGGGAGTGCACACCCAGGCCATCATCGAACTCCTCGTACGCGGGCGGCGGCGGCGGGCGCGGCCCGGCCGCCTCCTCGCTCGCGTCGGCCCTCAGCCTGCCGGACTGCGCGGCCTCGGCCTGGCCGCCCTTTGCTGCGCCCGCGCCCGCGCCAGCGCCCGCGGTGGCGGCGCCCGTGTAGAAGCTGCTGCGCAGCTGCGCCAGCAGCTCGTCCAGATTCTTGTACGCCTTGGCCACGTCCGCGCTGGGAGCTGCTGTGCGGGCACAGGATCTCAGCACCGGGCGCGTGTTCCTGCGCTGCGGTGTGCGTGCCGATGTCCCATGCTTTGGCTGCATAGACGTGCATCCAACCATGTGCCAGGCATCATCTGCCCTCTGACGCGACCCGGCCAGGGCGTGCATGCAAAAAGCATGCCAGCCTTGTTGCTGGCCGACGCGGCTGCCTGACATGTCCTCAAAACTTGCAATGTGCAAGGCGCGGACTAGCTGCTCGCGGCGCGGATACAGCACCATGCTGGCGCCGTGTGTGGTGCGCGCAGTGCACTGGCAGCGCGCGGCTGTGTGCGGGCAGCAGGGCGCCAAGCACCAGGCTCGTCAGTGGTGAAGCGCCGCGCGTCCAGCTCCAGCACCTGCGGCTCGGACAGCTGCCCCAGCGCCAGCCAGGTCACCACCAGCTTGTCGCCCATCGGCAGCGCCTTGAGCAGCACGGGGCCGCGCTTGCCTGTCGGTTTCACCACTACAACATCAGAGCCGTGGTACGTGGGAGGGAGCGGCGACGCCCGAGAGCCAGGGTCAACTCACACTAAGCGCGGCGCTGGCACGGCGCTGGCCCTTGTTGGAGCAGAGCAGGACGTGCGCGCCTGTGGTGTCTGCGTATAGGAATGCGTAAGTGTCTGGCAGCTCGTCGTTCCAGCCCTCTGGGCTGACCTCCGTGGCGTCGCCGGGCGGCACTGCGAGCGGGGATGCACTGGTTTGACATTAGCTAACATGTTGCCGGCACTTTTCACTGCACTATATGACGTGAACGGCTCACCTTCGCTGACCTCGTCCGCCTTTTTGCCGGTGGCCACCAGCTTATAACCGTCCGCCAGCATGAAGGCATGCACCGCAAACGCAACCTGGTCATGCTTGTTCCTGCACAACACGTGAGCATTATCTCTTGCAATGGCGCCTCTAGTAGTTGCCAAAGTTCAAGGGTAGCTCCAAGGCCTGCAGCAGCTTGCGTGTGCGCGCGCCTGAACTTCGGCCGCGCCGCCCGGATGATGGCCAGTAGCGTCTGCGGTGTGGCCATCGCGCCTGCTCCGCTGCTCTGTGTGCCGCGCAGCTTGCTCTTCAGGTAGGAACCTGAAGGCCCAGACCCTGCAGGCCCCAGCTTCTGCGGCAGCAGGCTGAGTTCCGGCTAAGTGCGTTCGTCAAGACGCGAAGGCGCGAAGCCGGAAGGACTGCCGCTGGGATATGGAGCCTCTGACAGCCGCACTGGCACCTAAGGAGGCGCACGGCGAGCAGGCGCACCGGACCGCACCGTTGCAGTATGTGGGAAGCCCGAGCGCGCGCGCCAACGCGGCTGCCCCGTGCACGGGCTGTGCTGACCCGAGCAGGGCAGGTGGCGCAGACCGCACCCCTGATGCTGCGACCAAGCCCCTGATGGGCTCCGCCACGAATGCCAGTGCCGCGCACGCAGGTGATAACCGCAGCACCCCCCACTCTGCCTGCGCTTGCCTGAGAATACAACAGCAAGGACTGGCCGCCGCGCCTGCTGTGGGGGCAGATTAAGCGCGGCACCGATGCTTGGAGTGCGCGCGCAGCTGTGAACCCTCCAGCGCTCAAACATACAACGCCGTTGGACGGTGGCAAAGCACGTATGTCCATCAACCTGGGAAGGGGGTTGAAGGAAGACACAGCCATCATCACTGGTGGCATGGTGCGCGCGTGCACTCTTGTTGGTGCTCCTCCATCGCTTGCTGGCAGCTTGGTATGCATGGCGTGCCGCACCGACGTCTGCTGCCGTCACCTGCAATGCGCCGCGCAGGTAATTTGAATGTGGCCTGCTGTGCGCAGAACCCTGGTGGTGCTGATGGCGCCGCCGCGCGCGAGCTGCCTGCCCCGGCTGACGCGATACGCTCGGCGCGGGGGCCTGCCGGCGCCGGTGCGAGCGATAGCAGTGGCCGTGTCCAGGTCCAGGAGCGAGAGCACCACAGCCAGGTGGCGCGGGTGCGCGCCACAGCCCCACAGGCATCTGCCTGGGCAAGCGGCCCACAGGCGCACAAGCGGGTGGCTGAGATTGATTACGCAACTGCTCCCGGCTTCACCTGGCTTGCAGATGCCGCACAGGCGCAAGCGCGCTTGCAGTGCAGGCTCGGCGCTGTAAGGCTCAAGGGCTTGTACGCCAAAGCCTCCCAGTCATGTCCCATGGGCCAGTGAGCGCCGCAGCACCCAGGGCGCCGCCCGCAGTGCTCAGCTCGCACGGCCCGCGCAACCGGTGTGCTGCCCTCCGAATGAGCATTTGAGTATAGTACAACCGTGTATCAGCCAACATGGCTGCTTGCGGGCGCCGCAGGCGCCCAAGGCGCCGCCGCTGCAGCGGCTGGACCTGGCCAGCCGCCACCTGGCCAACCTGTACGTGCGCAACCTGGGCGCGCTCGCCAACGACCAGCTGCGCGCGCTGTTCCAGGCGCGCCGCCCCCCCGGGGCTCCCTCCCGGCTGCGGGTAGGGCTGGTCCCGAACCACCAGCTGCGCGCGCTGTTCCAGGCACGCGCCGCTCGCCCGCCCGGGGCGGCCTGCAGGGCTGGGGTTAGGGTTGGTCCCAGCTTGGTCTGCTCCTGGGCGCAGCGCGCGCAGCCGGCCAGCACGGTGCCCCTGGTCGGCGCGTCCCAGCCCCGGCCGCCCGGCAGCATGCCGGGCGAGTGGCCGGGCGACAGGGCGGCTCCTGCAGCCAGCCTGAGGTGCCTTGTGGCACATGCGGCGGGCGTGCAAACACCAAGCGGGGCTGGCGGCTTGCGCGTGCAGGACTTTGGTCCCGTCGAGACGGCGTCCGTGCTGAAGACCGCGGAAGGCGTGAGCCGCGGCGTGGGCTTTGTGCAATTCTACCGGCCTGAGGACGCTGCGCGCGCGCGCACCGCCATGAATAATAAGCAGGCACGCGCGTTTCGGCTGCTTCCTGTTTAACGAGTGTTTGATAAAGAGTGTTTGAAGAGTCTGAGGGCGGGTCACTCAGGTCCATGTCTGGAATATCACAGGTGGCAGCATGCTCATGCAGGTGGATGCTTTGATCAGTGCTACTGGCGCGTGCCACAGTTCGCGATTGACTAAGCTGAGGCCTTGCCTGCAAGAACACACATGGATTTGCTCGCCCGCTTCTGTTAGCAGCGGGAGGGAAGCACCTCTGTGTGTGCCAGGCCACTGACTGCCTCCTTTCAGACACTACCCTGAACTTACATGCCCTGTGAGGCGCTTTGCAAACATGCCCCGCAACAAAGCGTGCACCCTGCACGGCGAGCCGACAGCGCCGGGTGCGCCGGCAGGTGGGCGGCCGGGCGCTTGTGGTAGAGCCGGCGCGGAGGAAGGGCGAGTCGGGCGCCCTGCCAGGCTACCGGGAGCCGCACGGCCATGGCCGCGCCGCGCCGGGGCCGTACCCGCTGGTGGGCATGGCGCCCCAGGGCGCCCTGTACCCGCCCTACCTGGCCATGGGCGGCTACGTGCCGGGGATGCCTGCGGCCATGGCATACGCGCGGCCGCCGCCGCCGGCGGCGAGCGGCGGCCGGCCCGGCAGCAGCGACGGCGGCGGCCGCGGCGGCCATGGCAACCTGCCGTTTGGCATGTACGGCGCCTATGGCGCGTACGGGGGCTTCGGCATGCCTGTCTTCAGCGGCGGCGAGGGAGCGGCCTACGGAGGCTATGTGGCCGCGTCTGGAGGGGCGGGCTACGCTGGGGCGTATGCGGGTGCGTACGGCGATGGCGCGCACGGAGCTGCTTACGCCGGGGACGGCGGCTTCATGCCGGTGCCGGTGCCATACAGCGGGTTTTACGTGCCGCCAGCGGGCCCCTACGGGGGCATGTACGGCGGCGGCTCCTTCCGCGGCACGCGCCCGTATGGCCGCAGCGACCGCGCCCGCCGCGGCGGGGAGGGCGGCCGGGTTGCGCCCGGCCGCCAGAGCTCCGGCGCGAGCCAGGCAGCTGGGCGCGAGCCCGCCGCAGCGGCCTCAGCGCCCAACCGCGGGCCCCGCGCGGCCGTGGGGGGGTCGGAGGGCGCGCGCGGGTCCGCCGCACCGGCGCCCGTCACGCCAGCGGCGCATGGCACCGCGGCGGCGGCGGGCAGCTCGGAGACCAGCCCGGCGCCGGCGGCGGCGGCGACAGCGGCCGCTGCTGCGCCCGCGCCTGCCGCGGAGACGCCTGTCGCAGAGACGCCTGCAGCTGCGTCCGGACTCGCCGATGCCGTGGCGGCACCGACCGAGGTCAGCGCAGGCTCCAGCGCGAAGCCTGCTGTGGCTGGTGGGCTGGCAGCTGGCAGCCCCGCGATCCGCACGGCAGCGCCCTTGGGCCCGCTCGCCAACGGCACCACAGACAGCGCGGCGGGCGCCGGAGACCTGGGCTCTGGGCAGTCAGCGCGCGACGGGGCAGCAGCTGCAAGCTGCGCAGCAGCCGGCGGCGGCTCAGCTGGCGTGGCTGAAAGGCCAGGCTCCAGCCGCGACCCAGTATCTGGAGCGGGCGCGGAGGCAGGACGGGCCGCCGGGTGCCCGGCGCGCAGCGCAGCAGCCCCCGCCCCACACCCGCCCTCCAGCGGGACTGCGGGCCCTGCGGCCGCCGGCGCCCGGCCTGGAGCGCCTGCGGAGGGCGGCGCGGCCGCCCCGGACGGCGCGCCTGCCGCAGCTGACGCCGCCGCGATGGTGCACGCGCCCGGCGGCCCGCTTGGCGCGGAGCCCGGCAAACGCCAGACAACCGCCGACGGGCTGGCAGGGCCGGCCGCGCCGCGTGGCCCCGGCGCCGAGCGCTGCGACAAGGCACGCTGTCCACTCTTGAGTGCGTGCAGCACGCCTGGATGATGTCCCGGAGCATGTTGTTGGTGGGCATGCGCTTGACCACATATGGAATCAAGTCCTGGCACAGGCAGGGGTGCCATACCTGGCTCGTTGACTCAGCAGTTGCATGCCACAATGTTTAAATGGCCAAATGGCACGCCCATCAAGTGAGGCATTGGCCCCACAGAACAAAGTGCAACGTGGCGCGGCTGTGGGCGCAGGTGGGCAGCGGCGTGGCCGAGCACAAGCAGCTCCGTTCGGCGGAGCCTGTGCCGCCGTCTGCCGTCCTTGATGCAATCAACAGAAGCGCCGGGATCGCGTAGGGCCAAGGGAGGGCCGGGGGGCGTGCCGCATAGCTGCCTGCGGCGCCGCCGCCTCGCACGCTGAGGGTGCGTGACCTACACAGTACAGGGGCCGTCTGAGTGCGACCGTCTGGCGGGCGCGGATGCTGCGCCGCTCGTCCCATGACAGCACGCGCAGCTGTGGTCCTGCAGCCAGGCAGGACCAGGGGCACGAAGGACGCGCTTGGGGGGGTGCAGCAGGCCTCCTGCTATAGGGTCCACAGCAGGACCGCCTCCTGGGTTATACGGGGCTCAAGGGTCCACAATACAGCCCCGCATAGGTCACAGCGCATGGCATGTTCCAACCGGTCCATGGCCAAAGCATGCAGCGGCGACGTGTGCGCCCGGCAAAAACAATGTCATAGCACCACTGCTCAGCTCCATAGCGTGGCACTGTTCTATAGCGTGGCAAAGTATGCGTGCAGCTTGCATTGGCGGCACCGTGCGGCCTGTGCAAGGGGTCGGCCCGCTGCTGCGGGGTTCACGCGCCAGCATGCGCGTGACTTCAGCGCTGTGCAGCTCATGGGTGCCGGGCGTTGCCATGTAGTAGAGCGGCGACCACACTTTGACCTGCGCCAGAGGGCTGGCGGTGGCTGTTTGTAGCACCTGCTGCAGGCGGATGTGCACCAC
>JAABUP010007508.1_pt1 | contig 14554 bp, 17 predicted proteins | sample 5559201 | NCBI WGS metagenome assembly JAABUP01 (sample SAMN10711887, study PRJNA513373) | rock metagenome | isolation source: Antarctica rocks | place: Antarctica | reverse complement strand
TCCACGATCCCATGAAGCCCGGTGCGATCTTCACCAGAGAGGAGAAGCGAGACGGTTTGAGCCATTCGGACAGACTCGCACAACCCAAACGCCTTGTGAATCCTCCGTTCGCGTCAGTGCACTAGCGGGATGGCGGAGGTGAGCGGCGCGGGCGCGGGACTCGAAACGCTTCTGCTCGCGCAACGTCTTCTCGTGTTCGAGGATGATGCCGAGCCACTCGGCGTGGGTGAGGGAGTGCGCCTCCGGGTTACCTTCCAGCATCTTGTAATCCTGTGCCATTCCATGCAGGCCGAGGCCATGCAGGAGATCGAGGGTGGGATGAGCAAGCATCGTTCGGTCTCCTGTCAATGGAAGTAGCCTGCGCCGCGCAGGTTCGGGTGCTCGATGACTTTCGACGTCTCTGAAGGCCGGGCTGCCCGGTCTAGGTTGTTGGCGAGGATGGAGGCGATGCTCTTGTAGGTGAGCGCGCCGATGGCGGTCGCCCGGGCCGACACGGTCTCGGCCCTGGCCGGGGCGAGGCCGCGAAACAGGCGCAGGATACCGAGGCAGGTGCGGAAGCCTTGCTCGGGATGAGGGCGTCCGTGCAGGATGGCGATGACGAGCCCCTCCGTTTCGGGGCCGATCTCGCGGGCCCAGCGCTCGAAGCGGGCCGGCGTCCATTCAGCGTAGCGGCGTGGGCGCTCGGCATGTGCTCGGGATCGGTGCCGTGCCGCTGGCCGCCGTGGCGCCGGTCGTGGGCGGCGACGCGCTGGCCGCGATGGAACACCTCGACGGTGCGGGCGGTGAGGCGCACGTCGACCTGTTCGCGGATCAGCGCATGGGGCACCGAGTACAGGAAGCCCGCGGCCTCGACGTGATAGTCGAGGTTGACCCGGGCCAGCCGCCATTCGGCGAAGACGTACTCGGCCGAAGGCAGCGGCAGCAGGGTCGCCCGCTCTACGGCCTCGAACAGGGCCCGACGCGTCGTGCCGAGCCGCCGCATCGGGTGGCCGTTGATGCGCTCCACCATGGTGGCGATGGCGGCGTTGCACTCGGCCAGGGAGAAGAAGGTCTGCCCGCGCAGGCGGCCCAGGATGTAGCTCTGGGCGAAGCGGACGCCGTTCTCCACCTTGGCCTTGTCGCGCGGCTTCCTCGGCCGGGCCGTACGGCGCTGCGCGCGTTCGGCGATCTCGTGCTCCATCAGCGTCGCCAACGTCTTCGCCGCTGGCCAGCTCTCGCGATCGGCGGTCTCGGCAATAGCCTGCCAGAGCCGACCGACAGTTGGGAGGCGGAGTTGCGTCAGCATGGTGGGCAAGCGGGCCGTGTCGACCGTCGTGGCGCCGCTCATATTCTTGCCTCGATGCCGGCCGGGATGATTAGCCGGTCATAGCTGGCCAGGGACGGCAGGATCACCGACACGTCGGGAGCCGTCGCTGCGGCCGGGGTGAACCTCTGCAGCATCGCGGTGAGGTCGGGCAGTTCGCCGGCCTCGAGCCCGGCGTCGATCGCCACGGCCAGGTCGGCCTCGACGCCACGGTCGTGGGCCAGGGCCAATAGGCCCACCATGGTCCGGGCGGCCTCGCCGCGCGTCGTGCCGGCGGCCGTCAGCGCTTCCCAGGCGCGCCGGAAGGCTGTGCGCGGCCATAGGGCATCCCGATAGGCGAGATTGGCCAAGGCACCAGGCTTGGCCCGCAAGGCTGCGATGACGTGGTGGTAGTCGACCACATGAACCGCGGCCGCTCCCTTGACCCGGCGGCCGCGTGGCATGCTCAGCACGAAGGTACCGCCGAGGTAGGCTTCGATCCGGTCGTCATGGATACGCAGGTGCAGGCGGTGGCCGACCAGCCGGCTCGGCACCGTGTAGAAGACGTGGCGGCACATGAAGCCGGAGGCGCTGGTAACGCGCACCGTCATCACCTCCCAGGTCATGGCCGGGGCGCGGGGTCAAAGGGCGCAACACGGTCCGCTCGGCATCGATCATGGCGGCATGACGCCGGTTATGCTTCCCAACAACGTCGGCCACGAACGCGCGGTAGGCATCGAGATCGTCGAAGACACACGATCCACGCAGCAGCAGGGCCTGCGCGATGCGCTGCTTCACGTGGCCGTGACGGCTCTCGATGGAGCCGTTCTCGTGCGCGACGCCGCGGTTGTTGCGGGTTGGCACCATGCCGAAGTGGGTCACGAGGGCCTCGAAACGCCGGGTGAGGTCATCCGAGTCCGCCTTGGCGAGGTTGCGGAAGGCCGCCGAAAGGCTATCGCTGCGGTGTTCCCGCGGCACGCCGCCGAGCAGGCGCAGGGCATTCTCCAGGCCGCTGGCCAGGGCTGGGTAGCTTTCGCCGCCGAGGACGATCTCGGCATGTTCAAAGCCGGAACACGCGAGTGCAAAGTGGTAGAGGCGATGTTCGAGCGGCCGGTTGCCGATCATAACACCGAGATCGTTGACGTCGGTGAAGTCGGACAACCCCATGCGGCCGGGCTGCTGGACCTGAGGAAAGATGACGTCCTGGTTGCCACCGTTCAGGGCTTTCCAGACCGCAACTCGGCGTTCGAGCGTGCGTCGGAATGACGGTCCGGTTCGGTCGGGGTGACGGCGTGTCAGCTCGTCGAAGAGGGTGATCGGGCGCAGGCCGGGTGCCGCCTGCAGCATCGGCACGATCTCCTCATCCCACAAGCCTTGGAGCGGGTCGGAACGGGTTCGATAGATCCGCCGCTGCTTTCTGGCAGTCGATGGCCGCTGATCGTGATCGATGCGTCGGGCGGTCGCGATCGATAGCCCGGCCTTGGCTGCGGCAGTCGCTTGGGTGTGATCGGTGCGCAGTCGCATGTAGGTCCTCACCTGCTGGTCGTTGATGTGTCTGCCTGGCACCGGCTCCTCCGATCGTCGGAGAAGTCCAGAGCAGACGGACCCGCAGGGAAAGCGAAAGCCTCGTCGGCGCACTGGCTCGATCGGGCTCCGCCCTCACGTCGCCAGTGCGCCGACCGCTCATCCTAATTGTCGGGCTCCGCTCACGTTAATTGTCGCTGGGCACTTCCGACCTCGAAATCGCCGGGCTGCGGCGGCGCGATCGGGGAAAACAGGCATCGCTCGGGCTTGAGATCAAGGAGCGGCGTGCCGTCGAGACAATCGAGACGAACCAGGAAGGTCGAGCCCTCGATGGCGATCAAATCGGCAATCGACGTGCCGAGTGGGTTCGGTTGGACCGGGGAGCGCAGGGCGAAGGTGCACCGCACATTGCCGTCATCTGCGGCTTTGCAGCACGAGGTTCCGTCGCGACAGGCGCAACCAATAAATGACTTCGATGCGCGCGTATGCGGCGAGACCAGTGAGCGCCGGTACCCAAGGCTCGAAGACCTCGATGCCACAGATCGGACCGTCGCGGCGGCCCTGCCGAGGCGTGAGCTTGCGCGAAGTCCAAGGTGTCCTGATGCGCCCGATGAACTCGAGCCCTGCATCTGCCGCCGGCGGCGGCGCAACGGAAGTTCATTCGTCCTGATCTCGCTTTCCCGTACCATGACCCCAGAGCCTCACGTCGTCGGCCAGCCTCATGGCCAGGGCGCCATCAAGGGCAGAATCCTTTTCGCGCGAGAACGGCTCCAGGCTCCGCGAAAGCTCGACCGAGACGAGACTCGGCATTTCGCGTAACAGCGCAGGACACCGCTGCAGTAGTAGAGAAGTGCGTCTGCGGTCGGCGAGAAAAATCGAAGCACCGGGGCCATCGTCGCCTGCCGGCTTTATTGCGTTGACGACCCATTTTTACCCCGATGCGGAACGGGCCCGACGATCGGGCGGATATGACTTCTGCCATGGTCGAACTTTTCTTAGCCCGGGCGTGACCGTCGAGAGCAGGCGCTCATGCTGGGTCGTCGCTTTACGCGACGGACTATAGTGTCGGAGGTTCGTTTTCGATGGCAAGCAACTGAGTACCTGTGCTTCGCGGCCAGAGCGGTTGTTTCGGCGGTGACGTCGAAAGCTAATGCGGCACTGTAACTCCCGGGTATGGCGGGTTGGCCAACTTCTGGACGTGTTGGCCGTGGCACTTTGTCCCTGTTCATGCGCCCGTGGTCAGCACCATGCGAAAGCGGGCCTCGTTGCGCATCATCTTGTCGTAGGCATCGACGGCGAACTCCAGCGGCATCGTCTCGGCCGCACCCCGCTGAGCGCGCTGAACGCCAGCGTATCCTGCGAATCGATCGAAGCGCCCGAAGCATGGCCCACGACCGAACGGCTGCCACCGATCAGGTCCAAGGTGGAGACCTCGATCGGGTCCATTCCGACGCCTACGACCACCAGCTTGCCCCGCACAGCAAGGCCGGGAATCACTTCGCTCATGGCTTTCCCGCTCGTGACCGTCGCTAGAATCGTCTTTGCGCCGCCGAGCTTGGTCAGTTCCCCCGCGACGTCCTGCGTCTGGCTGTTCAGGTAGACATGCGCACCGAGCTGACGGGCAAGCGCCTCCTTCTCCGCGCCGCGCGCTATGGCGACGGTGCGGAAGCCCATCTTGGCGGCGAACTGCACGCCGAGATGGCCGAGGCCGCCGATGCCGAGGATCGCCGCGAGATCGCCCGGACGCGCGCCACTCTCGCGCAAGGCGTTATACGTGGTGACGCCAGCACAGAGGAGCGGCGCCGCATCCACCGCCGACAACTCGTCGGGAATCAGCGCCAGCGCGTCGGTAGGGGCCACCATGGCCTCCCCGTAGCCGCCGTCATAATTGATGCCGGGGATCCGCAGATTGCGGCAGTCGACCAGATCGCCACGGCGGCACGGCTCGCACCGACCACAGTGGCCGCCAGACCAGCCGACACCCACGCGTGTGCCCACGGCCCACCCGACGACGCCCTCACCGACTGCATCGATGAGGCCGGCGATTTCGTGGCCGGGCACGATCGGATAGGGCACTGAGGGAAAGAGCCCGTCCTTGGCGATCGAATCACTATGGCAGACACCGCATGCCTGCACCTTCACGCGCACCTCGCCCCGGCCGGGTTGGGGCAGCTCCCGCTCGGCCAGCTCGAAAGGGCCGCCTTTATTCGCGACTTGGATCACGCGCATCGTGGGCATTGTCCGACCTCCTTGGCCCGCCGAGCCGGGCAGAGACATTGCTACGAGAAGACCAGTTGCTGGGTCGTGCCGGCCCTTATCGGTGCTGTACTGCCCAAATGAGTAGAATTTGTCTTCTATAGGAGACGATGCGAGCACGGCGTCTCAGGAGCGCGCAAGCGGCATCTCTCTGGCCTGACTGCGCGGGATAGGACGCAGGGCGCCGAACGATCAGGTTGCGAGAAAGATGGACGACGCTCAACACGCTTCGCCGAGCCTCCCCGATCGGCCAGACAACCTCAGCCGCGAGTTCGGCGATCGCGTCCGCGCGTTGAGGGAACGAGCTGACCTGACGCTCGAGCAGTTGTCCCGGCTCTCGAGCGTGAGCCGCGCGATGCTCTCCAAGGTGGAGCGCGGCGAGAAGAGCCCGACGATCGGCGTGGCAAAGCGGATTTCTCTCGCGCTGAACACGTCGTTGTCGTTCCTGGCCGGCGGTCAGGAGGACCGGCGGGCCGTGGCGGTCGTCCGCAAGGACCAGCGCCACATCTTCCGGGATGAGGAGACTGGCTTCGAACGGCACCTGCTGTCGCCCCCCATCGCCGGGAGCGCTGTCGAACTCCTCCTGCATCTCCTTCCAGCCGGCACATCGACCGGAAAACTGCCGCCCTATCCCAGCGGCATGGAGAAGCATGTGGTGGTCGCTGAAGGAGAGCTGGTTGTCGCGATGGCAGATTCTGAGGTCCATCTGATGCAAGGGGACGCTCTCTTCTTCGAGGCAGAGGTTGAGCACTCGTTTGAGAACCGGTCCGGAACGCCGTGCAGCTATTACCTGGTCATATTGCGACGAGATAGGCTGTCATAGTGCTGGCGAAGCCCTCTGAATTTGTCCCGAGCACACAAGCTTTGCAGCAAGCGACCTCTCAGCCCGTTATGGATGTGCGCCAGAAGATAACGGACGTCCTGGCGCGGTATATAGGGTCGACTGGACAGCCCACCCCTGCGCAGTCACTGTCAGCCGAGAGAGCGGACGCGGCGTACTTTCCGGTCGACTGTGTGAGCCATCTCGCTGCCGGGCAGGTCAAACGGCTCTGCCGCGACGCCGGTAAGCCCTTCTATCCCCTGCGAACCGCGAGCGTCGCGAGCTTCATTTCGGCGCTTTCCTCGCTCGACCGGGCCGACTGTGCAGCGACCTGACGGCACGCTGCGCTCGAGAACAGCCCGAGCAATCGTCTGCTGCCACAAGGAACCGAACGGATACGAACGATGATCGGACCCGACGCATTTTGCGACGCAGACGTCGCGGCTTTGGTTTTTGATCCAAACGACGATCCCGAGTGCGCTCTTGCGTTGGATCTTCGCCGACTTGATCGCGTCAGACGTCAAAGTAGCCGGCATCCTACAAAAGAAAGGTCTGCAGTATTCACGAACGGCGCCATGCATCGATTTTGTTCTAATACCAGGAGCACGAACGATCCACACGGGACGACTTGGGTTGGATCCAGCCAGGACAGCAAGTCCGGCTGACGCCTTGATGGAGGCTAGCACCTTGCTTGCTGAGCGGGTCAAAGCTCGGCCGGACATTCTGATCATCAACCGCTTCGGATATCGCGAAGCCATCGGAGGCGGGCTGCTCGGGGTCCTCGCAGAGGCCCTCGAATTGAATATTCCGACCCTCATCGCGGTGCCCCGTGCCCTTTTTTCGCATTGGCTTGCCCTCTCCAATGGTCTGGCCGTGAAGCTCGATTGTCGGCGCGGCGAAATACATCGATGGTGGCATTCTGTATCGCCAAGACTGCCATTTACGCGTGGCGAAAGCACCTTCTGCGAGTTGTACAAATAACCAAGTTCATGCTGAGCCGGCGTCGGCGTTTCGGGGCTTTGCGATAACCGCATAAGCGCACGGAGGATAGACCAGCCTCAGCATGACGCAGGACCGGCTCCGTTTGGCGGACCAGGAGACCAACACCCGATGCAGACGAGAAGCATCTTTCTGGCAGCGCTGATCGCGACCTCGGCCCAAGCGAGAGCTGAGGAGCCCCGCGGCTGCGACAAGTTCAAATGGCCGATCGCCGGCATTCAGGCAGCACTCCAATCGGCTGGCGCCGCTGTCGGCTCCGAATTGAGCGTGCCGGTCGGAGAGGCTGTCAAGGCGCAACTCGTGCCCTTCGCATCCGCGCGATTCGCCCTGGCTCCCGAGCGCTCGCCTAAAAACCCATCGAGCTATGCCGGCGTCTTCGCCGTAACTGCTCCCCCGGCACCTGCAGCCTACGTGGTCAGCTTGTCCGGCGAAGGCTGGATCGACGTCGTGCAGGACGGGCATTTCATCAAATCGGTGGCGTTCACCGGTGCTCTCGACTGCCCCGGCGTGCGCAAAAGCGTGAAGTTCATGCTCGAGGCAAAGCCCTTTACACTTCAGGTCAGCAACGTTAGTGTCCCACAATTGTCGGTGCTCGTAGCGGCCGAACCAACGCCGTGACGGAACAGTGACCTGCATCGGCCTCCCCGTTTTTCATCGGAGAGGCACCTGTCGGTCGTACAAGGCCAATGTTTGAGGCCTATTCCTCGCCTAAGCTGGCATCAAAGCTTTACCGCGATCGACTTGGTCTCGGTGTAATGTTCCAGGACCTCCTTGCCCATCTCGCGCCCCCAACCAGACTGCTTGTAGCCGCCGAACGGCCAGGCCGGATCGCCATAGTTGTGAGTGTTGATGCAAATGGTGCCCGCCTTGATCTTGCGCGCCATCAAATGGGCAACCCGCAGATCTCTCGTCCAAACGCTGGCCTGGAGCCCGTACTCCGTATCGTTGGCGAACTTCGCAACGGAGTCGAGACTGTCGTCGTCGAACGATTGGACACAGACGACCGGCCCAAAAATCTCTTCACGGACCACGCGCATGTCACGGTTTGTGTTGGCCAGAACCGTAGGTTCTACGAAGTACCCTTGATTGCCGACGCGGCCTCCACCCGTCACCACCTCGGCCCCTTCCTTTCGACCGGAGTCTAGAAAGCCCGTAACCCGTTCGTGTTGCTCTTTGGAAACCAGGGGGCCGAGGTTGACGGACGTATCCAAACCGTGCCCGACCTTCAGCTTCCCCGCCTCTGCCGCGACGCCTTCGACCACTTTGTCATAGACCGACTTATGCGCGAACAGGCGGGATCCGGCCGTGCAGCACTGGCCCTGATTGTAGAAGATGGCATCCGCCGTGCCGGCGATCGCGAGGTCGAGGTCCGCGTCCGGGAACACGATGGCGGGCGATTTTCCCCCGAGTTCGAGGGACACGCGTTTCAAGTTTCCGGTCGCTGCCCTGACGATCAGCTTGCCGACTTCCGTGGAGCCGGTGAACGCCACCTTGTCCACATCCGAATGTTCGGCCAGCGCCGCACCGGCTGTCTCACCGAATCCGGTAATGATGTTCACGACACCATCGGGGAAGCCGGCCTCCTGGATCAATTCGCCGAACCGCAGAGCCGAGAGCGGGGTCTGCTCGGCCGGTTTCAGGACGATGGTGCAACCGGCCGCAAGCGCAGGTGCGAGCTTCCAAGCCGCCATCATCAACGGGAAATTCCAGGGAATGATCTGGCCGACCACCCCGACGGGCTCCCGAAGCGTGTAGGCATGCCAATCGCCGGGACTGGAAACCGGGATCGTCTCGCCGTTCATCCGGGTCGCCCAGCCGGCCATGTAGCGGAACATGTCGATGGAGCCCTGCACGTCCCCTTTGCGGGCATTGGTGACCGGCTTGCCATTGTCGAGCGCCTCAAGTTCCGCGAACTCGTTCGCATGCTCCTCCAAAAGATCACCAAGGCGCCAGACCAGTCGCGAGCGGTCCGCCGGCGAGACACGCGACCAGGGGCCGCTGTCGAAGGCGCGGCGCGCGGCTGCCACGGCGACATCGATATCCGCTTTTTCGCCAGCAGGCACGTGAGCGATGACCTCCTCCGTCGCGGGATCCTCCACCGCGAACGTCATGCCGCTCTTGGCCGCGACCCATTGCCCGTCGATGAAGAGCTTCAATTCCTTGGAGATGAAGGCCGTTGCGGCGGAACTGAGCGACGGCCGTGTGATTGCTAGCGTCATAATGGACCTCCCCTGTGGCTCTCGGAGCGGAGCTCGTGATATTCGATGGGATATAGCGTCTTGGTCGACTTGGCTAGGCGGTTGGACGTGATGTCTGTCTCGGCCGGGTCAGCTGTTTTTACGATGCCGGACGTGGGTTCCGCTCGCATGGTCGTGTCGTTGGAGGAGCGGGGAATGGATACGCAACTGTTGATCGACGGCGAGGACAGGCAGGCTGCCTCATGCCAGACCTTCGAGCGTCGCGATCGTGTTACGGGGGAGGTTGCGACACGAGCTGCCAGCGGCGGCGTCGCGGACGCGAATGAAGCGGTCGAGGCTGCGGCCGCTGCCTTTGCGTCCTGGGCTGCCACGGGTCCGAACGCCCGACGAGACCTGCTTCTGAACGCAGCAACGGTGATGGAGGCAAAGGAGCCCGAATTCGCGGCCCTGATGACAACCGAACCGGCGCGACGACCCCTTGGGGGCAGTTCAACGTAATGCTGGCCGCCAGGATGCTGCGTGAAGCCGCATCGATGACGACGCAGATCACCGGCGAGGTTATTCCCTCCGACAAGCCAGGATGCCTTTCTTTCACGCTGCGACAACCGGCCGGAGTTTGCGTCGGCATGGCGCCCTGGAACGCCCCGGTCATACTGGGAACCCGGGCTCTCGCCATGCCGCTGGCCTGCGGCAACACGGTGGTGCTCAAGGCGTCCGAAACATGTCCGGCAACGCATCGGCTCATTGGAAGCGTTTTGGCCGAGGCCGGACTACCCAAAGGCGTCGTTAATGTCCTTACCCACGCGCCGGCGGATGCGGCGGCGGTCGTCGAGGCGCTGATCGCTCATCCGGCAGTCAAACGCATCAACTTCACGGGATCGACCCGGGTCGGCAGGATCATCGCCCAGACCGCGGCACGCTATCTCAAACCGGTCTTGCTCGAACTCGGCGGCAAGGCTCCGCTCATCGTACTGGACGACGCGGACCTCGACGCGGCCGTGGACGCGGCCATCTTCGGTGCCTTTCTCAATCAGGGGCAGATCTGCATTTCGACGGAGCGGATCATCGTCGATCAAGCGATAGCGGATCTTTTCGTCGAGAAGCTCTCCGCGAGAGCCAAAGCGCTCCGGGCCGGCAACCCGCCCGACGCTGTCGTCTTGGGGTCGATGGTCGATGCCGCGGCGGCCGAGAAAGTCGAGGGTTTGTTGCGGGACGCCATTGCCAAGGGTGCGACGATCGTGGCCGGCGGGGAACGTGTCGGAACGATCATGCAGGCGACGCTCGTCGACGGCGTCACGAAAGCCATGCGGATCTACCATGAAGAATCATTCGGTCCAGCCAAGAGCATCATCCGCGTCGACGGAATCGAGGCCGCGATCGAGGTGGCCAACGACACCGAATACGGGCTCGCGGCAGCAGTGTTCGGACGCGATGTGCGCCGCGCGCTCGGCGTTGCGCAACGGATCGCAAGCGGCATTTGCCACATCAATGGGCCGACGGTCGCCGACGAGCCTCAAGCGCCATTCGGCGGCCTGAAAGGCTCCGGGTACGGCCGCTTCGGCGGCAAGGCCGCGATCGCCGAATTCACCCACCTGCGCTGGATCACCATCGAAGGCGAGCAGCACTATCCGTTTTGAGCCCCGCCGGCTCGCTGCCCCGGACACCGGTATCAAAGTCCGTACGGTCCTATCGCGAGTCCCGGCCAATCGGCCGAAACGAGCTCCGGACCTCCAGATGGCCACATCCATCATCGCCGCCCAAGTAGGCGACCCGTTTGCCAGGTTCTCACGCTGCTTTCCGAGTCGCCCACCGCCGGAAAGCCGCGGCCATAAGCACAACGACGAGGGCTCCCACGAGGACGGGAACGAAGAGAAACGGCCATGAGGCACCCGTCATGATCACCACGATCGGGTCGGCGCCGGCCGGGGGATGAAGCGTCCGGGTCAGTGACATGGCGGCGATCGCGAGGCCGACGCCGAGCCCGTACGCAACGGGCGTCGTGCCAAGCAAGGCCGCGACCACGAGGCCAATGCAGGTCGAGACGAGATGGCCTCCGATCACATTGCGCGGTTGCGCCAAAGGACTCTGGGGTAGAGCGTAGACGAGGACACAGCTTGCTCCGAATGGCGCGATCAGCAGGATTTTGCCGAGATGGGTCGTCATTTCGGCAAGGACGAAGATCGTGAGGAAACCCCCGAGGCCGGCGTACACGGCATCAAGGCTTCGGCAGAATGCCTCGCTTCCGCGCACTCGGGCAACAAACGTGGGCCGGCCGAGAGATTGGGCCGCTTCGGGTCGCGCCATGGTGTGGTTCTCGCCGACTCTGCTGGTTACATTTGCTGGCCACGGCGGCATCGCGATGCCGCCGTGGCGTCGGTTCTCAGCGGGCTGTCTTCTTTTCGGCCTCTTCCGAGACCTCCTTCGTGACGCCGACGCTGTAGGAGTGAGCGCCCACACCGGCGAGCTTGCCGCCATCGACGATCAGGTATTCGTCGCGGATCGGGCGCTTCTCGAACCAGCATTCGAGGATCTCACGCGTCCCAGCCGCATAGCGGGCCTGGGCAGAAAGCGACGTCCCCGAAATATGGGGTGTCATGCCGTGATGGGGCATGGTCCGCCAGGGATGGTCCTTCGGCGCAGGCTGGGGAAACCAAACGTCGCCCGCATAGCCGGCGAGCTGGCCGCTCTCCAGGGCTCGAACGATGGCGTCCCGATCGCAGATCTTGGCCCGGGCGGTATTCACCAGATAAGCCCCGCGCTTCATCTTCGAGAGCATCGCCTCGTTGAAGAGGTTTTCGGTTTCCGGGTGGAGCGGGGCATTGATCGTCACGACATCGCACACCTTCACCATGTCCTCGACGCTCGCGTGCCAGATGAACCCGAGTTCCTTCTCGGTTGCCTCAGGCAAGCGGTGCCGGTCGAAATAGTGGAGATGCATGTCGAAGGGTTTCAGGCGTTTCAGCACGGCGAGTCCGATCCGTCCGGCCGCGACCGTGCCCACATGCATTCCTTCGACATCGTAGGACCGGGCCACGCAATCCGCGATGTTCCAGCCGCCCTTCATAACCCATTCGTAGGAGGGGATGTAGTTGCGGACGAGGCCGAGGATCATCATCACGACGTGCTCGGCCACGCTGATGGAATTGCAATAGGTCACCTCGGCGACGGTGATGCCTCGTTCGATGGCGGCCTGAAGGTCGACATGGTCTGAACCGATGCCGGCCGTGAGCGCCAGTTTCAGTTTGGGCGCCTTGGCGATCCGTTCCGCGGTAAGATAGGCCGGCCAGAACGGCTGCGAGATGACGACTTCCGCGTCGGCGAGTTCCCGTTCGAGAACCGAATCGGGTCCGTCCTTATCGGAGGTGACTACAAGGGTGTGACCTTGGGCTTCGAGATATTTCCGTAACCCCAGTTCACCCGACACGCTGCCGAGCAGCGTTCCCGGCTTGAAATCGATAGTCTTCGGAGTCGGCAGCGTCTGGCCGCCAGGATAATGCTCGATCCTCGGAAGACCATCTCGCGCGTAGGTCTTGGGATAACCATCAATCGGATCGTCGTAGAGGACGCAAACCACCTTGGCCATGTCGTGAATCCTTCTTTGTGATCGCTGGAGAACACGCATGAACGTCGTTGCGGTTTGATCCGCGTCCGCGGCTGTGACGGTATCGCTCCGTCTCGCCACTCTGGCGTTTCCCCGTCCGACAAGTTGCGGGTTTATTTCTTCGTGGTCCCGCATCGAACACTGAATGAGTGGCGCGGCCCACGCGCCAAATCCAATGAATTGCTTGGAACGATCGATAGGCGTCGTCGATCAAAGCTCGTCGAGCGCTCGAGTGATTTCGGCTTCCATGTCCAAGTCATGGACCGAAGCGAGCAGCGCGGCTGCCATGGGTGAGGAGGGATTGCGGTCGGATAGGACGAGGCCGATCGATTGGCTGTGCACCGGGTCGATGAGGTCGATTGAAACGAGATCCGGGGCACCGCCGAAAACCGTCATGAACGTATGCGGCACGATGCTGGCCCATCCGCCGTGACGAAGATGAGCGCAGATGGCGAGAAACGAATTGCTGACGACTTCCGGTCGAATGGTCACGCCGATCGAAGTCGCAAGATTGTCGATGATGCGGCGGTTCTGCATATCGCCGCTGAGGAGGCAGAGGCGATGCCTCGCTGCCTCGGTCCAGGTGGTCGCCTCCAGCTTGGCGGCGGGATGTTCGCGGCGCACAACCAAAACGTAACGCTCTCGATAGAGGAACACGCGGCGCACGTTGTCGAGCGGCTCGTTTTCGAGATAGGTCATGCCGCCGTCAAGCTCGAAGTTGTCGAGCGCCCGCTGGATGGCTCGTGAAGTCATCGATTGGATTTCGACCGTCGCGGCCGGGTGTCGCGCAGAAAAGCGTGTGGTCAGGAACGAGACCGCCGGCATGGCGGCCGGAATCACCCCTAGCCGCAAGGTGCCGGTAAGACCGCGCCTCAGTCCCGCCAGATCCTCGCGTAGGCTGTTGTAGTCTGTCAGGATCTGGTGCCCCCAGGCGAGGACCTTTTCGCCTTCGGCGGTCAGTCCGAGAAATCGATGGCCTCTAACAATCAGGCGAACGCCAAGATCCTCTTCCAGCTTTCGGATTGCCGCCGAGAGCGTTGGCTGCGCGATATTGCAGAGCGCGGCAGCACGCGCGAAATGGCCCTCGCGCGCCAGCGTCGCGAAGTAGGAGAGGTGGCGAACCAGCATTTGACGGGGTCCAAGGCAATCCGTAGAGCTTAATTCCCCTACGGATACAGCGATCAGAGGCGCTTCAGGGCTTCCACCTTGGGAAGGTCGTTGATCGTGACTCCTTGCACGTGCTGGTACACGCCCTGCACGCCCCAGAAACAACCGCCGGCCAGGATGGCGGTCTCCGTTCCGGCCTCGGTCGACGCCTCGTCGGCGGCAGGGGGAGCTACCGGCGGTGAGAAGGCCTGCCGCGAGGAACGCGAACCGGGTCCGCCGGCTGCGGTCGGGTTCAAGTTGAGAAACATAAGCCGACTCCGGAGTTCAGCCAAACGTGAAGGCGAATGCCTGCACGCCGGGGTCGAAGAAGGTGATCTCGAATGTGTGGTCGGCAATCGCGGAGCCTTGCCGGACGAGTTGGTAGAGACGCTGAGCCGTCACGGCGCCGCGTCCGTCTGCATCGGTATCAACACCGTGGCTGTCGCCTGGCGCCGCACCGTCGACGGTGACGCGAAAGTGCACGGGCTTGCCGGCCGGTCCGGGGCCGAGCACGAGGTGCAGGTCGCGGGCATGAAAGCGATAGACGATGCTGCCCTTCGGGCCGCTGAGGGCGGCCTGCTCACCACTCACGGTGCACGGTGGTAGTGTCCGCCGAAGTGGTGGAGAATTTGGACAGGAGCGGCCGGCGGAGCTCCGCATATAGCGGAGCCGGCCGCCCCGTTGGGTGGGCACCGTGCCTCTGGTAGCATCGGGTTGCGACACGCGAC
>JAABUP010007507.1_pt1 | contig 14556 bp, 16 predicted proteins | sample 5559201 | NCBI WGS metagenome assembly JAABUP01 (sample SAMN10711887, study PRJNA513373) | rock metagenome | isolation source: Antarctica rocks | place: Antarctica | reverse complement strand
TGAAGAACCGCGCGGTGGCCGTGAACCCCATCGACTGGGTCATCCAGGACACCGGATCGCTGATCTTCCGGTGGATCACCTACCCATTCGTCCTCGGCTCGGACCTGGCCGGGGAGGTCACCGCGGTCGGCTCGTCCGTCACCCGCTTCGCCGTCGGTGACCGGGTGCTGGCCCACGCCGTGGGCGTAGACAAGAAACGCAACTCCGCCGCGGAAGGCTCCTTTCAGGAGCACACCATCGCCCTGGAGCGCATGACCTGCCCCATCCCGGACTCCATGACCTATGAGGATGCCGCCGTCCTACCGCTCGCGGTATCCACCGCGGCGTGCGGGCTGTTCCAGTTAGACCACCTGGGGCTGGCACACCCCGGCGCGCAGCCCGCACCGACCGGGCAGACCGTCGTGATCTGGGGCGGCTCGACCTCCGTGGGCTCCAACGCGATCCAGCTCGCCGCCGCCGCCGGCTACGACGTGGTCACCACCGCGTCGCCGACGAACCACGACTACGTGCGGGCCCTCGGAGCGGCCCAGGTGTTCGACCACCACAGCCCCACTGTTATCAACGACGTCGTCGCCGCCCTGGCGGGCAAGCAGGTGGTGGGGGCGCTGGCCATCGGCCCCGGCTCGGCGAAGGCCTGCTCCGAGGTCGTCGCATCCTGCGGCGGGAAGAAGTTCGTCTCGATGGTGACGCCGCCCGCCTCTTTCGACACGCCTCCCGCCGGCACCGGGGACCTCCTGCGGGCCTTGCCACGCTCCGTCGGATCGGTGGCGTCGCTGGCGGTGCGTAACCGTCTCCGACGCGTCAGCACCAAGTCGGTGTTCGGCACCACGCTGATGGACAACGAGGTGTGTCGGGCGGTCTACGAGGACTTCCTGCCGGCCGCCCTGGCCGAGGGTCGCTATGTCGCCGCCCCACCCGCACGCGTCGTGGGGACGGGACTCGACGAGCTTCAAGCGGCCCTCGACCTGCAGCGGCGCGGCGTCTCCGCGCAGAAGGTGGTGGTCTCACTGTGACCACCGCCCTGGGCCGCATGTCCCGCGTGCGGCGTCTCGCAACGCAATTCACGCAGGGCGCCGTGGCGCAGACCGGGCCCGGTCGTCGCGATCGCCGTCACCGCAGCGTGACGCCGGCCGCGGCCTCCCCAAGGCTGCTCAAGGCACTGCGGCGCCTCGTCATCGCATACGGGCCGCTGACCGCGGCACTGGCCATCGCCGCGGTGGTCGATCCGCGCACCCTGATGGGGGAGCCGGTCTGGGTCAAGCCCCTGAAGTTCAGTATTTCCATCGGGCTGAACGGCGCTGCGCTGCTGTGGTTGGTCACACGATCTCCAGCGACACCGTTCGTGCGGGGCGCTGCCCTCCTCTCGGCCCTGGGTCTGGTCGTGGAGCAGGCGCTGATCATGCTGCAGGCCGCCCGCGGTGTGCGGAGCCACTTCAACACCGACACCGCCTTCGACGGTGCCGTCTTCGCGGGCATGGGGGCATCCCTGGCGGCGGGTGTCGGGGTCGCGACGGTTGTCCTCGCGGTGGTCTTCGTGCTCCGCCCGCCGCCGGACCCGGTGCTAGCGCGCGTGGCTCGGTCCGGCCTGGGACTGATGCTGCTCGGTTTCGCTGTCGGCGCCGTGATGCTGGCCCGGGAGGGCCACCTGGTGGGGGCCGCCGACGGTGGTCCGGGTCTGCCCCTGGTGGGGTGGTCCACCGTCGCCGGCGACCTGCGGCCGGCGCACTTCGTCGGGCTCCACGGCCTCCAAGCCCTCATCGTCGTCGCCCACGTGCTGCGCCACGTCCCTGTCCCCACCCGCCTGGCCATCCTGCGGACCCTGACGTGGGGGGTCGCCGGGCTCGTGGCGGCGCTGACCGGGCAAGCCCTCGCGGGCGCCCCGGTGCTCTCGGCCAGCGGCGCGCTGGTGGCCGTCGTCACCGCAGCGGCGACCGGCGCCGGTGCCCGCTCGGCTCGGCGCCCCACGCACACGCCGGTGGTGTCCTGATGAGCGCGCCACGAGCGGTGGTTTTCGGGAAGCACCCCGGCGGGCGGGGGAGACCGGCGCTGGTCGCGGTCTACGCCGTCAGCGCGGCCGCCGGACTCGCAGGGACCTGGTTCTACAACCTCCGCGCTCGCTCACTGCCCGGCGGTTTCCCCGGCGGCTACTTCCGCGGGTGGTTCGCCAACCCGGCCTCGTCCTCCGCGGCGGTCGACCTGATCTCCGTGTTCGCCGTCTCGGGGGTCTTCATGGTCGTCGAGGGCCGCCGGGTGGGCATGAAGGCGCCCTGGGCTTACCCGCTGCTGGCGTTGCCCTCAGCCCTGGCCTTCACGTTCCCGCTGTTCCTGCTCGTCCGCGAGCGGCACCTGCACCCCACGGGCGCCCACCAGCAGGAGGCAGGTCCCCCGCGTCACTGACCAGCGCCGACAAGGCGACTGAGGCTTGTTGCTGATGGGGTGTGCTGACTTCGCCGGTTCCACCGCAGGCGGGAGCTGGCAGCAACTACGCGAGCACGATGGCAGTGACGGCGAGGACGCCGACCAGTAGGGCAGGACCGACAGCGCGGGCCGGGCCGGGTGGGGGCGGAGTGGCGGGGGTCGCCGCGGTGGCGGACGCGGGCACGCCCGCCACGCCACGACCACCACGGTGCCGGTCCGTCAGGCCTGGTTGAGCTCGATCTCCAGGGTGACCTGGACCTTGTCGCCCACGACGCCGCCGCCCTCGAGGGGCATCTCGATGTCGATGCCGAAGTCCTTGCGGTTGATGGTGGTGGTGGCCTCGAACCCGGCGACCGGCCCGTGCCCCATGCCGGGGTTGACGCCGTTGAACTCGGTCTCGAGCTCGACCTCGCGGGTGACGCCGTGCAGGGTCAGCTCGCCGCGGAGGGCGAAGTCCGAGCCCGTGCCGTGGACGCTGGTGGAGCGGAAGGTCATGGTCGGGTACTTCTCGACCTCGAGGAAGTCGGCGCTGCGGACGTGGCCGTCGCGCTGGGCGTTCTTGGTGCTGAACGAGTCGACGACGATCTCGGCGGTGACGCTGGGGGTGCCGTCCTCGGCCACGACGACCTGGCCGGAGAACTCGTCGAAGCTGCCGCGGACCTTGGAGACCATCAGGTGGCGGACCTGGAAGGCGACCGCGGAGTGGACCGGATCGATGGTCCAGGTCCCCGCGGTGAGGCCGGTGAGCGTGGCAGTAGCCATGGGATCTCCCGAGCAAGTCATTAAGGTTGAGAGCTCAACCCTTGGGTTCGTGAACCTACTCGCGTCCGCTTATGTTCCCGGCTAGGGCGAAATTGCGATTGACTGTCGGCAAACGTAGGTCATCGGGTAGCCAGGGTTCGGGCGGCGAGCTCGGCGATCGCGATGATCGGGGCCTGGATCGTAGCGGCCGGGATGCGCGGCATGACTGACGCGTCTGCGACGACCAGCTGGCTGACGCCCCGAACCGCCAACGAGGGATCGAGAACTGCGGTGGAGTCCCCCATCCGCGCGGTACCGACAGGATGCCAGTACGTAGCAAGGTTCTCGCTGATGAACTCGTCGATGCTGTCGTGATCGCCATCTCGTGGGGGAGCAAGTCGTGGCCCAATAATGTTGGCGAGCGCCGGCGCGTCGAACAGCTCCTGCATCCGCTCCAGACCCAGACCCAGTCTCGCCCGGTCCGCGACCGATCTCAGATATCCGGGGTCGATGAGCGGGTCGGCGGCAGGGTCGCTGGAGGCGAGCCGCACGGTGCCGCGGCTCTCCGGTGTCAGCAGCGCCAGCGCGCACGCGACCATCGGGATCGGGGTCGGTGGTCCCCCGCATCCTCGCCGAGGGGAAACAAGATCATGTGCAGGTCCGGCGCTGACACGTCGGGACTGCTACGAGTCACGGCCACGGACTGACCCAGTGCGGAAAGCGGTCCGCGACGAAGCAGCTGATACACCGTGCGCGGGTCCGCGTAGAGACTGTCGCGCAGCGAGCCAGCGTCCAACAGAGGCCAGGCGATCGTGAGCACCGGGTGGTCGTGGAGGTTGGTTCCAACGGACGGACTGTCGGCGACGACGGGAACGCCCAGCTCACGCAGGTGCCCAGCGGGTCCAATGCCCGAGAGCATGAGGAGCTGGGGAGTACGCAGGGCCCCCGCGCAGAGCACGACGGCGCGTGAGGCCCGCAAGTCCCGCGCGGGAGACTGCCCGGACGTCCCCGCTGATGCGGTGACGGTCACTCCCACAGCCACCCCGTCCTCGATCACGACGCGATCAACCCTCTGACCCGGGACAACCGAACAGATTGTCTCGGACGGAGGCGGGTCGAAGGTAGCCGTCGACGACGGAGTACCGCTCTCCGTCCCGCACGGCCACTGGTAACGGTCCGATCCCCTCCCGACCCTCGCCGTTGAGGTCGCGGCTCAGGGGTATGCCGCAAGAAACCCCCGCCTCGACAAATGCTGCGGCCGCGGGGTGCAGGTGACGCGGAACCGTCACCGGCATGGGCCCACCGGACCCGTGATCACCGCTGGCCCCGAGCTCGTGGTCCTCGACCGCGCGAATCTGAGAGCTGATGGTGTCCCAGCCCCAGCCCCAGCCGACGGCGCCGTCCTCCTCCCACCTGGCGTAGTCGGCGGGGAATCCGCTGTACCAGGCCATAGCGTTGACGATGCCGCCCCCACCCACCCCGCGGCCCGTCTGCAGCCGGACTCGCCGACCGCCCAGCGCTTCCTGCGGCACGGTCTGGTTATCGTAGACGACGCGCTCGTCCTCCCACAACATCGGTGCAGCCCCCGGGGTCCGGACGGCCTCCCGCAGATCGTCTGCGCGTCATCGACACTCGCCCCGGCCTCGATCAGGATCACCCGAACAGACGGGTCTTTGCTCAACCTGGCCGCAACTACCGAACCCGCGACACCAGCGCCGACGACGATGTAGTCGACACTCGTCGGCACCTGCTCCACGTCAGCGGTCGGACCCGCGTCAACCGAGGTGTTGCCGGGCGCCTCGACCGCTCCGATACATCCATGCGAATTTCATTTCCAAGTGTTGTCGTTGTCCACGATGAACATGGGGCGGCGTCGGGCGGCACAGTCACCCCGGTTCGTGCCCGCATCGGAGCCGTCTTCGGCCTCGACTGCGGGCCCATGTAGCGCGGAGGGGCGTGCGCGAGAAGTTCATCACGTATCCACTGTCCGAGAACCGCGGGGGACCTCATGTTGGGGTTGCTGGTGAAGATGCGGATGCGGCGGCTGCCGTGCAGGGTGGAGCGCAGTCGATGCATCCGCTCCGCCAAGCGGTGGTCGCTGGCGGTGTCACCGGGGGGGCAGCAGCACGGCCAGCGCCTTGATGTCACCCTCGAGGTCGACATCGTCGAGAAGGCGACGTTTGACGAGGTAGCCGGGCACGAGGGTGTAGAGCAGGCGACCAAGGGCTTCGGGATCCGTCGGAGCTGAGAGCTCGCCCGCGGCGGTTGCCTGACTGACCACCGCGATGACCGCGGACTGCAGCTTCTCGGCCTCGCCCTTGACGAGTGCTGCGATCTCCGGGTCGCGCTGGGCCTCTGCCCAGACCTGAAGGGTAAGGCGACCGGTCGTGTCGGCTATCGCGTCGACGGCCCGCAGGACCTCACCGAGGGCCTGATGGAGCGGCGGAGCGGCTCCCGACCCTTGATCCGGCATCGCGTCGAGACCTGACGTAACAGCGCGGATGACATCCGCGGCGATCGCCGTGATGATCGCCGCCTTGGACGGGAAGTAGCGGTAAACCCCGCCGGCTGACATCCCGGCCGCGGCGATGATGTCGTCCATTGAGGTCTCATGAAACCCGTTGCAAGCGAACGTATCGCGTGCTGCGTCAAGGATTTGTCCGCGAAGTTGCTGGCGTCGCTGCTCGGAGATTCTGGGCATGACCCCACTATAGCGAACGATCGTTCTTGACATCACTCGACGTTTGAGGTGACACTGGACCACCAAGACGAACGAGCGTTCGCGATAGGAGTCGACATGTTCACCACGACTGACCACCCGCCCGCCGCCGCTGCTGGCGCCCCACCCAAGCGCGTGCACCGGGATCGTTCGACGGTGTTCGCCCTCGTCGCCCTGATGCAGGCCGTGCGCGAGGTCGTGGCCCCGCCGTGATCGACACGGCACCGGGCGCGCCGAGACGGAGGAGTCCGCCGCATCACGAGTGAACCATGGCCGGACGTCGAATCGGCAGCAGGCCTACTGGCCAGGGAACACCCACAGAAGAATTACTGAGAAGGGAAGCACGATGTTCTGGAAGACCACCACCACCGCACGGCACCACGTGACCGACACGACGTATGCCGTCATGGCGGACCGCCGCCTCGAGCCGGCCGATCTGGACGCCGAGGAGCTCACCCGGGCGCACGGGGCGCTCGCCTACCTCAAAGCGAGGATCGGCAACGACAAGATGCGCGAGCTCCTCGCGGACGATCTCGCCGAGACCATGAAGCGCACCGAGGCCTGGGCGGCAGACTCCACGGGCTGGAAGAACGCCAGCTTCACGCTCGTGTTGCCGGGACCCGACGCGGTGACCTTTCACCAGTTCTTCCTGAGCCTGATGCAGCAGGACCGTGAGCTGGAGATGCGTGCCGGACACCCCGACCACTTCCTGAACCACCCGGTGGAGGGAGGTGCGGGAGGGGCGCAGGTTATCGAGAACCTCGGTGAGGACGACCTGCCCTGGTACATCGACCTGACGTTCAGCACCGACCAGGACAAGTACCCCGTGAGCTGGGACGACGCTTACCCGGAGCGGGTCGGGGCCATCATCTTCAACTCGAACGGCACACAGATCGGCAGCGCCATGCACGAGATGCGTGACACGTCGGACGGGATGGAGATCAAGTTCACGGTCATCCTGCCCAACGCCGCTCCGGACGCGCTCCTCGACGGTCACCTGCGCCACTTCGCCGTCGAGTGGCGCAACTGGGCGCGGCTGGCCCGGGAAGAGACCGCGGGGGAGTAGGAGAACCCACCGGGCGGGGCCCTGACGACCCGCCCGTAATGGCCGCCGTCTTCGTCCTACTGGCTCGTCGTTCTCGCGTTCGAGCCGCTGGACCGGACCATTGCGGATCCTGCACCGACGACGGTTCAGGACGGCACGCGGGTGCCGCCCCGGCACGCGCCGGCCCAAGAGCACTTATGAACAATCCGACCCGAAAGGAAAGCTCATGCCGATCAACCCGCATGCCCTGGAGGAGCGCGACCCTCGCTTCGCCGACCAGCGCTGGCTCCTGGACCTCATCATCAGCCTTGCCGGGCCCGACTGGGACCAGGGCCGCATCGAGTACCTGGCGCTGCCGGTCAGCCCGGACAACAAGGGCGCGTTCCAGTCCCTGAAGTCCTCGATCCGCAAGCTCGACGACCTGCCTCGGGAGATGACGAAGGTCGCCCGCCACTTCGAACTGCGCGCCAAGGCGGAGGAGGAGGTCGGGCACGAAGTCTCCGCCGGGGCGGACTTCCTCGCGGCGTCGGTGCTCTACGGCGGCGCGCAGTGGCCGATCTACTCCACCTCGAAGCTGAACGTGGTGCTGGAAAAGAAGAAGACCGACTGCTACCTCGCCTACGCCCGCTACGCCGACCACCACATCGAGGCGGTCGAGGTGCCCTACGAGGACGCCTCGGTCGCGGCCTGGTTCCACCTGCCGATCGGCTACAGCGGCGGGCAGGTGCCGTGCGTGGTGATGACGTCGGGGATGGATGCCTTCAAGGAGGTCGGCCTGCTGGGAGCGGGGGACCGCTACCTCAGCCGGGGCATGGCGGTGCTGGTGGTCGACGTCCCCGGCCAGGGCACCTCGCTGGTGCGCGAGATCGTCTACGAGCCGGAGAAGTTCGGCCAGGTGGGGGTCAACGCGTTCGACCTCGTGGCCGCCCGGCCTGAGGTCGACGAGAGCCGGATCACGGTCACGGGTCTGAGCCAGGGCTCGTTCTGGGCCACGCAGATGGCCGCCGCAGAGCCCAGGTACGCGGCCTGCGCGGTGATGCTCACCTGCTTCGACCCGCACAACACCTCGATGTTCGCCGCCCAGTCCCCGACGTTCCGGCAGAAGTTCATGTACATGACCGGCACGTCCACCGTCGAGGAGCTCGAGGCCGCGGTCGCGACCATGGACGTCAGGCCGCTGAGCGCGAAGCTCACGATGCCCTACCTGGTGATCATGGGCGAGGACGACCCTCTGACCGACCCGGAGCAGACGTTCTCGCACCTCAACGCCGTGCCGGGACCGAAGGAGCTGCTGTTCTACGTGGGGGAGGACCACGGCCCCGTGACCCGCTCCGCGGGACAGCTGGGCCCGCCGGTATTCCGGTACATCCCCGACTGGATGGCCGACCGGGCCGCCGGACGCCCGCTGGAGTCCCGGATCATCACCGTCGACGCGCTCGGCCGGCTCCACCCCGAGCCGTGGGGGGACGAGCAACACTACGAGTACGGCGCGCCGCTGGACGCGGACACCCTCCTCGGGGATAGCCCCGACACCGGGCTGCAATGAGCAAGACCGCCCCGGTGTACCGCCCCCATTACCTGATAGCGGCAGGCAGCCGGGCAGCGTCGTCGTGCCGAGCTCATGATCGGCCCGGTCCAGGGCCAGCGCCGCAAGACACTTTCTACGTGTTGCGGATGGGGTCGTCGTTGGGTTGTGGCGACAGTGCGTGGTCGTGGGTGAGCTGCTGGGGTACGCGAGGGTGTCGACGACCGTGCAGGACCCGGCGTTGGAGCTCGACGCGCTGAGGGCCGCGGGTGCCGGTGGGTGTGGACAGACACCGCGTCGGGGTCTCGGGCGGACCGCCCGAAGCTAGCCGAGGTGATTGCCGCCCTGGGGGAGGGCGACACGTTATGTGTGTGGCGGCTCGACAGGCTCGGTCGGTCGTTGCCGCACCTGATCGACACCGTCCGCGGCCTGGAGGACCGGGGGGTGGGGTTCCGGTCGTTGCGGGAGTCGATCGATACCACCACCCCCGGGGGCAGGTTGGTGTTCCACATCTTCGGGTCGTTGGTGGAGTTCTCTGTTATCTCGACACGCCGCGTGCCCGACGTCCCTGCTGTGGGGGCGGCTGCCTGATCTGGTGAGCCCACCGCCGGGTGGCGCGCTCGATCGATCCGTCAGCAGCGCCGCCCAAGCGAACGCACTCGCGGTCGGGCTACGCGACGCCGCCCGCCGCGCGGCGAAGCGCGACACCCCCGAGTACACCTGTTCTTGGCCACGCCGATGGGCGTGGCCCTACTGGTCGGACACCGCTGGAACCGGGTCGCGCCCACCGTCGTCTACGAGGACCAGAAAGACGCCAGATACGAGGCCGCATTCATCGTGAGCGCCTAGCTAGAAGAGAGCTGCGGGGCAGTGCACGGCTTCGGGGGGCCCGGGGTTGCCGGCCCGGTCGGTGGTGAAATAGTTGGGCAGCTTATTTCTGTCAGGTGTTGATGGTGCGAGCGCCAGGCGCAGTTCGTGAGGGCGGTGGTGGTGTCGGGTATCCCGGCCCGCCGCGCTGTGTTGTCGGCGAGGGCGAGGAGTCGCCGGATGCGTCCGGCAACGGCGTCTTTGGTCATGGGTGGGTTCATCATCTGGCCGAGTGCGTCCAGGGACACATCACGGTGTGTCCTCCGCAACGTGGCCACGGCCGCTAAATGTTCGGGCACCTCGCCGAGGATGAGCAGGGCGCGGTCCACTCGGGTGGCGGCGGCTGCCGCGGCGAGGGTGGCACGGGTGTGGTTGGCGTCGTCGAAGCCGGGCAGCCGGGTGGTGGGGGTGTGCTCGCGGTAGTGGGTGCGCTGCTGTGCCCAGGCTGCCGCGGTGTCGGGGGCACCAATCTGGGTGAGCAGTGTGGTGATGGCGTCGGGTTCGCGGACGGTGACCCGGTCGGTGTCACGGATGTGCTTGGTTTTAGTGGTGATGCCCAGGCGGCGGGCGGTACCGGTCAGGACCATCGCGGTTTCCGGGCTGGGGCACACAATGTCGAGTGCGGGCAGCCGGTGGGGTTCGGTCAGCGAACCGGCCACCAGGAACGCCCCCCGCCAGATCGCGGCGGCGTCACACACCCCGCCGGCGACGAGGGGAGCGGGCAGCCCGCGGACGAGTTGGCCCCGCGGGTCTGCCAGTCCGGTGCGCCGGGCCAGTGCTGCGGCGTCGGCGGGGGCGCTCACCCGCAGCCGGTGACGGGTAGCGGCGGGGTCCCCGAACGGATGAAGGACCTGTAGCTGGGTGGGGTAGCCGTACAGGGTGCGGATCGCGACCCCGAGGCGGCGGGCCAGCAGGGGGGTGTCCAAGTCCACCTCGATGCTGCACCGCCCCGGTTTTTGGTGCACGGCCCCGGCGAAGCGGAGCAGGGTGATGGTTTCCGCGCGCCGACAACAAGCCTTGGTGAGGGGAAGCCTGCTCAGCTCGTCGGTGAGGGCGGCCGTCATCAACACAGGGTCCACTCTCCTCGGCATGGTCGCGGGGCGGGCGGTGAGGCCCCACCCGGGGCGGGCGTGCTCACCCCCGGGGTATCGCGGTGCTTACCCGGGCAGTTTGCTGAACCGTTCGTGTGCCGATCGAGAGGGCGGTCTGCAAGCCAGGTAGCTGCCCAGCCGTCGCCATCGAGGTTTGTGGGCCAGATCGGAGGGTAGCTGTACGGGGTGCCATCCCATCGCAACCCTTGTGAGTTTGGTGTGCAGTTCTGATGGGCCCTCGCCTGAACTGTGACGAGGGCGAAGTCAGGAGCCTCAGAACCGGTGGCCTCGGTGAAAGTTAGGTGATAGCCCATCACTGCGCCGAGCACGGGTAGCTTGGCCTGCCCGTCTGATATCGCCAGCCCATCGACCAGACCCGGAATTACCCGGTGTGCGGGAGGTCGTGCAACGAGACCTTCCATTCAAGCAGCATACCTAATTGAAGGCCCGTCCCCGTGATGGTTGGAGGCCTGTTAACGGCGCAAAAGCGAATTGTGCACGACCCCTCAGATCGCCGCGGACACTACCGCAGAAAGCACATCCCTTTCTGCGCTCAGCGACGGCCAGGCTGAACTCCTCGTCGACAGACGTAGAGTTTCGGTCATGACGGCGCTCGAAGGCAGTCAACCGGGTATGGCGCACCTGCTCGGCCGGCTCGAAGTCGAGCTCGACGAGACCGTCGTCGTCACCTTGGCCGCCGTGCTCGATGACGAACTATGGCGCCTCCGGTTTGGCAGCGTCATTGTCGGGCCCCCTGCTCTGGCCGAGCAATCCTGGCCTGAGTGGCAGAGTCCGGGGCGGGAGGCGCTTCTGTCTCTTCTCGGTGCCGCCGGTTATCCCGCAGAGGTGTGGCGCTCCTTTGACCACATCGTCGACGGATGGCGCTTCCTCCGCTTCACTCTCCCTGTCGGGAACCTCCAACCCTGGCTCGCCGGGCTCTTCGATGAACAGACAGCTAGCCATCCATTCGATACCGCACCGGTGTCGGCCGTTGCTGCACCTGCGGACGCTCTCCTTCGCACGTTCCCCCACCAGGAGACGTCCATCAGCGGTCTCGTCGCTGGCGCAGATCGCCCACTCATCGGCTGGGTTCATCCCCTACCCATCGAAGGGGAGAACACGCCCGAAGCACCGCCGTGGGACTGGCAACTTGGAGAAGGTCCTCCGTTAACCGGCGCACCTCTCCAACTGGCTGGCTTTGCTACCCAGTCGGCCAGGGGCCTCTGCCTCTTTAACGGCATCCTGATCGGGAGGATGGAACGACGGGCATGGTTCCGGACCATTCGGGGAGGCAAGCCGGACCTGGAGACCTTCGAGGTCCACCTCGGTCTCGACCCCTTGCGCATTTCGCTCTGGGAGCTCGCGATCGACCTCGAAGAGCTGGACCAGTCCGGCAACATGATCGGTGCCTCCCGGCTCAGGCTGGCTGACACCGTGCTGCCCCAGCACGGTCCTGAAGACGTCCTCGTCGTACTCCCAACGATGGGCCGAAAAGTGGTACGCAGGCTCCGGCTCTACGACACCGAGGGCGGCCTGTTGGACTGTGCTGACGATGTCCATCTCGTCGAGCAGGTCAACATCACGGTTGAGGTCATGGGCGCACCCAGCACCTCTGAGACCACCATGACCAGCCGACTGGGCTCAACCTCTGCTGCTCCGACGCTCGTCAGCAGGCTCAGCGCCCTCGACCGGGTCCAAACCCAGTACCGGGATCTGCTCCAAGCCGGTGCCGGGCATCGTGTCGTAGGTGTGGGCGACGATGGTCGGGAGATGCTCAAGCAGCGACTGCGTGCCGCCCGCGGTGAGCTGAGGATCTTCGATCCCTGGTTCTATAAGCCAGATGACTGGGTCGTCCTTGAGGAGGTAGCCGTCCCCATCCGAGTCCTTGGAGGGGGCAAGCTTGGACCGCCTCCGGCCAGGCCGCCGAAGTGTCCTTCCGTCTCCGCCAAGCGGTGGCCAGGACAGGCTCCGCCCTTCCATGACCGGGCGTATCTATGGAACGGCGGGGGCATCGTGGTCGGCACGAGTCCCGCCGGCCTGGGTAATCGTCTGTCTCTCATAGACCAGCTCGAACCGGCTGTCTCCGAGTTGCTGGGTAACCAGTTCGAGGCCTGGTGGGCCGATCCGAGGGCTGTCGCTGTCTAGAGAGGGCATTGTTCGCCAACGATGGCCGATCGATCACCCCACGGCGGCCGCGGATGTGCTGCACCCTCGCGATCCGGGAAGCGCCATGGACACCGGCTGGGGAACCCGCGAGTTCGCCGCGCTGGACCTTCGAGCGCAACATGCCGACCTTCTTCCAGCGCCAGCGCCAGCGCTGACGCTGACGCACGTCTTTTTCGCCGATGAGCTTGCGGGACGGTGGGCGAGCCAACCTCAGGCTCGGCAGGGGGGCTAATACGCCTGTCGTCAGGGTATGCTGACGACGTGGAGTTGTGGGAGGCGCCGGTCGTCGTCAGCGCCTACCGCCATGGCGTCACCGATGACGCCATCCGGCATGCCTTGCGCAACTTCATCGCCGTCGCCGACGATCCCCGTGATGACGACGTCACCTTGTTTCTCGGTCCTGATCGGGCGGTCAACCTGATCGAGGTCGGGGTGTTGGGCACCGATGAGGGACCGTTGATTATTCATGCAATGGCCGCTAGGGCCGGCCGATTCCGAGCGCCGAAGGAGTGATGATGGCTCGAACTATTGTGGAGAAGGAGCGGATCGCTGCGGAGATCGCCGAGCGGCTCGCCAACCAGGAACAACCATCGTGGCGTGACGCTGAGCCACTGCACCGGGTCGCCGAGGCTTTTCGCCGCTCGGTGGCCGCCGATGCGGAGTTGGCCGAGGCGGTGAGGGCGGCCCGCGCCGATGGTTACTCCTGGGCGGGCATCGCGGCCATGTTGGGTGTGTCGAAGCAGACTGCCCAGGTTCGCTACGGCGTGGTCGAGCGTCGAGTCCCTCCGGGCCCGCCCGAGTGAGTAGCTCTCGCATGTCTTGAGGTTCACGGCCGCATGCTGGGTTACATGACACCAGAGCGAACCCATACCTGCGGCCTGTGCGGCGCCTTCACCACGATCCTGGGCAGTGCCGGGGAAACGTGGAACTCCTACCAGGCTCCAGCGATGGCGGCCTGGGAAACGCAGCACTGTCGCCAGGTGCAACCCCGATCACGAGGGTGGCGTTGTGATGGAGACGTACCCGAACCCGATTGGTAGCGGCTCAGCGGTGTGACCGACGGTTCCGTAGGTGGTGACGCCCGCGGAGTGGCCGGGGCGCAGCTGTGAGAGCGCGGCGAACGAGGCCAGCAGTTCCTGCATTCGCTGGTGCGGTGTGTTCCGTTCGATGAACACCGCAACGAGGGCGGACACCACCACCATGGCCACCATCCCTGCCAACACCACTGGCACTGCTGAGATGATCGAGGGCTTGGTGACGGAGCGAGAGCCGGGCGGTCCGCCGATCTTTGAGGCAGATGCCGTTCCTGCGCGTCGTTCACGCCGAGATGGTCTGCCCATGCCGAGGCGCCTTGATGTCGACGGCGCTGCAGAACTGAACGATTCCGGCGCGTGAAAAGTGAACAGTTTTGGGGCAGTCTAGTTCTTGGTTTCGTCGGCCGTGGCGCGGATGCTGGGGAGGCTGTCGAGGCCTCGGCCGCGGAGTCGGTAGCTGGCTCCTTTGAGGGTCAGGACGTCGGCGTGGTGGACGATCCGGTCGATCATTGCCGCGGCGACGGCTTGGTCTCCGAAGACGCCGCCCCAGCCGGAGAAGGGCAGGTTGCTGGTGAGGACGAGCGAGGCGTGTTCGTAGCGTGATGAGACGAGTTGGAAGAAGAGGTTCGCGGCGTCTTGCTCGATCGGGAGGTAGCCGACCTCGTCGACGATGATCAACCCGTAGCGGCGTAGCCGAGCAAGCTCACCGGGGAGTTTGCCGGCGCGGTGGGCCTCGGTGAGGCGGATGACCCAGTCGGTTGCGGTGGCGAAGAGCACCCGGTGGCCGTGGCGGGCCGCGACGATCCCCAATGCGGTGGCGAGGTGTGTCTTCCCGGTGCCGGGTGGGCCGAGCAAGACGACGTTGCGTGCCTCGGTGAGGAACCCGCCCGAGGCCAGGGCGGCGACGTCTCCTCTGATGCTGGGTTGGGTGTCCCAATCGAAGTCCTCGA
>JAABUP010007506.1_pt1 | contig 14562 bp, 14 predicted proteins | sample 5559201 | NCBI WGS metagenome assembly JAABUP01 (sample SAMN10711887, study PRJNA513373) | rock metagenome | isolation source: Antarctica rocks | place: Antarctica | reverse complement strand
GACCCGCCGTCAGCTCATAAACCAAGTTCCGAAAAACCGGGATTTGAACCGCCAACCGCCTGCTTTTTGAAGGCAGACGCTTAAACCACAGGCTAGGTGGTCCTGTGGGGGGTTTTGATTGACTGCTGAGACCCTGGCACAAAGTCCATGTTTGTTGCCGGAGGAGGATGAGTGCTACGTTTTGGCAGGGATAAGAAGTTGGAGCACTACACCATGTACCCTAAATGTGCGCAAGCTGTTCATAGGCTTGGATGACAATACAGTCAACGAAGATTTTCAATCATTTTTCCCATGCCTGCAGGAAAACAATGTGTTTGTCAAAAGGTTCCTGCTTTGTATCATGAACTCAAGCAAGCTTGGAGGTCATACAGATAAAGCTGACATTCTGTTAGACCTGTACCATTAGGCAACCCAGTTGGAAGGGTTGCCTAATGGTACTTCCTCAACACTGGAGGACAGTGATTGAAGCAGACAGTGACAACTTTGTCTGCTTTCAATTCTTCAGCTTAGCTGCAGGTGAGTTGTAGCTGAATGACAAATTACACCTGAGCTACAGGATGCTGAGCAGACTAACTGCAGCTGAGCAGACAGTCAAGCTGACAAGTTGAACTTACCTAACAGCAAAGTGGACAAGTGGCAGCTGAGCTGACAGATTGCGCGCGAGCTGACATATCACAGCTGACCTGACATATCACAGCCAAGCTGGCATACTGCAATCAAACTTATAAATCACTGTCAAGGTAATCAAACACACTTGAGTTGACAGAGTGCATCCGAGCAGATAAATTACAAATGAGGAGACAGACAACAGCTCAAGCAACATGTTGAGCTGAGAGGACAAACTCATCTGAACTAACAGGGTGCAGCTGAGCTGACAAACTGCACGTGAGGCAATGTATTGCGGCTGAGCCTACAAATTGCATCTGAGCGGAGCTGACAAATAGCAGCTGAGTTGAGCTGACATATCACAGCTGAGGCAAGCTGAAATATCCTGTGTCTTGGCATGACTTGTGGACAACTGAAGCATGTGATCTGCTTTGTTTGTTGTCATCTTGATTGTAAAGTGAGGTGCCGCCTGCCTGTCAACCTGTTGCTACCCATCCGCTGCTGTCAACAATCAGCCCAATGGTGTCACCTGCCAGGTTACTACAAAGAAAGGTTGCTCAATGTTCTCAGAAACAGACTGACATCTTAAAACCACCGGAGCCTTGCCAGCAAATGAGTTGGCTGTGTAATGCAGATGAGCTGACACATTGCAATTCAGGCGACACACTGCAAGCAAAGTAAGTAATGCTGCACCTGAGCACACAAGCTGACTGATTGCTGCAGGTGAGCTGATATGTTACAGCTGAGCTGACTGGTTGTTATAGCTGAGCTGATCAAGTGCAGCTGAGTTGCCTTATTGATGCGGTTGAGCTGACTGGTTGCTGTAGCTGAGCTGATCCATTCAGCTGCCAGGACCAACAACGCAATGGTGTGTACGGACACACTTTGTTCCCAGTACCGGTACAGCGCCGAGATGTGCATAACACCAAAGCAAGCACAACACATCGTCATCAGATGATGGTGAGATATGCTGCAGATTCTAGCTTAGCAACCTCTACTTTATCCTGACGAGACACACAAACCTTGTGACTGATGTGGACTGGAACCAACTACAGCGCTGAGGTGTGCAGAACATCAACGCAAGCACAACTGAGTGCTTGATGTACTGAGACTTGCTGCATGTGGGAGCTGTTGACATGCTCAAAAAATATTCTGAGTTGATGATGAATATGCTGCGCAACCCAGATCATCAATCCCTGCATTGTACTACAATACAGACCTTGTGACAAATGTGCAATGCAACCATAACATATGTGTCCAGCTCAAGTACATGGCTGAGATGTGCATTACACCAATGCAAGCATCTTGGAGTGCTTGGATGTAGTTGTATGTCATGCACAAAGCCTGTGACTGCTTACTGACACATGATGTTCTGTCAAGAATGCAAATCGCTGCAGATCTCCGCTCACCATTAAGTGGTGCGTTTGACTATCCACACACAAGCCTTGTAATTAATGAAGACTGAAGATAAGTGCAGCGCTCAGTAATGCAGAACAGCAAGGCAAGCACAACTGGGTGACACTTGCTGCGTATGGATGGTGCTGACCGAGACATGTGTTTTGAAATCATCATCACTTGATCATCATACAATGCTGCGCATCCCTGAGCATCTATCACTTATTCAGGTGCAGTGGAGCCACAGCCTGTGTGCCCAGTTCCAGATATGTTGTAAAGTAGTATGGATGACCATTTCAATTGATGTGTGTGTGAAGACCTGATGGGCAGCAAGGGACATTGCATTCAGTGACTGCTGAGACCGCATGGTGATGAAACATGATCACTGATGATGCAATTTGCTGCGCAGCCCAGCGCGTCCATCACTGCTACAAGCAGATTTTGTGCTTGATATGCACTGGAGGCACACTATATGTGCACATTTGCAGTGCTGTGCTCAATCAAATGCGTATAGCATCAATGCAAGCACGACTGGGTGTTTAATGCTTTGACACTTGCTGCATATGGTCTCTGCTGACAACAATTGCATCCACTTGCGGCTGGACCAAGCAAGTAGATCAAGGTGTGCTGCATTTCCATACGTGACCAATCAAAATCATTGTGAACCATCTTAAGTTGTGTGACATCATATCAAACGGTGCATTTTGCTATACCACCAATCTGTGTGTGTGTTCTCAGCATTTGTGACAAGCAATAGCAGTGGTATCCTATCATTCTCGGTATTGTTTGAACTTCTTGTGTTGATGTCAGCTCAGCTGCAACTTGTCAAACAGCTGCAAGATGTCAACTCAGCTGTCAAGTGCAAGTTCCTTGGCAGTCTGTCATCTGAACTACCATCTGTCTGCTCAAACATAATCTGTCAACTCAATCTGTCAGCTCAGTCTGTCTGCTCAGCTGCATTACGTCAGCTTAGCTGCAATACGTCAGCTCAGCTGCAATATGTCAACTCAGCTCACCTGCAATATGTCAACTCAGCTCACCTGCAATATGTCAACTCAGCTCACTTGCTATGTGAAGGCTCGTTTGTAACTTGTTAACTAAGCTGCCAGGTCAGCTGCAACTCGTCAGCTCAGCTGCACCCTGTAAGCTCAGGGTGCAATTTGCCACTTCAGCTGCAACGTGTTGGCTCAGCTGTAGTCTGTCTCCCCATTTGTAAACATGAATTAAGGTCGACAACTGAGCACCTCAAAGTAGTCATTTGCCCTTGATGGCGCAGGAATGGCTTGATAAGGGTAGCTTTGCAGATCTTTGTTAAGCTAGCTGTCAGGTTTGAGTCTGAAATTTGATGTACTATTAAATATTTAAATAAATTCAGGATTCCGAAACTGCCTTGATCCACAAGCAACTTTGAAAATGTTTGGCAGCTTATTTTGCAAAATCAGAAAAAAACAAACATTTAATTAAATAGTTGCAAGAATTTTCCTGAACACTTCTAGTTTTCAGAAAGAAGTTTGTTTCAAGTTCGCGCCTTAATACTGTAGATTGTGACAATTTGGGTCTGACCTGGGTCTGACACAGGGTTGGCCCAGTGCAGACCAGGTCTGGACCTGGGTCTGGCCCATGGCTTGTGCTCTTGCGATTCTACGCTATGATGCGAGCCTGAATCAACCTCAACAAGTACAGCACAACAACTGTAGTTACTACCGTTGAGATACAACCGTAGGGGTAGGTATAGCTTGCTGTGCTCACAGACGTCTATGTTTCACCCTGCACATCTAGTCAGCACATACGATGGCTCAGCTGCAAGCCTGTGTCTGCAGACTGTTGGTTGACACAGTCCACAAAAATGATCCTGTGGGCTGCATGTTAAGCTGGGACCAAATGTCAAGTCCATTGTGCTTGAGTCACGCTCTATTTCAGCAAGCAGACAGATTAGAATCAAAGTCACACATCAAAATTTCTCCTCAAGCTTAAAGTCAAAACATAAGGAGCAAAATGTGCTGGCAGTGCTCTTCGTGGCTTGTACGCATTTTGTCAAAGCATAAATGAAGTTTGTCAAAATTTGCTGAAAACCAAGTATAACAAATCTGATGTGTGCAGTCATTCGTATTGGCATGCACATCGCATAATATTGACATCAGAACAGCACTTCATCTTTGTACCTCACTCAACACAACAAATGAGTTTACTTACGGACACCATTTACCTTTGCCATCTTTGCCACACATTCACTATTGCAGTACGACTTAATGCATATTCAACAATTAAGCGAATCAATGTAATGTACACGAAACCTGACAGCCGGTCACCGTACACTGGACACTATTCTCGAAACACTTGCTGCAAATTCTTCTGCAAATTTGCCTGCCTAGTTATCAAATTTGCAAATTATTAGATTTTCAATTTAGTAGTTTGCTTTGACTGACAATCGTTGTAACTCCATCGAGGTCTCATTTACAACAGCAAGCCAAACTCGTTCTGTGTATTTGTTTCATGAAGCAGTGCAAATTTGTTAGCGTTGCAAGTTTGTTTTATTGTCATTTTTTTGGTCAAACCTGTTGCACACAAACCAATCAATTTACACAGGTGTTTTTGATTCATCAGAACGGCATGTCGAACCGTTCGTGGCAGCTTTTCATGATAAGCGTTCAGGTAAATGCCTACAGCAGTTGCGCCACAGAACCATCTTCCTCAGCTGAATCATGTTTTGAGATGGCTTCCGTCAGAGCGCACAACCAAGCCTGATAATTTTAGCATAATTTGTTTCAAAGGCTTTGCGGCATTCCAGCACAGTGTCTAAGGACCTACAGCATGTGCTATGGCACGTTCCACATTTTCTATTTTGCTCAGAGGAACAAGGTCCAAAGCATCACATATCTTCTTTGCCTTTCGAAACAGTTTGGCCATTTGAGGACCTGCAAGCATCCTGCAAGGCTAAGCCCTCCTCTTGCACAGCTTATTTCAGATCCTGTTCACCAATCCTTACTGCATACAAGTCAGTATCTTCATCACCTTTCAGCCTCTTCTGCTTGTCCAGCTCTTTTCTCCACGCACGTGGCAGCAAAGGCTCAACAAGCATAGCTAGAGCTGGGGTATCCGCACCAGTGCGTCTGAGCTCTTGTAGCAATGTATACTTGCAGTGTTGTCTGTATCTTGTTGATGTGTAGCTTGATCTAGGCAACAACTTCTGGCCAAACACAACACATGTAACAAACAAGAGTTGGCAGCACAACTTTGTATACCTCTGCAACCGGGTGTCCTCTTGCGTCAATGCTATGCTTATTTTATACAATGCGCATATGCACCTATATCACACATGTCTAACATCTTGGTTTGAAGAGCCCAAGACGTCTTTGTGCAAGTGACAGACACCTTTCTTGCCAGTTTTTATAGTCCAGCCAGACAGCTCATTCCATGGGTTCAAGTTGCTGGCACACTTGTAGCAAACAAACACTTCACAAAAGACATAGTCAAATCCACAACCTATATGTTCAACAGGCCAATTGCCTCTATTTTTGTTATGGACTCTGACTGGTTCAACATGACATTCACGACTTGGCCTCCTTTCTCACATCCATCATTGCTTTGGCAGGCCCAATTGCAACGTTTCAAACAAAGATGTGTCACATTTGGAAGACTGGTCAGTGTCACACACTTCTGGCTTCCTTGGCGAATCGCTTCCTCCTTGCATACATGCTGTCTTGGGGAGTCGATGAGGCCTCTGTGCCAGTACTTGACACATCCACTCTACTCGCTGCTGACATAAGCTGATTGGGATCTGTTGAGGACCCTAACCTAGAAGTGCGCCTGCTCGAAGCCTGGGATGCCAGTCCATCTGATGATTGCCTGTCAAAGTCTGAAGCTGAGGCAATTGGGGACGGGACTCTACTGAACATCTGCTCCAGTGGGAGGGAACCGGAGTATTCCTGCCTTCTGCCTTGCCTTTCAACCCATCCCAGTGGGAGACTTGAGCCATGTCCCTGATGTAGGTTTGCAAAGGGGCTAGAAAGTCGGTGCAGAACTTCATCAGTTGCATGCACAGCTTCAGCTAGAGCTGCAGCTGGTGCAACTATAGCAGCTGTGGCAGTAGTATGGTACAGATGTGTATGCAGAGCATGCAACCGCAGCAATACTCAGAAGCTTTGGCTTTTGCACCCATGTTGCTTTATGCTAATCTGCCCTGCAAATGCACACAGCTTGCTGATGTCTAGGAGAGTTTAAGCATCAGTATGTGGAGTGATAGCATATGGATGAGCCTGAGCATGCAGCAACACTATCACATCTCTCGTGTGTGGTACGCAAAAGGTGGATATGCAGACTTTCTTATGCTACTGAGCAAGCTATTTTCACACCATGGACTGTTGCCTGATTGTGCCTACCATGTGTGGCTTAATGCAGACTGGACAATACAATGATGTTACATCCTGTCTTGGAGCATGACACATTGGCAGATGCTTCACAGGCATACATTCAAATGCAATACCTGTGCCTTTTGCTTGGCCTAGACTCCTCGGAGCAAGAAGGGGTTTGAATATCATGTTGCTCCCTGTCAACAACTTTGATGTCTGTTTTGGTGCGTCGCTTTGCCCTGTAGGCTTCCTCAGCCGCCGTCTTGCATGATGAGCACAAGGCTTTCTCCTGCAGATTCCTCTTGAAGTCATCAGCTGAAACATCATATTTCCCTTCTGACACTTTGACTTGATACTTGTAGCCTTGGTGCAAGACGGTGTGCTGTCCGGCTACCACCACCTTTGACAAGCTTCTCTCTAGATCTTGCCTGCTTTTCAGCGCCTTGCGGTATGGCTTACTCTTCTCTGCAGCATCCTGAGTCAACTGCCACAGCTGAGCCAAGTCCTTTGCATGCTTCTGAGCCGTGTTGCTAAGCGTCTCAAGCATGGGGGCACTATTGTCAATCTGCGGCATGACAAATACACCTCAGATGAGACCTTACAAGCAATACGCTCAGAAGCACTTTGTTTGCAGCAACAGCCCTGATACATAAAAAGGCACACCATGATGCAAGCATGTGGAGGAGTCAAGAGGGTGCTTGCGCGCAGATGCCAGAACACTGAGCTGCACAGCAGGGTGTTCACTACAAACCGATTGACGTAGTTGTACCCTGAGGAGGAGCCATGATGATGATGTTGCACAATGACCTAACCTGAAAGATGCTTGTGCTGCACGCTCTCATCTAGCTTGCGCTGATGGTAGGTAAAATTGCAATGCAGAGCAAGCCTTCACCACTGAACAAGTCAGTCGTCCTCCTGTCACTAGCAAGCTCCATTGTAGGATGCAAAACAACAATTGCAGGATTGCATACCTTGCCAATATAGTAGTTCTCGTACAAATATGGTGCAAAAACAACGGTTTGTGGTTGTTGCAACCCATTGCTGCTACACTGTGTAGCTTGCTTGGCATCTTCAAGGGCTCTATAGATGGATTTTGTAGGGTTAAAAAGGTTCTGCATCACACCGAGGCGCGGATTGGTGACCAGCGCACAATATCTGGACATCTGTGCAGACGGAGAGTTGGAGCAAGCTCAGGCCAAGCGTATTGCATGCAAAAGGTGCCAACATCACCTCAATCAGGTGTGACAGGTATCCTTTGCCATCAAGAAATCCATCGAAGGCCAGGCTGTCAGCTGCGCAAGCATACACAACCAATGCACGCCCCACGCTATGCACATCCATGACACGCCTTGTCGGCTGCGGGTTGCGGCGACAAGCGTCAAACACCACCACAGCCCTTTTGGCAGCCTCTACATATTGCAGCACAGATGACCCAGGTATCCCATACTGCTTCAGTGCTGCATCTGTGTATCCTTGCATATCCTCGAAGTCTTTGCATACCAGGTACAGCTCGCCCTGACTGTCAACCATACCATGCCCTGCACACTGCCACATCTTTTAAAAGACCAGCTGACGCTGCTCGTTGCATGCTTACAAGCATGTTGGCTGTTGGGTGCAACAGCTAAAACAAAAGATCAAGGGTCCAGCAACTCGCAGCAGCTGACCTGACAGGTAAACCAACACCAGGCCCACTTCTTCAGGTTTCTCCGTGATCTCAGACTGCATTTTGAGCAGTTGCAGCTGCAGGTCCCTGCAGCGGAGGTCCTCCTTGAAGGTGACATCTCCAGTGTCGAACCCGGGGGTAAGTGCTGCCGTTTGCGCCATACTCAATGCGTCTTGCACCGGACCATAAAGTGGTTGCAGGTATCTCTTGTTGTAAGCACCTATGCCAACTGACAGCACAAGTCGCCGCTCCGTGGACATGATGGTCACAGCACTGATCTTTGCCCAGGCACTGGCGTTAATGGTCAGCATAGCTGTTGAGAGAAAGCTTGACTTGCAACAGTACATGCCACAATTTCGAATAGTTCCACAAACGTCGTTGGTCAGATTGTTTGATGAGCCAGCGTCTTCGGACCTGAACTTAAACAGGGCCTTTTCAATTCGGAAGGGCCCTTTGTGAGAATGGGCTTTCTCCGTATAAGCGTATAGGGCGTTCCTTGAGCGCAGCTTCAGACAGCTCCAGGTTGCAATTGCTTACTTTAACCGACTGCACAGCCTGTCTTCAGCGAGAGTGTTCCAAAGACACACAGCCCGCTGCACACGTCTTAACCCGTCACATGGCAAACGGCGGTGTTGTTGAGGCCCTTGACCTCCAGGACCCAAGTGAGGAGTTACTACAGCAGGTAAGGCTGGACATGCTTGGCATCATCATAACTGGATTGGCAGCTCGGGCGCTCAATCGGTGCTCGTATATAAGCATACAAAGCACAGACTTCAGCTCGCCAAGCCAATGTTTGTCTGTGGCTCGCAAGGTCTACCAAAACTACCTGGAAGAAGCTCGTCAGCACGCCCCGGCCGTCAAGGCCGAGGATATCTTCGAAACCGATCTCCAATTCTGGTCGAAGAACAAGATTTTCATCCGCAATAACACGGCCGGTTCTGTCCACTTCACCGTAGAGAGTGTGCCAGATTTGACCCTGAAAAGATTGTGGATGGCACTTGGGGGGAGTGCCACAGGGGCGGAGGTCAAAGCTGCCGTTGAAAGAGAACTAAGTCCGCTTCCGAGAAGACCCCAAGACAAGGATATCTCAGCCGGGGACACAGTTGTCTTCTACCTGGGGCCAAACTCCAGCTATGTGTATGCTTGCACCCAGCAAAACAACTATGTGCGGCTTGTGCCTGCAAAGAAGCTACTTGTCTACAGCGGGTGAGCAGGTCTAGTCTGCTGTGTGCATGCTTGTACAATTGTCTGTAAAGTGAGCAACACCCACCGCTGTAACGCCTTGTTCTCTTTGTGCAGGTAGACGCTTTTGAGAGGATTCTGGTCATGCATATGCAAAGAATATAGCTATGGAGATTTGTCAAGAATTCCAGTTGACCCTCACAGCACTCAACCAGTTCATGCCTAAGTCCATTAGGCAATGCCTTTGAATACCGGCTCAAGTTGTGATTGACCAGATGGGTTGAATTAGCCAAAAGCCTGACATAAAGAGATCAATAAGCTGTTGCGTTGCCAATCGATCTCAATTGATACATTGTGTGACACTCAGCCAGAGGAGCAGCTTTCAGCCTGTCGCTGTGCCAAAGAATAAAGCCTTCTCAACATGCCCAGAATTCTTCAGAAAGCATCTACCTGCACAAAGAGAACAAGGCTTATAGAAATGTGCTCGGCAGACCTTGGTGCCACAGCTTGTTTTGCAGCAATAAGCTGCAGATTGCTGACCCCGCTTCAGTTGGCAAACACGCATTTCACAATGTGCACAAGCTGTTGAACCCATTACTTCATGGCCATCATCATCAAATTGGCAGCTCAGTTGTGGTAAGCAGTCAGCTCAGCTGCTCAAAATGCAAGTCATTTCAATTACGCCATGGTCTGGCAGTCGGGTAACAGCAGTAGTCAGACTTTTCAGCCAGATGCTGCATCACTGCTGGCTGTCTTAACATGTTTAAGCCTATTCTCTCAGTGCATAACAGCGCAGCGCAGCTCCGCACAAGCAGGCATTGCAAAATGGTAAGCTGAGAACGGCACAGCTTCTACAAACTACAACGGCCCCTAACCGTTCCCAACTTTCAAAATCCTAGGCAGCATCCAAGCAGTAACAAGCAATTTATCAACTGTAGGGCATCCTCACTTTTTCAAAGGACATACTGCATGACCAGTTGCAATCAGCAATTTGACGCTGAGAAGTGTGCTGAGAAATGAAACAGCCGAAACCGTGGATCAAGTGAAGGCGAACAAGTGAGGTGTTCCAAGTCAAACAGAGTACGAGACAGCCGTAAAATGCGACTTATTTTAGGGTTTTAATCTTTGCCTTGATGAGATAAATGACAAGGCTTTATTGAACAACAGCGCATCTAAAACTGGATCACCATCATTGAGCTGTTGCAAACGCTGAGGCTGTCTATGCCGTCTCCCTTGGTTCATTGCACGCATGAGGTTCTGATAAAATCAGGCAGTAGCACAGCTGTTGGATCTGGCTCAAAAAGCGATGGCACAGCGATGGACGCGAATGATGGAGTCACATGGGCATGTGTAGCGGCAGTCAAGTCTGATGCATGACTCTGGATGCAGAAGCAAAAATGACTTCCAAAGGTGAGAAACCAGGACCTGTCAAAATAGGACTTGACTGTCTTCCGCTCACATTGTCTTCAAGAGACAGAGCCTCAAGGTCAGTGAGACCTTCTGCAGCTGCAGATGATGTCTCAGCCGACAATTCTGTGGTGGCGGCACTTGGCCAGCTGGGCTGAGTTATGCCTGGGGGCTGGGAACTTGACAGTCTTGACTGCGGACTATGAGAGAAGGGCGTTTTGAAAGTACCCCTGCCAGGTGTTCTGCCGCCATGGTAGCTGTGGGTTACTCTGCTGTCCGGTAGGGCGGAGGGGTAGGGCACCCCAATGGCGCCCTGCTGACCCCCAGGAAAGGCTGGCACCCCTGGTCCCATCAACGCAGATCAACAATGACATGCTTTTCAAGCTGCATGACACAGCACAGCACAGATCAGCACAGCAACATGGCTCAGCACAAGCACAGCACAGTGCATGACAGCGCAACGCAGCTCCACACAAGCAGGCAGTGCAAAATGGTAAGCTGAGAACGGCACAGCTGATGCTGAAAGGGGCATGGACAGAGTTGTGGGGTTGCGCACTGGAAGTGGGTGCGGAAGCATGTATGGCAGCCCAGCCATAGGCTAGCCCCGCTGGATATGCATATGCCATGCCTTCTGCAGCAACCCCCATTCCCACTGTCTCTGCGCACAAGACATTCTTGCTGTTTTTGCTGCAGGCGTTCATGCTGTGCATGCCGCACAGTGTTGACACAGCATGTTTTTGGAAGTATTGGTGCACTGCAATTGCAGTTGGGTCTGACTTGAGTTGCTTCACATGTGTTTGATGAATAACATAATTGTATTCTAGCAATATGCTTCCTTAGCTCAGTGGTAACAGGGTTCTTCATCCAGTTCTGAAAAACCGTTCAGGTGCTAACATGGTATGGCTTGTAATGTGATTAGGCAGGATTGGCTACCTGGCAGTGCCCCCCTAAGGGGCATCGAGGGCACCTGCAGCGGCCCTCCACTGGCCATTCTCATTAGGTAGGGCCTCATCCAACCCTGTGACAGACCAGCGGGGATGGTCCACCCCCCCTGTTGCCCTCCCCATTGCTGCATTTCCTGACAGTGCAGCACCCTCATCTCACGTGCAGAACTTCTGGCCCTAGAAAATTTACTACCGGATGTGTAAACTTCTTGAATCATAGTTCGTACAGAAACATACATGCAATGACAGTCATATGTGAGCAGTCCTGTATCATCCAGCAGGTGGAAGTATGAACCTGTTGGATCTGATCTACGGAGAAATCATATGCCAAACATCTTGGCAAAGGGTTTGGAGCATGCACATACGCTTGCACAGCCCACGTGCATACGAAACAGGCTATCAACGACCCACATAGCCATGGCAACAATCATCAATGGCAAATCTCCACAACTAGCAAATTGTGGTTGGCAAGATTATACTTCCCCACCTGCTGTTGCATCATCATCTGCTCTTGCTGCAAGGCATATTGCTGCTGAGCCATCAGCTGCTGCTGCTGCTGCAGTTGCTGCAACCTAAAAGGCGCGTGTGCCCCTGGGCAGCTCCTGGGTTTCCCCAACCCACTTGGCTGCAACCCTGGAGAGGGCTGCATGGAGTAAAACAGCGGAGGTCCCCTGCCCGCTGGCATACGTCCTGCAGCGCTGCTGTCATGCGGCATGGCCGCCTGCAAGGAGACGCGCATATTTCTGATCACGCCCCATGCTGATGCACATGGCCATGTTGAAGCCCATGCTGGGCTAGCCTGTACTGCCACTTGGTTGGACTGCACCACCTGCAGAGTACCTAACACCAGAAGATGCATGTAGACCTGAAAATCATGGAAACAAGGTACATTATGATTGCCCGTGAGACACAGTGGTACATGTAAAGTGGCAGCTTTGACATTGAGACTGTAACAAAGGCAACCCACAAATGAGCAAGCTGCAACAGATTTGGGATTGATGCAGCTGCCAAAGACCATGATTGTCTGCATGCCTTTGTACTCACATCTTCTGCAAAACAAGCAAATCAAAAAGTATGCAAACGCACTGCATTGCCGTCATGACATCCCATAAAGGACTACATTTGCTAGCTCAGCATCTTGTTTGGATGAACTCACTCCTAGGTGGACTCAGAGGTTCAGACCTGATCAGGCCCTCTCTGCAAAGCAGCAGGGGCAGGGGCTGAGGGACCATCAACCATAGGTCTGGCACCAAAGGGAACTGGCATGTGTCTACTTGTTGGTACGCAGAAAGCACATGAAGCTCCCTTTGCTTTTGGGTGCGGACAGGAGTTGCATAGTGAGACCAGCAGATGCTCATTTGCTATAGAGTGGACCATTGGCTATAGGATGGACAAACCAGCCATGACGCTATATGCGCAGTCTTTAACCAGTCACTGGAGGCACAAACAGCGCTATGATGTGCACTGAGCATTGCTGACGGGTGCATATTGCTTGCAGATGAAGAGTGTAAGTTTTGAGCAGCGTCTGACCTGGGATGAGAATCATGCATTCAATGTATCGTGTTCCCATCATCTGTTTATGCTTTATGTTTCGAGCCTGCTCTGCTGCTTCTGAGCTGACAAACTGGACGTAAGCTACGCCTGTGCCCATGTGGTTGCCATGCATGTCATTTCTTATTTCCAAATGCACGTTATCCGGAGTCAATTGGAACCCTACAATCAGCACAACAAGGCGATACAGCAGCAGCAGTCAGGCTGCGGTGAGACTTCCAAAGTCCCACAGTGTCAGCGCACAATGACTTGCTTGAGATGTGAGTGATGTTGTCAAGCTTGATGCTACTTGTGACGCTGCACCTTCAAAAAACTCCAAAATGTCTGTGACACTGGCTGCGAACGGCAGTCCACGCAATTTGAGAGTGAAGCCATCTGTTCTGAACGAGAACGGCGGGTTCTGATCAGGTCTGAGTGATGACTGCTGTTGCTGCCTTGTTCCTGCAAGGCTGGGAGGGGTTTCGTCTGAATGTCCGATATCGGTTTCGCCCGCCTCGAAGATCCTATTGAAGGCAAGCCAAAGCTCAAGGTGCGTGCTTTTGATGCAATTCAAAGCTTCAGTGTATGCACTCACTCAATGTATCTGTTTCCCAGATGCTGTCGATTTTTTGTTCTCACAGCCTCACTCGCTTCCTTGCGGCTCCCAAACTGTATGTGCGCTTCGCCAGTGGCTCGCCCTGAAGTATCCGCCATGCTAAGGAAGCTGTATTACAACAGCAGCTCTTTGCCGCAGGCATTCTCACCGCCTCGTTTGCAGCTATGTACCCTTGTCACTGTCAGAGGTGCGAAGAAGCGCTTGATGTCATCGTCAAGCGCCCGGTACGGCAGGCCGCGTAGCCACAGAACGCGCGAACGAGCAGGACGGGCAGACCTGCTGCCCAAGTCATCGGCAAGCATCCCTTGCGTGTGAAGTCATATACGATCGGCTACCAGCAAGCAAGATGCGACCTTCACTTGTAGCATCGTCCGGCCAGCCTCTGAGCGCCTGCACCCCGTCACAGACACAAGCGTTGCAGCTAACTCACCTGCAGATCATTAGTCATGCGCGGGGGCATGTACAGCTGGACTCATAAATTCAAACCAGATCCTTTACAGAAATTTCTTGGAACCATTCCTCGCTTATGCGTGTCATCTCTGCGCGAGGGCCATGCTAATCTTCTCTGTATCGTTCCAATTTTAGCAGATGTAGCCGAAGCAACGAATACGCATTGCAACCTTCAGCTGTCACAAGTATGTGAGTCAGCATACTGGCGATTATGTCATCAAGTTTGAAAGTCAAAGCTTGAGTTTCCTCTCGCGCACCCCAAGCAATTCGAAAATCCGCTGCTGCGCAGTCAGCAGGCTGCAGTCCAAGTCCAGAAGTCCAAAGGGCAGCCACTCTGGCAATTTCTTTTTTCCAGGTACAGTACCCTTCGCTGTTGTGCTGCATATGCAAGTTACAGCACAGAAAACAAGGCTTGCTGAT
>JAABUP010007505.1_pt1 | contig 14565 bp, 10 predicted proteins | sample 5559201 | NCBI WGS metagenome assembly JAABUP01 (sample SAMN10711887, study PRJNA513373) | rock metagenome | isolation source: Antarctica rocks | place: Antarctica | reverse complement strand
CTGCTAGCCATCGAAAGAAAGCCTCGCCGTTGAACCAGCCTTCACGAATACCGATACAGAGTAGATAGTCATCTATCGTGTAAGTCGGAAGAACACTTCAGCAATGCCCTCTCGTTCTAGAGGCTTGATAGCGAGCTGGTTCATCAACTGGTGCATAGGCTTGATGACGTCACCCCGTAGTCTCGTTGAAGAGAGTCTCGTCAACGAAGACAAGCTGCTCAGCAGTCAGACGAAGCAGATCTGCAACTCAGTTTAATCGCAGCTCATCGTTCTGTCTGACGCTCACACGCTGTCTCTTTTTATTGCTTCAGCGTCTTCTCTTCAGAATTCTCGATATCGTGAACTGATGCACGTTAATGCCTCACTCCTCTCATATGTATCAGATCATCTCTTTCTGCATGGCTCACGACTGTTCTTCGAGGTAGGCTATGAGGCCATTTTCAGCGAACTTGACGATCTTTCGAGGAGCGCCTTTGGGTCGGAATTGAGGTCTAAAGGGAGAGCCATACATGAAGAGATTCTCCTGAATTCTATAGACGGTATCAAAGTGACAGTGAACCTCTTCGGCGATAGCTTTGGGGCACCAGTGGAGTAGCAGAAGACGTAGTATTCTGGAGCGAAGGCTTGCAGAAAGTGGTCTCGGCATAGCTAAAAGCGATCAGTAAGCGAGGAGGTCTGAATAGCTTCAATAATAGCTTCAATATCAGCTTTTTGAATGCGATAATAGATGGTTGGGTTGAATTTTCGAATTCCTCATATAAAGGATCATCGTGGGGCAGCGCAAAAATGAATGCCAAGGATTCGAAACCTTTCTGCATACGCTAATAGCTGGATCAGGTGATTGCTCAGAGCACCGCACGCACCTTCCCCTCCTTTCCTGTCCATGTCAGAGGTAAAAGGACGAGCGAGTCACCTACTTATTTGTGGTGACCGCTGGTATGATGGACAACTTTCGAGTTGGACCGGAAGCCCTCCCACGAAAATTCTATCGCGTCAATTACAATGGCACATGGTCTGAATATGTACCCAGCACGGGCTTCAAGGCTGCGGGTACGAACACCACCTTTCAATTAGCTACTCAAGTCGACCGTTTCTGCCTGTGTACGATATGCCTCTCGCCCCTCTGACTGATCACAGAGTCTTCCAGAAACACCCGACTGAGAGCTCAACCCAGCGTTCGTCCATTTCCACGCAAACATGGCGACCGCAATCGACGACCTTGATGACAATCTACCAGGGCCCCGGGCAGACCGACCTGGTGAAGAGCTCCCCGCAGCATCCTTTTGTGCTGCCGATAAGGAGCTTCGCAATTCTATTGCCCTCACCCCAGACAGAATTTCGAATGGCAGACTTGATGGCTATGAGGTAATTGAATTTGATTGCTGCTTTTGCATACGCGGGTGCGCGGGTGGTCAGCCCTATGGCGGTCATGTGACCGTGGATCAGGCGACAAGGCTTCAGGTTTGTTACAGAGAATAAGTTAAGGAGAGAAAGGAGTTCTAGTACGAAGAACCCCTTTTGTACGAGCTGAAAGTAATTTTCGGCGTGTGGAAAACATTCCGCCAAAATTGCAGGTGCCCGGCACCTAAACCAACCTATGGGTCTAATCCGTCACACAATCTATTGATCGTCCCATTCTGCTTTGCTTCGTCATGTGGAGCACCCTCATTCTTTATTTCTGCCAGAATGAGCCCGCTCCTCTTAACGATAATATTGACCAGGTCCATCATAGAATCCGCTGCCAGAATCTCCAAGATTTGTAGTGTCGCTCCAAGTTCGCGAGCGATCCAGCTGCGGAACTCGATGGCTACAAGCGAGTCCAATCCGTAGTTGACAAGCGGGATTGTCGTGTGAATGTCGCCTTCGGGACGCATCAGCATCGCCGTGACCTTGCGAATGAGCCCTTCCACGGCGACCTTCTTCACGCCCTCTAGATCCTTCTGCTGTTTGATCGCATCTGGAAGTGACTGCGAAGCTCTGCTTGGAGAATTTCCGTTGTTGGCTTTGCCTGCAGCGGCCGTGGAATTCTGCTTGAGGATAGCCCACTTCGGATCGCTCATCCAGAAAGCATCGCTGTTGGCCTCTGTAACATTCATACCTGTGATACATTGGCCGTTGCAAGTAGTCTCGAGTTCATTGCTGACGGCCGTGGCAAAAAGACCGTGAATTTCATTCTCGTCGACGGCAGCGCCGCCGAACGCATCCTTCACAATCTTCTGCTTGTCAAGATTTTCGGCAAGATATCCTATTCCAACGACTGGAGCCAAATCGATCGTTGAGCAGGGAAGACCTAAGGCCTTGCGATACTGGACAAATGCGTCCATGAATGTTGCCGTGGCGGCATACGCAGCCTGTCCACGGTTCCCCACAATACCTGCTAGAGAGGAAATGGTGATGAAGAACTTGAGCGGGCGGGCTAGGAGGCAGTCATGTAAATTCCACACTCCGTCGACCTTAGATTTGATGACAGCATCGTAGTCACTGTACGTCATATTTTCAAAGAGAACATCCTGCTATGTGTTAATACGAGTCCGAATGTGACGATTCAGGGCAACTTACCCTGAGTACCATGGCTCCGTAGATTGCTCCGGCAACGCCTGGAAGAGCCTTCAATGTCGGCTTTAGTATCTCCTTCACAGACCTTTTGCTGCTCATGTCACATGCACAGATGACAGCCTGACAACCCTTCCCCTGGAGCTTCTCGACGAGATCTTGCATTGTGGCTCGGTCCCCTCCGCTTCGAGAGATGAGCACAAGGATTTTCGCGCCGTTTTCAGCCATCCATATCGCAAGGTTGCGTCCTAGACCGCCCGTGCCGCCGACAATCACGTATGAGGCATCCGAGCGAAACATTTCAGTAGTTATAGGTCTACGATTTACCTGGAATCATTGTTAGACGTTGGAGAGACTCTGCCTGTAGATCTTACCTTGATCACAGCCTCGTCCTCCATCTTGATCGCAATCTTACCCATTGCACGTCCAGTTTGTAGACTAGACAAGGCGGCGTGGACTTCGGAGACAGGATAACAGGATCTTGGAGATACTGCTTTCACTTCGCCGCTCTGGAACATTGCAAATACATCCTTGAGAAGTCTCTTCATCAATGCGGGCCGCTTACTTAAGATGACCATCAAATCGACGGAAGAGAACGTCACATTGTGGTCGAATTGTGACATCTCCAGCCTTGAATTGCGCTTGATGTCTCGCTTGCCAATCTCAACGAATCGACCGAGCGGAGCCATGCACTCCCAGGTCGCTCGGAGCGCTTCACCTGCAAGGGAGTTTAAGGCGACATCCACCCCGGTACCGTTGGTGGCCTTACGGATGCCGTCGGCAAAGCTGAGATCTCGGCTGAAGAACACCCTATTTGCAGGAATGTTATATATTTCCATGAGATGTTTCTTCTTTTCGATGCTGCCGACCGTGGCGAAGACATCAGCGCCAATAGCTTGAGCGACCATAATGGCAGCTTGTCCAACGCCGCCCGCGGCAGCATGGATGAGGACTCTCTCACCAGCTTGGAGTCTCGCGACATGAACCAGAGAGTAGTATGCCGTGCAGAAAACGATGGGCACAGTAGATGCTGCCTCCATCCCGACAATGTCGGGCACCTTCCATGCGCATGTGGCCTGACATCGGGTAAAGCTGGCGAGTGTGCCGTCCGCCACTGCGCAGACCTTGTCGCCAACGACAAAATCAGTCACCTTGATGCCGACCTTGCTGACAATACCGCTGCACTCAAGCCCGAAATTGTCACTGTTGAGCTGGCCCATTGCGTTCATCACGTCTTTGAAGTTGAGCCCGGCATACTGTACCTGGATCTCGATGTAGTCTTCAGGCAAAGGCTTGACCGCAATATCATCGTCGGTGAAATAAATGGTGTCCAGAATTCCTGGCTGATCGAGCGCCATCTTCAAGGGCCGACCAGTCTGTCGGAAAGTCATGTCATGCAGCAACAGCCCGTTTGGCTCACGTTTGACCAGCTCGTGGGTGGATACGTCTTCTACGATACGCGGAACTGAGATTGTGTCTTCCCGGACGAGAAACTCCATTTCACCGTTGTCAAGCACAGAGCGAGTATTGCCGAACACGTTGGAGAAGACACGGAGGATCTGATTCACTGCCCAGTCATCTGCGACGTGCTCTCTGATATTGAGGTCGAGGGTGGCGAAACGAAGGCCTGACTCTGATCGTACTGTCCTCGCAAGACCGGTGATCAGGTTAGACTCTGGCGAAGTTGACGATGCCTCACGGACGACCCAGAGAACGCCGCTCGCGGACAGTAGCATTCGCTGCAGGGCACCAAAGAGCTCTGGGGTCAACTTGGATAATTTGGGCCCGTCGATCTCGTAGAGAACCACGCAAAGCTTGCCCTTCGCATCTACGTTTGCAAGCGAGGCTGTGGTGGGACGCATGCCGCTCAAGGCTTGAATGCCGTCTGTGAGCAATTTCTGTGGGAATTGCAACGCGCCGTCACCACAGACAATAACGACTTCTTCCTCGGTTTGTCTTGATGGAGCCTTCGCCGTCGTGACCATGACGCTGCCCTGCTGCTTTGAAGCATCGGAGCCATGTTTGAGGTGCACGTCGACACCAGAGAAGCCAGTCTCGTAAAGAAGATCGCCCCATGCTTCTACGGAGAGTGCAGAAGCAGACCGGCCGTCGAACTGAGAGGCATTGTCGATAACCAAGAATTTGCCACCTGGCCTGAGCAGACTGTGCACGTGCGCGAGCGTCTCTTGCTGCTTCGACACTGTTTGAAGCGGACAGCAAGCAATGAGAAGATCGAAAGAGTTCTTTGTGAAGCCTTGCGCTGTGAAATCGGCTGAGATATCTAGGGTCTTGAAATCTAGCAGACTCTCCCAAGCGCCGAGCTTCTTTTTCGCAACTTCAAAGGAATCTCCAGAGCTGTCAGTGTAGGTATAGCGATTGAACCACGCTGGCTTTCCGGTGGCGCCACCTCCAAGAGTTTCCAAGATTGGTAGGGTAGCAGCACCATCGCCAGCGCCAATCTCGAGGATGGACATATGAGGATTGAGGCAGATCATCCGCTGAACACAGACTACGGCCTGTTTGCAGCTGCGACTGAACGCATCACACGACACTGGTAGCTTCGAGCTCTGACCGTTGAAAAGCTTCTCCGCATCCATGAAGTCGAAGTGAGGCTCCAGGTTGAGCTTGTAGCACAGATTCCTCTTGTCATCGGTTTTAGAGACGTCAGCGCCATCTCGAACAGACGTCATAGTGAGGTCCTCGAAGCGCATGACGACGCTTGCTGGATCCTCGGCATCGACAACAATAAAGCTGTGGTTGACCGGCGCAAGCCGCGATTCGGCCTCAGATTGGCTGCCATAGATACGAAGCGCCTTTTCGGGCGCAATGCGTTCTATCGAGGAGATTTCAAGGCTCTTCAGGAAGGTCGGCATATAAAGACCTCTCAATCCGCTTTCGCCAGCACCAAGCAGAGGCCAAACAGTCTGCAAGCAAAGGTCGAGAGTTGTCGGGTGGAGGATGTAGTCAGTCTCGTATTCAAAGGGCATGCTGGTCTTCGTAGTGGGTACTTCGAAGTCGATGACCGTGCATTTAGACCCAATTCGACAATTTTTCAAGCCTCTAAAGAGACCGTCATAGAGGAACCCTTTCTCTTCAACAGCGCGGTAGATGGCATCAACAGCAACATTTCGAACGCAAGATGCTTCTGTCGAGGCTATCAATCCAGCAGTCTCAGCCGCCATTGTACCGGCGTGGTCTGTCAGGGTATTCGGTTTGCTAGCAGATTGCACAGAAATGAGGCCACGGCAATGCTCATCCCAGCCCTTCTCCTTGAACCAGGAAAAGACACGGAATTCACTCCATGTATCCGAGGAAACTCGAGTTCCCTCAGCATACGGTCTCAAGGCAAGCACCGTCTCAACTGCAGAGGAGTCGGGAATGATAAGAGCCTTGCCAGCAGTGACTTCGCGCAAGGAGATGCTCACGGGAACTTGAAGTCGTATCTTTGCATGCTGGGTGGCGGCCTCAATCGCCATAGCAATGTAGCCAGCCATAGGATATACGATCTTTCTTTGGACCCTGTGGTCACGAATCCAGGGTAGATCGTCAGCACGGACTATGTTTCTCCACCGCGGCTCAATGTCGTCGCTTTCTGTGCATAAGGAGCCCAAAAGATCGCTTCGTGGGAATCGACGGTGAAGGAAATTCTGAGAGACCCGCGATTCATGCCAGTAGCGCTTGTTGAGCGTCCATGGGTACTTGGGCAGATTGGTCAGGACTCTCAGCTTCCGCTCTGGCGGAACTGGGAAGTTGACTGCTCCTAAGTCAATGTTCAGCCCAAGGCTGAAGAGCGTTCCGGCCAGCTGTTGTGCGGCTTCAATTGCATCCATCTTGCGGTGTAAAGTTGGAATATATCGTATACGGTGCCCTTGACCATCGTTCTCAAGCGTCTGCTTGATCGGACCTTCAAGAGCTGGGTGAGGGCCGACCTCAACCAGCGTCTGAACTATCTTTCCTTCAGCCGAACGGCCATTCGCAAGCAGATCTCGGAGACCTTTGGAGAACTGGACTGGAGAAACAAGGTTGTCAACCCAGTACTCGGCGCCGAGTTCCATCCAATTTGCCAGCCGTCCGTAAACTGAGGAATGGAAAGTGATATCCGAGTTTTGCGGTGCCACATGTCTAATGCTGTCATGGTATTCTTCCGCTATGCGTTTCATGTGGTGCGAGTGGTAGGCCACGCCGACTTGCAAACGTCGGTTGAAGATGCAGTCCTCTGACAACGCAACTTGTAGCTCCATGATGGCCTCCTCGTCGCCGGAAATTGTGACACTGGCATCGCTGTTGACACAGGCAATGACTGCCCTATTCTCCTTCAACACGTTAAGGTAAGGTGCGACGGCTGCCTCGCCTGCGCCGACGGCCATCATGGCGCCTTTGGTACCGAAGCTGGCCTCCTCTAGCCGCTGGGATGTCACGCCTCTCCAGTAAGCGATGGACATGCAGTCTTCAAGACTCAGCCGTTCTCCGGCATAAGCAGCACCAATTTCGCCACTCGAATGTCCAACAACTGCGCATGGACGGACAACCCAAGACCGAAGCAGCTCTGTTAGTGCAATCTGCACAGCTGTACAAGCTGGCTGGCTAATATGCGCTACCGAGACTAACGAGGAGCCAGGGTCCTTCGAAAGTTCGTTAACGATCGAGAACGTAGCGCCCAGCCCTGCGATGACATCGTCTGCTCTCAGCATAGCATCTGCGAAGACCGGGTACGCAGTCATAAGCTCTCTACCCATGGCGTGCCATTGTGCACCTTGTCCGGTAAAGACGAATCCCAAAACAGGAAGCTCAAACGATCTGCTGGGCTTCGTGTTGAGCGCGGAAAGCTTACTGACCAGCTCGCTCGCTGATGAGGCGGTGATTGCTACCTTCCAATTCAAACGAGACCTTCGCTGACCTAACGTATAAGCAAGATTGTCCATCAGAGCCAGATCGAGCGCTTCGGGATTCTGTTCGCAGTAGATTTCTAGATTCTTCACCTGTGTCCGCGCAGCCTGTTCGTCATTCCCAGACAAGACGAAGACCTTACGCGAGGGAGACTTTACCACTATTGGTGAAGGCGACTGCAACCCTTGCGTGATATAGTATGGCTGTGTCGATAATTGCTTTCTGGCTGGAGCTTTGGCCAGTACAACATGGGCATTCGTGCCGCCATAGCCAAAGCTGCTAACGCTGGCATATTTCTTACCTGCCGGCCATGGAGCTTGCCTTACGGGAATCTGCTGAAACTGTCAGTTTTGAGCTTACGGACAAGAGTATAATTGCGAGCAAAGTCATGACGAACCTTCATATTCCACTGGTCCAACGGAATGTTTTCCTTGGCCTTCTCAAAGTCGCAGTTAGGTAAAATGAAGCCTCGCTCCAGTATCATGGCAGTCTTGATGACTGAGACGATACCACTAGCGCCTTCGCTGTGACCGACATTGGACTTGACAGCACCGATGTAGAGCGGCTGTCGTTTGGTTCGGCCTTCGCCAAAAACAGTATGAAGAGCGGAGGCCTCGATCGGATCTCCGACTTTAGTACCAGTGCCGTGCGCTTCAACATAGCCAGTGTCGCGAGGGTCGAGCCCAGCTGACTTGTAGACCGAACGAATCAGACGTTCCTGAGCTGCGCCACTGGGCATGGACATGCCTTGGGTGGCACCGTCTTGATTCACACCACTGCTGACGACGAGCGCTCGGATGGGATCGTCGGCTTCAATGGCATCGCTGAGACGCTTTAAAACGATCATGCCGGCGCCATCGCCACGCCCGAAGCCCGATTGACCCTTATGATCGAATGGATGACAGCTTCCACTGTCCGAAAAGAGTCTAAATTTCACACATAAGCGGATCAAGTTTCAAGCTTTCATCGTGTCAAACGAACCTTGACATGGACATGCTGATGAAATTCTCAGGAGTGAGATTCAAGTGGCAGCTTCCGACGAGCGCTTGTGATGATTCTCCATGCCGAAGACTCTGACATGCTAAATGTAACGCAACAAGACTGGAAGAGCAGGCCGTGTCAACTGAAATACTCGGTCCCTTAAGGTCGAAGAAGTACGAGATTCGGTTTGAGAGTGTCGACGGCGCATTACCCGTCGACTGATACATCGGAATATTCTCTGTGTCTCTCAGGTTGTTCATTTCGTAATCCGCAAATGACGAGCCAACAAAGACGCCAACATTTCCGCCACTAACGGCTTCTTTGGCAACGCCCCCGTTCTCTAGAGCTTCATAGGCACACTCAAGCAGAATACGTTGTTGCGGATCTAATGATTGTGCCTCCTGTGACGAGATCTTGAAAAAAGGGGCATCGAAAAGCGCAAGGTCTTGTTGTATGAAACTGCCCCCGGTTGGATTAAACGCACCAAGTTTTCCGGGATTCGGGTGATAGAATGATGAGGCATTGAATCTGCTCGCTGGTATCTCTGACCAGCCATTTCGAAGGCGGGTACACATTTCCCAGAATTCTATGGGATCCTTGACGTCACCTGGAAGCCGACAAGCCATCCCAATAATGGCCAATGGCTCTACCTTTGGAGTTATTCCAGTCTGGCCAGCTCCGCTGTGGTGGGCTTCACTGAGAGATGGCCTCTTATGTAGGCAGCCATTTCCGTTGACGTGAGTTCCGTTCAGATGGACGCCGTCGCCATGTGTGCCGATGGTATCAGGTCCAGTAGGATGCTTTCTATTAGCATGAGCTCCACTTGAAGCGACTCCATTGTGTGATGCAGTATTAGGACATATATCATTTGCAACTGAGACATTGGTGGCTGTTTCGTTGGAGGCGGCTACACCACAAACTCCTCGGTAAGCATCCTGCACTTCATGACTAGCCATGGCTGTGGTAGGACAAAAGTTCGAAATCTAGGGTGTACAGAAGAGAAAAGAAGGCAAAGGAGGGGAAATATGAGGAGAGGGATGTGAAGTTCAGGCTAAGTTGAATGTTTGAGAGCAGGCATATGACCGTTCTTCAGACCAACACGTGGCCTACAGTGGTAATAGCAAGCTGCTTTTTTTTACTTTACCCTGTCTAATAATCTCTCGGACTACGTCGGTTTAATGCCTTCTGTACTGGCATATCTATCTAATAATCTCTCGGACTATGTCGGCTTAATGCCTTCTGTACTGGCATATCGTCTCGAATGGGCAGTTGCGTACTCTGATGACCTTTGTCCTTATCCTTGACGGCCTTAGTATCACCAGCATTTCTGCTTTCACAAGCTTCGTTAGAAGTTTTGGGAACATTTGATGATGATAAGGCTAATGCCGTTGCTATGCAATGTGACGATAGCGTATGATATTAAGGCTCACTAACCTGCCGCAGCTTTACGTTGTGACAAAGCATATTAGCACTTGTATACGTGAGTAGACGCTAACGTGCACGCGATGCCATCTTGTCAACAAACTGAATCCCGCAAAAGCCGCAGCAGGGGCAAACGCTGATCATTCGCCACATTAGTGTCCGCCAGGACAACCAGAATAATGAAAGTGACGACGATGATGAGCATGACTGTGGTGAGATTACCACCACAATTTGAGCTATCTTGAGATGCTTCATAGGACGCATCTGGATGACGAGCGAGAGCAAACACGCACCCTTTATGTGTTGCGAAAAGAGGGAGATTGTGAAGCCACGCCAACACATGATTATCTTGGAAGTATTAAGCCGCTAAGCGGCTTTCGCAGAGGCGATCATGGTGCGGACCACTTGACCTAGCTCCTTCACCGTCCGCTCTTCCCTTGGAACTAGATGCCCGTGTCCGTGGTCAAAGAGCTCGGCTCGATCTGGGTCGCAGAGGTTGTAAAGCGCCATCGCGCCATGGATCATTTGATCCAACGCACCTATGACGTGGCAGGTCGGAATGTCAATGACATCTTCAGTCTCGTCTGATAAGACGAGTAGCCCTGTATTCGAGTCTATAGGCGGCCATCCTGAGATGAAGACAGCGCATTTAACTCGTGGCTCAATGCCTTCATCTCTGCTGCGGCGTTGTTCGTCGAGAATGAAAGATGCAGCGATCATAGCACCCTCAGAATAGCCGATGATACCTTCGACGTCGCCTTCTTCGTCCATTGTCTTGTGAATCTTTTTAACGGCCTGCGATACTTGCAAGGACCTGAGACCATGTGATTGTTCCAGCGCGACACGCATGGTCTCCTCGGGAGTCTCTGCATGCGGCAATGATCGCACTACATCATGCACGTCATTTTCAATTGCCTCATCTGGTGGCATGAAGCGGTAGTGGGGGCCAGATCCGAAGTATTTTTCGAATCCGCGTGGAGGCACGGTTTCGAATGAGCCCTGAGTGAAGCAGAAACTGGCGGCAATGTCCGATTCAAGCTGATCGCAAAGTGGAGCTGTTGTCGAGTCAGCAACCTGACACTCACGGAATATACAGAGAAGACTTCATGTCACTCACCTAGCTGGACTCGAAAGGTCTACTCGAAAACGAGCAATTGAAATCAGCAACTTCCGAATGACCCTCTCTCGCATCGCGTGGACGGGGCTGTATATCATGTGCAAAACGTACCCTAGCATTACCAAAGGCCCCAGGTAGGCAGAGAAATTTCATCTTGATTAGTTCAGCTATCCAAGAAAGTGGAGGTCACGAGAGCTATTAGAAGAATGAAGAGAAAAGACACGATGCACGTATTAAAAGAGTCGACGCTGCTTCTCTAGAACGGAACCAAATGTCTAATCAGCGGTCATGTTCGGATCCGGCTCTTGCATTAACCTCTGTCGCGGGACATTCTGACGATCGTGTATTTTCCCTTCCGAGTGTCGCCGATTGATAGAAGCTCGGCTTTGTGAACTTCGGGCTCGCACGGACCCAGAAGCCGTCGCAAAAGTCTCTAGTTCTATTTGGTCAACTTCAACAACCCTCTCGCCCCTGACAACAACTCGTGGACCCTTCAAGGCATGTCACGATTGGTCTGCCGTCAACGCTCGGAATGGTGGAAATGGTATGATAATGTTCTATTATCATACCATATCACCTAATTCAAGTGGTTGGTGGTGTCAAAGATAGAAGGTAGTACAGTGTTTGATTGAGTATATACTGGAAGAGGGGGTACAGCTGGCCGGGGGGTTGGAAAAGTTGAGCCGGGGTCGGAAAAAATTCTTGGCGTCGGGTTGAACTTTAAAATTGACATATGCCCCGCACATTCAAGATCTGGCGTCGGGTTGGAAAAGCTTCGATTCCTATGCGAAGCATATGTCAAGAGCATTAAGCGAGATCACAAATAAATTCACATCTGGTCATCAAAGCCTCGTCGATGCATATGCGCAGCATCAACTGAGCACAAAGAAACATCGATGAACGACGAAAGCATCAACGCTAGACTGACCGCGTCGGGCCGGGTCATCGAGGTCGGGCCGGGTTCCCGGCCCGCCAAGACCCGATTCGGGTCAGGATTCTTGGCCCGAGTATTCGAGTCGGGTCGAGATGTTCGGCCCGAGTATTCGGGCCGGGTCAGAGGGTTGAAATCGAGTATCGACCCGGAATTCCCGACCCGACCCGCCAAGACATGAAGGTAGGTAGGTAGATATCCTATTATGGCTCCCTATTATGACTCCCTACCATGGCTCCCTACCAAATAGCCTTCATAGTTCCCCGTCATGACTCTCTACCATAGCTTCCTACCATAGCCCTCTACCAAAGCTTCCTACCAAACGGCCTTCATGTTCCCCTTCATGTTCCCCTTCATGTTCCCCTTCATGTTTCCCTTTATGACTTTCTTCATGTTTTTCTTCATGTTCCCCTTCATGTTTCCCTTCATGTTTCCCTTCATGTTTCTCTTTATGACTTTCTTCATGTTTTTCTTCATGTTCCCCTTCATGTTTCTCTTCATGTTTCTCTTCATGTTCTTCTTTATGACTTTCTACCAAAAAGATAATGCAAAAAGATAATGCAAAGGCGAAAAACCGGAAAAATTTCTATATTTAGCTCTCTTGACGTCATATTCGATTGCTTGACGAGTCGAGTCGAGTCAGCGAGTTCTAACTCGGCTCGAGATCAATATCGAGTTGAGTCATGAGATTCGATTCGAGTACTCAAGTCGAGTCAGAATGTAAATATAAAAACTCAACTTGACGATCAGTTTAATCAACGCTCAAAATCGAGCTGATGAGATAATGAGTTGATTAAATGATTTGAAGATGAGTGTTGCACTTCGCATATGTCACGCATATACTAAGATGATGAGAAAAGTAATAGTGCAAATCATGAGCAGAATGATGAGAATGAAGAAAAAAACACATGAGAAAAATCTGATGAGAATAACGTGAGCGATAGCTTGTTGATGAGCATGTCACAAGTTGAGTTCATAATTTTGCATGTTTTGTGCATATGTTAAGCATATGTAGAATAATCTTCGCTCATTTTGTGATTGTGCTGTTTTCTCGATGCTTCGCTCAAGCTGTGCATATGCACAGCTTCAATACTTCGCTCTTGCTGTTTATCTTTTAACTACTTTAACTATATAACATTAATTCTTGAGCTCATGATTAACATATGCAGAAAGCTGAGTCAGAATTGAAATAATTTTGAACTCATAATTAGCATATGCAGAAATGTCATGATGTCAGATCATCAACTCAATTTAAAACATAAATCATTGATATTTTAAATAATCTTGATTCATTGAATCTGTTTTGCAATTCAATGAATCAAGTCATTAATCAAGTCATCAATTTAATCATCATCATGTTAATTTAGTTTCAACAATTCTGTTTTAATCATTTCAATTATGTGCATAAACTTCTGCAATTTTAAATCAATAAAACTATTGTTTAGTCTTGATTCTACTCAATTCATGTATATAAAAGTTGAATTTTTTTTCTTTTCTTTCACTTTTTATCTTTCATCTTATACATTATCTGATGTATTGTCTTGTATTTAAATTCTATCAAGTCACTCAAGTTAATCATAATCAGCTTGAATAGTAATAATAATATCATTCTTTTATATTGATAGTTTCTAATCTAGTTTAACTGTTCATTTATGATCATTCAAAATCTCTGATAATTAAGATGAATGAGTTGACTGAGCTTTTCAACATTCTGTCTTGCAATATCTTTTGTATGAAACATCATTCATTACTCATGAGCTCAAATCTTCAAGATCAGCAGCTTGAAGAGAATAAGTAACTGCAAATCGAAGAATTTTATCATCATCATGCTTGAAACTACGACAGAAGCTTCTCTTTTTGCGACTGATGAAAATAACCGAATGTTCATCGACTCACTTTTTACATGCTTGAGTGTATTGAAGACGCGCAAATTCATGACTCTGAGCATCATCATTCATCATTGCTTTGATATCTGTCATTTGATCTGATCTGTGATGATTTTTCTAAGAATTGTAACTAGTTTGATCTTTGAAATCTTGAATGTAAACTTTATTTTCAAATTCAACAGCTGTGCTTCTATCATCTTTATTTAAATCTCATCTTGAATGACATCAAACTGAGCTTTTGTTCATTTAAATTCTTGCTGACAGATCTTGATAATTACATTAGTTGAAGAATTATCATATCAATGCTTTGATGACTGTGTTGAAAATTTAGCTAAGATCAAAGACATCTTGATATGAATTGACTCATTGCGCTTAAATAAAACTTTTCTACTGAGACTCACTTTCATCTTTGATGATATTGATTACTTGATGTTTGAAAAAAGCTGATAAGACTAAATTTGATAACACAATGAAATCTTTAAACACTGAGTGCTATATGATGTTCTGATGAAAGATATAATATGTGAGCTGATGATGTTGTAAAGAAGTTGTAAAAAGTGAGTGAGTAAAAAAGTTGCAAGATGTGAGTAAGATCAATCAACAATTCTGAAGTTAAAGTTATGATGATTAAATTTGCTTTGCATACAATATGTTAAGCTATGAAACATGAAAACAGTGATATTTAATATCATTTCTTTACTATGAGTATTTATCTATTCTTCATCATTCAATTTATCTGTTCATCACAAGTCATTGAATGTAATAAGTATGAAAGTGCAAGACAGAAG
>JAABUP010007504.1_pt1 | contig 14566 bp, 15 predicted proteins | sample 5559201 | NCBI WGS metagenome assembly JAABUP01 (sample SAMN10711887, study PRJNA513373) | rock metagenome | isolation source: Antarctica rocks | place: Antarctica | reverse complement strand
TGAAGTAACGATATCATTCATATTATGGGTACTTGTTCATAGTGACGATCGTGAGGCTTCGTACGCAGTTTCGTTTAAGTTAGGAGTCGTTGTAGCCAAAGAGTCGATATAGGTGTTAGAGCTTATCCTTATCAATTCACCCACCACATAGACGTGATATGCCTTAAGCAGTCTCAATGAGCAGGTCGCTAAAGGAAACCTGCAAAGCATGATCTCCGTGGTCGTCGTCGTCCTTATTCGGCTTGGCCGCATAAACTCCAATCCAGCATTCGCCATCTGCGCCATCATCAAAAACCCAAGAGATTTCCCTCATCGGCGTCCTCGTACTTTCGCCAACCGCATATACCCACAGCGAAGACGTAGGTTTGCCATCCACTACATGGCGCTCCATTTCCACAGTCACTTTACCTCCCGCTGCGGGCAGCAAACCCCAATCAGCCCAGAGGTCACAGGCCACAGTACTTACGTGCGGACTGCCGTGGGTGAATTCGATGCCCGTTTTGATCCATTTGTGGGGGATGGAGCTTTGGGCTTGGGATTGGGGCAGGACGAGACAGAGACCGCCTTGGTCGTAGAGGGTCTTCCAATCCGCCGAGATGGTCACTCGGGCTCGATGGAAGGAGGAGAGTTTTATGTTTCGGTAGAAAATGGGGGCGTTGAATGAGTTGGTGTTGGGGGGCTTTCTCCAAATGTCGGTTCCTGGGGAGGCATTTAATACGAATTCGGTCGGCGGCGGCGATGGCAAAGGGTTTTGGTCTGGTGGCTTGTTGGCGTGTTGGAAGGTCATTTTGGCTACTCTTTCAAGAGGAATACCGGGAATGTACACAAATCTTGTAGTCTTATCCCTTTCCTTAATTTATCTCACTAGTCAGACCCCCTGTCTACCGAACTTTTGCCGGCAAGTCCTTCCAGTCTAGAAGCTTGGTACGGGGTACGGGCACCATCCTTTAAGGATGATCCCTTAGGGGGAGCAGCCCTTCATCAGGCAGTCTCGGCAGTGGCCTTTAGGGGCTTGGCCCTTCCTTTAGGAGTGACCTTTAGGGGATAAACCCTCCCTTAGGGGCAGCACTTAGGGGATGACCCTTCCTTAAGGGTGGCCCTTTGGGGGCTGAACCCTTCCATAGAGGGTGGGTTTTAGGGGACTAGCCTCGTAAAGTGACGAAGCTAGGAGAAATGATGCCGGACTGGCTAATTTATAAGTGGGATCATAATTTGGCAGGATCTATGTACGTATGGTAGCAGATAGCCTGTCTGAGAAATTAGCCATCGTTGATTCGCTGGAATGACGTCGCTTCGATCCTGCGAAACGCGTGCCGTGACACTGCCACCGGCCCAATCATTCCTCTACATTTCTGACTCGTGGCATTCCCAGCTATACAGCTGTGTTTGGACACATGTCTGTGCGCTTGCCCAACATTCGGATGGCAGATGAAAGACAAGAGGAGAAGGTGCGAGATCCGGGTCGCCAAATGACTAGACTCCTGCCAGCACTTCCTTGTTGTCATGACCAGCAGCGACAATTTCCCTGACTAATACACGTCCAACTCCCTCTTCGCCTGGATCTTGACCGAGAAGTATGCTTCGATCATAGCGTCGTTGACATCTGATATGGCAGGCCTCAGCAGTGATAGCAGCAGTAACGACGACAACAAGAATGACAACAACAAAAACCTAAAACGGACCTCATCCCAACTTTCCACCGCTTCACGCAAGTCAGGCACCCTCAGAGCAGGATCGCGAAAGCATTCCCTAGTAACGCCGACCTCCGCCAAAACACTCGAATCTTTCCCCTCTCTTTCGCCCGAAGCCTCACCGGGCCTAAAATCTCCCAAACAATTTGTCGCCAGCCCTCTGCCTCAATCGCCCAGCGCAACGCCCTTTCTTTCCTCCTCCAAAAACAGCCCGTCTATAGTACGAAGCTTGATCACCAGCAAACCCTCCTTTTCAGGTCGTTCAGGCTTATTCGACGATGCCCCGAACGAGTCCAAGCAGAACATACCGGGTGCTCTCCACCGTGCAAAAGATAGCGATATCAAGCGCCTGATCGACAAGAATGGCGCAATAGCTCTCGTCAGGCGATTATCAGAGGATGTGGCTCAGAGGGATGCCGAAATCACAGCGTTCAGGCGCCGGGCGGAGGAGAGGGAGAGGGAACTCAAAAAGATGCTAAGAGAGGTGGAGGTTTCGAACTTGGATATAGAGGCTAGGCTTCATCGTCTAAGCAATTCTGCGAAGGGTTCAATCACATTGCAGGATCCTCCTACCAAAGGGGGCACAGTTCGAGGGGGCGTTAGGGATGGGAAGGCCAGAGTACCGGCGGTCCCAGATGGGATCGATGAGATGATGGGAGAAGCTTTGAAGGACGACGTTGGAAGGATCAGTGCGGACATAGATGAGGGATACCTTGATTCGCTGGAGAGGATAGATAAGCAAGCAACAGTGAAAACTCGAAGCGTGAATTCCAAGGGGTCCGATGGAAGATCGATGGCGTCCAGTAGGGACTCACAGAGTCGTCCGAGCAGTACGATACGAGGGTGGAAAGAATATCTATGGAGTAGAAATGGGACCAGCGGGAAGAACAGTCGAGCAAGCAGCGTGGTCAGTGACTACAATGAAGAGATACAATCGACTTTAAGGGCTCGGGGCCTCAGTGGAAACAACAGCGGTCGAAAGAGACTTGATGAGCATCTGTTCCAGCCACTTGGGCGCGCATCGACTATGCAAACTCCAAGCGTGAATCAATCGCGAAAGTCATCGTCATCTGCCACATCCTGGAGTCTTGCAAAGCTTTTTGGAGGGAATCCCCAAGCCAACCGTGATCCCGTCAAGCAGAACACCGTCAGGGGTAGGTCTGCCACCACTGGAAGCAGCCAAGGAAAGTCATCGGAGGCATTATCTACGACTTCAGGTCCATCGCCTACCTCGGCCCAAGCTGCACTGATGAAGGTAAAGATTATGGAGTCATCTACGAATTTGAGAGCAGCTCGAAAGGGGGCTCAGCCTCTCACACTTGGCTCCAGCAGCACCAACAAAACGTCCTCGCAGCCAAGTGGTCCTCAGATGCCTACGGTTTCAAGATCAACCGATGACGCGACCAATCTAGGGCCCGTAGAGATGGATACAATCCATCCACATGACTCCAAGCCTCCAACATTGGCGCAATTTCAGAATATGACTGGTGGATCATCAGAGCTTCTTACAGACCGATTTGGCTTCATCTACGATCAACGTAGGAGAAAGAAAGCAGCAGAAGCCTCTCATCGCCATACAAGAGGTAAATCAACCGCCAGTGCCAACGTCGAAATGATTGGAAACAATCGGGACTCGCTCAAGCTCGCAGATAGCGATCAAATGTCCCAACGCTCGAAGCAGAGTTCGATCCCGCGGCCAGATACCCCAGCCTCTATCGACAGCAAATCAGAGGAGAAACCAACCAAGCGATGGCAAGACTACCTGAAAGTAGCCACGTTCCCAACAGAACTTCTCTCCCACACTCCATCCGCAAAGGCTACGACCACTGTCACATCTTCGGGTAATGGCAGTCCTCAATTAAAGCGAGCGCCAACGGGCGGAGATTCCCGAGTGTCTATGCCTTCGACAAGCCTCAATCCTGACCCGGAAATCTCACCTATCACGGCAGCCAACGCAGAAATGGCCCAGTCTACACTGAGCCCTGCGAGCGCCCAAGCTACTGTCGAGGACGAACCCGTAAAACTCCTCCTCACCCAACTCACCGACCTCCACGACACACTGCAACGCGAAAAAACCATCAAATGGAACGAATTCCTCCGCAAAGTCCGCGCCGACCGCAAAAAAGAAGGCGAAACAGCCGACCCTCGCTCCAACTCCAAACCCCCCACCATGCCCGAAGCCACCCTCGCAGACGGCGAGATCATCGGCGTCGCCGGCCTGGGCAACAAGGGAAAAGTCGGCCGCGCCAAATGGAAAGAATTCAAACACCTCGTCCTCGCCGGCATCCCAGTGGCCTACCGCGCGAAAATCTGGTCCGAATGTAGCGGCGCCTCCGCGCTCCGCGTCCCGGGCTACTACGACGACCTGGTCGGCGACGGCGGGAACGACGACCCGGACATCGTGGCGCAGATCCAAATGGACGTCCACCGCACGCTGACCGACAACGTCTTCTTCCGCCTCGGCCCCGGCGTCGCCAAGCTCACCCAGGTCCTGCTCGCGTACTCGCGCCGCAACCCCGAGGTCGGCTACTGCCAGGGTATGAACCTGATCGCGGCCTCGTTACTGCTCATCGTGCCGACGGCCGAAGACGCCTTCTGGGTTTTGACCAGCATGATCGAAAACATCCTCCCGCAACACTACTACGACCACTCCCTGCTCGCCTCCCGCGCCGACCAGATCGTCCTCCGCCAATACGTCACCTCCCTCCTCCCCCGCCTCTCCGCACACCTCTCCGCCCTGAACATCGACCTCTCCGCCCTGACCTTCCAATGGTTCCTCAGCGTCTTCACCGACTGCCTCAGCGCCGAAGCGCTCTTCCGCGTCTGGGACGTCGTGCTGTGTTTCAACGACGGCAGCACGTTTTTGTTCCAGGTGGCGCTGGCGCTGTTGAAGCTGAATGAGGGGCAGCTTTTGGAGATGGGGAGCGCGGCGGGGGTGTATGGGTATATTGGGAATGAGATGACGGATCATGCGATTAGTATCGATGGGTTGGTGGGGGCTAGTGATGCGTTGAAGGGGGTTGTGAGGAGGGGGGAGGTCGAGGGGAGGAGGGCGGAGGCGGTGGAGAGGGAGAGAGGGGGGAGGGCTGGGGGTGAGGAGGGTGGGGAGGGGAGTAAGAGGAGTAGTGTTAGTGGGGGGGAGTTGAGCGTGCAGGAGCCGAGGCCGTTTGAGAGCTGAGGGTTGGCTGATTTTCATTTGTCTTCCTTGACGAGGCGTTCTCCAGATGGGATACCCTTTTTGCGCTTTTTTCCGCCAGAGTACGTGGGTAGGTAGGCATAAGCAAGCACGACAGACCTTCTCAGATGAACGAATGCCAACGCCTTGCCTCATGAACATCGATCATTTTCCCTTCGACTGGTGCATAGATTGTGTTCTGTGGAAAATGATCCACTATCGTTCCGTTCATTCCTCGATAACGGGGCATGGGAATCAACACGAGTGCAGATGCAAATTTTAGACCAGAGCCATCTTCAGTCTCGTGTGCTTTTCCTTTTTTTCCCTTGCCGAGCTGCATCGCGTATCGTCTTACTACCACGCCGGCTTCATGGATTTACATCTAGTCGCTACTGTCTTTTCGTGTATGAGAAGCGAATCATCCAGTCGAGTACGAAATCGTAGCTTTGAAGGGAATGTCCGCGTCAGCTTGCTTATCAGCTCAAGAAAGACGATGTACTCGTACAAAGCGAGGGGGCAGGGACCCCGAAATTTTACACGATGTTGGAGACCGTCCCCTCCTTTCCATTCCAGATATCGTTTGGGTCCCCACTTGCACGTGATTGCCACACTCTTGCGTTCGTGGTTTCATGAGAAGAGTTTGAATATTTAATCATCTAATGCTGTGTAGAATCCTATGTTTTGCGCAAAGGCGGTGGACAGTAATTCATAGGATGTGTGTTGCTGCAATTGCAAAGACATGGACGCATGTCCAGAGTGTAAGCTCCGATAAGGATGACAACAGTTGCCGATCACCAGACGAGATCAACCAAACTTTTTCAAAGTGCATCTTTCCCATGTCTAGAGCCTGACCAAATCGGCCGATGGGCTGGTGACATCTACTGGGAAATTTAGAAGAGATGCTTCTACAATACTCTTGCTAACTATGTTCCTTATACGGTGAGATAGATCTCAAGCGACTGATATGTTCTTCGCGCTTGCGCAACCCTTGTATTCGTAAAAAAGCAGGTAGAGGTAAGCGATGGCCGTATGCGTTTTTGAGGACGAGGACTGGCGTGTCGTCACATTCTCTTTCGGCGTATACCTCGGCTATCCAGGAATACAGACATTTCTTGCATCTCTTCGAAATTTCTGTCGAGTAATTCAAAGAGGTTGCAAGGTCGCGAGAAGTGAGGATGTGTTGGTAAACGTCGTCCGATAGAAGGCTGCGTAGAACGTTGACATGGCCCATCAAATGCTTTTCGGCCTCTTCAAGACTTGAATAGAGAGCTCCAGACGTGCAATGTTCACAATCCTCGAATGAATTTCCAATTGCTGTTATGTCGACAACGATATACATTTTCCACACTTTGTGCTTGCCATGAAGATGCTGCGCTAACTCATCGGGGGTATGAAAACGCATCCACTTTTTCTCCGACTCCCTGCACTCCTTGCAGTATGACGTACCTCGTATGGGGGTATATACCATGGAGGAAACAAAAGACTTGCGTTGATATTGAGAGAGGGATTGATATTGACATATGAAATCTTCATAGTTATCGTCTCCCAGAAGGGGAGCCGAGTAAGTAGAGACGCCCCGCTGTGGAGTATCCAGGTTGACAGATCCAAGAGACCAAGCGGATGGAGTTTGCGAGATCGCTCTATCTTGTAGTATGTCTCTCAACTCATCTGATGAAACATCGGAGAAGTCCTGACATAATATGGGAGAAGGGTCAACATGACAGCTGTCAAGGATGCTTTGACCGGATATCAGGGGCAAAAATGGGCTTTGTACAAGAGGTACTCTCATATTTCCTGGTTCGCAAGGCGATAGCATATCACCCTCGAAGGTCGTATTCGGATTGAATTGCACAAGGGATACGGGCGTAACAGAACTTTTAGGGCTAAAGATTGTTTCGCTGTCTCTTGTTCGAGACCTCGAGTGGACTTCCCTGGCCTCTTGATCTCGTGGTAGTTTTGGCCAGCCATACTGATCTAATACGAACGATAAAGGTCTCTCATTCGGGACATCGACAATGTGAGAGCGCGGCTTGAGCCTTGGCGTGAAGCGGCGCGTGCGAACATTCGAGATCATTGGTGTGTACCGCAACTCAGTAGGAACAATTCGAATATTCTTGAATCTTCTCTTCTCGGCTCCCAATCTTTGCAACAGTTCCGCTAGCGTAGAGCTCCCATCCAGGTCAATTTGACTTCTTTTACGTTTTCTTAAATGCAGCTGAGATCGATGAAGTCGAATAGGCGTAGTTTCTTCGAGGTCTAACGATCGACGTGGACGAGGTAGCGTCCTGGTAGCTTTGTCGAACAACGTCCCACAGTCCAGACTATCTCCAGTTCAAATGCTTGACCTCCTCTAATCATGGGGCAAGGCTTACCAAAGCTTCCCACCAGCATCGGGTTGACTTAGACTAGCAGATCTACATCCCTGCCTCGGACAACGATCAAATTGAGAGGGACTTATTTGGTACTGCCCAACAATGAATGCCATTGTAATTCCGTTGTGGGAAGCAATCGATTCGTTATTGGCTTCTGTTATCGGTAGCGCGTTATTGTCTGAGTCGAACAACTCATACTCTTCCGCAAGAACCTTGCCATAACCGGATTTCGGATCTTGACCTCCCCTCGGCTCGAAGCGAGATCGGATCAAAGACTTGAGATCCTTCTACACATCAATTTTGACAACTCTTGTCGTGGAAAGACCAACCTGACGTACGTGAAGGTCACATTCTCGGGCAAATGGTATGACTTCTCCAATCGCATCCTCAAATCGGATTGGAGACTGAAACCATGTGTGTCGTAGATCTAGCGCAGAGGAGCTGGACTGCATATTCGTCATTAGGCTGAGCAATTGCATGTTCTTTTCTCTGTCTATGAATCAGCAAAGACCCAGCCTCTTCAAGTAACATTAGGGACGTCACAGTATTGAACTCATAGACTCAGCTATGTGTTGTGTCTGTGGCACGAGTTGTCTACACAGGTTAGCTGGTAGAGCAAGCTTAGGGAGAATTGAGCCTCACAGGCAGACAGCTTGGTTGACGCTGTTGATCAATGACTCTGTGCCTTGCATGGCTGTGGTTTGGGAACTTGTCTGATTTCGTACACCACTTACGTCGAGACGCAAATCATTGATGCTGCCTTTGAGAGTCTTCTGATCTGTCTGGGTCCGTTCAGAGGTGACAATGGCTGTGTTCCTGTTTATTTTTTAGTGGCACTTCCAGTAAAAGGCCACAGATGGTAACATACAAATTTTCGAGTCCTAATTGGGCGTTGATAGTGGCTACGTGCTGCGCGACATATGCTCTGAAGACCTGGACATCCTGTTTCATGGACAGAGTCCATCGAATCTTCTTTACAGTATCTTTGATCTTCCCATCTGATTCACCAGCTCCCAGGCTCCGATGATACTTGGCGAACTTTTTTCCGTATTCGTCCAGGACAGCCTGACAGTCGGATGCAGTGTTCTTGATTGCCTTGATGCTGTCCTGCCTGCCTTCGTTTTCCGATAAGTTCTTGATCACGTCGAGCGTACCCTGCAAATTGCCGAGTTCTTTAATCAGCTCTTGGAATTCTGCGGCGGAGCCATGAGTATCTGACAGGCTGATGATAATCTCCTTGATGAAGAGGATTGCAGTCAGACAATCCCCGACCGAGTACCCAAACGACATGGTCTACTGACCAAAGTCTCTTCCTCTTAAAGGGTCTTTGTTTGCAAGAGACGTGATGAGAAAAGTGGAATACCCGGCCACCCCACCTGCAGCCTTGTGCGTAGCCCCATCACTAGCTGCAGCAGGCAGGAAATAGAGTCGGATTTGCAGAAGATCAGGCTGTGCACTTTCCACGGCCATGTTGAACCAATCACAGTCCTCATGATCAAGTCTTCTCCTCCCTTCCTGCCTTCACATTGAGGCTGTGCGATCATCAGGGAACAGTAAGCCATAGAGAGAGAAAGTGGCACTTTCCCATTCCCCACAAGCAGACGCAAGACGACAACAACAACATCAACATCACCGTCTTCCTGCCCACTCCGACCCTTTGAGCGATTCAACATGATGAGCGGTGAAAAGTATGTAGATCAGCGTTCAGACTCGTCACCAAAGCGGCCACGAGCCAGTAGGTCTGAAATCCAAGACTATGTTTCCCCATCGCACCTGATGGAGATCAACAAGATAGCGACAGCAACGTCGAAGTCTTGTGGGTCAGTGGTACCGCAGTGAAGTAGCGGACTTTTTCAGGGAAGTAGCGAATCTGATAAACAGAGACGAGACTCAAGCGCTCCTGCCGAGGCTGAGAAGGACCGTGCTTCCACCCGACGTTGGTGACGCTAGGAATACACTAGTACTCTCTCTGTCTGGGTCAGAACAGCGATAGATGATATGGCCTATCAGCAATATCGAACCACTGGCACAATTAATTCAGAAACGAAACGACATGTAACATTCTTGTGACTTGGATGGACACTCATGAAACCTTAGCTTTTGTAGTTGGTAACTAGCGGCTATGTACAGAGGTAGTAGACCAACCTATCAGAACATTAACAGCGAATATTAACCACTGGGATATCAGTAGAATTCGAGAACCCCGGGAGATATTCATATAGACCAATGAATATCCTCCACCCTTACGATTTCCAAACTCCAATTCTTCAATAGAATTCAAGATCGTTCATTGAGCGGCGACCAACCTCGCTGTGATAGGCCTCGCTTCACTTGTCCTCTTCCCCACAATCTCCTCCGGCTGTCCAGCCTCCGATCCCTCGTCGTTGTTCACAGGCTCATCCGAACCAATGATTTTGACACCTTTGCCGGCATCTTGCTGCTGTTCCCATTGATGGCTGTCGCGACCTTGCGTTGGTGCAGTGCTATTGCTGTACCCGCTCATACTGGTACTAGACCTACCGCCGATGAGATCAGGTGTGGGCGGGATACTGGAAGTTCTGCTCCGCCTGCCGTTTCCATTTTCTTCATGCGAAGTGAGGAAGCCGGTAGAGCCGCCGTGGCCGCTGTCGTGCTCTTCTTCGTTGTCGTCGGCGGCACCGAGCTGGCTGACGTCTGTGTGCATGGACGCGTCACCGTGGGACTGCGTGTGCTTGTGTGAGCTACCCATAGCACCAAGTTCGGGGTCAAGGTGGTCGGCATCTTCGTTCTCAGCGTTATGGGCAAGGTGCAGGCCTTCGACAGCGGCGGCACATTGGTCGCTGATGTTGCGGATGATATAGGCAATGGCGTCCGTCTTGTCTCGGAGGTGACGGTCTGCAACGTCTGCGATGCTCAAGCGGGAGCGGGCACGTGTGCCAACCAGGGGTGAGAAGAAGCGAGATTCCATTTCTGGTGTGACATTCTCGTTGTCGAGTTTCTCCCCATCGGGAACGCTAGCACGCGATAACGAATGGCGAGATTCTGGTTCTTCGCGGAGGCTGGGAACGCGATTGCCAGCTTCACTGCTCACAGAACCCTGGTCTTCGCCGTCTTCAGCATCTTCGTAACCTTCCTCGATGTAGTCACTGAGTTCTGGCGCCTTGTTCAGAGAGCGCACGATGTGCTCCATGTGATGAGTCTGGCCATCGATAAGACTTCGTAGATGCAAGACCACACGTTGAGACTCGTCTCGTTGGCGGATGATGGTCACGTTGGTATGCTGAAGCGCAGAAAGCTCTTTCTTGTTTCGCTTGCGCTCGCGCTCGAGTTCCTCGGCAATCTCTTGCTGAAGGACGAGCGCTTCGAGGGCGTCGTCTCGCTGCTTCTCGGTACCGGACAGACGAACAGTAAGGCGAGCCGCATCGTCTTTTTGTTGCTCGATGAGCGATGTGAGACGGCGATTTTCGCGCTTGTGGGTCTCGATCTTGACTTTAAGGTCTTGAGTTTCTTTGGTAAGTTGCTCAGCGAACGCTTGGAATTTAAGAAACTAGCCACAGAGTCAGTAGGGACCTAGAAGTAATTGTGAGCAACTTTACCTGCTGTTTCCAGCTCTCCAGTTCATCAACGAGGAAGTTGTTCCTCTTCGTAACCTTGGAAAGCTCGCCGTCCATTCTACCTTTGAGATTGATGAAATCTTGCCACGCCTCCATAGCATCCCTGGAATATTGGTTGCGCTCGCGAACGATTTCATTTAGATGGCGCATTGATACCTTAGTCATCAGTGGCTTCTTGACCGAACTGCCAAAGATTGCCTTCATGCCGGTATTGCGACCAAGCTTTTCACAAACGTGATCCATAACACTCATGACGCTGTCTTGGTTCCACCAGGGTGGATTCTCCACACTCTCCACCTCGCCCCTCATTACGATGATTTGGCCCGCAGGGATTAGTTTGCCGCCTCCATACGCTGACTTTAGGTGCGTAGGCACACCGGAAGGCGCGACGTCTCCACTGAGTGCATTAGTCAGACGTGAAATCATTTTAGCTCTCTGCCCTGAACTCAAAACGGTAGGAGGAGATGAAGTCATCACGTAGTTTCGATCCAGGTCAATCACGAGGGCATCAGAAGGTGCTGTGAAGAGAGTGCGGCATTCGTTCGTGATGCCAAGCATGTATGGTCCAGGTTCCTGGACGAGTTCCTTCGCATGCCGGGCATGCACGACCGGAACATACAGACCGCTCCACTCGTACACTCTGATGCAGTGGCGGATGGTTTCTGTCGCAACAGTGAGCATCGCAGGGTAGTGACTGACAAAGATTATCCGTCGGGTTGCTGAGACCGCAGCCTCAATGACGCCCACAATGTTGGGGATGGACAAGCAGGTAAATAAAGGCCACATGCTGAAGTTTTGAAAGCCTGTAGGTGATGATGGAAACTGGTAGCACAGAGCGTAATCCTTCATGTCTATGCGTACTAGGTCGTTTAGTCTTGGTGCTGGGAAGCTAAGGATTCGTGAGACCTCCTCAGCGTGGAAGAGGTTTGTGGCCTTGTTCCAGTGGATCCACATTCCCCGTAGATAGTCTCCCAGGAGGTCGTATAGTGGGTATCGCGACAGGAAGCTCAAGCAGTAGGGGATCCAATACGTTTCATCAGAACCCTCGTAATAGTCCGCCTCTGTCCGCCTTCGCAGATCACGTATTGTCTCTGCTCGCTTCTCGTCTGCCTTCGACCATACACGCAGAGCGATACCGTAGAGCGTATGTGAGGAGTCCTGCTGCAGAACGAAGGAATGGTGTACGCAGTGTGGCTGACTTCGGCCTGTGCAGATTTCGACATCATGTGGGAAACAAGCCTAATAAGATCAGCCATCTTGGCCGAGGTACGGTCTTCACGAATTGCTTACCCTCATGGCAGAATACAGCGCTCTGGCGATCTCATTGTCCTGCTCCAGCCTTGGGCTACTACCCAAAATCTCTGGAAGCCAGAATTGCCCAATTGCCCCCTTCATGTGCCCGATCTTCCCCTGCGCTGGCGCTGGTGCTTTCACCCATTGGGACGGTTCCCTTCCGACACCGCATACCATATACGCATGGGTGAGTGTCTTAGGTGTCCGCTGGCTGGGCTTGACGTTGAGTGTTGAGGGTATAGGTTGGGTGATACGTGAGTGGAGTGAGGAGGTTCGGCTCGGGATCATAAGAGAGTGTTCGCCATGGTCTCTCGTTGCTGGCCTCTCGGACTGCCTGTCGCGTGTTCGAGGTCGTACGAAAGCTGTATGATCGCGTAGGGAGGAAGGCATGATAGATGGTGGTGGGGATACAATGACGATTGGAGCGCGTCAATGCAGGCTGACCGTTGGACGGTGGCCTCTACCACGTTGCCCGGGGGTGGTGGAGCGGTCAGATCAGCGAGTCGTACGCAAAGCAGTGGTCAACGGCCGTCAATGCGTTGATGGTGGTAGCAGGAGCTAAGGGGTCGCTTGTAGAATTTGGGGTCGCGGAATATGCAGGGACGGTCTGCATATGACCCGAAAGGACTTGGTGGCCGTTTAGATGGAGGAACGAGCACTGCTGGTGTTCATCGTATGTTTTGCAATGATCTAAAGCAAGTGTCAAAAAGAAGAGAGAGCGGTGAAAGGAGAGGAAATCTCTCCTGCCCTGGCAGTTCATGAGGAATCTGGTCAGGGGAGGAGAGTGTTAGCTCGAGCCTTCCCCCTCGGATTGAGCAAAGAAATGGAGGAAAAGTGCGCTGGATGCCCTATCAGACCCCGCCGGTGAAGCTCCCAATTTGGGGGTGGAATCCAATCCGCCCTTAGCCTGCACGCGGCGTCACGGGGATGCACGTTCCCATCGATGCCCAAGCCCCTTTGAGACGGATTCTGCGATGTGACACTGCACTTGCCGGGGGGTGGGAGCCCGGGCCAGGGGCAGTGGGAGGACATCAGAACGTTATTTGATCGACGATCGCCTGTTCACCAAGTCTCAATCATCCAGCCCTTAAAAAGGGATGGCAACTTCTGGTTCGATGCTTGTGCTGTATACACTATGTACACAGCTCGTCAATGTGATGATTCGGCACATTCATCGTGCATGACACGTCCACACTAATCAGTCCCCTCGAGGCAGCCAATCAACGTGGGTCGGTGAGACTAGCGGAGTGCAAAGCATGTGAAACCGATGGCCACGCGGGAGGCTGAACTCGGCTGGATGAACCACTTGCTAAATGCTAAATCGAAAGCATAGAGACCAAAGAAAGGTCGAAATTCTTTTCGCCGGCACTTGGCTATGAGGGTATCGTGAGTGTAAGAAAGCAAGAAGCTTCTGGCTTCAAGCCTTCAAGCCTTCAAGCCTCCAAGAAGATAAACTTGGTGCAGATTCCAGATCCAGCTGATCTCGGCCTGCCACGCGACCGACCATGATCATCAATATTGATGTGAACTCACACTCCAGACGGTGAGACTTCTCAATTTTACCAAACAAACACCCTCGGCTTCCGCATTGGCCTCGATGCCGACAAGGGCCCTCCCGCTCAGATAGCCGTTGCCTGCCCGCCAATCTCACTCTCCACTAGGCTTACGCTGTCAGCAAGCTCTCATGGCCTGCTGTTACCATTGCTGCCCTCACTCTGGAATGAAGTCGTGATCATATAGATGCACTGCAGATTGTCAGCACTGAAAGGCGAAAGGCCGGTATTCCACCATCTTCACTCCCATCTCCCGCCCAAGTCCAAAGATCAAGAATGGCTTCCTCGCGATCGTCGCCTGGTGAAAAGTCCCTCACGACCCTCCTCTCCACCTTGACCACCACCCTGCACCCCTCCACCTTCGTCTTCCTCACCTTTCCCCCCTCGAACCCCATCCCGCCCGCCCTTCTACCCGACGCTCTCATGACCTTTCGCGAGAGCAAAGGCACCACTCTCATTGCCCCCCTCGACGCCGTTGAAGAACACGGTCTGAGCGACTATCACTTCCAATGCAGGATGATAACCTGCAACGTGCACAGCTCCTTGGAGGCCGTGGGCTTCATGGCCGTCATTGCGACGCGGTTGGCAGAGCTGGGCATGGGCGTGAATCCCATCAGTGGCTTCTACCATGATCATCTGTTTGTGCCGGCGGGAAGGGAGGACGCGGCTATGAGAGCGTTGGGAGAGCTGGCGACCGAGGCGAAGGCCAAGGACCAAGGAGAAGATGGGAAGGCGCGAGAGGTGCGATCATTCGCTCGTGAGACTCGCTCTACAAGGTGGGAAGTCGCCCATGAGATGAGTCCTCACACGGGGTATAGCGACCTCGCGCTATAACGAGCACCTTATCGTGACCGCAGTGACGAGAAGACTGAAACTGTCATAGCAATAC
>JAABUP010007502.1_pt1 | contig 14570 bp, 16 predicted proteins | sample 5559201 | NCBI WGS metagenome assembly JAABUP01 (sample SAMN10711887, study PRJNA513373) | rock metagenome | isolation source: Antarctica rocks | place: Antarctica | reverse complement strand
TGGTGGGGAGGGAGGTGGATGATGAGGCGGATGTGTGAGGGAATAGAGCGGGAGGGAGGCTGAGGTGGATGAAAGGGTTCGGAAGGGGTTAGAGGATTTTGCGCGGAGATGGAATGGACGTTTTCTGGGATGGGGGTAAACGAATTCGAATGGATTTAGATCTTCTGTTTCGGATACTATGCTTGCACACCAAGCACCGAACTTTGCTAGCCACGGAAGATATGATTTTAAAATCCCAAGTCCCCTCCAACTTCCAAGGAACTGGCAGGATGTTCTGTCTTTACGGTCCTTTAGGCAAAGGCAAGTATGTATGTATAGGACATACATCAAAACCCGCTCTATCTAAAGACCAACACCACCACTTAAGCATTCTCAATCTTCTTCTGCAAGATTCCCTTGAGAGTGACGGCGTCGGCGGCAAATTTCGAGATACCCTCTCTAAGCTTCTCGACCGCCATGACCTCCTCGTTGAAGTCGAAGCGGAACAGCGACTCGTCGTTGATGTATGATTTCTTTGGGATATCGAGGGTGGTGGCATCTTTGGCGTCGAGCTTCTGGGGTACTTTGTCGGTGGAGTTGTAGAGGTCTTCTAGGAGGCCGGGCTGTAGGGCGTATAGGGGTTAGCTTGCCGTTGCTTTGTGTTAAGGCTTGGGAAATAAGGTAACGAACCGCAATGGTTAGGTAGTCACATCCGGCCAGCTCCGTGATCTCTCCGATGTTCCGGAAGCTGGCACCCATGACGATGGTCTTGTAGCCATATTTCTTGTAGTAGTTGAAGATGGACACCACGCTCTTGACCCCTGGGTCCTCGTGGGGAGCAAAGTCCTTCTTCATCGCTACCTTGTACCAATCGAGGATGCGGCCGACAAAGGGGGAGATGAGGAAAGCACCAGCTTCGGCTGCGGCGATGGCTTGGGGAAGGGAGAACATGAGGGTCAAGTTGCAATTGATGCCATGCTCGGACTGTAGGGTATGGGCGGCTTTGATGCCTTCCCAGGTTGAGGCGAGTTTTATGAGGATGCGGGATTTATCGATGCCGATGGATTTGTAGAGCTATGAGATCAGTAATTGGTTCAACGTCTGTTGTTGCTGTTTGCGTACTTCGACGATGTGGAGAGCTTTCTCGATCGAAGCTTTGGTGTCGAACGAGAACCGAGCGTCAACCTCTGTTGAAACCTTTCCGGGGACAATCTTCAAGATCTCCTTTCCGAATTCTACCAGCAGGCGGTCGAGGGTAGCGTCGACCTTTTGGTCCATGTCTTTTCCCTGGAAAAATCAGCTGCCTGATACACCGTCGGATTTCCTTTACTGACATGGTTCTTGCCATACTCGACGGCCACATCCATCAACTTCGCATACTCAGTCTTCTTCGATGCTGCTAGAATGAGGGAGGGGTTCGTTGTGGCATCTTGCGCTTTGTACTTTCCGATGGTCTCAAAGTCTCCGGAGTCGCAGACTACGGCAGTGCCGGTAGCTTTTAATTGTTCGAGTGAGCTCGTCATGCTGTATTATGTTTAATGCGGCGATTGATAATAGGAGATTGTAGCTCGTGAGATGTAAGTAAGCTCAACTTATTTGACGTAGGCGTTGTTTCTTTTTTGTTTCCGAGATTTCTTCAGTCACCTGTGTAAGTGTTGGGAAAAAGGCTGCCCCACCATGATGACGGATAACGGCAAAAGCCACCAAGTGGGCGGTGTTGGAGGCAGGAACGGCCCAACCAAATCCCAACCATGATTAGTCAGCAGAGCGGGGTTAAATACTCGCTCGTGAGCAGTTTAGAATTACCACTCCTTTACCAATAGAAATCTGAACAGCCAGTTCAGTACCTTAGCGAAGCAACATAGAAAGTATTTACAGTTATTGTATGGTTAACTACTAACAACCGTAGTTCTACCGGGTTGGTAGTTGTAAACCAGTAAATAGTAATATATTAATTACGTAATCAAAAGTATAAGCATTAAATGTCACGAACTGCCAATGAACCGTAGTAAACATACTACGTAAAAATCTCGTAAACGCTTCAGTAGAACAAGCGTTAATTTTGAGCGAATAGTAAATAGTCAACTACGTTCTCATAGTTATAAGCATTGAACGCTGCGAACTGTTAATGAACAGTAGCAATATCACTACGTAGAATTGCTGTAAACATTTCAATAGAATAAGCGTTATTTCAGAGCTAACGGTTAAACGACGATTTTATAAGCCTTCAAGACTTCTTGATCGATGGCAGAATCTGAAAAAGCCGGCTCGATTCAGCTAAAAACCAGCTAAGAACCATGTACACAGATAAAAGTCAGCTAAGTCAGGCAAGTCGTCTACCTACATGTTCATCATTCTACTCGTCACCCTACATGCTCACCATCCTACTCACCATCCTACATGCTCGCCTATCTACGTGTTCAGCTATCTACTCGCCATTCTACATGCTCGCCTACCTACATGTTCAGCTATCTACTCGTCATCCTACATGCTCACCATCCTACTCATCATTCTATATGCTCGTCTATCTACATGTTCAGCTATCTACTCGTTCGTCTACTCACCAGTCTACTTCATGATCTACTTCATAGTATGCCTCATACATGCTTCATAGCACATGCTAACTAGCTCAATAGAAAGCATCCTTCATGGCTCGATACCGAACTCTCTATCGAACTCCCTATCGAACTCCCTACCAAACTCCCTACCGAACTTTCTACCAAACTCTCTACCAAACTCTCTACTAAACTCTCTTCATGACTTTCTTCATGACTCTCTTCATGATTCTCTACCGAACATTCTTCATGACTCTCTTCATGATTTTCTACCAAATATTCTTCATGACTCTCTTCATGAGTAGCAATAAATTATCTATTACAAATTCAATCAGTATCTACTAGTGATAACGTGATTTCGAAAATTTGAAATTCGCAATATTTAATTGTGCAGTGCCTTAGAACTCTCGCTTACCGATCTTTTACTGTTGAGGTCTGTTGCAACGCTTAAGTCTGAATTTACGATTAATAAACGGTTAGTTCGTTTGGTCGCTTCTTTCACGAATCGTTTATAGTGTTATTTGATGTCAAATGTTTACGCATAAAAGCTAGAAGCGAGCTCACAACTTTATGTTTAGCAACATGTAGCGCTATCAGAGCAAACGTTGACTCTTAAATTACAGTCTAGTATCGAATCATTAAGAACGCACGATTAAATCATATTACGAAACTACAACAGCTTTACTGTCGTAAAAACTTTCTAGATTGCTTCGCTAAGATAGTTTTCAGCGATCTTCAACTGTCGCTTAAGATTTGATTTGATTTGATTTGATTTGATTTGAATTCATACACTCTTGTGACATCGATTTAAGTTCGACTCATGAGGGAAACTATGCTATGTGTATCGAACGAACAAAATCCTCTGAGAGAGAAAATCGCTCGTCGACTACACGACGACTTCACGTTGTCGAAACAATAAAATTGACACTATGTTATCAGTAATGAACCTATAGCTTCTATTCAGCGCGTGACGCTCGAGTAAACTCTTGATGAGAGTGTCTGTGCTGTTTGATTATGACGCATCGTCTTTGCTCTGCTCTTCATTGACGATATTCTATACAACGATGTTCCGGTTCGATTTTCGATCCGAAGACGAAAGACGTTCCTTTGCACTCGTGGTGCTCGTGGTTGTAACGCAGAAACTGTGTTCTCTTGCTCAATGATTGTCATTCATTGAGCAGAGAAATGTGTGATGGAAGAGAGACGCGTACGATGAGAAGGTAGAGTGTGATTGTACTGAATAACTCTTTTCTTCTCTTGATTTGACTTGTGTCACGTAGACGTTGAATAGATTGTTAGTATAGACGTGCGATCGCAATCGTTCGATGCATGGCTTTGATCGATAGTAGAGGATGCGTTCTGATCGTCCTCATGAGCTCTCGATTCTTCACGTAGATAGATGTATGATCTGACGTCAAGTAAAGAAGGTGGGCTCAAGCTCTCTCAGTATACCAGCGTGACCGACGGGTCACTACTTCTTCGGACACTGTAGTCACGACTCTCAGGCTCATCATCTGAGACGACTATTCTACCTGATATCTTTTCATCAATTACTCGACGGCACTGTCGATGTGGTGAAGACGTTTCGATACCGACGCAGTCGACGGGTCGCAAATCCTTCGATCACTTGTAGTCACAACTCGCAGACTCTTCACCTGGGTTGTCTTTTTCACTAGTAGTATCTTCCCATCTCTTACTGACATCGGCATGTCATTAATCTTCTTCGTAGATCGATTGTGACTGTTAGGGGGGGTGTTGTCGCGTGGGTGAAAACTCTGCACGACGGCTTTTCTGACCACGCAACGTCCTAACATCGTTCGAACTGCGTCGGATTGAGATCTCTTGGCTCTTCTGACTTCTATTCGAAGAATAGAATCAAAAGGTTCGTAGTCGACACCACGTACAGGTGAATCTCGTCGCCAGCCTGTTCAACATTATTATCACATTCTTATTCATACAATAGTTTATTATACTATCAAAGCAGTTCGTTCATCAATATAACATGCTTATAATGAACTTTTCTAGTTTAAAGATCGAAAATAAGTTTTGATAACAAAATCGTTTTGCCGTTACTGTGATATTTCTTTGAAGTTTAGGTTTTGTGATTAATCGTTTACGCAGATTTAAATAGTAAAAATGCATAGTCTCATGTTTTTAAACTTCATGTCGACAAGAAATAACACTTAGACAAGTTCTTGATCAAGCAATAGTCACACATGGCAATTCGGCTCAGGCGTTGGTTTGTATTCAATCTGAACAGCATACTTTGACATCGAACGAGCGCAGCCATAGAGTAAAATCCTCTCGCCACATTCAGCTCTCTCGCCACCTATTTGCCGCCTGTTCGTCGATACTGTTAACAGCTAGAACATTGAATCTGTTATTACAAAGACTACAAAATGCTTTAAAACTTTGCTTGTACTTCCACATCTCGCGAATGCTGACTGAGAGCTTAGATTTCTTCTCGATAAGACTGCAAATGAACTTTCCGGCTACGACACGGACACCAAGAGCAGTTTAAGAAGCTTTACTAAACTTGCTAACTGAGATTCGAAATGTAAGTTTACGAATCGGCCAAAATGTGAACACACTTTGGAACAATCCTATTCAGGTATGTATAACATATTTCAACACGAAATACATGGGATCAAGCCATACAGTATATCGAAGCCACCAATGATGGAGATCGAAGGATTGTTATGAATGTTCTACGGTGGATTGCCTTCTCCACAAGACTTCACAGCGTTGCAAAAGTCGGGGCATGCGTCTTCAGTAATTGCTAGTGCGACTGGTATCGATCCTGACGAGGTTCTCGGCGCCGGTGATATGGCCTCCACGTGTGCTGGACTTATCATCATCGATGCGAGCGAAATAATATGCCTCGTCAATTTCTCAGCGTAGAATCGCTTCAAAGAGAGTCGTGAGAACTGGTTCTCCTATGGTGACTTGATTCTTGCTCGAGATTGCCTGACCTACGTCTACTTCAAAGCGTTTGAAATTGGTTACTGCTCGGGGCCTACCGAAAGCATAAACTGTAAGCAAAGAAGTATGCAATACCCTTTACTGGAATACAGCTGCTCCTATCTGGGTCTTCACGTTTCCCTGGCTCAGCAGCAGAACGACCTGGCTGATCAAGCCCTTGGCTTGTTAAACAGCAGACCAGATCTTGATTCTGCTACTCAAGCCCTGTGGTACTCTATTAATCCAGATGTTGCAGGGTGTGATGTTGAGAGCGGCGTGCATCCCCTATGCCTGGCTGCATCTTTTTCAACATACCCGACCGCCTACAACCCACCCCCTAGCACTGGACCGCTCTCTACAACAACTACGTAGTCGCGGATCTCTGCTCGATGCCGGCGCCGATGTGAATATCAAAAATCCAATGGGACGATACAATTGGCGCTATCTGCGGCCGCACAGTGTTGCAGCAATGATGTTATAAAGGGGATTGTGGCGGGCGGGGCGGATCCCCAGAAGAGTGACCAAGATGGCGCAGCCCTTATTATCATGCAGAGTACACAGAGAATTAGGAGACGTGAGAGATAATTTTTCAGCTTAGTGAGGAGCGCGAGCGGGAGAGGCAGGAGGATGCGCAGGTTGATCGACAAGCTGCGTAGCAATATGGTCATGATGACAATCTTGCCTACGATTATAACACCAACTTTGGTGCAGGCCACGGGGTTTTTCCTTCAAAGGAGATGGACATGCTCAAATATAGCAATCAGACATACCATCTTAAGACCTAGGTGAGTATGCTTTGTTTGTACGGTATTGTTTGACCTTATGTAATTCTAGTGGCCTGCTGAATTCGAATTGAACATCATACTTCTCCTATAACATTCAAACACCTGTCGTTCCAACATGAAGGACATGGTCTTCTCTGTACCTTACTGACCGTTAGATCAGCCCTGTATGACTTTAAGGTTACCTTAGCCTCATCATACAGGCAGCTTGGACCCTGAAAACAAGAAATACGCGAAGCGAGCGCGCCCCAAGCGCCCGTTTACTTTTGTGATACACAGATAGTTTCTACACATGAAGGTCCTACGTTTACATACTGTCAATTGCTAGCAACTGCTTTCTCTGACTGGGGAGGTAACATGGCTTCTACAGTGACGATCGATAAGGTCTACTTTGAGACATTGCTTCGCCGGTGCGTTTGACTACCATTCTCTTCCATAATGAACCTCCTGAGCTTATGCTGACCACTTTCTCAGAGCTGAATTTGTTAGTCGCCTTTACCGGGCACACCCCTATACTTTCACGTTTGCAATGCTCACGTCGCTCGTAGGATGTATCTGGAACCGATCTGACTACTCCAATGGACCTGCCCACGGTCAGCATTCCCAAGGTGGATCATGATAATCTGGTGAGTTATCCCCTAGAGGGAAATCGCCCATCGTTGACGTCTCATCTCTAGTTACGTATAGCACAAGAATACAGTAGGTGCCATCTGCCATCCTGAGCATGCATCTACCCGGAAGAACTCGCATCCTTCGTATAACCAATACATTTTCTCCATCTGACTTCCACTCCAAGCGAGCCTTAGGGATGCTCTGTATCGCGGTGGTATAGCGCCTGAAGCGTTGGAGGTAATTCGAGGGTGGACCCCTAACGATTCAGTATACGGCTTATGTAGTCTCAGGTCCTGATTCGTGGGGATCCAGTCCCACAATCTCAGGGCCATACCTTCTCCGAAGAAGGGACCACAAACGCGGACGCAAGCTCCTTCAGTCATCAGAACAATCCGATGAGGGTATCTCGGTCACCGAATCCTGGGTACGAAAATCCTATAGACTCAGGGTGGCCATCGAAAAACCATCTTGAAGCTGGTCACTTGAAGGACAGAACAGGATTCTACAATCGGCAATATGGCTTTGGCCAGGACGATAGCTCATTTCTCTCAGAACCTGATAAGGAGGACCAATGTCTCCCGAGACTAAGAAGGGAAAAGCAGCAGTACGCCAGGGCTGAGCAGCGAACCATTCTTCTCAAGAACCTTTCCGACCGCACAACACACAAGGACATTGTCGATATCGTCCGTGGTGGTGCTGTTCTGGATATTTTTCTGCGCTCGAACGAGCGAAGTGCCAGCGTCTCGTTCATTGAAGGGCCAGCTGCGCAGGAATTCATGAATTATGTAAGGCGGAATGACATTTACATCCACGGCAAACGGGTATGTAATGTAAGCCGACAGCTTAAATGGCATCTTGCTGACACAAGGGCTTAGCTCGAGTTTGCATGGAATGATCGCCAGTTCATCCTGCCCGGCCATGTTGCAAACAAGATCGGTATTGGCGCTACCAGAAACTTGATAATACGTGGCGTCCATCCAAATATCACCGAAGAACGCCTTCGTGAGGATCTCGATCACATCCATAACCTGATTGTAATCAGCATCTTATTTAAGAACGGTGACGCTTTTCTATCCTTGAATTCCATCCACAACTCTTTGTTTGCGCGCACCTGCATGATGTCACGAGCTACCTACAAGGGTATGAGAATCGAGTGGTATCCAGACGAATGTGCTCAGCCTCTTCCAAAGATACAATTGGCGCCTAAGAAAGAAAACGCACAGCAACCGCCTAAAAACCCTCAGCCCATGGTCAATCGTTTCCAGATGCTTAACATAGACGGTACTGAGGATGGCTCAGAAGAGGACGGGGGAGACGATACTGCGGTTCTTGGAGGGTTCACAGCATTGACAATAAACGCTCGCTCCCCCTGGAATGCCAGTACGGTCGCAGCCTAATCGTCTTGCTACCTGCGGTATGTTCGCTTTTGTGATTACTACGCGCATGGATTTAGCATCAGCACATGCCCGGGCTCATACTACAGGGGTCGTACTATGATTATGAAAAGTGGAGTCGGACTTTTTTCCTGAGCATGAGCAAGAAAGTATCCAGGAGTTGTTGGGCGTCGAGCATGCTCTCGTACATTTCCTTCATAATCTTTGCGTTGATCATGCCTTTTCTCCAGCAGTGTTTGTATGCATATACCCCCTTCCCCGTACTTGGCTTGTATGTTAAACGGGTCTCACGAGGAAACGGTAGGAATTGTCAAATTACTCAGTTTACTACTAAGTCTGGGGAGTTTTCTACATACTTCAGTCTGTAATGACGAGTTATCGGATAAGAAATGGTGAGATATATTGATGCATAATTCCGTCTTTGCCATTAATATTGGATTTTCCGTTATTTCTCCAAGCCGTACAAATAAGGGCAACAATACCTGACCCGGAGCTTGATGTGTGAAACGCTTATGTGTTCCAATCACTGATACAATCTAGTGGTCAATCAACCAACCTTTGGCCAAGCAACAACGCCAGTAATGCATAAACCAGTCACATAGTTCACCGTTCTGCCACACACTCTACAATTTCGCCCCTCGGTCTGGTCTTCCATGCCGGTATTCATAATGCCAGTCTTCCCCCGCCATATCCTCCCTCACCTTGTACTGCCGCTCCGCCTCCTCCACTAGCTGCATGTCTAATTGTACAATACTCATCGCTTCCTCGTGAGTATCCTTTGTTTCGTCGCCCAGTGCACCTAAAAAGGGAACCGTGACCCGACTAAGACCTGCGTAAGGCGAGTCCTTCGAACCCTGTGATCCACCCGCATTTACGAATATAACAGCGCAGGTGTTCTCAAACGCACGGGCGGTGAGGGCTGTTTCCAAAAAGAGAGCTTCAGATCTGGGGTTTAGGGAGAGGCCGTACGGGGAGCAGTCAGCCAAAGTCCAGAATGTGGGGATTATGATGATCTTCGCGCCACCGGCAATGAGCTCGCGGAATGCTTCTGGGAAGGCGAGATCCCAGCAGATGAGCATGCCGATGGGACCGAGGGGGGTAGAGATGGTCATGTGGGGGGCGTGGGTGCTGGAAGTGAGATGCGGGCGTTCAGGGTGCCTTATTGATGAAAAATATCTTTCAGCGATAGAAACGGAGCGAGCATGGAGAACGTGGAAGAGGAAGGTACTGTATATACCAGAGGTTTTTCTTCTGATACCGCCCCAAAATCTCCCCATCATTCCCAATAAAATACGCTACATTGATCAACGTATCCTCTTCCGTCTTCGCATCCTGATGTCTCTCTACAATAGTCCCCGGCACAATACATATCTTAAGCTCCTTCGCCAACGCCCTGTACTTCTTGAGGTAAAACTCCCATTGATCGCAGATGTTACCGAATTCAGGGTCGTCGGGCACCCAATTTGTGAGGTGGTACTCGGGGAGTACAGCAAGATGGGCGCCACGAGTGGCAGCATCCGCGATAAACTGGGCGGCGCGAGCGTAATTGGAGGCCGGTTGCATGGGCTGGAGAGGAGTGAGCGGAGGGAAGGGTGGAGAGGAGAGGGGGAGTGGGGACCTTTGGGTGGAGCTGGATGATGGCTATCTTATATACAGGTGCCATGGCTGCGGGATGATGTCTACATGGACTTTACAACGCTTCTCTCCATTTGTCAAGCAAAGCCCAAAAGCATTGCGGGGCGGAGCGGGGCCCCGGGGGGCGTTGTAGCCCTATGTCGATCACGGTTAGGGCTGACTTAAGCGACGATCCAAAAGTTCAACATCAGAATTTCTTCCATTGTGGGCAAAGGCTGCCCATCGCAATTATGGCACTCTACCAACGAGCGCCGTACCAGACGGCTGACGCCCAGCGAATCAACCAGGAAGAATCGGACCAAGAGGAGGATGCATTAGTGAACGACTACAAAGAGCAGGTCCATTTCGATGATGGTTTGAATGAACTTGACCGGGTCCCTTCGCTGGGAGGAGGTGGAGGGCAGCTACAGGACATGCAAGCTCAGCTCGTAGCTGCTGCGACCCCTTTGGAATATCGAGCAACGTTAGAGACGAAATTTGCTAGCTACGATTTTTACTGCAATCTTTTTCACCATATCCTAAATTCTGATGGGCCAGTGGACTTGGAGGTGCCTTCGGTGAGCTTGTATCCCCATAGAGATCACTAGTCCTAGCCAACTAACGATTTTCAAGTACTACTGGGCGTGGGACGTCATTGACGAGTTCATCTACCAGTTCGAATCCTTCTGCCGCTACCGAAACCGCGTCGCCCGCACGTCCTCCAACGAAGAAGAAGCTCAGCTTCTCCGTGATAATCCCAATACCTGGGGCTGCTATTCCGTCCTCAACGTCCTATACTCTCTCATCCAACGTTCCCAAATTAACGAACAACTCGAAGCCATGAAACGGAACGAAGACCCCATGGCCGTCGCCGGCGAATACGGCACCAGACCCCTCTACCGCATGCTGGGCTACTTCTCGATCATTGGCCTTCTAAGAGTTCACTGCCTCCTCGGCGACTTTAGCCTTGCCCTCAAAACCCTCGACGACATCGAACTCAATAAGAAAGCCATGTTTGCCAGAGTCATGGCCGCTCACTTCACCACTTACTACTATGTCGGCTTCAGCTACATGATGATGCGCCGCTACGCCGATGCCATCCGCATGTTTTCCCATATCCTCGTATATGTCTCGCGAACGAAGAACTTCCAAAAGAGTGGAGGCCAGTACGACAGCATAACGAAGAAGAATGACCAGATGTACGCTCTCATCGCCATCTGCGTCGCCTTCAACCCGACGAAACTAGACGATACCATTCACACTGCGCTGCGAGAGAAGTACGGCGACCAGCTCACTCGCTTGCAACGAGGAGGGCCCGACTCCCTCCCCCTCTTCGAAGAACTCTTCCGCTCCGCCTGCCCCAAGTTTATCTCCCCCACGCCCCCCGATTTCGACAACCCAGCCCTAAACGTCGACCCCGTCGACCACCACTGCGCCATCTTCATGGACGAAGTCCGCAACACGATGAATTCCCCCACCGTCCGCTCCTATCTCAAACTCTACACGACCATGGACCTGAACAAGCTGGCCGGCTTCCTCGACATCGAGCCCGAGAAGCTGCGCGGTTGGTTGCTGGTAAATAAGCAGCGCAGCAGGCAGGTGCGGTGGAGCGAGAAAGGGTTACTGGATGGCGAGATTGTGAATGGGAGCGATTTAGACTATGCGCTGCAGGGGGATTTGATACATGTTAGCGAGGCGAAGGTGGGGCGGAGGTTGGTTGATTGGTATTTGAGGAATCTGGCGAGGACGTATTGAGGTGGGTTGAGTGAGGGATACCTAGGATGAGGGGCTGCTGAAGTGGAGGAAGAACTCCCGGCCAGTTGAGAAAAGTGCGTAATGAGGGGAACTTACTGCTGTTAGATTTGAGGCCGGAAGTTCATCACATCTCATGCATGGTCTATCCTATACGGATAAGCGTGTCCCCCATTATATTCCTGTTATCATACTTGCCTAACAAACTTCTCATGATCACTGTAGATGGCTTACTACTAAAGCGCTGCCTCTTACATTATTCATTTCCCTAGCACAAAAGCGAGAGATGGCATTGCGAGAAGTAGTTAAGTGGTCGATGCCAGTATAATTTTTGCAGGATGGCTAGAAAGAGCATATGGAATGTTTGATCTTATAATCTCTGAACCAAACATTTGGGGAGGCTTTGTCTCTCTTGTTCTGTGAACACATGTCTTAATTTCTTCTCCGTTAGAAAATGCGATCGGGCAAATCTCCCTAACCCAGAATATTAAACTCCCTCATCCCCGTTCAACCCGTAAAACCCTCTTCATCGAACATTGTACAACGCCCCATCTTACAGCCCTAGAGAAGAATAAACATGGCGGGGGCTAGGATCGCGCAGGAGCCAAGGATGTAGGAATTCGTATTGAAGAATGACATGAGCCAAAATACTCAGGCGTAGCTTGATTTATCGAAAGTAATAGAGTAACTCACTTGGACTACACGCGTAGCGCGTCAAATTCACAGTGCCGCGCTTGAAGTGGTATTATTTTTATATTCAGCTTTTAAGTCAACAATATTGACCCAGAGTAATATTACATCAACTATAGCTTCGTGACAAGGCCACCATGGCATCCCTCCCAGATGACATTCTGTACATGATTTGCTCTCAATTATGGGAGCGACGAGATTTCGATACACTCTATCAATGTGTCTGCGCTGGGAAGCAGCTAGCGGTCCCTGCATTGACCAATCTTTACCGGTATGGAAGCGCTCTTTCGTTATTGAAATCGGCTCAGAACCTTTGGCTAATCTTTTCAGCATGCATGATGTAGCCCCTGTTACTAGCGGTGGCAGTGATGAGGTAGAGACTTCCAAGAAAGAGCAATTGACCATGCAATGGGCTGGTCTATGGAGAACCATTATCCTCTCAAGTCTTGGAAAAACTTTGTTTCCGTATTCTCGCTATGTGCGAAGACTAAATTTGCAAGATCTCGAAGAGCTGCTTCAAGATAGGAGTTTCAGAGATACCATTAGCAAGTGGGTTTTCTTAACCCTTTGTGGTACCATTCATGAGGATATACTAACAGTATCCAGGGTGTTTTTCAAGAATGAGCTCGCGGTGTTTATAGTACGAGATGAAAAGCAGACACCTCAGAAATCCAAAGGCGTTCGCTATACTATACTTGCTACGCTTAATAGCATTGGAGAAGGTATAATCGGTAGCATCTTGTATATATATCGGTTCGTTGTTTGACACGCACTAGCTGTTACAGAGCAAACTCCCATGCTAGAGGAGCTGGCAGGATACAGTAAGGTTTTCTTTCTACCATGAAAACTACAAGTCACTAAATCAACCTTTAGTTGCACCCGAAAAGCTTTCCAGGTGGCTTCCAAGACTGTCACGACTTACTCATCTGAGTCTGTGGAAAGGTAACGCTTTGGCTGGCACGGGTGATTTGTTTCGCGTTCATTGTCCACAATTTAAGACACTGAAGTTCTGGGATTGGTATGAACTGAAACTCTCTACTATGAATACAGAAGACTGATCAATTCAGGGCTGGAATCGATACGGACCGTCAATTTGCAACATTCCTTGAGAAAATACGGCCTCAGTCGCTTGAGTCACTGGAGATATTTAGCTATTCCGATGTCGGAGCGGAGAGCTTTCTAGCTTTGAATGGCCATGCGAGGTCCCTAACTGAGCTTAAGCTCAACAGCATCAAACCAGAGGCGATGCCCATGCTCTCAAAACTAAATGACTGTACTAACATCACAACACTGTTGTTGACGGAAAGCCTCAATGCCGTCACAGACCTGGAGAACCTGCATAATGACATCTTCCTCGAGATGGTGTCGTGGTTGACAAATTGCAAAAATCTTCGAAATGTTACCTTTACCAGCTTCTTAAGCGCCCCTGCTCTATTAAAGCCTGTTCTGGTGGATAACAACATATACCTCACCCACTTGAAGCTCGAAGGATATGCCATGCGGGGAAATCAAGAGTTTCACAAAGCGCTAGCACATCAGACAAGCCTACAGAGCCTATCGCTGAAAGGTGAAGCGGAAGATTTTGGATTAGGAGGTGGGTTCATAATTTTGGTGGATTCAATAAGCCAGCTTGTGAATCTTGTAGATCTAGACTTGAAAGAGATTTCAGATTACTTCAGGAACGAACACATCTGCCAGTTGGCGAGACATTTACCAAAGCTAGGGGTTTGGTGGACCAGCGGATATGGCATCACGGACGTTGTTTGGGACGATATTGCGTCCCTCAAATCGCTTCGAAGGCTGGAACTCAGTGCCCAAACCAGCTTCACAGCGGAAGGCATACTCGATTTCGTCCAGAAACTTGGACCGGGCAATAAAGGATTCCTGCTTGCTGTAACGATGGCAGATATGGATAGTGATCTTAGCGAGGAAGAGCAATCTCTGATTCGAGAGACGATGACGGAAAAGGTTGAAGGAAGATTTGACTTCACACTGATGAGAGGTATGACCTGACAGCTTCGCCTTCCTGTCTTGCAGAAGCTGATATTTATGCAAGATCCAGAGGAGACGGATTTTTCGGGCGAGTCGGACTGATTGCACAACAACATGCGGTTCGACCGCTTCTCTTCAGATGCAGTAAATCTACTGGACCGATTTCTCTCATGCATTGTGCATTCCTGCACTGCACTGTATTGCACCAATATTTCAGATGACGTATTCCTCGCACTTTA
>JAABUP010007499.1_pt1 | contig 14571 bp, 11 predicted proteins | sample 5559201 | NCBI WGS metagenome assembly JAABUP01 (sample SAMN10711887, study PRJNA513373) | rock metagenome | isolation source: Antarctica rocks | place: Antarctica | reverse complement strand
TGAAGAGAAAAAGAAGAGCTTCATACAGAAGTGAAAAGATAATGTGCTTTAGTCTTAAAGTCTTAGTAAGCAACTAGATCATAAGACCTTAGTATGAGTTCAACTCATGACAAAATCTGAAAACTTGACACACTTCTCAATTCTGTGTCTCATTCTTTCAAGCATTATATGATGATCAGCATCTCTTTATCATAAATCTCATAATTGCACTCTGCAAATACATTCTTCTTTGAATAGTAAACACAGAGCCTTCACACATTATTTATTAACTGCAACAGAATTTCATCTATGCATCAATCTGAGAAATCTGTTTTCATCACTGTTGTACATGTGTGATCAAATGAAACTAAAATTGACACTGAAATGAACATGGCCTTTAGCTTCATAAAACCCTGATTGACTTTCTCTGTTCATTTAAAGAATGTGTTCTTTTATATGAGAGTCATCATTGACATAATCAGGTTAGAAAAGTTCTTAATGAACTTTCAATAAAAGTTTGCAAAGTTTATGAAACTCTGTACACTCTTTACTGATTTAAAGGCTTGTCAGTTCATGATTGTCTTCATTTTTTGAGAATTCATTTGTATGTTCTTTCTCACTTTCAGAATGAACTTTAGATACTTGATTGACATGACTTCAAACTCACATTTATCAATGTCAATTTATAGACTGACTTCTCAATGTTGTAGTAGTATCTTTCATACATGATTTCAGTGTTGATGCAGCAATTCATCAGTGAAAATGAGAATATTGTTCACATAGACTGAACAGAACTCATTCAGAAAGTTCTGCAAGACTCAGTTAATATATCTTTAAAAGGTGCTTGAGACATTGACTAGCTCAAAAGAAGTCATCATTCATTCATACAATCTGTATCTCATACAAAATGCTGTCTTTTATTTGTCTTCTGCAGCAATTCAAATCTTGTGAAATGCCGCTATGACATTTAACTTAATGTATCATTGAGCTTGTTTGATGTTCTTCAGAGTCTCATATATTAATAAAAGAGAGTAACAATTCTTCTGAGTGATTCAGTTTAAGTCACAGTAATTTACACAGAATTAAAGTTCATCTTCTGACTTCTGTACAAATAAAACAGATGCTGCAGCAAATGAGTTACTGACTTGTATGAACTGCTTATTCAAAAGTTCTGTTAGTGTTTTGCACAACATTAGTAGCTTCTTTTTTGTCATGTTGTATAAAGAATCTCAGAGTACTTTTGGCTCTTTTTCATTCATCTCTTTTAGTTCAATTTGATGATCTGTGCCTTCTTCTCTTAAGAGCGGCAATTTCTCAGTCATTGTATGATCAGACACATTTAAAAACTCATGATAATGATCAGAGAGTATAGTTCTCAGATCAGTCTTCTTCTGTGAGATTAAGGCTTTTTTAATATTGATCATGCTGATTGAGAACACCTCAATCTTCTTCTGTTTTTCTTCTTTCTTTTGTATGAGATTTGTAAAGAACATAGCTGACATTATAACATAATTAAACTTGCTCTCAGCAGAAGCTTTTCTGTTCTGTATGATAGTTTCTGTAAATTCAATTGTAAGAAAGACTTCATCTGCATTCAATATGATCTTATTCTGCTTCATTCATGATAAACCTAGTATAAGGTTGTAGAACACTATCTTAAAGACAATATAAAAGAATGTTCTTGACTTCTGATGTCTGTTAATATCAATCTGTACAACAGCTACTTCATTTACTGATGAATTTGAAGGTTCATCAAACTCTGTAATCATATGAGGTTTTATCTTCATGCGCTGTAGATTGTAATTTTTAGTAAAGCAAGAAGTGATTATTTCATAGAACAGACACTCTGTGTTGTACAAGATATGCACATATGACTTCTTATTGACTAATGTTGACATAGTGAAGAGAACACTGTTTATCTGATTCTCAAACTTCTTTCAGCTTTTATCACATCTTATATGCTCTCAGCTGTAACTTCTGCTAAAAGCTACTCTTTTTCTGAGTTCTTCTCTTCTTCTGTCGCTTTCTTTACAGTCTCAGCAGAGACAACATTGATAACACAAGATTGTACAGCAGACAGAAGTTTGCAGTTCTTAATGAAGTGGCTGTTGTCTCTGCAGTGCATGCATAGTTATTTTATATGACATTTTGTCACTTTCTTCTCTGACACTCATTGTGCTTTGTGTCTTTCTTTAGTTTCTGTAGCTGTGACAATAGTTTGCTCAGTGAGTTCTCAGTTCATGTTGTTCATGTGAGACTGTTGTGTGATGATAGATGTTGTCATACAACAATCTTGAATAACAGTCTTTTGAATTGAGTCTAAATTGTAACTGACTCACTGAAGTAGAATAATGTACTCATCATATGACACAGAAATTAATGTTGCAATCAGGGCTCATGTGAGCATTACATTTAGACTGTTACTGAGAAATGTCTTCTTAACAGCATCATTTTATTTTAGGTCTTTCACTTTCAGCAATGTCTGTTCAAAGGTGGTCAGGTGTCTTACAAATGGCTTTTCTTTCTGTTTTAATGCTTTTAAGGTACAAGTTGCTCTCTTTCTTGATTTTAAGTTGTTGTATGCATGTTGAAGCTGATTAATCAGCTTCTCAATGATCATATGATCTAGAACTTTGTTTGACTTGATATGAGCTGCAATTCAAGGTGTGACTTGACTTAAAGCTAACTCTTTCAGTTAACTGTGTAAGTATCAGAACTGCACACTGACATTGTTGTCTGACATGTTCACATTCAATTTAGCAACAATTTGTTGTAGTCAAGGTCTGAATTTCACTCTTTTTTCTTCAAATTTGAGTGAGTCAGAAAGACATCACTTTGAGTGTCAATTCACACTTATTGCTGCAATGAGCTGCTTTAAAGTGAGACTGTTCATACAATTGACTGATTTTTGAGAAGAAGATGATGTTGCAACAGCTGATGTTGAGACAGCTGTATCTGCTGATGTGGTTGATGTGAGATTGACTCAATTCATCACAAAGATGTAAAGAAAATCTGTACAAGCCTTCATGTTCTGCATGTTCTCTTCTGTATGACTCTTTATGCTGTGTAGTTTTGTTATAAGTATTTGAGCTCAAGAAGAAATCTTGTCAGCAACAGTCTTTACTTCATCTGTCATAAAGGTTTCTGTGCTCATTCTGCACTGATTTCAACAATTGTACAACAAGACCTTTATCATAGGTCAGGTTTAAATGAGAATAGTATTTTAATGTCATGAGTTTGCAATGAGATCAACACTTGATTGATAATTTCTAAATACAAGAAGAATACTATGAAGAGAAAAAGAAAAGCTTCATACAAAAGTGAATAGATAATGTGCTTTAGTCTTAGAGTCTTAGTAAGCAACTAGATTATAAGACCTTAGTATGAGTTCAACTCATGACACAATACAACTTCTTTATATTATATTTGTCAGAAAATCAGAATGAGAAAACAGACACTTTGTCAAGACATAAGCAAGATATGTTAACAGATGTCTCAGATAACAGAGTACAGCATTGTATGACACAAATACTACACTTTAAAATGTTGTGCAAGTCTATACAGGCTGCCTTAATGACAGTAGCAAATATATCAAACTCAGTGCTCATATAAGATCAAAATCTGTTTGATGAGATTACAGATCTTGAGCAGATGTAAGTAAAGACTGAAGTAAGAGATGAGTCATATGATGAGCTTTGTTAAGTAATTTGAGAACAACAAAGATTCTTTTCTATCATTCTGAAAGTAAGAATGTTCATAACAAAATGCTTCTTGAGTGATGAAGAAAAGCTGCTCTTCTGTGAGAGACACTGAGTGTTGATCTTAAAATCTCTTTGTACAAGATTAATTCAGTATACACATGACTTAACAATGACTAAACACTCAAAAAGAAATGTAACTGGTGTTCTTTTATTGAGACAGTTCTTTTGGCTCAAAATGTTACAGAATGTTCATACATTCTGCAGAAATTATGACAAATGCCATATGAACAACAGCTGAAAGAATTGTCAACAAGGCTTCTTAAAGCCTTTATCTGTACTGAAGAGAATTTGATGAAAGATATTCATTGACTTTGTAGTGAATTTGCTGTCAAGTGAGAGTTGTATGAATCTTCTGATGATTACAGATTATCTCAGCTAGAAAGTGATACTGAAATCATGCAAAAAGATGACTGCAGAATGAGTGACTCAGACATTTGTACAATATTTCTACTGAGCTCATGAGCTTTTTATCACAATAGTCTCAAATCAAGAAACTCAGTTTGTGAGCAGTCTGTGAAAAAGAATCTGTCAATTATTGAAGATTATATGAAGAATGTTCAGAGCTTATTACTCAGAAACTGATGAGACAACAGAATATATGAATCAGAATGTTAAACTTTACATTCATACATTCTTTAATTACAGTTAAGACAACTGAGCAAATCTGCTTCTCATGACTGAGCTCATTATAAATAATCATGACTCAGTCTTCACAAAGATGAGCCTCTTCTTCTTATCTCACAGATATCACATAAAGCTCTTACAGTTATTTGAGAAACTGAGACTCATATAATCTGTGAAGAGTTCAGTGCAAAAAGCAAATCAAATTGTTCAAAAGATGAAGAAAGTCACAGAGTGAGCACAGATGATCATGACTGTTGTTTAATAGATGCAGAAAGAGATGATCAATTGAAAGAGACAGCAGTTATATGACTTCAAGAAAAAGAACAAAATCTGGCTAAATCTCAAGAACATATATATGAATCAACTGTGCAAGATGTTTGATGTGAAGAATGTCAAGTACATCATTGTTAAAAAGATTAGCTCACATTTCTTCTGTCTGAATACACTGTCAGGGATTCACAATGTGTTTCACTCAGCTATGCTTCAGTCAGCAGCAATAGATCTTCTTTCTTTTCAGCATATAACAGACTCACAACCTTCATCACAAATTGTAAGTGATGAAGAAGAGTTTAAAATAAAGAAGATTTTGAAGAAGAGATTTGTACAATGTAAAGAAGAATTTAAGAAGAAGTACTTAATAAAATGAGTTAATTATATCTGATTCACATAAGAATCAACATTTGTTCTGAAAGACACAGTGACATTAAACTGATGAGAGTTAATGCAACCTAAGATGACTAAATCTTAACTGTACACAAGAAGATCTTTAAAGACCTTGTTAACATTGAGCAGAAGCTTGAAGAATGAGATTATGTCACAGAAGACTGAGATGCTTCATGAGTTCAGAGAATTGTACAGAGTTCAAAATTTAGTGTTGAGTTTATTTAATTTATTTTCATGCTAATTACTAATGATGCCTTCTTAATTTCACTGAAGTTACTTGTTCTGAGCACCACACACAGATAAAACATACAGCTCAGATGTTGTACACAGTCTGTACAACTAGACCTATACTAAAGGCAACACAAGAAAAAAAAAGAAGTCATATGTACTTAAAGGTTGAGGTCAATAACAACTGTCTCTGTTAACAGTGAGACTAATGCAATTTGCCTCAGCTTAACAATGTGCTCACTCTCATTGACACTGTTGTTGTTCTCATTGTTTAAGATGATAATGAGTACATTGTTGTTGTGTATGAAGCAAGCTGCTGTTAATTAACCTCAAGAACAGAATTGACATCTGCATTCACACAGACAAGAGCAACAATGTAAGTGTTGTACAAGACAAGAGCTCTACAAGTTGTCAGCTCTGAGACACATACTTGTATGACACTTACATGATGATAGTTGTTGATGTTGTTGTTGCTGCTGAGCTTGTCATACAAGAGTCAGTGCTGAAATGTGTCAATCAAAAAAGATTTCACATACAAGAAGTGAGGGTGAAGAAGTTGAAGAAGAAAGAAAAAGAGATTTAAGAAGAAAAATGAAAGAGATTTATAACTCACTTCACTGAGGAATAAGCTGAAGTGAATTGTCATCTAAATTGTACAAGAAAGAAAACCACATGTTAACAAGCAATAAGAACTTTATCTGTAAACCTTATCTGTATAAAGTGAACAAACATATGTCAACAGACAATGACAATTGTACAACAACCTTTTCAGACACTTAAAGCACAATCTTGAAGAAAAAGAAAGAGGTGATGTCATGAGTTGAACTCATACTAAGGTCTTATGATCTAGTTGCTTATTAAGACTCTAAGACTAAAGCACATTATCTTCTTGCTTTTGTATGAAGCTTTTCTTTTCTCTTTATAGTATTCTTCTTGTATTTAGAAATTATCAATTGAGCATTGATCTCATTGCAAACCTGTGACACTTTTCTTTCTGTTTTAATGCTCTTAAGATATGAGTTGCTTTCTTTCTTGATTCTGAGTTGTTGTACACATGCTGAAGTTGATTGATCAGCTCTTCAATGATTGTGTGATTCAGGGCTTCATTTGACTTGATATAAGCCACAATTCAAGGTGTGACTTGACTTAAAGTCAACCCTTTCAGCTGACTGTGTAAGTATCAGAACTGCACACTGACATTGTTATCTGACATGTTCACATTCAATTTAACAACAATTTGTTGTAGTTAAGATCTGAATTTCACTCTTTTTTCTTTGAACATAAGTGAGTCAGAAAGACACTGCTTTAAGTGCTGATTCACTCTCATTGCTGCAATGAGCTGCTTTAAAGTGAGACTGTTTGTACAATTGACTGATTCTTGAGAAGAAGATGATGTTGCAACAGCTGATGTTGAGATAGCTGTATTTACTGATGTAGTTGACATGAGGTTATCTCAATTCATCACAAAGATGTAAAGAAGATTTATACAAGTCTTTATGTTCTGCATGTTCTCTTCTGTATGACTCTTTATGCTGCATAGTTTTGTCATAAATATTTGCACTTAAGAAGAAATCTTCTCAGCAACAGTCTTTACTTCATCTGTCATAAAGGTTTCTGCACTCATTCTGCACTAATTTTAACAATTGTACAGCAAGATCTTTAATGTAGATCAGATTTAAATGAAAATAGTATTTTAATGTCACAGGTTTGCAATGAGACTGATGCTCAATTGATAATGTCTAAATATAAGAAGAATATTATGAAGAGAAAAAGAAAAGCCTTGTACAGAGATGAGAAGATAAAGTGCTTTAGTCTTAAAGTCTTAGTCAGCAACTAGATCATAAGACCTTAGTATGAGTTCAACTCATGACATTAAGATACTTCTCAGATTAAAACACATCAGTGTTTAAATAAGTCTTAATCAGAGTTAAAAGCTCAGCAGTATCATAAGTTGTGACAGTAATATCTTTATGATCATTGTCAGTTTTCTTCATTAAAGCTTTCAGCAATACTTCTGTCAATACATTCACTTATAAGTTATTCTTAAGCTTTATCTTAATATTCTCAGTTAAATCAACAGTATCATTTTCATCTGCACTCAGCAAAACTTTTCTACTAGTCTTTAAGAATTTCTCAGTGATGACAGATAAAGAGTACAGATGAGCTGATGAGATAATGAGAACATTGTCACTATGTGTTTCATAGAATATGTGTCAGCTAACATTCATTAATCATATCAGCAATACTTTCAGCAATACAACTATTTTAATAAAAACTTATCTCTCAACTTATACTTTCTTAACAGTATCAGATGTCTCAATCTTCTTTTTAATCTTATGCTTTTTCTTAATCTCATACTTTTGCTTAATTTCATGCTTTTTCTCAATTTCATGCTCTTTCTTAACTATCTCTTAACTTTGAGAATTACTCATATGCTCTTGTGTTTTAACTGAACTGATGATTGCAAGCTCACTCAGTGTGAAAAATGAGTCTTTAAAAGACATTGCACTACATATTTTGTCAGCTAACAGTTATAGTAGCAATACTATTAGCAATACATACTTGCTGTAACTCTTATGACTGAAAGATGTGATTATGTGAAGACACAGTAAGTAAGATGAGTTTATTATGTCTAGACTGCTAATCTTTATGTTAATAAAACTGCTGACATCATTAAGAGCAACAGCACAATTAATGTATCTTATTAAGCTGTGAAGCATATACTCAGAGATTGCATGTACATAAATGTGACTGAATGAAACTTAAAAAGATGTGAGAATCAGTGTTAATGTTCTAGTAAGAAATGCTAACATGTAAACAGAATTCACTTATATCAGCAACACATTAAATTTTCAACTACTTATGACACAATTAAGTTACTGACTACTACACATTACTGCTACAGTATGAGACATGAATTTTTATGATGTAAAGCTTATACAGTATTGATGTATTGCTAAATGTATTGATTCTAACTTTCTTTTCTGTGTACTGTCTTCAATTTTATCTAAGTTAACATAGTAATTAGCAATGACTTTACATCTTATAACTGATGTTCTTAATTCTAAGTCTCACAATTAACATTCTTAATTTTAAGTCTCATAATCAACGTTTTTAATTTTAAGTCTCACAATCAATGTTCTTAATTCTGAATCTTACAATCAACATTCTCAATTCTGAACCTTACAGTGCATTCATAATGTCATCATGAGTCTGTTTACTAGATCTGCTCAAAAAACTGTTTAAATATCTGTTATAAAGACTGTTAAAAAAACTGCTGTAAGAAAGAAAGAACTTAAGATAATAGCTGAGATCAGTGTAACAGCTTTAATAAGACTGCAATGTGCAACTGCAGCACATAATAGAGTAATGAAGAAGTTTAAACAGAATTATGTTAAATGATCTGATCTACACAATTAAGCATCAGCAAATCACACAAAGTTTATAAAGTTAGAGTCACAGATATTTAAAAAGATTAAGCAGCACTGTAAGATCAAAAGTATGTGCTTTAAATGTATTGTTAAAAGTAGTGCTAATATGCTCAGTGACTGCTCTGTAAAAGATTAGATACTATTAGTAATGCACTGATTTCATGCTTTAAAAGCTTTTTTTTAATGTTTAATTCATAAAATCACTCAAGACTTCAAGTTCAATCTTTACTTTTAAGCTCTGACTGTTACAGATCTTTAAGAAGCAGCAGAGACATACTTAGTGACTTATTTTAAGAGTACATTGTTGTATCAGTACTCAATAATCAATAGTAATCATGATATTAAATATGAATCTTTATGCAATTCATGTTAAATGTGTCACTATTCAGAAAAAGAATATGAATTTAACAGAACATCTTATGTCACTTAAAGCTGCAACTTAAAAAGACTTCTTTTAATAATGATATGATTGACAGTTTATGATCTTTACTTTTTTGTGTTCAGAAAAGTATTGATAGAAGTATTGATAATGTATTATTAACAATGAAACAGCTGTTAAATCTGCTTCATACAGTGCATATGTAAAATATATAAAGAAGTCATTAATTGAAAGATCTTAACTGCTAATACATTAAAGCTGTGATGACAATTAATTTCTCTTCATATAATTATATCTTATCTTTAATTTCTTATTCTTTATCTTTAAGCTCACAATTAACATTATTTTGATCTGTTACTTTATATTACTGTTAAGATCTTTATAACTTTCTTGTTTTAACAGACAGTCTTTATAACTTCAATATTCAAAACTTACATACAACTCATAAAGAAATCATCTTAATCTTACTGTCATTTCAGTTTCATCTCATCAACATCACAATAAATCATTATGATGAAGTTAAAGTTAAGTTTTTAAAGAGTGAAAAATCAGTTTAAAATGATGAAGAAGAAGAAGAAGCAGCTGAAGCTTTATGTAATGAAAAAAATTAAGAAGATTCATCATTATAAAGAAAAGAAAACTGAGTTATCTAAGAATTGTAAATGAATTAAGTGCAAAATGAGACTATCTGTAATGTATAAAACATATAAAAAGATATGTGATTGCTGTAAATGATGTATTATCATAGAGCAGAAGCATTGCTGTGATGTTTCAGCTTAAAACTAAAAAATTAAAAAAAAGAGAAAAAGAAGAAGAAGTCTCACTGTGAGTTGTTATACAGTGAGACTTCATTGTTCTCAGTAAGTATCTTTATATCTGAAAGCTCTACTGAATGAATTGTTAACTACATCTACAATATTGAATCTTTAGACTGTTAAAGCTAAATCTACTGTCATAATATATTGCTAAAAGTATTGCTTGTAGAGTTTGTTAGCTAGTAAAGATCATAATAAAGCACATGTTTTAAACTTCTATTTTTAAGCTTTAGATCTTAATTGAAGATGATGAGTTAATACATATGCATAAGAGTTATATTACTGTATAAAGTTCTAATACAGCTGATTATGTAAAGCATTACTGTGACAAAGATCTTTGTTAAGTTATGTTACAGAAATCAGATCAAATCAGTAGTGAATTTAATCACATTTGAAAAACCCACCTTAATCTGAAACCTCATATGGTCTGGGTTCTATGTGCCTCACCCTGATTCAACTCAAACTAACAGTCAGCCTAGATAGGTTCAAAAGAGGTGATTTCTGCTGAATGAAGTTTTTATATCTTATAACATGTGAGTATAGTGTGAGAAGCCGGCATATAGTCATATTGTAAAAGATATGTAACAGAAGAGAAGTTGAAGGGTGTACTGAGGTAATGAAGTATGAATAGCCAACTGTTGTTGTTGAATTTGAAATAATGAAGGCTACAAATGCTATAAGATTTCTTTTATAGAATTAGTAGGGGTTCTTATAGAGACGTTAAAAGCGGTAGGCGACTAAGCAAGAGGACTATACTTAAAAGGGGAAGGCCGCCTAAACCGGAGGACTTTACAAATAAAAGATGAGCGCAACAAAATAGGTTAGAACGCTGCACACTCTGGAGCTAAACGCGTTCTTAGTTCTTCTGCGGGAACTTGAGCCGAAATGCGCGTACTTTCAAGCTTTCGCTTTGCCTTGTCAACAGCTCAGACACCGACAACGTCAACGCTGAGCTCCTGCTTTGCACCGCAAAAGACGAGGAGGAGGGGGAAGACGACCAACATTGTCGATGCAAAGCAGTTCACAGCTATAGAGTACAGTTTGACGACAGTTACGACATTTCAGATCATTGCAGGTTCAGAGTGCAGCCAGGTCGAGTTTCCGCCAGCCAAACAACCACAACATTGTCCATATATACATCGCAAGCTATCTGTGGGCTTTGCGGCTTGGACCATAGCTGCCTGACCACTACAAACAAAATGGCTGTAAATTTGACGCAGAGCAGACCCAGTTTCAGGGGAATACCAGAAGATCATATGAGGCAGTTGGATAAGTTACAGCAAGATCACTCCAATTCATTCCAACGACATGGACGGGCCTGGAGTCATGATACAAGGGAGCCCCTGGAGCATTTCACAGCCCAATCGACTGGTGGTAGCGCCTCCAATCGTATGCCACGAGGGGCCATCATGTTTAGAGATCTGCAGAATTCTGAAGCAAGTCCGGGAAGGGAAGACATAACTTCGAATGCAGCAAATCTCCATAGCTTCAACCCGGTAGAGCAGGAATCTCAGGCACACCAAGACCAGCAAAAGCAAACAACCGATGACCTGCCTGATTGCCAAGGGAATGTGCATCTTAGCAGCTCCGAAGATGAGGAGCCGCCGCCGCCGCCTCCAAAGGACACCCCGGTACCACCAGCAGAGAACTTTACTGATGTAGAGTCCTACTTCAACCCCATGGGTCTTTCACGAGCCGCTTCGCTCTACTCTATCTCCCGCGTCTCCTTCTCCAATCAGCTGTCTCAACTCACAACCCTTAGTCTGCCACAAGCGTCGTCCCTTTCCTCCAGCATCTCAACACTACCAGCTGCACCTGCCGCTGCTAAAGCTCTTAGTGGAGCAGCTGGGCAGATCCAGAGGTGGATACAGAAAGCTTCAGAGGTACTAGGCGGTCTAGATGCCGACGACGATGCTGAGTGGGCTGCTGCTGGAGGAAGAGAAGGATTGGAAGAAGTGGAAAATGCTGCGGGCAGATTTGAAGGGTTGATAGGGGTGTATGTGGCCGCCATTGAGGAATTACAGATGCGAGAAGACATTGCCTCGGTGCCAAGCAACGAGTTGGAGGCAGTGGTTGAGCAGATGGAAAGGACAGTGAAGAATTGGAAAGAGGTGAGGAGACAACTCAGGGGAGTGAAAGAACAGGTGGAACTTGCGATGGAGTGGGAGGAGCTGTGGGTTGTGGTGCTTGGGGATATCGGCCTGGAGATGGAGGCTTTGAGTAGACTTGTATTTGAGATGGAAGAAAAAAGGCACAAGACTCTGTTGCATGATATAGCCGAAAATGGGAACGGTATTGACATAGGAGAGTTGGAGACGATTGTTGAGGAGACACCAATGGGTGGGAGGAATTCGACGAATCATCGCTTCAGTCTTCCACCCGCTTTTCCGGCGAGCTCACCGATACACGCGTCCAGTCCAATTAGCGCTCAGGATGATTTGAGCCTCATGGCATTATTCGCGCGGATGCAGCCACTAAGAGCTTCTCTAGATTTTCTACCGATGAGGTTGTCAACATTCCACGCCAGAGCGGAGTCAATTTTCCCCAACGCTTGTGGAGAGCTCGAGTCCCGGAGAAGAGGGTTGGAGAAGAAGTGGGTGAAGCTGGAAGGAGATGCTGAGGCTTTGCGACGTGAGTTGGGCGAAGATCGATGGGTGCTAGTCTTCAGGAATGCCGGGCGACAAGCACAGAAGATGTTTGAGTCGGTTGAGAGAAGCGTAGATAAGCTACAAGAAGCTATTGACACCGGTGCTCAACATAGCAACCCGCCGGCACTGGCGAAAAAGGTCGACAATTATGAGGCGAAGAAGATGCACTACGGTCCTGCGATTCAAAGAGTGCTTGCTATCATTGAGAAAGGCCTCGATGACCGGCTCACCGTCAATGGAGAGATCTTGAGATTGCATTCGGATATGCAGTCTCGATGGTCTGTTCTGGAAGCTGTAATGAAGGACATGGATGCAGGCCTGGAAGACCTGAACCTGAAGAAAAGCCAACAACTTCGAGACTCGTTGTCTAGTATCATATCGATGGACAGATCTGCAGCTGGCAGTGGGTTGGATACCCCGAGAAGCTCACCTGCGTCTTCAGTTGTTGTGACCCCAACAACTGGGAACAAAGCCGATCCATCAACTGCAGGAGCAAATGGCAACAGCAGACGGGGAAGCTTCATGAGCTCCACAACCTCTCGACCGAATACGGGGAAGCGTTACTTCAGCATGCCACCAGGATCTTTAGGATCAAGCAACATTCCGCGAAAAACACCCACTTCGAGATCCAGTGCCTCGTCTTTCCAAGGAAACCGCGTAGCGTCGCCCTCTACCGGGTTGAAGAACGGCATAAGCACCCCTACGCCAGCTGGACGAAATGAGCGTCCAACAGTGACAGCCAATGACGGCAGGCCAAGATGGACTTCAAGCGGCAACATGAATGGGACTGTACTAGGCCATAACTTCAAACCCTTAACTCTAACTACACCTTCTCCTCATCGCAGAACGTCAACTCCGATGCTCACACCACATTCCAACTCCTCGAAATCTTCCATCCCTCTCCCTAGCCCTCTCGGCCGCGAGAATTCAGCTTCACCTGCACCTCATTCCCCGGCTCTGCCACGGTCAAGGAAACCTTCTGGCGCTCAATCGTCCCTAGTTTTTGGTGACGGCAAACCTTCACCTTCACCTGCTCACACTCCACGTGAGAGCTTCGATGCGACACGGCCAAAGCTTACTAACAAAGTAGCCACCTCCTACTTCTTCTCGAAGGGCCGACGGCAGGGTGTGATGCTCCATCATGGCGAACCCAGTGAACTTTCTAAACAAGAAGATGAACCGAGTCCTTCGACTACATCCAATGCTACAAGGCCAGCTACTGCGATGGCGAGTGGAAGGAGGAGTAGTATGCTACCACAACCCAAAGCAAGAGCAGCCAGTGGTAGGGATAGCGCCATGGGAGCAATGATAGGGAACGGGATCAATGGATCTAAGGCGAATGAGGAGGAGAGGCACAGGTGGCGTTAGTGGGCTACTCTTCCGACCATGCTCTCTCCCAGCCCTATCCTTCCGACCTTGCTGTTGGAATTTGCAACATCGTCATGAGCGTTACGTCTATTCAAAGCGTCTTTCTTGTCCTTTGTATATGTCGACTTTAGCAGGCGAGCGAGGTTACTGGCGTACCCCGTGTCACCGTGTCTCGATTCGATGTTCTCCGATACATTCGTGTCCATATCTAGGCATGGGGCCTGACGTCCACAAATACGTGATGATAGCAACTTCTGAAGCTTCCAAAAACATCTACGTGCAATCTAAATGTCCCGTAGGATGTCCGTGATTACCATGAGCGTTATCGACCACGACTCCCACGGCTTTGGGGCGATCGATCCTTCAAAAGACCTGATCCCCGCAGCGCCTCGGGACAGGTATATTATCAACCCAACCTGACAGTCGAGACATAGACCCACTTTATACATGGCCGTCCACTAACCCATCCTAACCTCACCACTAACCACCCCCCCATCTCAAGCCCTTCCTCCCCCATCTCGAAACCATCGTCCTTCGCACTTTTACCTAGCCTCGTCTTCGCACCTCGATCACGGCGGATTCAACTGCCCCGACGTAAAGTACAGTACCTTTTCCGGCGTCGACCCCGATGCCATTGCTGTGGAAAAAGTGGATGGAGTCGATGGTTCGGCGCCG
>JAABUP010007498.1_pt1 | contig 14572 bp, 11 predicted proteins | sample 5559201 | NCBI WGS metagenome assembly JAABUP01 (sample SAMN10711887, study PRJNA513373) | rock metagenome | isolation source: Antarctica rocks | place: Antarctica | reverse complement strand
ACTGTGCTTTCAAGCCAGGATGTCTGATGAGTCACAACTGGCTCCACACCCCAGACTGTAAGTTATAAAATGAACAAAAGATTGTACCTGTCAGTCAGTGAGAAGGCTGTGAGGCGCCACTACTGGCTGCAGATGCGAAGAGCTGGGCAGGCTTTGGCAGAGCTGAATGGGCAGCAGAAGGCAGTGGCCCTAGGGGGGAGCAGCAAGGCCCGGTACAGGGAGGCCCAAGTGGGAGCTGCCAATGAGTGTGCTCGCCGACTGGAGAGCAACAGCCTGAGTGAGGTGCAGGACCAGATTGCTGTCCTGCAGCAGCAGCTGGAGATTGACCACCAAGTCCAGGAGGTAGTACACTGGGGCGCCTCTATTCAACCTAATGTTGTCTCATGCAAGCACAGCAGGTGTAGGTGACTAGTCTGTGCAGAGACCCCACAGCAAGCAGGCTGGATCAGACCAGTACGCAGCTGAGGGCACAGGAATGAGGCATCACTGACGCATGCACTCATTAGGGTCCAGCGCATAGCCTGGTCACATCCCCCCCCCCCACCCTTCTGTCTTCTTTCAGCTGACTTCCTGCTGCTAACTTGCTGTTGGGTGTGCACCTGTTTGCTTCGCTCCCTGGGTCAAAGGGGGCAATGCCCTGCAGGGTGGCGCTGCGTATTCCCAGAAGGTGCAGGCCTGGCTGCGCGAGGAAACCATGGAGTGGGGCTCACGCATAGATGCCGATGTGGCTGCCAAGGAGAAAGACACTGAGGCTGTGAAGCAGGAACGCCAGAGGGACCTCATCAAACTCAAGGTACTCAGGCCATGCTTCATGTCGCGTATGCTACAGGCTGTCTGCCTCTCACGAGCGGTCAGCTGTCCAAAACACTGATTCTGCAGCTGCACATGGAAATTTTAGAAACAACTAAGAACTTGGACAGCCTTTATCAACATTACAAGTGTCAGCAAATTTCATTCTAGGAGGTTGTAAGGAAGGCTGAGTGCTCGTGCTGTCAGTCAATGCTGACACCTGACCAGCGTCAAGACAATCGAGGACACGTGTGTGCTACAAGTCACATTTCAGCTGATGACTTCACAAAATGCATCAACGTGATACTGACGCTACAGCTATGCACTATGCATCACTGCAGCATGCACAGTGGGGGTTGGATGCAATGATGAGCCCAAGCCTGCTGCAGAAGTACTACACATACTTCATGCACAACATGCACCACCGGGCTTCAGCAATTTGCACCAGCCTGCGCATGGCTGCTTCAGGACATGAAGGAAAAGCACGAGAAGGAGACTTCGCTGAAGGCTGAGAGGGACTCCATGGCCAAAGACGCTGCTGACCGAGAAGCTGCTGACCAGGTGCACAGCTGTCGCTTGCAGCACCTCTGGCATGTGCTCATCTGGCACAATAGAGCTGACACCGCTGCATTGTCGGCTTGGTAGCTGCACTCTGTGTGGATACTGTGCTTCTTGCTGCATGCTGTGTTCCTGTTTGTCAAAATAGAGAGCACAATGACATTCCCTGCATGAGTAAATTATGTGCATGCAGTAACTATACTGCTGATAGGTCAGAGCGCCCCCCCCGCTTCCCCTCCCGCCCTACCCCTCTTCTAGATGTTGTGTGCATATGCCATGCAGCATCTGAGCTCGTCTGATGACAGTTTGTTGTTGAAGCGTTTGTGCAATGACTCCAGTGACTCATCAGGCATCATGGCTGTGCAGATACTCAGGGAGAAACAAGCAGCGGCTGCTCTGAGGATTCAGGTATCTTTGATGTCCTCTGACCATATGAAATGAAACATTTGTGATGTTTGGACCAATGATTGCTGATCATACACAACTATGAGTATCATGCTGCAATAGAGTAGGCAATTTGATCAGCACTGTTGCTCCACACAGTCTGAAATGCTTGCTGGTCACTCACCAAAGCATAATCTCTTTTGCATTTTTGTTCTGGGAGCAGCACTAGGCGGCAATGCTGCACCATTTGATGTTTGTTGTGCTCATGAAGAGCATGGGCAAGAAGAGGCTTGCACCAGTGCAGAGAGTGTCAGAGTATTTAGCCTCCTTTTTGACTTTGCAGGCTGTTTGGCGAGGCTATTTGGCAAGGCATGGTGGCAAGGGCAAGGGCAAGGGCAAAGGCAAGGGGAAAATGGCCAAGAAGCCAAGCAAGAAGAAGAAGTAAAGATCAAGACAAAGAATTTTTCTGCTTGATTGGTTGCAGAGACGTGGTGCCCTTCCTGAATGGCCAAATGCAATATTGATTGCTCTATTGATAAATCCCCGCAGCACTTTGTTGTGCTGGTATTGTAAGTCTGACACATCAACACCTAAACTTCTGCCTGCTTGCCACGCTTGCGCCTGGCCTTTACCAGTGTATTGTACAACATGGGTGGCACATGCACAATCCTTCACTGTATCTTTCGCGGATATCCTGGAAGCTAAGCTTGCATCATATGAGAAGTTCCTCCTATGCATGAGTGTGCATGTGTGCAGTTTTTAGGGCTGCACTAAGTGAAGCACCAGCACCAAAAAATGTGCTGCTCTACGTCCAATCATATCAGTCAGACTGTGTCTGAGTTCCTGGCTTCAAACCGCAAAGCGAGACCGCTCCTCTTCTTTGAAGCCTAAACAGGACGCATAAATCCCTTCACGATTGGCTTGGTGATTCAGGCGAGGATAAAGCAAGTGACTCGCTGTCACAAAGTTCGCGCCGTTCAAAAAGTACCTGCTTGAACTAATTTTGTCTGTAAGATGTCTGCAATGACCATGCAGCAGTCCCTTGTCGGGTCCAAGTCGTTTACCACTGCCAGACCTGTCCACTCTAAGGTGTGTTGATCGAGGCCGTCGCACGCAACCTCAGCGTCTGCACATCACCTGCTTGAGCGTGTTTTGGATTTCGTGATTATTTTCACCTGCATTTCTTTAGGCAGTTCTTGTTCGATCGAGACGCAGCCAGAGGCCAGTCAGAGTAAACGCTGGATTCATAGGCTCACCAGAAAACATCGTAAGTTTCGCTTGCGACAAGTTGACCCCTGAGCTTGAATGGATGCTGTTCATGAGCTGATGTGAGGTACTACAACCAACCTCCAGCAGTTGTGGTGATGTGTCTCCTGAGACCTGCTGTGGACTGCAGATTATGGTAACCTCCACAACAGCTTTCCTAGTGGCTGGCAGATTCGGCCTTGCTCCCACTGTCAAGCAGCAAGCAACATCAGGACTTAGACTGGTAGACAATGGCACCAAGGGACTATCCACAGGCGACCCAGCAGGTAAACTTCACCAGGTGCCCTTTGCCGCATCAGCTGAAGACACTGAAAGATGTTTATCAACAGTTTTCCCTTGCTGTGTAGGCTTCACAGCTGTAGACGTGCTAGGGCATGGAACCATGGCCCATGTTATTGGTGTGGGTGCCATCCTTTCTTTGAGGGTAAGGTCACTGCAGCATCCTCTTTTGCTGCTGCTGCCATTAAAGTGCATGTCACCAACATACAAGTGAACACAGCAAGCTCACTGTATAAACTTGTTTTGCAGGCGCTGGGCAAGATCTAAAATGCTGCGCAAACTATGAACATGCAAACTCCCATGTACAGTAGGCTAGAGCAGCCTCCATGTTTTCTAGAGAAGATTAACTTGACCTTGTAAACATAGCCATGCCTCTGCAAGTTTCAGCTCCTGCACTTGCGCAGCACATTGCTGACCTTCTGTCATGACGTGTAATCAATACACAGGCTGAGTGCTGGGTGTTGTCAGGGTTTCCAATCTTGTGTACTACCAGGGTTTTTCAATCTTGTGTACTACCAGGGTTTTTCAATCTTGTGTACTACCAGGGTTTTTCAAACCTTTTGTACTACCAACTTGACTGGATGATTGAAGCTCCCTTCCAAATGTTAATTACCCATCCTGCAGATCCCTGACAATTCTGCAGTACTGTAGCTGCAGTGTGTGCAAGTGGCCACAACAGATGTCAAGCATCCAGTAGGTGTGAACATACTGGCTTCAAGGTTACCCGGGGTTGCAATGCACAGCAGCTGCAATTCTGTATATTATCTTGGGCAATGCGCTGAGCATGCCGTGAACATCAAGAAGCTGCTCACTGCATTGACATAGTGCTAAAGCAGTACATAAGCAGTGACCAGGTCGGGACTGTCAGCCTCGCCCCAACAATCAGCAACAAACGCCAAGCTGCTTGTCTCAGCAGCTTTTGAGTCAGCGATTCCACTCTTCATGCATGTAAACACAGCCGCCGAGGTGCATCTCAAAGCATTGCAACACAACCTCGCTTGACTGCAAACTGCGTCTGATGCAATATCTCTACGATCCAGACATTTTACCAAGCTCTGATAGTGAGTGTATCCTTGGGAAAGTGTATCTCAGATCCAATTTGTCAAGGAAGCAGCAACAAGTGGACGATATACTTCATGCCAAGCTGGGGCAGTCTGAGCCCCACTCACCAGTAGCACCTTGATGCATTGACCCTTGGAAGCTGCACCTGGCATTTGCAGCCGTTAAGATGCTGCAGTTGATATTGCATTACATGTAGACTGTGATGTAGCTGTCCAATCAGTGTGCAACACCCATGTGAATGTAAGATGTGCAAATCAATTTTGCTCTATTGAAATAGTATTTCTACTTGAAGAAGACCACTCACTGTAACAGTTGCACAAACCTTAGCTTGTAGTTCACATCAGCTTTTCACCAAGTGAAGCAGCTCCCTGGCAGTTCACTCACTCTCTCACAACAAATGATCGTCTCATTTGCAACATTTGCTATCTGCTGCGAACTTTGCAATACATCATGCATGCTCATGAGTACTTGGCGTCGCCAATGATGTGGCCACCAAAGAAGGGGGCCAAGGAGACCACCTCTTCCCTGAACTCTACAGGCTTGCCTTCCTCAATCAGGAACTCAACAGCTTCACCAGCTTGTGGAGCCTACAGCAACACACCAGGTCATACCTTGCCAAATGCGTGTCTTTACAATGTCTGCTTCTGCTGGTCATGACACTGCTGTGACAGCTCTGATTGCTGACACACATGCACAGATCACAGCACACACGTGCAGGTCACGCCAACACCAACAGTATGCAACTATACACAGGAGCTATCCATAAAGATGATGGGTTGGGATGCAGCAATGAAGCCAACAAATGTGCTGGGAACGCACCTCAACAGGAACAAAGGTTCCCAGCTGCTCAATATATGCCACAGTTTGACCCTTCTTGACCTTGTCGCCCTGCAGCATCATGTCAATCTCACGACATATACGCATGACGTATTTTCAGCATGCAGCTGCACCACAGCTGACACCTAATGTAGCAAGCTTGTGAATGCAGGTCACCCCTATTTGAGCCTTACCAAAGCGTCATGGTAATGCACATGGTTTTTGTGTCGGAACTGGAGTTGTTTGTTGACTGTTTTTTACAAGCAAGGGATAGGGCATTGCAATCTATGTTATGAGCAGCGTTATACCTCATTGACAGCATTGCCCTTGCCAACCTTCTTGCCCTTGAAGTACTTTCCACGTCTCAGAATGCCCACCTGCATCATCAGCAGGCCGTCTGATATTCACAGGTGGCTGGCTGGGGCAACTCACACAGCAGACATACAGTTCAGCATCAGAGGCAAACCCAGCCTGGACCTGTGCCTGACGTCAAGCAATCAGGCCGCATGCATGACTTCAGGGGTTGATTTGGATTCATTGGAGGCAAGTTTAGGACCGCCAGCTCAGTACAAGCCGCCAGCTACACAGCAGGCACAATGCTAGACCATTTACAGGAGCTTGTTCAGCATGCCAAGTCAAAGGGCTGGGAGGCTAGCCAATGAGGGCAACATGGCCTCAACTGCTGCAGAGGTACCACTCAGCATATTATATTGTCTATTTATATAGGCTGAGTATGATGTCTGCAGCAGTTGAGGCCATCCTGCCCCCAGCGGCTAGTTCCACACCCTTTGACCTGACACGCTGAGGTAGTGAATGCACACCACAGGGAAACTCAGTACACCTCACCCACAAGCTTTTCTTTACTTGATACCAAAAGGCATAGTCTTGATACCAAAAGGCACAGTCACAACACAAAAGGTAAGGCCCCGTGAAATGTGGACCAAAGACTTCAGGAGGTAGTGTGATGGCCAGCCACAGGTGTTGCCTGACTTTTTGTGATGCAATTCCTATGCAGAGGAAGATGTGCAGGAGGCCATGCTGTGAGACATGACAGCAATCAACAGATGTAGGAAGTGCACAGTATATGCAACAATATCTGGCTGTCAAAAACAACACCGACAGAGCGTACCTTCGGCGAGCTGACATATACTAGGTTCTCATTGTAGTCGTCATCATCACTGTCTTCTGTGGAAGCACCCTTTGACCCACCGTTTAGATTGTGATCCTTTGCAAACTTGTCTAGCTCTTCAGGAGGGAAGTCAAAGTTGGATGTGGATCCCAGCACTGCAGGGAAACAACTTGTGACGAATGAACAGCATCGATTTAGGAACTTGATGACTGGACTAGCGTTGCAACTGCTGGTTGTAGCAACCAAGCTACAAACCACAAGGGCTCATGTGTGCAGATCACAGTGTGCACTTGTTTGCCAAGATGGCATGATGGGGAGATAGTTACCAGCTGTATTGGCTGAAGAAGATGCGGCTGGCTGGGAAGCAGCACCAGCTGATGCATCTACGCGTCTTCTGACATGCAGCTGAAAGTTGCCCATCTACAAAATGTGAAAGACATGACTTAGGATGGCATGCTTGCCCCAGTTTTTGTAGCGGTATCCATATACTCTACCTCCAAGTCAATCTCGGCCACATCTGTCTCATTGCAGAGCATGTCCATGAGCTGCGTCACCTGTGTGGAATTTACATTGTGATGAAGGGCATAGGCAGGGACTATAAGAAGGCCACATGTTGTTTCGGTTGTGCAAACCTGCTCTGTGGACAAGCCTCTGCCATCATCAGCCTCGTCGTCAAACTCTTCCTCCTCTTCCAAGTCCTCATCTGCAATTGCAGTTCAGGCATTGACGGGCAACCAAGATGCATCCTAGACTGCTATATATGAGATTTGGTCACAAGTTGGGTGCTGATAACATCCCAAAGCGCGAGTCTCATGAATGAACGGGAAAAATTAAGAGTAGTACCTTCATCGGCGACAACTACGGATTTTGCAGCCGCTCTAGGCAGCAGTCGAGCATGGCAATTGGGTCTTCTGGTGCGTCGGTGTTGCACATTTGCAATCGTTTGTGGCAAGGCTGACAATCTCAAAAGCGCATGTCGTGTACTATTGCTGTTTGCGGCGTGACACAATGCCGGTGCTCCCGCGTTTCGCGACAGGACAGTCGTCCCTAATCGTACATGACAGGACATGCTGAGACGCACCGACGGCTGCAAGCCTGCTATTTCAGCAGCACGGTATTTGCTGAATCAGCGAGCGCAATGCTGCTGATGCTAGAGTTGCGAAGCGGTTTGATTGTCTCGCCGGATTGTGACTGACGGATGGTGTAGGGGTAGTTTGACTTTGTCCCTTACAGAGGGCCATTGAGGCATCCGGCAAAGCGCCCTGGCCATTCAATGCGCACATCTGCAGTCCTTGATAGATTGGGTCTCAGGTGTACGTTTACCAAGGAGGCAATGACCTGCAGCCTAGTAATGCATGGCTCATAGAGACTCTGATTTAGCATGCAGTGATGCAAGATTGATTCAGGCTTTTTGGCATCCTGAAACTGGTCATGTCAGCATTGTTGGTAACCTGGGCCTTGTATAACCGGTAAGTACTGGTTCAGTCTGATGTGATCAACATGACCTTGAGGTGGAGATGTAAACACTGGACAACTTAGTTGCTGCTGACCAGAGTGGAAGTAACAAAACAACCCATAATGGTTGCTGATCAGAGTAGTCTCGTGATTTGTCAGAACTGTCAGTCTTTAGGCTCAATTTGTGTGGCTAATTGACTTGCAGAAGAATGCATTGGTGAATTTGTTAACCAGTAAACATTTTACGGATTGCGCATCGGCCGCCGCACGGAGGCACGGAGCTTCCGACGCTCCGACTCAATGCTCGCTTTGGCCAAGTGTTCAGGAAATTTGTGCTGAACAACCCGCACTGGCATCGTGTATTGGTTAATTGATCACATCTCACTCCTGACTTGATCTGAGACTGACCGCCAGGTCCGACTTGAGCAGTGATCCCCACAGTGCATGTGAACAAGATGAGCAAAAAAAGTGGTCTGCGCGAACAGGTCCGCAGTTGGTCATATTGGTCCGCCTTGACGTTTGCGAGTTGTCCTGTTGCTGTCCATAAGATGCTCAATTTTGATAGTATCACCCTTTGGCTTGTTGCAGAACTTGAAGACTCTCGACCCAAGCAAGCTCACTCCTTTGACGCCGGAGGTCATCAGCCGGCAAGCAACAATCAACATAGGTAAGCTTATGGTGAAACCCAGCCACCCCCTCCCAGTGAAGGAACAGTTGCTGCTGTTTCACACCCTTCCCTGCTCTAGCAATCAAGCACACAGCGCTGAGCAACCACCATGTGTCATCAATATAGCGTCACACATGAACACGTTTGTGTTTTCTGCCTGCAGGAACCATTGGCCATGTGGCACACGGAAAGTCCACTGTTGTAAAAGCTATTTCAGGAGTGCAGACAGTTCGTTTCAAGAATGAGCTGGAGAGGAACATCACCATTAAACTGGGATATGCCAATGCGAAGATATTCTGTGCAAAGGATGGCAAGGTCCCACGACCGCAGTCTTACAAAGCATATGGCAGCTCAAAGGAAGACAGCCCGCCCTGTGATGCACCAGGCTATGAAGGAGCAGAAATGGAGCTGCTACGGCATGTCTCCTTTGTAGATTGTCCAGGACACGACATTCTCATGGCTACCATGCTTAACGGAGCAGCAGTCATGGACGGCGCCCTGTTGCTCATAGCAGCAAATGAGTCATGTCCACAGCCACAAACCTCAGAGCATTTAGCAGCAGTTGAGATCATGCGGCTGAAGCACATCATCATCTTGCAGAACAAGATTGACTTGATCAGCGAGAGTGTAGCAGCAAATCAGCATGAGGCCATCACATCGTTTATCCAAGGCACCATTGCAGAGGGAGCCCCAGTGGTGCCCATCTCTGCTCAGCTGAAGTACAATGTGGATGCAGTCTGTGAGTACATTGTCAAGAAGATTCCAGTACCAGTCAGGCAAGCTACATCACAGCTGCTGGCATTCTAGGCCTTCAGTTGTCCTGCTGGCTGAAGAGCATGCAAAATGTAATGTTATGCCAAGCGTTTGAGACCTTCAACAACGTGTTATGCTTTTTGAGCATGTGGCTGTGCCGTAGAGTGCATCCACATCCTGCCATGTCTGCATGCATGATGACAATGTGCCAGGGCATTCAGGGAACCATATTCTTGAGTGACTGCAATGCAATGGCATCCACTGATCTGAACATGGCAATTTGCAGAGACTTTACATCTCCCCCACAGATGATTGTCATCCGATCCTTTGATGTGAACAAGCCTGGATCAGAAGTAGATGATCTGAAGGGAGGAGTAGCAGGAGGCAGTATTCTGCAGGTACCCTTGTCACACATTAAAGTTGGTCCCTGGTCATGAATCACACGCAAAATCGTTTGCATGTGTCATGAGCTGCTTAAAAGGCACAAGTTGCATCTGTGCGTAGCGTAATTTTGCCAGGGTCATGCGCAATACGTTCTTCCCTGACTTATGTGCTAGCCTGGCTTGATCACACGGTGTCTTTTGACATGTAGCACTGGACTGCACTGGCAGCAAACTGCAAGCACACCTCAGGCTGTGTGACTTGACAGGGTGTCTTGAAAAACGGACAAGAGATAGAAATACGGCCGGGCATTGTGACAAAGGACGCAGAAGGGCGAGCAGCATGCATACCTATCTACTCCCGCATCATTACCCTTCTAGCAGAGCAGAACGACTTGCAGTACGCTGTCCCAGGAGGCCTGATTGGTGTTGGGACCACAGTGAGTTCTCCACACACTACCACCCTGCTTAAGCTGCTGCTTTGCATGCCTCTGCTGAGTCAAGCTGACATCAGCAGCTGTTGCGAGTAGCAGCACTTTGGTCCCGCTGTCACTGCCTAACAATCAGCCAAGCATGCCTCCTTCTTGCACAAGCAGCCACTGCACATGCCAATGCAGCACTTCAACTTTCAAGCAAGAAGGGAGAGTCTTGACAGATATGTGATTGTTCTGTGTTCACGTGCAAATACTTGCAGAAACACTGCACAAAGCCACTTTCATATGTAGACAAGCTTTCAAAGAAGTACATGACTGAAAGCCTGTCTGGATGGCTGCCAGGTGGATCCAACACTGACCAGAGCCGACAGGCTGGTGGGTCAGGTTCTGGGAGAAGTAGGCGCCCTTCCTGATGTCTTCACAGAACTCGAAATCAACTTCTTCTTGCTTCGGCGGTTACTGGGAGTGCGAACCCAGGCGAGCCATTCTTCCTCACCTCTGACAGCTGGCATGCACACCAAGATATCTTATTATGTGCTCAATTGAACCCATTGACAACACATGATTTGCATGTTGTTAATTCCAACTTGACAGAGCCCATGCTGCTTCATCTGGTTCAGTCCCTGACCCAGGGTTGTCCAGCTTCAATGAGACCCACTGCCAGCTGTTTGTAGTCTTTGCAAAGTCATTGATCGATTGCATGCTGGACACTGAGTCACCAGCCAGTACATGGACACCAAAGGCTGTGAGTCAACTCCAATTGAAGAAGTTGCATGGCTTGGTCAGCATGCATCCATTTGGCCTACTTATGTTGGGTGGCTTGACTGATGTTGATTGGTGGTGCAGGGCGGGGAGAAGCAGGGCAAGGTGCAGAAGCTCAGCAAAGGAGAGGTTCTCATGTTGAATATTGGCTCTATGTGTACAGGAGCCAGGGTCATTGCGGTATGTCACTGCCTGTTGCTGCATACTGCTAACAAGGTGTTTCGTTGCCATCACAACAGCATCAACATGGGCAGACCGCTGTGTGCACATAGTTTTGCCCAGTCTAAATTAGCGGCCAAAATTCTGCTTGGGCATTTCTTCACTTGCTTATTGTACCATGCTGTTGGCACCTAGAGGAATGCGTGCCCAGAACAAGCTGCTGAAAGTAGGTGATGCTATTTTCAACTCCCATGACAACATGCACCTTGTAGCTCCTATAAGGTGCATGTTGTCCTGGAAGTTGACAAATAGGTATTGAGTCTCAACAGGATCTGGCGCACAATGCAGACAGTGAAATTTAAGTGGTTTTCGATGTCTGCAAATTGTCTGACAGGAGGTCTTTGCTCGGTTGCAGGTGAAGGCTGATCTTGCCAAGCTGCAGCTCACATCACCTGTATGCACAAAGGAGCAGGAGAAGATTGCCCTAAGCAGGCGAGTAGAAAAGCATTGGCGACTGATTGGTTGGGGTCAAATACAAAAGGGAGCAAAGCTGGACCTACCGGGTCGGGATAGATCTTGATTGTCTTACAAGTATTGACTTTTGCTGATGCCAGCTTGCTTTCATTTGATGAACCTGTGTTGTAGTCTATGCCCAACTGACGAGTCTTGTGTAAAAGCAGTGCTAGCGCTGATAGTTATCGAAAAATGCTGTCATTGCTGCCAAGCTGTGTGCAGTTAAGCTTGGCTGTCTGCAGATGCTGGTGTTGTCTCTCAGCTATGCTTCACTCTGCAGCTGTGCACAAGCAAACACTCGCGACGGCTTTGCCGACAGAAAACCGATGCACTCCCAAAACTCTGCATGGAGGCCATCTCATACAGTGATCTAGACAACAGTTCTGGGAATGTGGCTTCCTTTTTGCTGCTGCCACTAAATTAGATTCAGCACATCAAGCGCCCTGCAGTGTGTATAAGCGGTAGCAAAAGATCACTCAATGTATGCTATTGTTTCACGTCAGGAGCTTTAAGTTGATCTACTTAAGTGCGCATGCTTTACACCATCGGCCAGCCTTGCAGAAATAAGCCATGCTGGGCTGCATGTAACAATGTTTTTTCTGATACGCCGTTAAAGCTGTATCGACAGTAACAAGGCAGAAGGCATAGATGCTTCGCCAGCACAGGCGATGCCGGAAACCCAACGTGCTGTCGACTCCTCTCGACACTGACAGATCTTCTGTTCATCGCCAGCTACTCTCTCGAGGACAGTGTGAACATTCGCTGGATCTGCCTGTGGCTAGGAGAGTCGGCTTTTACAGCTAGTGATCCCTGCTGTGCTTTTGCTGGCTGTCAAGACTCCCAACGACTGAAGTGTGGTCTTGGACCCATCACAATAGGAGCCTGCACCATGATGCAGAGATGCAGTCTGGTTTGACATTTTCGTATGGACTTTTTCCGGAAAGTAAAGAACTTCGTCACAGGCCAAGTGGGTATAGGCGCTGGCTAGCAATGATGTGAAGACTATCACGCCTACGCTCAGCGAGCACAGCCTGTGAGTGTAGGCAGAAGCCCCAATTACATCTGGTAGCTCCGCAGATTCTGCCTCAGAAGGCAGTAAAGCTCCTCGCTCTCAGGCAGCTGTTGTTTACCGGCAGCCTGTTCTGCAGAATGCTGGGCTCGGGGCAGCTGGGGGTGTGCAAGTAAGTCCCTGCTGCCAGCAATGCCCCACTAGCTGAATTCCAGCCGGTGCTAAGAAGTCTATGGTCTTCACAGTATAGCACCGCATGTTTGGGTTGCATGTCTTGACTGCTCAAATTGGCATCACAGGGACTTGACTGGTACAAAGCAAACTTGAAGCAAGACAGGGATGGGGATGTAGCAGACGAGTTCCTACTTGAACGGACGGATCAAGATACAAAGGGAGCACATACCGGGCTCCAGGCAGGCTTTGCTGCTTTGCTTTCCCCCAGGATCATGGCACAGGATGTGATATGACGTGTACCACGTGTATTTGCAGGCACAGAAACGGCATCTTAAGCAGCCAAAGGACACAAGTGTACTGGTCGAGGACGGCAATGTATACGTAGTTCCAAAAGTCTAGTTAGGCAGGTTTACAGAGAAGACAAGCAAGGCTGTTCTGTATGTTATACTTTTTGTAGTCTTATGTCAGTCGTCGCAGTGCTTTTTGTGCCCATGTACCCATGATATGCCGACAGGTCTGCTGACAGGCCTTTTAGCAGCAGACGCTCTTTGCGTGTTGCTGTTCCAGTTTCAGTTACATCTCCACAGCATTGCCAAGGTCTGCAAAGTTTCTAGGTGGCTGTTGTCAGTGGCAAGAAGCAGAGGGATTACAGCATCAGCTGTGCTCCCTGTCAAGCTGTCAAGCTGATACAAATGGCACACATTCTGATGGCCACATCCTCTTTGTTTTCGAGTCTGCTCCATTGCAGGCTAAACCACACACAACAAGACTTCAGCCTGAACCATTCTGCTGACCTGCCATGGCAATTTGCAGCTGTCGCTACTTGCCTGTTTTTGGACAGACACTGGGTGTAGGCAGGCTTGACATGGCGTTGTGGTGGTTTCAGATTGAATCATTCAATGACAAAGGATTTATTTGTTACTAGCAGTGAATATCCTGTCATATATCTGCTAAGCTGCCGTAGTGCACTGTAACAGCTTTCAGATGAGAGTTCAGTACATTTCGTTCAACTAAGCAATGCTGCTCACTGGGCACAGAGTCTCCCAGTATGTTCAGGTCGGTATTGCGGGGCAGGAAGCACGCAATTCTCCTGGAATCTGGATCCTTCAAAGCTGATGCTGCAGTGTGTAACAGCTGCCTCAGGTTCTGATGCAAGCTACCGATTTCTTGTGACACATCAAAGTGACCTGACTTGCTGTACGCTGGCCCTCCCCAAGGTGGTGACAAGAAGACTATGTCTGCCTGCACAGAACAACTTGCACCGGTTAATCGCCAACAAAATGTGTGAGCTGCAACGAGTTTGCAGGGAAGACCTTGTCCTGGAGCATAATTACAGAACAAATCAGCACCAATACATTTATAGCAAAACGGCTGTTCAAAGCAGGCAAGCTGTAGTTGTTTACACAACTGTGTCTGGCCCTGTAGACCTGCACTTACATGAAACACAGCCTGGCAATCTGCTCTGTGACATGACTGATGCATGAAAGCAGTAATGTTCTGTAAGGATCAAGCTGCGCCTACCAGAGACACACCGTTAGACCATGTCCATGATTTTTGGGTACGGATGTCAAACGTCATGCCTTGTTCAGGCTGGGTTCTCCCCTTATGGAAACTATGGCAAGTGTCAAAACGACAGCAAAGCACAATTCACAAGGCATGCCCACCTGCAGTGTAGCTGCAACCTGAAGAAAGTCCCCACATATGAACTCAATTTTGTGGGCGACCCCATACACCTCAGCATTGTGCTTGGCCAAATCCAGGCGTTGCGCACATAGCTCTACAGCTATCACCCTGTCACATGTCAATGCAAACTGAATGGCATTGCCGCCGACGCCGGCAAATGCATCGACGATGACAGAACACCTGCAGCCAGGCATATCAGCTCTTCGTGTTGGACTGTTGGCTTGCAGGAGGTCTCAACTGGAAGCTTCAGTTGAGTTGCTCACTGCGGGGGGGGGGGGGGGGGGGGCGCCGGGTACAACA
>JAABUP010007495.1_pt1 | contig 14582 bp, 20 predicted proteins | sample 5559201 | NCBI WGS metagenome assembly JAABUP01 (sample SAMN10711887, study PRJNA513373) | rock metagenome | isolation source: Antarctica rocks | place: Antarctica | reverse complement strand
ACGTGCGAGAAGCCAAGTACTACAACAAAGGGCATGCATCTGGCTGTCTCAATGTTGGCCTGTTCAGGTCAGTGGAGGGCCGTACTCCACTGGACAACCTCAAAAGATTAGCAATGGCAGGCTTTGCCATGGAGGCAACAGGTGAGGGGCGAGGGCAGACAACTCTCAACACAGGCATCACAATGCGTGCTTTTGTTATGCCATGTACCAAACTGACATCTGCAGCATGGTCCTGATGGGATGCTGCCTGAACAACACAAGCAGCAGTTGTGATAGACTGCTATTCTTCTTGCAGAAAGGAATCCAAACTTCCGCAAAGATGCATTGGCAGCCCTGCCAAAGAACAAGACAATTGCTGTCATGTGTTCGCTGGGAGGCACAATGCTTGTCGGGACAAAACCTCGTGAGATGAGCGGCAAGGTGTTCAAAAGTGACCCTGACAGAGCCTTTGGAAGGGAGTCACGGTCTTTGAAGGCATGCTATGAGCTCTATGAGGTAGGGGATGTGGGTTGATTGCTACATGAGGCTTTGATTGCACTGTGGCCATGCTGCATGCAATCTGCATGTGAGAGACCAGCTGTTTGCTATCTGCCTGATGGTCAGGCAGAGGATTGCTGTGCTGCAGGCGGGCTTCAAGAACATTGTACATGTAGATGGTGGCTTTCCCCAGTGGCGATATGACCAGCTGCCTACAGAAGCTGAAGGCTGAATGTCATTTGCTTGTACTACTTGTGTTTCATTCCATGTTGTGCATGCTTTTGTTCTGTCTATGTTGTTGATTTGATTCCTAGCTTTCAGCATGATGGCATGCTGCTTTGTTGACTGCAACTGCTTAGCTCCACAAGATAGTATATGTGCCTAATTTTTGGTGATAACAAGACATTATACGACATGAGTGACACTGGCCTGATGGACTGGTTGACAGCTTGAAATCACAGGACTCACACAAGCGTTGGACTTGCACAGGTGATCATTGCCTAGCAGTCAGTGTTGTAGGGCAGCAGTAGGGGAGCAAACAATAGTGTACACAGCCAATTTAGACCAACAAACATCACATACAAACCTCAGCAGCTGTGCATAGGACAGGACCAGCAGCAGGTGGCAGGCAGCATAGGACTGAACCTTTACACACCCTGCATTATCACCGTAATGTTTGCAATGCAGCTGTGCTTTTCAAATTTCTTGCGTGCGCTACGGTCTTCTTTTTGCAGTAAGATGCAATGAACTGCTCAATAGTTGTGCTGCCAGCTATGTACTCATCATACAAAGCCTCAGCCTGATCATCAGCCTCACGGCTTGCCTTAGCCAGCTTTGCTATCAGCACTTCTGGCTTCAATTTGGCAAGAGCTGCAGACTGGCGCTGCAGTCTGCTGTCAAATTGCTCCTTTGCTGCTGCATACTCAGATGACCTGAAAGGCAAATCCGTCAGCTTGCTGCAATGTGCTGCATTGAACATTTTGTGAGCAATGACTTTTACCAACACTATCGACAGCATACAGCTGATTGTGACAAAAATACTTAATATTCATGCTGTCAGTGTCTGATCACAAGCAAAATGCAAGCCATCCAAGATTGATGAACAAACAAACGAGCAAGCAAGAAGATTTCCAGCACACTGCATGTCAACAAAAACTTCCTGACAAAGCCGGTCGCGGACCCTGTGACATACCTGACAATGGCTATGTGATTTTTGACCTCAGAGATGAGCTGTTCCTTTTCAAGGTTGCTGTTGGCCATGTCAATGATACCCTTACGCACTGAGTCTTGCACCTGCAAGCAGGCGACATTGACTGCTTGCCCAAAAGTACTACTTGACAGCCTGACTGCGACTGGCAAGGGCAGCTCATGCATTCACAAACAAGCAGATGATGTCACCTACACATGACATGCAGACGACCCTTGACATAGGCTCAGGGTAGACCACTGCAGCCATGGCAGATACTCAAAAGCAGGTCCCACAATTCTGCTACGTTGTCATCCAGTTGCTTATAATCGCAGGTGTGCAGCAAATTGTGATTCATCAGCCACCCTGGCTTGAAAGTACAGGTGGAATGTCAATGCTAAATTCGCAAATTTTGAGGAGAAAGTTTTAGCGATATCAAAAAATAAGAACTTGTGGTATTTCTTTTTTCAAAAAGAGGGGGAAATTATTTGCCTAGTACAATGTTCAATGAGTGAGGTACTGCTGATGCCAGCTCACCTGAGTGGCGCTTGATCTGGACAAGATATTGCTGACCAAGCTGCGATACTTGGCATCGTCAAGCAGCAAGGCAGCCAGCTCCTCATTACTCAGGCTCGCTAGCTCAGCAAAATCCTGAGTGCTGTTTGTTGCAGTGCCTGTTTGTTGCTGCTGCTTTGCAGGAGATGCAGATCTTGAAGTTTGCCTTTGCTGAGTGTGTGGCGGTTGCTGCTGGGCTGACTGTGAGTCTCGCTGGTGTAAGCTGGATGGATTGCTGGAGCCACTAGCAGCACTGATCAGCTGCCAATCATCGTCAGGCGGACCTGCAAGCAGAGCAATGCATCAAACCAGGTTGGCTGTTGTCTGAGCAATGGCGATATGGTGCCTACCTGAAGAACGACATTGCACATGGCTGCAGTGTACATCATGCTCGATTGCTGGGATAAATTATGCATAGCTGCACAAGCACTGTATGCATGACTGCAAACATCCTCTCTGCCCAGGTGATGTGCCAATAAGATGGCAAGGCATGACAGGGATCCATGATAAGTAGGCAAGGAAGTGTGCAGTATACTTGACAGCATGGTGCAAGCTTCCTCCACTATGTCAGCCAGTTTGCTGCTCTGAGGATCCCAGAAATCAAGGCTGGGGAAAGACAGGTGACCAGAAGCTTTGACATTTGCATGCCGCAATGGACTGGTCACTGCAATGCTTGGTTGAGCCTGGCAGCAGCGTGAAATTTCTTTACGTAAACGCACTTCCACCTAGCTGGAACAATCATCACTGAAGTTGCTCTGCATCTTTTACCTGTGGGAAGGAAGGTGGGAGAGTGATGCGTACAGCTGTGGATCGACCATCTGGTAGCCAAAGAGGGATCTCGAAAAGTGATCTGTATGGTCAGGGACAAACACTTAACCATGTCAGTGAGTCAGCCAGCATGAGAGGCTGTGAGACTCACTGGTCACGGTTCAGAGGCCTGCAAGAGATGATACGGGACAACAAGTCTGTGACCTGCGGTCCCCTCCTGTAGTCAGGGGGAAAATATCAGGTGAACAACCTGCAACCATAAGACAGACAGTGCTAACAGGCACGAACGCGGCATACCCCTGAGCTGCTCCAGCTAGCGTATATCCTTGCATGAATTGTGGGATGATCTACCGAGGAAAGCAAATGGAGCTTAGTGTCGTAAGTCAGACAACAGGCCGGCTTGACCGAAAACCGATGTATACAGATCTCCTGAAGTATCGAAAGCCGTTGCTGTCAAGAAGCGACTGAATTTGATGCCTCAGTCAGCAAAGTGTTGTTTTGCTGCTCAATCCAAAAGTCTGCTCTTGACTGCAAAGGTCTTGCAAGTTGACCAAGCTTCAGCTAGTTGCGTGTCTGACCTGCGCCGTATAGCTACCTATATAGCCAGCGGATTATGCGTGCCTCAGCAGTGTTTTGTGTGGCACCAGTTTGCGGCAAGCAGATGCAGCAGTCTGTGCAGCAGTCCAATTTTTGCATATATCAGACCAAGCTGGGTTGGGTTGCAAAGAATTGGCCCACCCGCCCTGCCTTAATTCTTCTGACTGCCCCAGCCCGTATAAAATAAATGCTGATGCAGCTCTATTTCGGGGTTTGTGTAGCTTGCTGTATATATCTAGTCATCCCTGATTCCTAATTCAGCGCGTATCTGTTTTGTTAAGCATTGAACTAAGGCCTCATGCAGCTCGGCATAGTGCTGCGCTCCACATTAATTCACTTCAAACAGGGAGTTGAGGAAAGGTGGCTGCAATCGACGTTTCTCAGCTCAGGTCTCACATCATCGATGCCACAACATGTCGCACAGAGCATCAGCACCCAGTGCTGGGGATTTGCCATGTGAGCTTAAACCAAAAACACAAAAAACGCAGTCGATTATGGGAACATTACAGCTGACAGAACAAATGCACGTACAGCAGCCAAATGCTATACAGTGCCTTGCTGCCCATAACCTAATATGCAAATGGGTAGCAAAGGGTGTGTCAGCAGTCCTGCTGATCTGCCACTGCTGAGCATTGCTTTATTGTTCAGCACAACAGGTCTCATGTGTGGTGATGTTGGGATGCTGTGCTTCAGCTTCAACTTGCCAGCCAGACGCTCTGCTAAGGTAACAATGGCAAGTCGTCGAAGATCTGCCTGCTCAATTGTGTTTGCCTTGGGAAAGGATCTCAGGCTCTCCACCAACTGCTGAAATTTGGCTGCATCCATCCACAGCTCACTCAACAATTCCCCAGTACCTGTGACATTCAGCAACGCTGTTGCAATTGCCATGAAGATACAGATAGATGCTGCAACAACTATTGCAAATGCATAAATGCCGTCATGATAAACACAGCAGATAGGCCTATTGCGTATTTGCTCAATGGGGGACTTGCAAAGGCTCTGATGTTCCCACCTGAAGATGAGCAAATGTTGGCCACAAAAGTCACCGGTCTGACAGTCTCTTGGCCTGCACCGATCCTAGGCTGAAAGACAGCTACTATCAGTACAATGGCCCAAGCCTGACCAGTGCTTGCTCTGGCTTCCAGACTCCAGCTCCTGCCCACTTGTGTTGAGAGTAAACATGAGATTCCTTTACATTTTGGCACCCCGTATGTTGAACTGTCAGTGTCATCACCATAGAGCACCTGCTGTACAGTGTAGTCCACCAACCGGTGGCTATTCAGCTCATCGTGTGGAATGCAACCCATGATGAACCTTTCTGGATCAAATGCAGGTCCCATCATCTCAGCAGTGACAGCAGCAGTGAAGCCTGCGTCGTCATTGCCCCTGCACAGGCTGTTACTGGTATGAAAGTGTGACAAGCCGTCAATCTGCGATGCCCCATCCGGTAGCTGCCTCCTATACCCGTCTGCGTCAGTGCCAGGTGCATCTGGGCTGGCCATAGGTCTTGCAATTGATGACACATCTGGACACGAGGGGGTTGGATGGGAAGACAAGGAATCTGAAGAAGCTGACATGGACCACACCGAGTGAGCTGGCTTGGCCCGTACAGAGCTAGGCTGGACTGCTGCTAGCGCAGCCTGTTGGTACGAGACAGATGTTGATGCATGATGCTCTTGCAACACAAGAGCATCATCATCAGCAAATGCAGGCTGTGCAGCTGCTGCAGATGCCTCTGCTTGACCTGTACACAGCTTCTCAGATGCTGCTGCAGGCAGTGAGCAGGCTTGGTGTGCATGCCTAGGGCTGCCTGAAGCGCCTGATACTGACAGCTCTGCAGTGTTTATGGTATGGTGTGCTGGATGGCAATTGCAGCAAGCTGTCTGACCATGCCCAAGCTGGGTGCACTGGAAACATGCCAGAGGACGTTCTGGTATGCAGCTTGACTCAGCTGTGTCACCACTGCCATTATGCAGCGCCTGGTTGCAAGGACAGCAGTTGTTTGCCATGACAGCAGCTGTCTCAGTAAAAATTGATGCACCTGCTGCAGCACCACACCATTTTGTCATGCCTGTGCAGCAATCACAAGCAATCTCCAGATGTTGTCACATTACAGAGTGAAGTGACATGCAGACTGCAATGACTGCTGTTGTCGTATATTGATCAAAAGGTGCAGTACCTGGTTGAGACAATGCAGCTGCAGAGTCTGCTGCCGCCGCTTGAAGTGGCGTACTGTGCTGAGAGAGCTGCTGCGCTGTCTGGATATCTTTGAGGGAGCAGTTTGGATTCAGAGGCATCGCATACTGCTTGAGCTCAAGAAACTGTATGCCCTTGCTGCTGTGCAGCATCAGGGTGCAAGGAGGAATGAGAGCAAATAGAGGTTGGGAGATCTGTCCCCTGATGCTGGCGTACTTGAAGTGGAATCCCTGTGAACACACCTACACTTGCTGAAGCTTGCATTACAAAAGTAAAGTACTGTGAACTGTACAGCCCAGATGAATTCCAGCTCAGTGATTCAGGCGTTGATAGAAGAGATTAACAAGGCACTAAGAAGCAGTTCAGCAAGGGACAGTGCCTTTAGTTACGGGAGACACAGTACATGCAAGGTGCATCACGCACTTGAAATGAGGCATGCCTGCAGAGAGAGTCCATGGGTGCAGGGATGCGGGAAAACTGTGACATAGTTCATGGCATCTGCCAGAGCATCATCTACATCAGCGCTGTCTGGACACCCATGTACAACTGCATTAATGACATGCTCAGGTAGGCATGCAGGTTGGCTGTACAAAGCAGCAGTACTAGTGCTGCGGCGGTGGCGTGAGAATTCATGGAAGCAACTGATTGCAACAAGCTGAAGCTCCAGGCACAGATCTCATGTACATAAGCCAACCAAAGCGCAACATACTCAGAAGTTGCTGGTCTGCCGTCTCGGTGATAGACACAGCCATTGAAGTTGGCAAGTCTGTGGAAACAAAAATGTCAACATCACTGCTGTCACCTCCGATTTCACTTGTGCCTGCAATGTTGTGCTATGTTTTGCAGAAGGACCAACATAACATGATCTTGCCAAAGGCTCGCTGACCTCCAAACAGGTCAATTTCAGCAAGTAACTCTGCTTGCTGACCCCAAAGGAAGCTCCAAATCTGTAACACTCATCATCTGGTGTAGCTTCTGGGTAGACGCAGCAGCAACATGCAGTTCGAAGCAGAATTGGCTGTAAACTCACAAACTGCCCACCTGTAGACGATAACCATGAGTGGAGGTGTATGACAGCAAGTGGTGTCCTTCTGCTGTAAAACCCAACAGAATGCAGCCTGCGGCACAGAAGTGCCGGCATTTAGATGAAACTCTCATCTCATGCAGCAAGGCGAAGTTCCGCAAGTCAAGATGCGGACGAGCCCTGCCTAGGAGACGATTTTGGTTGTCCACTACAGTTTCCACAGGAACTGAAGGCGAGCCGGGATCTGCGTGCTCAAAGCGCGTCGTCAGCTCTCATGGCATGAAACAGCAGCCTATTTTCGCTGCCAACTGCGTTACCCTAGTGTAAAGATTTCGATGCTTCTCTCCTAGCTGTTGAGAATGAAGCCTGTGTACAACATTGAAGCTCTTGGCAAGCATTCCACAGCCAAAACGTTGTCGTCACATTTGAGGCAGCTGAGTTGCGAAGTGAGATGCTGGGATGTCATCAATGAAGCAATTTGGTCAAACCTCTTGAACTCGAAACAAGCTTGTTAAGTCCAATTGTGAGAAGGTGCGTGACGGGCCATGATCACGCAGTCGATCAGCAGTGCGCAAAAACACTCTGACAACATCGCCTGGCCTTGTCTCAAAAGCTAGAAGCAGCAGTCCATGTGCTGGCGTGTCGTGTCGTTTGAGTCTTGCAAAGCCTGAGAGGAAACATATGTTCTTCCATCTAAACCTGAACAAGGACATCGAAATAGAACCCAGGTTTTTTGGTCCTCGGCTTCAAGAGATACTCAAACAGAAAGTGACATCAGAGGTGAAGATTGTCAACGTGCTCTCTTGCTGCAGAGACTGACCAGAATTAGTATCGTTCGACTGCTTGCCCACAGAGTATGGCTTGCTTTATTTGAGCAGTACTTCTTGTATCCAGGTAGAAGGCACATGCAGTGGCCTGTATGGCTTCATGCTTATGGTCACTGACATAGGCAGCATTGGCAAAGGCAAAATCAGAGAAGGCACAGGAAGTGCTGTTTTCCATGTGCAGTATACCTGCTTGGTGTTCAGACCTTTCAAAGGCGAAGTATTGGACGCTGTAGTTTCATCAGTCAACAAGGTAGGGCGGACTGCTTCTGTTACATAATGCAACATCTTGCTGTTAGGCAAAACTCATGCAGAGGCTCTCTTTGCCCTGCAGATGGGGTTTTTTGCAGACGCAGGCCCTCTGCAGATCTTTGTGTCTCAACATCTTATACCCTCGCATTACAGAGTGGAAATCACAGATGATGCAGCTTTTGAGTCAGAAGAAAACGCACCACCAATAAAGGCAGGAGCCTCTGTAAGAGTCCGCCTCATGGGTCTCAAGGCTGAAGCAAATCAACTGGTAAGCCATCAACATTGCTTACAGCCACACCAGGAGGACCATGCCTTTGATTGCAACATCACCTGTAAAATTCTCAGGATTTGCTGACGCATGCAGCGCTTCTGTTCGATTGCAAAGCCTGGTCGACATGTTTGTCCCTGTGTTCTGGTAGCAGTTACATGTGGGATGGGTATAGACTGCATGACTGTGCATGTTACAATGCTGAACTTACGATGCCAAGGCAGGCCTGCATTGCCACTCAGACACAAGGGCTTGCTGCAGTTCTGTGTGGCAACTATTGCTGAAGATTTCTTGGGCATTGTCGGAGATTGAGGCCATGATGCCTCCAGTTGTGCACCTCTGCGCTCCCTCTTCTGACGTATACAAGTCATGCGCACATGGGAAAAGCATCTGCTCGCCAAGCATTGTTTTCAGGACTTTACACAGTCCTCTGGAGTATGGTAGCAACAAATCCAGTCAGCCTCCGACAGTATCTAATGAACTGATACCAGTGCAGCTTAGAGTTAATGCCTTTTTAGCTTGCCATGCAGGCATGTCTGCTCCAGACATGCTGACAGCAATAGCTGTGTACTAATGGCTCTGTGCTGATGTTGCTGTCAGACGACTGTAACATCATCACAGCACATGTCCTTCCTCAATCATCCAGGATTGCACACCACTTACATGCTTTAATATGTGTTGACTGCAAGCCGCGCTGTTTTACCGTACATGCAAGTTGCCACTGCTTGCAGCTTCGTGTATCTGGCAAATTCAGAAGTTAGTGCAACAGCTTGCATCCATGTTCAACGGTTGAAGGCTTGAGTCTCATGCCAATGGCTTGCTTTGCCACTTTTCTTGAGACAGGTGTAAAAATGGTAAGGTGCTTTTCCCCACCTTTCACTATGGTGATGCATCTCAGCACCGTTTCTCATGCGGCTGTCAAGCCATGCTTCAGCAGGTGCATGTCCTGGACCACACGACATGCAACCGCTTTACGCAGCGGTTCCTCGATTACATGCTAAGTGACAATCCACACAACCGCTTTGGGTTACTTCAGACAGCAAACACAGCATCATAAGCTATATTACAAAATTTTGATCATAAAGTCATCTGATCCACCATAATCTTCCTGGGCTTCATTCCGCATGGCCCAATGGATAAGGCGTCCGCCTACGGAGCGGAAGATTCCAGGTTCGATCCCTGGTGTGGAAGTTCAGCATTTTGCTTCAACAGGTCCAATCTCTCTGTTCATTCGGAAAGCTTTTTGCCGGAGATTTCTTGCCATGTCAAAGTCGTTTGCTTGCTTGTGGGGCAACCCAAAAAATCGCAAAATCGGAAAGCTTTTTGCCAGAGATTTCTTGCCATGTCAAAGTCGTTTGCTTGCTTGTGCGGCAAAAAACCGCAAAGTAGTTCCCAGAGGAAAATGAGGGCTTCCACACCAGGGATCGAACCTGGAATCTTCCGCTCCGTAGGCGGACGCCTTATCCATTGGGCCATGCGGAATGAAGCCCAGGAAGATCTTATGCAGAATTGGATGCACAAACCCAAAATTTGACATTTATATACATAAAAATGTGGAGTGTCGCATGCACATAACATTAATATTGGTCAACTTTTCACAGTCTACACGGCAATGTGCGCACCGCATCCGACCCAGGCATGAAGAGGAGGTAACGCAGACAGAGACTGTAAAGGTGGTTCACCACAAATCCAGCCCGACCGTGTTCACAACATCTACTGGACAGAATGGGTGAGGCTGTCTTGGTAAGCCTGCCATCCAGCTGACTGGTACTCAGCAGCAGCTTTGGCAGGATCTGATGCTTTAATGATGCCTCTGCCAACAATGATGACATCACTGCCATTGTCACCGATGACTGCTTCTGGGGTGTTGTACTGCTGACCCATTGCATCACCTCCTACCGCTAGCTGTACTCCAGGTGTCATGTGAATCAGGCCTGCAAATCAAGCACATGATGTTGACCCAGCAACATACAAAGCTTTCTCTGTCTCTCTCAGAAGCATGCTTCATCGCTGTTGCACTGGGACCATGTCTTTCCAGCAATGTGACTTATCACTGAGCTGAAGGTGCTGGTACACTGAAGCAGCACATGCCTTTGAGCCTAAAATTTGACGCATGGTCAGAGGCACACAGCTCAACAGGTAAGGCACCAAGATCTGAGTTGGACCACCTTGCAAACCCATACACATTACACTATGCAGTGAATACTGAATATACACATTACACTATGCAGTGAATACTGAATATACACATTACACTATGCAGTGAATACCAGGCGCTCCTGGGCCCCAAGCCCATTTGGCAGGGGTCATTGAGATGAAGCCCATCACAAAGTCCTGGTTTGCTTCTGCCATTTTGACATTGGCCTCTGTGTATTGCCCTGCAGCATTTACTTCTGTTTTCAGCAAACATTGAGACTGGGCTCACAAGAGATGCAAAGCACATCTGCTGCATGAATGACTATTTTGTAGCATGCAGCATGCTGTGCGACTGCTGGGAATGCTTTCAAGTAAGCCAGATGATCAACAAATTGAACAGATGTTGCATTACTACTACACTCCTGCCGAATGCCATGACCACTAACTCAAAACACCACAAACAGGCCCATACACCAGGACTCTGTTGCAGCAGAAACACCACATGTCCACAGGCGCAACTCTAGTGGGCGTCGTCCCAATCAAAGTTTGCTGAGCGCAAGACGCTCTGCCACAATGCTTCTTTGACATGTACCCACAACACAATTCCATGCCATTGCTCACTTCCATTGACGTGCTTCTGTCAAGCTTTGCCATCTCCAGCCTGTGCTAATGCAAAACATACAAGTGTGTCCTGTATGGAAGCTACACTCTGGTGTGTCTGGCCATTGGCTCCTGCATTGGTACTGAATACTGACACAGCCACACAGCACGTGTTACAGCTTGAACCAAACCTGAGGCTAGAGTCCCCTTGGTGCTCATTTCTGCCAGCAGCAGCAGACCCCGGCCCTTGGGAAAGCCCACAGACTTCAACCCATCTATGATGCCAGGCCCAGGGATCACATGGGCATTAGTCACATCTGACCAGTCTGCAATCTTGTAGATGCCACTGCCGTATTGGCTGACTACAGTGTTGCCAATGTCAGCAAACTTCCGGTCCTCAAAGATCAGGAAGTCTGCACAATACACCTGATTTGATTGTTGCTCTGCTTACTGGACAGGAAGCTCGGTGCTAGGAAAAACAAAGCAACATAAATCTTTGCAGGATAGGGAACATGTGTGCCTATATGGCAAAACTTATGACAATCATGCAGCTGAGACATTCTGGTTGTGACACCAGTTGCAAGTCCAAAATCGCATCCAAGATCACACTCAAGACAGCCACTGAACAGCTGTCATCTATACAGCGGCAACAACTCCCATGACAGTCCTTGCAATGCGTCTGGCACCACACAAACCCAAGCCATTGCACATCACCAGTGTCAAGCTGTAACATTTTAGAAGATGGTGTGCTCAGTTTCTGCTGAATGTGATGTTTGTGTAGACCGCCCTGTGCCAGATCAGTATGTTGACTATTTCCAGCAGGGTGTGAAGAGCTCACCGTGCTTGTCTGCGATCTGCCGCAGCTCTTCTGCGACAGAGGTGTCCCAGTGATCAAAGATGTCCACGTGTGTCTTGAACAAGCAGATGTGTGGCCCAACCTATGCCAGCATAGTGCAGAGTCGCAGCAGGCAAGCACATGCTTCAAGCTGTGGCACTCATACCTGAAACCTGTTTCTGGGCAAGTCTTGTTGGCCTGTTTGTTGACAACACTGTAAGACACGGTTTCCACCAGATGTGTCTGCACACAGTCTGAGGACAGGCAATAGGATCTTACTGTGGTAGTCTCAACTTTTGCATGGGAGAAATGTGTATGAAGGCTTAAGCATGCTGTTTTCAAGACAGACAAGCGCAGATTCACAGCAGCACCAAGTAGCTATGATTCTGTTTGGTGCTGCTACACATCTGCGCTAGCAATTGACATGTAGACACACCTGATCAGCTATTCTGAGCATCTCCTCAATGGTGCCCACATCTGCAGCTACAGCCAGGTTGGATTTCTTGCGCGCAATGATGTCCAGTAGCTTGCGCCCCGTCTTGTTTCTGGAGTACCTCTTGCGGTCCTCATAACTTATCCTGCGCTTGCCATGTCATGCATTCATTGAGCAAAGGCCACTGCATCTGGCTGAGCTTGAAGGGATGCTGACAAAGTATTGGTGGTGCACTCAACATTACTGCTGATGAGCACAAGAAATGGGACTGCTTTGCAGGAAAACCAATGTGCTGATAGGCACAAGAAGTGGGTCTGCTGTGCAGGAAAATCAATGTGCTGATAGGCACAAGAAATGGGTCTGCTGTGCAGGAAAATCAATGTGCTGATAGGCACAAGAAATGGGTCTGCTGTGCAGGAAAATCAATGTGCTGATAGGCACAAGAAATGGGACTGCTTTGTAAGACACCCAATGTGCTGAGTGCCTGGTGACCAATGACAAGTCTATAGCCACACAAGCTATCCTGTCCATACTACCCTGCGACAACTTGGCTTGTTAACAAGCAGTACAGCTTTCACATAGTTCATGTTGTCTGTAGGCAGGCCTTGCAGCCATACAAATAAGAGTAAGAAAGCATAAACAACATACTATGCCGTAACATTGTCATGAAGGCTCACCTCTTGTATGTATAGCTGGGCGGCATTGGAGCAGCACACGCTGCCTCAGCTGCTGCCTTAGCTGCCGCAGCAGCTTCTGGCCCAACCGCTGCTGAACTGCTGCCGGCAGGAGCATCTGCAGAAGCTTTGGTTGCAGCATCACCATGCTTGAAGGTCTGGTTGGCAGCAATGAACGACTTCACGGAGGCTGCCACTTGGCTGTTGACCAGGCTGTGCTTCACTAAGACCTCCAGTATGAAGGAGAGAGTGAACGCACTGTAAAGCTTGAGACCATTTGAGGCCATGCGTGCTGATCCACCCTGCTCACGGTCAATAAGAACCACGACATCTGTCACCTTCAGGCCCTCTTTCTGCAGCACACAGTACCTGTCAATGATAGCTTGATGAGCGGTGATGAAACGCAACATGTTTGGAGCAATACTTGCTGGGCGGCTCCTTGATCCCTGTCAATCAGGACTACCATGCCTGTCCCTCTCAGGCCTTTCTTTGTACAGCTCAGCTGGTCATGACTGCAGTTTTGCTGATGCCGCTTTGACTGGATCAAATAGAGCACAGCATATAAGGCACTTGCCATGAAGGCCTCCACAACCATGCATTGTCAGTGACAATATAAACACTTGCTCTGATTGCCAGCTGCCTCTGCATTTCTGAACAAGATACAAAAAGGCAGAATGAGAGTGACCTCAAGGGGCTCGACCGTCTCCATGACAGATGCACCGCTGGTGACAAGGTCTTCCACAATCAGGCAAGTTTGGCCAGGCTTGAAGGCTCCCTCTATGGCTTTTTTGGTGCCATAGTCTTTTACTTCTTTCCTTCTCATCAGCATTGGAGTGCCGTGCAGCAGAGACATGCATGTCGCAATTGGCAAGGCTGTATAAGGCACGCCACACATCACCTCAAAGGACACATCTGACAGCTTTGACCACATCACTTCAGACACCTGTTTGTGCAGAGCATGGTACAGTCAGCACTGAAGGTTAGGACTTCTTGACCTGATCGAGAGGCATCTTGTCAAGGAATGGACTTGTATGCACCTGGCGAAGCACATCAGGGTAGGATACAATGACCCTCAGGTCAATGTACACAGGCGACATGATGCCACTCTTGAGTTTGAATTCGCCAAACTTGACAGCCTGCAGGTGACAGATTACAGGTGTAAGAAGTGAACAGTAATGCAGGTTCTCTGAGCTACCCAGGGCGCTTGCCTCAATCTCATGTAGCCTCAATACGAGCTCTTCCATTTTTGATGCAGTAACTCGAGTCTGTGCAAGACACCATCAGGGTCAACCCGTCTGAGACGTGCAACTGTTACTACAGCAGTCAGTGCAGTCTGCTTTGCCTACCTCCCTGGGCTGTGCTGTGACTGTTGCACAAGCGGCTCGAAGTAGGTGAATGCCAGAGCCAATATCGTAATGTCTGTGGGATGTCTGTCGTGCGCCGGACCAGACCTGATCCCTGACCTGATTCACAGAAAATCCGCGACGGCTGCTAAGACCGTGGTCACGAGTGGAATGTCTAGCGGGACGGGCGACAGGTATTATCTGATCAAGACAGCTGCTCAGCATCCAAAGTGCTGCGCTACAGTTAACTCAGTAGAAGTGATGTCGCTATAAGGAATTCCGTGACTAAATCCATGTAGCGCAACGACCTAAACACATGTATCTAAAGTACTCAATCAATGTTACATTTAGGTTCTCACAGTGCGACAAACCACTTTGAAAGCGTCTGTTCGCAGCACTTTGCGAAATTACAGT
>JAABUP010007494.1_pt1 | contig 14584 bp, 17 predicted proteins | sample 5559201 | NCBI WGS metagenome assembly JAABUP01 (sample SAMN10711887, study PRJNA513373) | rock metagenome | isolation source: Antarctica rocks | place: Antarctica | reverse complement strand
CCTTTGCGGTTATCGGTTCAAGTCCGATAGTGAGCATCAATATATAAACAAACAGGGGATACGAGATACTTACAAAAATTGATCTATCCATCCTTTTTCTGAAGGGAGGGCCACGACACAAAAAGTGCATCTTTTCAAAAAATATGTGTCGTGGCCCTTCCTTTTTGAAACAAAAAATGTAAAGGTTGTATCTTTTCAACAAAAAAAACCATTTTGAAACAAAAAATGCAAACCTTGTATCTTTTCAAAAAATGGTTGACAAAAAAAAGCTTTTTTTGTTTGCATTTTTTGTTTCAAAAAGCTTTTTTTTTGTCAACCATTTTTTGAAAAGATACCAAGTCAGCCTTTTTTTGTCAGGTCAGGAAAAGGTGCCGAAAACTGCCCCTTTTCTTGGAAAAGGGATGGATACAAGAAAAGGGACCCCCCGACTGGTTGATCAGTCGTTAAAATGTTTTTTATTACTATATGAAGGTTTTGGAAGAATTACATAATTTCCAAAACAAAAATGACCATACAGCTCTATAATTGCATTTTACGATAAAACTAAATACAAATAAAACCTAAACGTTGGTGAATGTATTATTTCATGATCTCCCTTCGGGAGATAATTGTTTTCTAACCTGGTATCCCTTCCCTGCCCCTTTTCTTCGAAAAGGGGTGAAAAGGAAGGTTTTCCTAACAAAAATGGTATTTGAAGGGAGGGCCACGACACAAACAAAAATTATCTTTTCAAAAAATGGTTGACAAAAAAAAAGCTTTTTGAAGGGAGGGCCACGACACAGACAAAAAATGCAAAGTTTGTATCTTTTCAAAAAATGGTTGACAAAAAAAAGCTTTTTGAATCAAAAAATGCAAAGTTTGTGTCTTTTCAAAAAATGCGAAGCATTTTTTGTTTCAAAAAGCTTTTTTTTGTCAACCATTTTTTGAAAAGATACAAGGTTTAGGTTTTCCGGAACTTTTCCAAAGGAAAACTTACCTTTTCTTTGTTTTTGTTAGAAAACTTGTATCCTAACAAAAACGTAGAAAAGGTAAGTTTTCCTCCGGAAAACCTTCCTGGTATCCCTTCCCTGCCCCTTTTCTGGGAAAAGGGGTGAAAAGGTGCCGAAAACTGCCCTTTTTCTTTGGGACAGGTTAGGACACCAGTTTTCCTCTGGAAAACCTTCGGAAAACCATGATTGTGCTTCGCACAATAATTGTTGGATCTCCCGAAGGGAGATCAAACCATGATATCCCAAAGGGATATAATTGTTCGATCATTCTGATCCAACCATGATCTCCCTTCGGGAGATAATTGTTTTCCAAAGGAAAACCATGATTGCGCGTAGCGCAATAATTGTTGGATCAGAATGATCGAACCATGCGTCTAAAGCTGTTTATTCCATCTGAAAACAATCAAAAAAAAGGTACAAGTTTTTTTCTTTAATAATGACCATATCAGACGAAGCAACCTGTGCAGAGAGGATGGCCCTCATCAAGTCATGCATACAGCGGAGCATGCATGTGCCTCACAGCAAACGAGTCTGCTGCGCACGTTGTCATCCGATTGAGCCAAAACCAGAGATGGAAAAAGGTGAGATGAGATGAGGTGAGATGAGATGAGGTGAGATGAGATGAGGTGAGATGAGATGAAACGACATAAGAGGCAATGAGGCAGGGTGGGGTGGGGTGGGGTGAGTTGAGTTGAGTTGAGATGAGATGAGATGAGATGAGATGAGATGAGATGAGATGAGATGAGATGAGATGAGATGAGATGAGATGAGATGGGTCTTACTGGCTGCACAGGCTTCCAGCCCTTCTCTGCCCCCATTGAAGGCAGCATATGCTTTTCCATACCCCTTCTGACTAGCCTCCTCATCCATCTGAGAGGCAGACTGACTGGCAGCGCTGATGGCCACGCCTGCGTTCTGCTGCTTTGAAGGCTCAGCACCCACTGCCTCCATATCATCATCTTTGGATTCCATGACCATTGCATCCACAGAGGAGTCCAAGTCATCCTCCTCAACCATGGCTTCAACAGGCATCTCTGCAAGGCAGTAAGAGCACAGTGGTTGTCAGCCAACATGCTGTGCCCATTCAGCCCAGCCCAGCACTTTGGAAGAGCCAGCATACCAGACAGCTTTACAACAGATGACAGGCAAGTGAAGACTGTGATCTCAGAACCATGCAAACAAGGAGTGCAGACTGCTGTGTTGCCCCAGTATGGACTGAGGCATCAGCAAGGGCCAATCTGCACAGTGAGCCACAAAGACAGAGGCAACACTGACCGTCAGCAGAGGCCTCCAGGCCTGTGTCTCCATACTGCTCAAGCAGAGCCCGCTTGGCAGCTCCAGGCTTGCCAGCCAACGCTCTCAGCACGGGCGTGCTCACTGCAGGCCATCCTATATACAGACACAAGAAACACTGATTGATGCAGTTGCGCGAGGTCATCAGCCACGCATGCCAAAGATTTGCAGTCCAGCGAATGATACCCGCAGTCTCCCATGTGGTTGGAAGCTACAGGATGCCAAGCAGCTACTGCAGCTGTGTGCACAATGTCAAGAAGTCTCATTGTATTACAGACTGCGCTGCACTTTGCAATGTTGCATAAAGCAGGCAGCTCAGGATTGACTGGCATCTGTACCCAAGTCGTGAACAGCAAAAGTTCGCGCCCAGAGCATGTTGTCCACAGATTTACGAGCGCAGGGCAGCACCTGAAGCAGTGAAGATCTCAGGCTGGATGACAGGGGTGGCGCCTTCCTTTTGCTTACCCCACAGGCTATGCAGTGTGAAGTCAATGTTTTTTTTGGGCTTCTTGGACTTGCTGTTGGGGTCCACCCACCCCTCTGTGTTTGGCGCCTGTAAACACCATTTCACAGAAGATTGACACAAGACAACCGCTATGCCTTGCAGCTGCCAGCAAACATTTCAATAATGAGGTTGTGCATTGGAGGCTATCAGACAACTCAGACTTACGACCTTTTGAGTAATGTCTCTGTTCAAGGGTCTCAAGCAAAGCCAGCTTGTATCTCTTTACCTGTACAGATGAGCTAGTGATGTGTGTGCAACTGCAACCACAAATCAAGCAGAATCTGACAGCTGCAATGACGAGAGCTTGCAGCGAAGGTACTGCTGTTGACTGCTGAAAGTGCTGAAGGCCAACCTTGAACACACGCTCCAACTCCAGGCTGCCTTTCTCAGGCTTCTGGTTCTGGACCCCAGCGAACAGCAGCTGCCTGATCTGTGTGCCGCTGCCCACATTCATGTTCTCTGCTCCTGGGACCTTGGAAGATGCCCATCTGCGGAACCTGCCCATGGCCTTTTTCTGGTCTTCTTCTGCCTGTACTTCAGCTGCTCTCAAATGCTCCCTGCACCCACCAGATGTATGCTGTCAGTCTGCTGGCTGTCTCTGGGCTGTCACTGCAGCTGAAGTTCCAGCTGACCATCAGAGGTGTCCCGTCATGATCGACAACCGGAGTAGAGTTTTCTTTTTGTGTTGTCAGTCTGTCTTACAGGAATGTCAAGACTTGATCGACAGCCTGACGTACATATGTGCATACAATGCATGTCAACTAAAGCGTTGTTAATGCCAGAGCTCAAAATAACAGCTGGGGACTTTGCACGGAGGTTATGCAGAGGCACTTGATTCTGGCAGGAGGTGGCAGAATGCTGCATCAATACTGCATCAGAATTGCATCAAAATTGCATCAGAATTGCACCAATACTGCATCAGAATTGCATCAATATTGCATCAAGCTAACCTATTAACAGACATGCCTTCCTTCTCCATGTCTGTCAGGAGCAGCCCGAAAGGCAGCCAGTACTTGCCATACATCTCATACATCTCGTCATTCTTCAAACCAGTTGCTTGCTGCACAGCATGCTGCACTCTTGCGTCCATCACGCATCGCCTCGCCTACAACGGAGACCATTCTGGCGAAGATGTTGCTGCAGATGGCAAATCATGACACAACAAAAACCACCTCAGCAGCTTGTGTACAGGATCTGTTGCAACCATGTTAGCACAAACAGTCAGAACGACAGCACAACTTGAAACAACAAGTTGGACACAACCTTGCCACCATTGCTGTGAGCTGCAGGCCACAATGCTCCTTACCACAAAGGTATAATGCAGGCAAAGCATCGGTCTGCTCCAGTTGTAAGCGTCAAAGCATTCACTGCTGTCAAGTGTGCACTCCAGCAGCTGGTAAGAACCCACCTTGAGCTCTTTTCTGAGAGCCTGAGTCAGCTGCCATGTTGCCTTGGCATCATATGCTGAGTAGTCAATCCACCTGGCACGAGTAGCCTCATCTGTCTGGAGGTCTTCAACAGCAGGTAGAACAGTCAGCTGCATCAAAAGCACATGCTCAGAGCACTTTATACAATCACCCCAGCAGATGAGTACAAACATTGTACAGCTGGCATGCAGGCCTCGTGGGGTTTCATGTGTGCGATGCTCCCATGCGTGGTGGCTGTGTGTGGTAGTCTTCATCACATCTGTGTGACTGGGAAGGCAGGGTGACAGCATGTATCATTATGCAGATAACAGTCATGAGCCGCACCTTGCCCTCAGTATTGTCTTTTTTGATGTTCTTCTTGCCAAACAGTGTCTTCATGCCTGTCTTGGAGCGCATGCTGCCCGCATAATCAGCCATCAGCTTCTTGTCTCTGCACAATACTGACGCCGCTCACTGCTTGCTACCCAACATATGCAGATCACACATGACTGGACTTAGCGTTTAGTGCTTAGGGTTTTGAATGATCAAGAGTTTTTTATTGCATGTGCAGGTCACAGTGATGGCAACCCATGCCTTGCACCACATGCTGCACTGTTGGATGCATTCAAGTTGCAAGTGCGCCGCATTCAGCCACCTGCTGTACCTAGCAAACAGAGTGCTCCCTTCTTTGCTACCCGCAATGAATGTGATGCAACACAAGCAATTAGAGGGGGAAAAGCAGCTCTAGGACTGTGGCCATTCCGAAAACACAAGGAAGGTGTACTTACCCAGTCAGGCTTTCTAAACTGTAGCCTTTGCCTTGTCTGGAGGAATCCCAGAGGCGGGCCATATGCATGGTATCGCCTGTGAAGCCCTGGCAGTCTATGCCGTGATTGCGCAGCACATGCCGATCAAAGCTGTAGTTGTGCCACACCTTCTTGATGTTAGGGTCCTCAAAAAACCCTTTGAAGATAGCAAACATCTCTTTGCTAGCTTCCTGCAGAAAAGGGGGAAGTGAGTCCAATCAGAGAAGCGCATGCAAACATTGATTGCACAGTCCAAAACACAGTAGTGACATATATCAGATGAGGCAATCTGCCCTTCACAAGCACTATACAGCTTGTAGTGTTGTACATTGTCCCAGGAGTAAATAGTGCATGCGTGGCTTGCTAAGCCTATCAGGCATCAGGCTTGTTTACGCATTTCTCACGCAAATTTACTCAACAACTGCTTGCTCTCAGCCATACATCTTCACTGACTCACCTCATTGCCATCCAGCATTGTGTCCACCCACAACTGATCCTGACGCGGAGCGTTCTCATCAGCAGCAAAATTGCAGACCTCATTGTCAACGGTACCACCATAGATAGAAAAGCAGGTCACAAATCCATGACCACAAGGGGACTCTTTGCTTAAGTCAATGTCTTTCACCTGCACCAAGACAGCCAACAGTGAGCTTCAAAACCTGTTGAGAAACTCTGCAAGAGAGAGTGCCCTCAAAACATTGAAAGTCACTACACACCAAAAGTAGGCAAGTTGTGCAGCAGCCAAGCAGCATGCACTCATCCTGCCACTGCAGGTGTTAGATGTGAGGAATATTAAGCACAAGCAGGCTCAAAGCAGTGAATAATCTCATGCAGGACTGACCTCTGTATCGCACGCAAAGATCATGTGTTTGTATTCCTTGCGCAACAGGTGCACCACCCGTCTGGCCTCTTCAGCTGTGGTGACAACACAGATGTCTGCCGGGATTGATTGATCTGTTTTGTCTGATGGTGCGGTCTCTTGATCTGAGTTGTCATCTGCGTCTGATAGAGCCTGTAATTGCAGAATGCCAAATGGTCAATGCTGAGTCACATTCAAACAAGCAGCGCAAATGACATGAAGTGACTATGTGCCTCTGGCTAGAGATGAAGCTAAGGGTGACATTCATTTTTGTGAAAGCAGTGACAACATGATCATGCAACGAAAACACAGGATACTGTCAGAGAACTGTATCTTGTTATGACATCATGCGTTGCTTGGTGCTGGATGCACTGAACTTGCAGTTATGACCTTTGATGCCATCCACACAAACAGTGCGCTGGGTAACACCCAGGCACGCTCTTGCAAGGACTTGATAAAGCACACAAGTTGTCCCTGTTGCCACTTTCTTACCATTGCAGCCAAGTGATTGACTGTGGGGGAATGCAAGTCGTATTCACTTTCTGCTTCCTGTACTGCCTTTTGGAACTCTGTAGAGGAAGGTTGAGTTGCAGTACTATCAGCAACAGCTGGGTGACTTGCAGAGCCACCATTGACGCCATCTTTGGACCAGCCAAAGCCTTGCTTGGCAGGGACAGCAAAGTGCACAGAAGTTGATGTACGGCTGGGCTGAGCAGGGTCAGGTGGGTGAGCTCGTTTGTATGCTATTGCTTCATGACTTGTGGAGCCCTCCAAGGTTTGTAAACTGGAACTCGGGCGAGAGCTGCGCTGGGTCTCTTCAGACGTGCGAGCTTGGAAAATCTTGCTTCTCCAATCGGTCCCGTTGTTTGCTTTTCCGCTCCGCTGTGGACGTGACTGCAGATGGGAGCCATAGCCTAACCTTGACGCTGAAGACGAATAGTCATGCGCATGTCCCTCAGCTTGCAATCGCAAGATCTTGCAACCCTGACGAAGTAGCTCCATTTGCTTTCGCATGAGCAACGACTTGCGTTTGCTCGGCACGGGCTGGCCCAGAAAGCTGGTCGACCACGCCTGTGCTCCAGGGCCAAGTGAAGTGTCTGCACTCCTGCGCATGCGACAAGACATGTGCTGAAGCATTATGCCTGCATAGCGCACAATGTTCTGCAAAGGCAAGTTGAAGCTGTTGACTGGAGCGACCGCCGTGGCAAGGTGCCCTAGGGTTTGATCGGGTGAGTCATCAACCCCCATAATTAGTCCTGGTAGCGGTGATTGCTATGGCGTTGCAAGTTCAACTGAGCTTTGATGTGTCGCTCCAAAACGACAATCACCCCCACAAGGTCATGATTGCTTGTGCAGGACCTTCCAAGCTGCAGTAGGAGCTGAAGCTGGAAGCACAGACATGCATGTTAATGGCTAACTTTTTTCATCGTTTCAAGTACCCCAAGAAAGCTCTGGTCCAGCAAATGCGGTGAGCCAGCAAGATGCAGAGTTCCGAAGTAAGATAGCCGCAGGCATGAGCGTGCCTTAAGATGTGTTCATGATTCTAGGAGAACAGCTGCCAAAAGAATTTGAAATTTGTGTAGAGGACACATAGTCCCATTGATGTATGCCAAGGTCAAGGCCAGGTCACAGCTACGCTGTGAAGCTGCTTCAGCAGTCAACCCATGGTCAGCGGCTTGCTCACTGTCTAGCCTGGAAATTGGCTCAGCAGCTGAGACACAGGGAGCATCCTTACTGATCTGACTACTAAACGCAGCTGGTCCTTCAGTAGTGGAGTCAGCAACTGCTCCACCATCTGACAGCATGTTCAGCTAATCAGGTGGCAGCACATATTTTGAAAGGAACAGTGGGTTGCAGTACATTTCAGAGAAGCTCTGAGCACAAGTGTCAACTCAGCTGCTTGTGATTGCAGTACCAAGCAAGCTATGATGCCCAAGCTCTGTTCTAGCTTGTGTCTTGGGTTCACCTCCGCAGCTTGTTTGCTCACAGACACAACACAGCTGCGATGCTGTGCAGCTAGCAAACATCCAGTTTTTTTCTTTTCACACTTTCAACAACCATGTGTGTGATACCAAACACAGCGCTCTGCAAAACCCTCAAGCCTTTCATGAAAGAGAGACAGAAAGGCACACCGCCTGGAGCGCGGATTGTGTGGCAGTGCCAGGAAGAACTGCCACAGTGCAGGCTGTGTCAAGGGCAGGTCCAGTGACCAGCTGAGCGTCTGAGGCCCTGACAGAGACAGTCTCGCTGTCAGGCGAGGCTTGGGAACCAGCCATCACCTGCACATGCTCACATTCAGGCGTAATGTAGCTGCTGTGTTCAGCCCAGCAAAAGTCAAGTGTGTATCAACAGCAGCCCAAAGGGACAACAACCTTACTGCCATGCACGTGCAAGGAATTTGAAACACTATGCAGCAGGACGGTTGGGGAGAGAAGAGCACATAGCCTGATGTATACAGCAGGATGAGTGGGTCGCCATGGAGGTGGGGCAAGGGGGCGTGGCCCTCAGCATGCTGTACACAGCAACCATCACTGTGCTTGGCACATGTTGCTTATGCTGGAAAATATCATCAAGTGACCAGAACCTGTGTGTTGGATGCCATGTTCTGTGAGACTTCCATTCATACGGCAAGCAGTTGCACATATAGCACTGATATGCTGAGCAAATCAATACGCAGCTGCAGCTGTGATTGCTTGCAGCAATGTGTGATGCAACATGCAAAATAGGCTCACTAACACCCTGCAGCACAACATAGAGTACTTCACAAACAGAATCCCTGATGCAGCAGACAAAGGTCACCTTGTATGCAGACTAGGAGGCATGGCCAGCAATGTATCAGGAGCAAGGCGCATCTGTCCAAGAGCAAGACCGGGAGGGTACATCATCCCAGCCATAAGGGAGCAGCCCAGGGCAATGTACACCAGAAAGGTCATCACTGCCACTACATTTTTGGAGCAAGCAGTGCAGGCTTGCATTGCTTGCCTGCCTCTGCTGCTCAAACAAAGGCCCACCGTGGAAGTGGCTGATCTGGAGCTCTTCAACCACTTGATCATTGCTGCTAGGTGTGCGGTGGTGTATGCACAAGCAAGCTTCACGCACGATGATGATGGCCATGGCGATGAAGCTGTTGACACTGTCAGGATGTGAGAAGCTGCTGCGGCGGCTGCCTGTCTGACTGCTGTGGCAGCTCTCATGTCTGCAGCTATGCATGTCAGAGTTGAAAGGCTGGTAAAAGCGTAGGATGCTGCGCAGCCTTGAGCATCTGTCTTGAAAGCATAAGTGACAGCCAGAATCCACAAGCCCAGCAGCAGCTGTGGCCCAGAAGTCTTTGCTTGAGTATTCAGCAGAAACCTTCTATGCTGTGCTTGAGTTGCCAACCATGCGCTTAGGGGACTTGTCAAAGAAATTGTTGAAGTGCACCATGAGCTGATGATGGTCTCAGCAGCTGCAGGCGCAGCTGCTGCACCTATGGCTGGTAGCTTGTGTCTGCAGCTGTGAGCAGCTGTCTTGATGTTGCTGTAGGTGCGCAACAGAGGAAGAAGAATGACCAGCAGCGTCATCTGCAGGACGGCTACAGCTGCCTTCTTTGACAAACTTTGAAAAACACACTCAGTCTTTGGTCAAGCGCTAGCTGCTGCAGGGCAGAATACTGGAGACCGTGAGCTGGTAACAATGGTTGCTAGCACTGACAGAGAATGGCTGTCAGCCATGGCAGTGCTGAGCTGAACCATTTCCAGAACATCAGGGCTCTCTGATGTGCATGTGGACAAGGGCCCGTGGGTTTTGAGGGCACTGCATAAGAGTAACATGACGGGGGCTGCTCTGAGTGACCGAGAGCCTTTCTCAAGCAGGATTCTGCAGCAACAGGATTGAATGCAATGTACCTGTGAGCATGTTGCATTGCATGCAAGGGCAATCTGCAGCTTTCGGCAAATGACTTGAGTATGAGACTGACGCAACTAGACCTTTACCTTCCTACAGACAGTACAGCTACATACAGACCAGGCTCTCCTATGCCGGCCGCAATCTGCTGTACACAGGCATGCTCAGCACAGCATATCATACAGTCCTGGTACCAAGTAGTGTACAACAGTTGCGCCGACCTGCAGGCGAACAACCTTGATGGCTGCCATGCAGGGTTTGTTTCCAGAGCAGCTCCCCATTTCATTTGAGTTACCCTGAGGATTTTCATGTGAAAGTAAGGGTACACTGGGAAGCATTTCAGCCAAACTAAGCCGTGCAATTTGCTCATAGTGCCCATGAGTGCAACAGTTGTCTTATATAGCCCAAGAGGACGCCGGAACTATATTATTGGACAATGTTGATGCACCAGACCAGAATCTTGGAACTGTTCATTTTGGCTTGTGTTTGAAATGGTAGCAGTAGATACAATGCGCCTCAAAAGTGTTGCACCATACACGTGACACAGGTGACCCCCAGGTGCAACATACGTTGACCAGGCTGACACGCAGGGTTCTTATGCGTCGTGTGTTGATGGGCGGAGCGCGGCCACACACTATATATGACAATTAGGGATGTACAGCTGGTGCAACGCTACCTTGAGTGTAAGCTCTTGTGGTGACAAACAATGAGGCAGCTGCTCAAAGCTGGTCACATGGCATAGTCACTGCAACAGACTATGCCTTGCAGACAGCTTAAAGCAGTGCTGAGCAAGCTGCAGTCATGCCAGCTAAATCTAAATGTATTTGACACGACTGCTGCTTGTTCAGTTCAAGCCTTATCAGCAAATGTACATGGCTAAATGGTGCAATCCAGCCTTTCTACAACATGCGTGCTTGCAACTGCTGACTCTTCAGCCAAGTCCTCATTATCAGCTGCTGCTAGTAGCCGGATCTGTCGTAGTCACTGGTAACAGCTCCTGACATACTGCACTCTCACATATATGAGAGTACATGAACCTAAAGATCTTATAATCGTCACGCAGCATGTTCAGCTGGTCATGCATGCTAATTGTTTCTCGTCAAGTCTTGTTCTGGAAAACCCGCGGTGGCTTGACACTTTGAATGGGGCTGGCTGGTGTATTGGCAGCAGTGTGCTCGGTTCTGACAGCCAAACCTTTGCTAGCTGCGCGCGTCATAGTCACAGCTTCTTGGTACTCCAACAGTCCAGCTATCACCTCACCAACCTGTACAGATATGAATCCTGGTCAGCCTTGTGCAAATGTAAACAGCAACCCCTGTTGCTTCCTCCAACAGATTAAACAGGACAGAGTGAGCCTAATAGCCTCTGCTGCTTTAGAACATGTCACACCAGCAGGGTTATATTGGTTGCATGCAGTTTGTATGTGAACTTATGCTGCTGTATAATTTGAGTCATCTGGGCGGCTAACAATGCTCAGCATTGATCATACATGCCGCTCAGAGAGGGCTTGTTGATCATGCAGCCTAAGGTTGACACGACAGCATGCAGAATTCATGATGACATGAGTACCTTGCAATGCTCCAGCAGCCAGATTGATTTCTCTTGATCTGTCATGCCGCCAGGCTGAGTCACCCTGGAGCCCCTCTTCATCTTCCTCCTCCGCTTCTTCTTCACAACTTTCTTCACCTTCTGCATTGCTGCAGGCTCTTCCTCTGGTATGCTGGCCAGTGCTGCTTCTGGCAATAGAGCGACTGTGGGTTGACTCCTTGGCTGCATTGCGCCTTGGTGCTGTGACACATGCTGAGTCGACACATCTTGCTGACTGCTTTGCTGCCTGCTCAGCGTCTGACCGTGTGAAGATGCTGTCAACCCAGATTGAGTCCTTTGTGATGCGAGGCTATCTGAGACGCGCAGTCCCCGAGCTGACTGAAGCACAACATCTGTGGCAGACTGCTGGCTGACACTACTGTGCTTCCTGGACATGGTCTTCACAAGAGCGCCTCGCTTGTTGAAAGAGAAACAGGGCAGAGCAATGTGGCGAGGGCCCTGTTCCTTCTGTAGGAAGGCTTCGGGAGCTGACACTACCTTGAGAGCCTTAGCCATGAAGGCTGACAGGCCTGCCACCTCCCCTTGCTCACTGCTGTTGTCATCACCACTGCAGGTAGCACCCAGCACAGTCAGGTGTCATGTTCACAACCAGCTGTTACTGTTATATTGCTATTACTGCTACTGTTGCTCTTGTTGTTGCTGTTGTTATTGCTGTTGTTGTTATTGCTCTTGGTGTTATTATTGCTCTTGTTGCTATTGCTGCTGTTGTTGCTGCATTGTAGCCAGAGGCAACAATGAGAGGGCTCAGAGTACAGCCAGATTGTGGCCTATGGAGACTGCAGTCCACTACAACACAGCTGTGAATGTATGCTGATCCTGGGGCGCAGTCAACACCTGCACTGTGTCAGCCAATGAACAGATTTGTTCCATCTTCAACCGAGAGTCACCTTGCTCCATGCGACTCATCCTCCTCAGAGTCATCATCACTATCTCTGTCTTCAATGCACGAGGTGTCAGCAGCGCCTGCACTGAAGCTTTTCTTGCTTGCTGCTGTGTCTTTTGTGTCTGCATCTGCTCTTGAGGTCTCGAGAGGGCCTTCTGTGGGTGCTGGCATCTGCTGTGGCCGCTGATCATGCTCCACTTGGGTGAGCTCCTTGTTGAGGCGTCTCAGGGTGCTGTGAAGGGAGGGAGTGCCACTGCTGTCAGCAGCTGCCCTGCAACACAATGGCAGATCTGTTCTCAATTATGCAACCTATGTCACATCAGCTGCAATTGCTACCAACAGCAGAGAATTGTGCAGCGCTTGCCCACACTGATAGGTAGTCTACATGGTGAAAAGGCACACAGGGGATCACAGATACTAACCCGACATACATGAATCAAAGAGAATGCATGGGCACATAGCAGCTAGTCATCGTACAATCAGTGTGCAGCATCATACGAACAAGCTGCACACCTACGCATGCCAGCTGCTACCCTGGCCCTCAAATCTGCTGCTGTAGCCTGCTGAGCCTCTTTGGTCGCTTTGCCCACGTCACTGGAGCCTGTCAAAGTTGTCTTGCCAGTCTCTTCAACCTCCTCTCTGGCTGGCTCAGCAAAGCCAACCTTGCGTGGTGCTGCACTGCTGCCTGCACTACTGCCTGAGTCACTGACCATACTGCCGGCCATGCCTTCAGAGGTCTGTCTAGGTGCATCATCCATGGCTTCAGCACAAACTGTTGCAGGACTGGCTGCAGCTGCATCAGACTTGACTGTCGGCATCAGATCACCCACAAATGAGCTTCTCTGTATCTGTTCAGCAGTATCTACATCCGCAGAACTGCTGTCTGGTCCAGCTGTCATGCCTGAGTCGCTGCCAGTGACACTGTCCTGCACAGACTGACGTACACCAGCTGCTGCTGCATCAGCAACATCACTCTGCTGAGTCAGGCTGTCTGCAGATCTGTACCTCCGCCATCCCTTGACTGCAGTGGCAACTTTGCCGACGACACCTGCTTGGGAAATGTCAGCTTTTGTGGTGAAGTTGTCAAAGATGGACAGCTTGGTGTCAGAGCCCAGGCGCCGCAGCTCAAGCAGCACGTCAGGCTGGGCCATGCTGAGCTGGGCTGACAGTCCTGCCTGTGATTGTGTCTCTGGCGCCTGCGCTCAAGCACAGTGCGTGTTTGATGGGCAAGTACTTCCAGAAGCTGTTTCCTGACCACGTGGCAACAAGGGCCACCTCGTCAGCAGCGCCAATCTTGACGCGTATCACACAGAAGTCATGAAGCAGATGGCAGCACAGAGCAGCAGGCGTCTGTGCAGATGTTGCTGCTGTGCTTGATCTCTCTGACTATCCAGCAGACAGGAGCACCTTTCTGCTTGCAACTGTAAACAAGCCATGCACAGAAAAAAGTGACGCTCTTGACTACCAGCCTACCTGTGCAAGGCTTTGCTGCTGTGCCAGCTGTAAGCGCTTGCTTGACCCAGACTTAGCCAGCTGCATGGCTGCCCTCAAAACAATGGCTGGTGTCTGAGACAGTGGCTGCTGCTCGCTCTTTGCATGCTCTGTCACCAATATTGACATCTCATCGGCTGTCAGAAACTTGTAGGAGTCAGCACGGATGACCACCAACTGCTTGTTCAGAGCTGCCACAATGTCCCCTGTGTCATTCAGGAAGCTGACAGACAGGATAGGCTCCAGCAAGTGCATAACACGCTTCAGCCGCTTGCGCTTGTCATACACCTGCATTAGATGCAAGCCCATAGTTGTGATGAGACTTGGGGACTGCAGGCAGCAGTTGAAAGTCTGCTGCAGAGATTTTTTCAAATTTCATGTTTGTTTGAGCACAGCGTCCTCCTGACAAGCTCACAAAACCAGATGCAAACCACATTCAAACCTATGCGTGTCTTTCAACAAGCAAACACTCGCAGAGAGGTTGGCAATGCAATGTACCCTTAAGATTTCATAGCCAGGTACGCGTCACGCCCCAAGCACGACATATTTGGTGTCAAGGTAGGCCTGCTTGCAGCATGAGCATATATGGTCAAGCTATTGAGGAACCCTGCCATTAGCTGAAGAGCCTGCTCCAATCTACATCTGTTGACATCATTCTGTTCATCGCAATGATCGCAAACTTGCCTTGATCATGCCATCTGATCCGCATGAGATAAAGTGCTCCAGGGTCGTGTGAGCACTGAGGCCTGTTACAGGGCCATCATGGTCTTCCATCTTGGGACTAGCCAACAAATCCCCTGTCTCCACGTTCACCAAGTGCACACCCCCCGCATCACCCCCCAGCACCACCACCTCCCCCATC
>JAABUP010007493.1_pt1 | contig 14586 bp, 15 predicted proteins | sample 5559201 | NCBI WGS metagenome assembly JAABUP01 (sample SAMN10711887, study PRJNA513373) | rock metagenome | isolation source: Antarctica rocks | place: Antarctica | reverse complement strand
TGTCCACTTCCTCAACCTTTGTGGCGTCGATTTTGAAAGGATACCCATTGGTGACGCCCTTGATGTTGCACGCCAGCATGTTGTGCGTCAGTAGCTTCATGGCTCCCGCGTGCCTATCGCGCCTGGTTCCGGAACGATGTGCAAAAAGTTGTCGACGAATGTGAAGCGGCGCTGAGGGCGGCTCAGATAATAAAACAGCTGCAAACGCCCTGCCAGTCTGAAGACCCTGATGGCTACAGGGTCTTGACTATCCATGTAGCTTGGGTTGACAAGATACCCCATTGTCAGCAGCATGCCGTGTGCGATTGACTGATCTTTACTGCTACATAATCTAGACAACACCTCAGGTGTCTAGCTGCTGCTTTCAGCCTGGTTCATGTCAGTCTGGTCCGATGGAGCCTGGTATTATTAAACATGGGGATGCAGATCCATCTCTCAGCATTACATGCATAGGGAAGCAAAAATTGACTGCTCTATAGCCCTCTGGAGACACTGTGCGACTGGATGACTGCAAACACAAAGAACGCAGCAAACACTAGTTTGCTGATAGTAGGCAGACATGTCTCCAGTGTTTGTGAGACTGACAAGCTTGAAAGGCCGCACCAGGCTGCAATCTAGTCTGCAGGATTGCCAAAACAATACAACCCAACATTAAGCGATCTTGCAGAACCACCCAAAAGGAAAAGCAAAAACATGCCAAATTTGCTTCATTTTGAACTTCAAAATTTGAAGGGTCTGTTTAAATGGACTCTCACGACACACTGTTTTGCTCCTCCAGCACAGATTGCAATGCAGCCTCCTTGTCATCAGCCAAGCTCCTGCAGTATCACAACAAATGAATTATTTTTCAAAACAACCCCTGGCTTCCAACTTCTAGGTTTGGGTGGAATCCTGATCGCTGCACACCCTTTGAGCTGCTGTGAAGCTTCTTCCTGTTGTAGGGCAAAATCCCACAAAGCGCGTTAGATGCCCCTTGGCTCATTATACCCTGCTGCAACTGAAAATTCATCAATCAGGCTTGGCACAATCACAACTATTTGGCCCTTTGTTTGTCCGCTTGCAATCTTGACTCACAGTCTCTGAGCATGACTCACAATACAAAGCCTCATGCACACTGAGCGCATGAGACGCAACGCAAGGAGCAATGCATGATGCACAGCGTAACTCTGTACAACAGGCTTGGCAGTAATAACTCATTGAGCAATATAGCTTTTGCTCACCTCACAGGCTTGCCAGCAACTGCAGCAGCAGCCTCTTGAGAGGCTTGATTCCAGAGCAGCCTTTCAAAGTAAGTCTGCTTGGGAGGGCTGGTAGCCGTTGCCAGGGCTGTTGCCATTGTCCCGGCCCCGGCCTGTGTGGAGGTGCCTGCATCGTCTGCCCAAGTTTGACTGCTAGGACCAATGACAGATGTGACTAAAGTATGTGGGCAAAGAAGCTGTACACAAAAGCATGGATTTCAAGGTTTGTCTGCTGCTGTGGAAGCCATTGACTGCTGCAATTTGGAGGAAACAAAGAGAAAACAAGCAAAGAAAAGAGTGCATGGCGCCAATTCAATGAGAAGCCAAGTATTATACCGGGCTGCCCAGGGCTGCAATTTGGAGAATTCATGCTGCTGGAATCATCAGCTTGCACACTTGCTCAGCGAATAAAGCATCAGTTGAAGGAGCCATGCGGAGGGAAAAGGTGTCACCCATGTCACATGCTCAGTCATATGTGCATGTACCTGGTGCTGCATTTGGCCCTGTCGCTGCTGGGGCTTGTGCAGGTGCCTTGCCCCTCCAGCTGCTTAGAGCATCAGCAAATGAGGCGTGGCTGTCATCCTCATTAAAATCACCATCCAGCAAAGAGGGTCCCTTGAATGCCTGCAAGGTGTCAATCAAGCTGGTAAAGGCACCATACTGCCGGTAAGTCAGTATACATGGTATGCCACACATTTGAGTTGGCCAACACATCTGACTTGCCCAAGCAGCATGTCAATAAGTTGACGCAGGAAGTTGCGCAGTGAGCACTGACCTTGAGGTAGCAAATTTGCTTTTTTGCAGACCCTGTGTGTGCGATAACAGCAGCCGGGGGGATCTTGGTTTGGTGTCATGGCGGCCAGCCAGGCTTTGAGAAAAGGCCATACCTTGAGGGCAAAGTTGGATTTGTCAACAGGGAGTGCTGTGACATTGGCTTGAGGGCTACCCTGTCTGGCTGTGCTGCTGATACCTGCATTGCTGCCACCGCTGCCATCAGTCTGAACAGCCATACCACCCCTGCTGCCACTGCTAGCAGCAGCCCCACCACCGCTGATGCTGGCAATGCCACTGCCAGAGTTGGCCGGATCATCACTGATATTGGCTGCGCCACTGCTGCTCTTGCGCATGCCACTGCCAGTCATGGCTGTGCTAAAGACAGCACCACTGCCAGCACGACTGATGCCACTGCCGGGGCTGCTTGGCACAGCCTTGCCACTGCTGCTGCGATTGAGGGAACTACTTGCTGAGGCTGCTTTAGGGTTTGATGCCTTCTGTGGGGAGGGTTTGATCCCAAGCTGATTGCTGCCAAGTGGACCTGCAAGTTCAGGTTGTACTGATCTGTGCTTCTGGCCGCTACTGACACAGGTAAAGCAGCTCACAGTACGGCCTTGCCATTGTCATGCCATTACGCATGTAGGACCAGCCATTTGTCAACAGCTGTTGCCAGATGCGTCTAGTGCGTATGATTTGGTATGACTTGGCAAAAGCATGTGATGCATGCTATGCAACAGAGCAGAATTTGGTAGACAAGCAGAAGCCACCTGTGGTTTTGCCAGAGGGAGCATTGGAAAGGCGTCTAGTGGGGCTGGGCCTATAGGAGGAGCTCTCTGCAGCCATGAAGCACTGAATACAAAAGCTGTCATACAACAATCACAGTGCATGCTCGATGTGCAGTGCTTGCTGCCCTATGCAGCCTGGTAAGCATCTGCTACTATACGCCTAGTTGGAGTGCTAGTGCCTTTGGCACGAAAGTTACAGCTATGTTACAGCTGCGCTTGAACATTGACACCAAAGACGGAAGCGTATGCAGCTGTTTGAATGACAACAAAGATGGAGGCACATGCGGTTGTGAGTCATGCTGCATGCTTCAAAACAGCAATGAAGCTGTCTAGACTGCAGACTTGATGCTGAGACGCTCAGAGCTGCCAGCATTGCGTCTCATTCTTGAGTTGAGCAAATCATACACAGGCATGCAAGAAAGCCACTTGAGATGTCAAGCATATGCAGAAGTACCAACCTTTGACAGCATCCGCTTGGGCGGCCATAACTGGCCCCGGCTTACCCAGCACCTTTGGCTGTGCCCCTGAATATACAGCATGCACCATCAGCATCCACTAACATGTAATGTGAAACTCAATGCTCTTTTTTTGTGGCTTAAAGTGCACCTGCACTTGATGGCATCAAGTCCCTGACTATGTAGAGGATATGTACAGTCAGAAGTGCGAGAAGCATCAGGGGTGGAAGGTGGCGCAACAGCTTGCGGACAAGTGATGGGAAGCAGTGGTCTGACACAAGGGAGAACGCTTGCCGTTTAAAATGCTACCACTGTCCACTTTCTTCATTGTCTGTTGTGTGGCTTGCTTCAGCAGAGATGTTTCTGCAATTCATGCAGCGTCAGTACATTGAAAGGTGACTCTGTCAAGGGCTTTGAATTTCATACGCGTTGAACTGGTTGGCATTGGCAAGCCTGAGGAAATGCTGCGCACAATCAAGTCTTTGTCATTGCATGCCAGGTGTCTCGGGCTGCATTGACCAGCGAAGGTGTAAGTGTGTGGTGAGGCTTGCAAGCTGCTCAAGCTGACCTGTCAGGACACCACCTTTTGCTTTGGCAGCAAGAGACTTGACAGGAAGTGCCTGCCTGGTTCCAGGAGATGCACGGATTTCTGACGAACTAGTCCATAAAGTGGGACCACGTTGACTTCTGCAAGGCAATGTGGTGAAGTCAGACTGTCTGAATTGCTTCTTCTCTGCTGCATGCTGTTACCAATTAACGAGGTCGAGCTTACATCAGCTTGTCTATCTCCTGCTTCTCTTTGCTCATAGTGCTGCGCAACTCTGCCAGTCTAGCCTGCAGCATCAAGCGATGGGTGTGTCAGCAAATAAGCGACGATGGTCAGCTTGACTCATTTGCAAAGCAGACCTCCTTCTCTGCTGCATCGACCTCCAGCTCCTCGCGGACTTTGCTGGCCACCTTTCTCGGCATCTGTGGTTTGCTTGATCGCTGTCGATCAAACATCTCGTCAAGACAGCTAAGGGTGACTCGTTCACGTAACGACCAGCAATCACCATGGCCTGCTGGGACAGCAGCTGCACATGGCCATCCAGCCGTTCAACGAGTTCCCTGTCCAGCATGTCCTGCGCAACAGAAGCTTGACTTTGCAGGGAATCTGGCACTTTGCATGCATCAGTCAGTGTGCATCCAGATACCATAGACATCTCAGAACGATCGGCATTGCTCTTGGTGCTTCACTTCAAACTTCGACAGGGCAAGATTCTCCTGCATGAAATTTATCTCGCTGCCTCTGGGGTCGAAGGTGAATCGTGGAACAGTGGCTAGTCAGCCTAATTGTAACCAGTGTTTACTGTACACATGTGTCAGCAAGCAGCAATGCGCATTTAGACATGTGCCTAGGCTTGTGGTCCCATATGTGTCATCTCAAAATCTACAGCAGCAGAGCATTGTGCTAGACAGATCTGTGTGGTCTATACACATGTGTAAACCCTTTGCAGAAAGACAAGCCCTTGGTGCTATGATTGTTTGACATAGCACAAAGCATTTGTGAATGGTCCAACACAAGAAGCCTGTCAGTTGGCATTTCAAGTGATTCATAATTCTTCAGAAGAAAATCTTGACACAGGGCTTAGTTATTACGCCATCCAGCCTAAGCCAGAGGACTCTGCAAAGCTTTGTCCATTTGTAAGAGCGTCTGCATGTTCTCAGGACAAGCAATTTTTCTAAAGCTAGCTTTTTCCATGCGACATCTCCTCTCGTCATCAAAGAGGCTGTTCTGCTTGCTAAACTCCAAATAGCATCGCAGATGGCTCATTTGCTGAAGGTGTGGTTGGCAAAACCAGCCCGAGAAGGCCCATTTAAGCCTCCTCCAATGACGACAGCCAACTGCATGACATAGGGCTTTTCCATGGACATTTTGTAAGTCATGGCTCGTGGGAATGGCCTTCTCTGCGCGATTTTCAGGAGTCAAGTGCTTCGGACAAAAAGTCCCGTCCTCTGTAGTCGTCAACTTGGAAGACTTTCTGCAGGCATACGCCTGACAAACGATTTTGTCCTTGCAGTCAATGTTGGGAAGCAGCCCTGACTTGGAAGGCGAATGGCCTGAGTTTGACATAAGCTGGCTGTAAACTTCTTCTGGCTGCTCGTCAAACAGGCTGCAGCTCGCGAGAGGAGACGCAGCCCGCCTAACGCTCACTAGCTGTCGTGCGAGCCTAGCGAGCTTAACGCTCGACATGCCTATCATGACTCATGCTGTTAACCCTATCGAATTTTAGTCCTGGTGCACTTACATCAGTTTGACATTCAGATACTTGCATAGATTGTGTGCATATGCACGTTGCTGCTGAGCACAGTCATCTGCGACGCTGCATGCCTGTGATCAGAGATGGGCATGTACGTATGTGACGCCATGGCATGCTGCTGTCAAAAGCAATTCATGCAGACATTGGAGATAGCATGGCTTAGGCCTGTGAACGAAACTGGTAAACACGTGGAGACAATTGCTGTCTAGCGTTGCTTAGTGCAGTTGACTATGCGGCGAACCAATTAGGTAAGTCCTGTTTTCAATGCTTGGTCATCTCAGTTGATTGTGAACGCGTCCGTACTGTTTGTAAGACCAGTCACACATGGCTGCCGAGATGCCCTGCCGCATAGTGGGCACACAATCATAAGCACCAGCAATAAAGGCTTTCGTCTTGCCCTTTGCAGTGCCTACCACAGTAAGGGGTAGGATGCCAGACTACACTGAAGCACATGCCACGAAGTGCCACAACACATTTGCTGCCAACTGAAACTGCAGATGTTACTATGGTACTTCGTACTGACACCTCATGATGAACACGTTATGTTCCAAAAGCAATCTGCTGTTTCATCAAGAGGAGTTTGCAGCCAAAGATATGTTTTCACTGCCACGAGCGGTCCTTAGCCTGCTGCATCTTGTAGCAGGCGTTTTCACTTTGTTCAACACCCCGCCTTCATTTTTGTTCTTGCCTCTAGCTGAAGCTGCTTTCACAAGGCTGTTCTGGAGGGTACTATGTACCCCTGCCTTGCTTCCCTTCTTGACAGCCTTTGCCTTGCTGACGTTCTTTGACCCCTGCTGCTCACCACTGTGAGCTGCCTCAGCATCAGGGTTTGCAGCTGCCTGTAGCTCAGTTTCAGAACTAGACTCAGATGTGCCCTTCTGAGCTGGCTTGCCGCTGTTTTTGCTGCCTCTCGCCTTAGTGCTATGCTGCTGTTGCTGCTGAGCAGTTGTAGCATTTCTTTCCTGGCAAGCTTCACCTGTGCGAACAGCCCCTTCAGGGCTCTGCCCAGTCTTGCCCCTGCCGGCTGCCTTGCTGCCCTTCTTGGTTGCTGCTGTCTGACTCACAGCCTTTGTCGACCGCCCCTTCTTGCCGATCTCAATGTCCGTGCTTTCTTCAGGTCTCATTGCTGCAAGACACAACCCAGTCCTTGGTGTTGGTTCACAAAAAGGTCCAGGCAACTTGCATCACCCCAATGGGCAGCCTGCACCACCCTCATGGCGCAGTTTGCATTACCCTTATCGGGCACAATGCAGTGTCAATTATGCTGGTCTGGGACCTACAAAGGGAGCGGGAAAGTCATGTACAGTTCTGCATACAGTTAGTCTGCCTCCAAAATGCCTTTGCAATGACCACCGCTCAGCAGCTCCAGCTGGCCTGTAGGATTGGGCAAACAGAGCACAGCATGCGAAACTACGTGCTGCAATCTATGAGCTGCATAGATGCAGAGCATGTCAGGGCAGCTAAGCTGTCCTCTGAGATGCACAGATGCAGAGCATGGCAGGGCAGGGGACAGCTTAGCTGCCCTGCCATGCTCTGCATCTGTGCAGCTCATAGATTGCAGCACATATTTTCACATGCTGTGCTCTGTTTGCCCAATCCTACAGGCCAGCTGGAGCTGCTGAGTGATAATCATTGCAGAGGCCTTTGGAGGTAGGCCAGCTGTATGTAGAACTGTCAAATGCTGCGTCAGGTCACTCTGTTCATGCAGACGCTCCCCGTGTTACCTACACCACTCTGCTGCAGTATCCTAATTATTTTGGGTTGAAACCCTGAATCATGCTCAGAGCAATGATGCAAGGATTGTCAACCTTGTGCTCAAGCTTGCTCAAGAGTTGAGATGTCACAGAAGACCCAAGAAGTTGATGTCTTGCAAACATATGTGATGCTGACACCAGCTGCATCACATCAGCCCATGCCACCCAGGCAGGAAGTTGACTTGGCTACAGGCAGATTATCATTCAGGGTTATCAAAGTTCACTTCTGCTCAACAGGCACTTTGAAACAACCAGACCAGGTGTCTCATGTTTCAGATGATCTGTAAATCATCAATTCAAGGTTATGTAAAACAACATAGCAGCAACAGGTAGCGGTAGCGACTACCTGCAGGTGGGAAGGCAGCAGCGATGCCCCTCTTCAGGGCTCCCTCGCACAGCCCCTTGGGGTCCAGAGCTGCAGCCACAGCTGTGGTGTCGTGGTGCACTTGCCAGCTGTCACCTGTGCTGCTGCTTCCTTTCTGGACCATTAGCCCGCCTGCACAGCATTCAGTTACTGAAAGTGACTTGTTTATGCTGCAAATCTGAGGAAAGCTGTCACATGGGTTGCTTGAAGGCAGCGTGATATCAACTAGTTCATGCAGTGGCAGCTCTGGTCATGCTGCTCAGTCCACATTGATGCTCAGTGCATATCATGGTTCTTGCTGCATGTCAGCATCAGCAACAGGCACTGTGTGGTGAGGGTTTAGTCACCTCCGAGAGCCTCAGCAGCCTGCAGCTTCCAGTAGTGCATCCCATCCCTGTCACACCCCAAGGCCACCCCCCTCACCCCTGCCGCACCCTGACCTAGCCAACACACTGCCTCCATGTGATCCCCTTTGGCTAGAGCCCCTTCTGCCTTGGCTCTGGCTTCGGCTAGTTTGGATTTCTGCTCCTCCAGAGACAGGCCCTCCCCTTGCCCACTGCACACAGAACGAATGATACTTACTATATACAGTAACAATAATGCTATCAACAAATGGGAAGTCAACATGTGTGACAGTGACTCCTTTAACAGGTTGCTCTATCAAGCATTCTGTCTTGAGATGTCCCTTGCAGTGCATGTAGCTGGGCACGTGCTCTGACTGATAGCTGTGATAGCACAGTGATGAAGCTGTGATGAAGCTGCGGCAAATGTGATGTAGTCGTCTGCTTATGTGACTCACTTGGCAATGAGCAGAGCAATCTCCTGCTCCTGCAGCCGCTTGATGTCCAGCCGTGCTTGCTTGCGCCGCTCTGCCAGAGCCTCCTTTTGTTGCTTCTCCTCACTGCTCGACTCCTCCATGGCTGTTTCTATATACTGCCTGCAGAATGACAACAAAGTACATTGCTTGCAGAGTGTGAACTACATATACTGCTTCAGGAAGATCAACAGGACATTAGTAACACTGTCCAGCAACATCTGCTGTGTGCATTTGCTGAAGACATGTTTGGTTGCATCTCCTCACTGCTGGACTCCTCCATGGCTGTTGCTATATACTGCCTGCAAAATGCCAACAAAATCCACTGCTTGCAGAGTGTCAACACCATGTACTGCCTGCAGAATGTCAACAAGATGCACTGCTTGCAGAGTGTCAACTCTATATACTGCCTGCAGAACGCCAACAAGATGCACTGCTTGCAGAGTGTCAACTCTATGTACTGCCTGCAGAATGCCAACAAGATGCACTGCTTGCAGACTGTCAACTCTATGTACTGCCTGCAGAATGCCAACAAGATGCACTGCTTGCAGAGTGTCAACTCTATGTATTGCCTGCAGAATGCCAACAAAACACACTGCTTGCAGAGTGTCGACTTGATGTACTGCTTGCAGACGATCGAAAGGATATCAGTAACGACTGTCCAGCAAGATCTGTTGTCCCTATGTATGTGTCTGCTGAAGACAGTCTTGGTTGCCTCCCTGCTCTGTTGGAATGTCAACAAGACTGTACATTCCTGCAGTACTCTGCTAAGGAATACTGCCAATGACACTGCTGCAGCGGTTTACGCAGTGTCAAACTATATGCGCTCACTCACTCATGATGTCTGCATCATCGGCAGACATGCAAGTCTGCATGTGACACCAGCATTCCTCATGTGTGGGAGGGGGCACCAGCATTGCTCATCTGACTCTAGACGCTACACGCTGCATGCATGGACGCGATTTTGCATGACAACAACACACACACACACGCACACACAGGACAGCCATAGGATAGGCTGCTCACCTGAAGATATAGGTGTCCAGGGCTGCTAGGCACAAGTCTCGCAGCATTCTCAGCCTCACACCTGGCGCCAGCTGCCAGTATCCCTCTGGGGCTGCTGCGCTCTGCCCTGCCCCACTAGGGGCTGTTCTCAGAAATGCCCCAATGCCCTCTGATGTTGCCCTTGGTGCTGCCTCTGGCCCTGAGGCCTCAGGAAAGAAGCGCTGGCAGGTTTCATGTTGCCATGCATCGCCTGTCAGCCTGATCTTGATTTCCTGGGCCTTGCAGAGCTGCACACAACATTTTCAATTCACTTCATTACAATTGATTCAGATGAGATTGAGTGTCTTTGAAGCTCATCAGGATGGCCCACAGAACAAGCACCCAAAGTTCTTGGTGTACAACAATTTCCTGATGATCCTTAATTGACTGCATGAGTAACTTGAATGGACTGCTGTTCAATGCATGATCCCTTGATCAAACCCTACTGCCCACCCCTAAGGCCAGGTATGTACAGCCTAGAGTCAGAATAAGCCCCCTGTATGCTGGTTAGATGGTTGTCTTGTGGCAGTCAAAGTACTGTCGGATTGGTAGACCGTATAGAGATGCGCAAGACAGACTGCTTTGGAAAGACAAGACTTGTCCCACACGTACCTAGCTCATCATGAGCTGGAAAGCGTTGTTGTTATTATTATTATTACTATTATTATTATTATTATTATTAGTCAAAGTACCAGCGGCACGTCTTGCTGCGTGGGGCTTCAGGGACAAACGTGGCTCCTTTACAGCATGCAAAGTGTCAAAAGCACATCAACTTGCGCATTACCAGCAAACTCACTGGGACTGCTCATTGTGCAACTGGCTGTTGCGCCACTGAGGAAATGCCTTTGCGTTTGACATACCAGGCTTTGTAGGGTTCTGTCAACACTGCATGAGTATATTGCATGGGTATATTGCATGAATATGTTGCATGAGCATATCACAAGCAACAAGGAGCTATCTCTCATGATAGAAGACTGCTCTACCATTTGACTGGTCCTGATTGAGCCCTCAATGAGCGTGTCAACTGCATGCATGCCTCCATGAGTGTATGTCTGCACAACTGGTCCAGACATGTGATTGAGAGCGGCAGCCTGCCAGCGACTTACCAAGGTCAGAAGCTGGACGTGAAGCTGCTTCACAAGGCTAGGGCCAGATGCCTCGCAAGGGTTGGGCCCCTGAAAGGGCTCCTGCACCAGCTCAGCTGCCAGAGCAGCTGCATGGGTTCCAGCCAGTGACAAATGCTGACTGAACACCTGTGACAGGGCTTGCTCTGAGTCTCGTGTGTATCATTATGAGCATGCATTGGATGAGCCCAGGGCTCGAGAATGGCACGTGCATATGCATGGTGTTGGCGTTGGTCTTGGTTTGTCTGCCTCTACAGTGAGGCACCTGCCTCAATTCCCAGCATTCACACGGTCGTGTGCAAGACTGGCCTGGCGTGGCATTGCATCCAGTGACAACGTCGCAGAAGTCTGTTTGGCACTGTGGTTCTACCAGCAGTCAACAGCATGCAAAACACAGGAGCACAGACAAACTACACCACCCATACAGGGCATTTGGGCATCTGATCAGCATGCTGGGCACAGACAGACAGTACAGACAGACGGCACAAAAAGGTGGCACACACAGATGGCACTGGCAGTTAGCACAGACAGACAATACCCCACCTGTGCAAACTCCAGCACCTCTAGCAAGTCCCCTGGGGAACAGTCAGCAGGCACGGCAATCTGGCAGGGCAGAGCCGTTGGCCACACTGCCTTCTGCCCTTGGGGCCTGTGCAGCATGCAAGACTGGGCAACCTGCAGTGCAAGAGAGCATATTCACATCACTTATCTGATTGATGAACAAACAGTAAAACAGACAAAGGCTCGACAAATCTTGCCACAGGAGCCCATTTTCCCTTGGTTCCCTTGGTTGCTTGTCAAGATAGCACTCCCTAAGTAGCACTGCCTAAACAGCACCCCATATGGTATCTGGCATCACAGGCCAAGGCATAGGTGTCAAGGACATAATAAATACACATGCCCCTTGTGGGCACAAAAAGAAAAGAAAAGGAAAGACTACGCCTTTTGGCGTCAATTTATTGAGAAGCCCAGTTTTATACCGGGCTGCCCATTTCCTTGTGGATACACACCTCTTGTGAAACAGGAATCTGGAGGCTAACATGATGTGCAGATAGCCTCCTTAAGCTGAAAAACATGCTTGCATGGGCATGCTTTTCAGCTTGAGGAGGTTGTCCTGTCATGATAACAAAGGACTGTGTGCATGAGAGTGGGCAGCCACATGCACAGAGCCTCATCTAGCCCATGCAGGGGTATCAGCCTGCGCCCATCGTGTGAGGATGAGGCTGAGCAGGGGCGCTTGACAATCCCAGCTCATGAGCCATCATCATGCTTGTCAACTATAAGCAGTGCCTCATGGCCTGAGCTGCTTGGGATTGGGACACAAGACAGCATCCCATACAAAGCCCCAAAAACAAAAGACACACCAATTCCTACAAGGAGTGAACTCAAGCACAGAGGAATCTTTGAGCGAGGTCAGACGTATTGCTCATGCCTCTGACCTAGTCTCATCACAAATGACAATAAAGAGATCTCTTAGGCTTTTGCTATAAGCTCATGCCTACACATTAGTCACTTGTGGCTGAATGATCAACGACTGACTAACTATGAATGACTAACAACTGACTAACTAGTGACTGACATTCTAGAAGCCTTGGCCCCATCTAAACAGCCCCAATCACTCTTCACACACAGTGATGTCTTGTGGATGAACGGACACAAGCTGATCAAGCAAGCTGCACCAGCAATGGGGCAGTGACTCACAGGCATGGGGTTAGGGCGGGGTCCCAGGTCCTGATCAGGCACAGCAGGCGGAGCCCCCTCCTCACACTGCTCACTGTTCTTCCTCTTCATGCCAGCTTTCACAGCATGCGTCGCATTGCCTGCCTTCTTGCTGTCAGCCTGCACATCAACCCTGCATAAGCTTTGATCGCTCACCTTTCTGTGCATTTCACACATGACATGAAGCAGGCTGTATGCGGTTCAGGCTGATTCTTTGCAGTAGGCTTACAGACAGACTTGCTGCTGCTTGACTGTCTGCTGGCACTCATGAATGTGAAACAACACGCAGGTGAGAGGCTAGGTGTGCATGATGATCACCATGCACCGTTATTATGGCCACAACTGCAGCCACAGCATGCTGTCATTGACAGCATTCAACAGTTGCAGTAACATGACATGGTACATATGTGCATGTGTGTCGCAAAAACATGGCGAGGGCTGACCTGAGGTTTGGCCTCCTTTGCAGCTTGCATCACAGCAGCGGCATCAGGGTTCACCGCTAGCAAAGCAGCCACAGATGCAAAGCCCAGTGTCTTTGCAGCATTTGCCAGTATCCCTGTGGGCGCCAGGCCGGCTTTCTGCAGTCAGCCAAAGCAGAGGACATTGAATCAATGCAATTGTTGTTATCGTTATTATTATTGTTATTATTCTTATTATTGATATTATTATTATTGATATTATTACAGGATATTGAAACAACCATGCACAGTCAATCTGGCTATCTTGGTCATGCAAGCATGTCTGCAACCAGTCAAAGCAGATTTGACAGTAATCATAAATGACAAAGGTGATGGTCTGCATAGCAGCGACAGAAGCTAGCATGAGCATCCTTGCTGACAAGGCTAGGATGCACTCAGTCAAAGCAAAGTTATTGGAGACTTTGACTTCAACAACAGAACAACAAGAAGAAGCCTGTTTGGTATGCTAGCTGCCTTGACCATGACTAGCTTGCGTTCTGCAAGCATTGATGCCAAGCACAGATACAAGCGCAGATACAGTCCAGATTGTATCAGCAGGCAGGCGACCAGCAGAAAATTGAGAAATGTGAGATACAAGAAGTCTGACTGCGTGGGTTTTGGCAGACTGTTACCTTGCGGCAGTAGCTGCAACTGCAATTTTTCTGGCATTTTGGGCAACTCCATTTGGGTTGTTTGGAAGCCTGCAGATCAAGGTCACTCTTGTACAACTCCGAACCCGGGGCATCAGAAACACCTTGGGTGCGTGGATGAATAAGCAGATGCGGACTTGCTTTTTACAATGATGCATTAAGCTAGTCTCTGCCGCAGTGCAAGAGCAGCGCTTTTGCTCAATACATTTCACAGGACTGGCTGATGGCAAGACAGCTGACAGAAGGGACCCTGGCAATGTCAGTTGCGTGGGAAGCTGTTGCAGCAGCTGCGGCAGCAGACAAAATGATGTTGATGTTATGGAGTTTTCGGCAGCCTGACGTACCTGCTCTTGTCCTGGCCCGTATCTGTTGGTGAGACACTTTGGACAGAACTGCTGAGTGCATGTGGAGCACTGTCGCTTATCTTCAACGGTTTTCTGACGGCACTGCAACAGACAGAAGTATCGATGAGTTGAAAGGTTTGATCGCGAAAGATGCAGTTGCAGACTCAGAGCAGCTCTGACCTGATGACATGTTGTGCCTGTCTTGCTGCAATAGATCCTTCCTCCCTGCAACCTTACACGGCGTCAGCACGGCGATCAACGACTTGCTGCTGAAAGCGTCCAGCAGGTGTTACCTGTACTCTCACACCGGGGTCGGCATTTCTACTTTTCTTCTTTCCGGGAATCCCTGCTTGCAAAGCTTGGAAGTGACGCCCAAGAGCAATGGAAGTTTCGGTGGCGAGTTGAACTATACGTGAACATCACCAGACTGTACAGCAATGAACTCATAATCGGCACGAAATTTGTCTGCACCTTGATCAGCCATCGAAGCTTCATCATCGCCACTTTCTGGTGAACGTATGGCTTTGTTGCTTCCAGCAATCATGTTCCGAGTGCGTCTTGCCTCAAGTTGGCACTAGTTTCACATATCAGCTGGACAACACTGCTGTCACAATGCCGTTGCAATCCTGTCTGAGTTTCATGTAGCGCAACGACCTAAACACATGTATCTAAAGTACTCAATCAATGTTACATTTAGGTTCTCACAGTGCGACAAACCACTTTGAAAGCGTCTGTTCGCAGCACTTTGCGAAATTACAGTAGC
>JAABUP010007492.1_pt1 | contig 14587 bp, 13 predicted proteins | sample 5559201 | NCBI WGS metagenome assembly JAABUP01 (sample SAMN10711887, study PRJNA513373) | rock metagenome | isolation source: Antarctica rocks | place: Antarctica | reverse complement strand
GGTAGTCGTCGTCGTCATCGTCGCTGTCGCTGCTGGACTCTGGCTGCTCGGCCGCGGGCGGCGCCGGCGCGGCGGGCTCCGGCCGGGCGCGCTTGGCAGGCGGGCCGTCCTGGTTGTTGCTGGGCCCGGAGCGCTTGGTGCGCGGGTCGCCGCCGTGGGCGCGCGCCTTCTGCTGCGCGGGCACGCGATCAAGCACCAGTTTGATTAAATATCAATTTGGCCTAGGGTGCTGCTGATGCAGGGATGCCCAGGCATGCTCAGTGCAGGATGACAGGGTATGTCAAACCCTATGATATCTGGAGCATATATAACCCTATAATATACCCTAGTACATGCACAATACCCTATGTGATCCTGGATGCAGTGCCACAGGTGCGCCAGCACTGCACAGGCCGCCCTTGTGCTGGTGCGACGCGCTGAGCGCACCGGCAGCAGCGGCGCGGCGCGGGCCGCCGCGCGGGCATCGTCCTCGAGCTTCTTGATGGCGCGGCGCTTGGACGCCGCCCAGTCGAACGGCGCCGGCGACGAGGCGCCTGCCGACGTCGACGGGCCCGCCGGCCGTGCAGGCCACAGCGCGCAGAGCGGGTCCCCGGGCGCCCAAAGCGGCGCGCCCGTGCCCGCGGGCGCCGTGCCCGAGCCCGGCGCCGGCGCGCACGTGCTGCTGGCGGCGGCGCTGGCGGCGCCGCTGGCCAGGTCCGCCACCTCGAAGGTGGGCGCGACCGGCTCGGCCTGGCGCAGCTCCGCCAGAAACCCCTCCACCTCGGCGCCGGCGTCCATGCCCGGCGCGAGCAGGTCGCTGGCGCCGCGCAGGCCCGCCAGGGACGCGAGCTGCGGCAGGAGCGCGCGGCAAGCCGTGCGGCCGGCGCCACCCGCGGGTGCGACGCGCTGCAGGCGCGCCAGGAGCTCGCGCTCCTCCGCGGAGCTGTGCGAGATGTAGTCCTGCAGCCACTCCTTGCGCTCAGCGCCCACGGACGGGTTGAGCGTCACAACACCGCGTGCCGGCGACGGCGCGCGTGCCTGCGCGTGGCACGCCAGCCGTGCGTCAAGCGATCCCGTGCCGAGGGTCAAATCTTGGCTGGAGCGCAAATACGCGACCTCTGGCCCCCGCCCCCTTACTGCTCACAACTGACAGACGCGCGGTGTGGAGTTTGCGCAGGGTGGCGAGGAACGGGCGCACACCGTCTTGGTGATAACAGGGCCGCAGTAGGACGCCAGCGTCCTTGCACTTGTGCCCTGGCGCGGCTTGGTCGCGGCAGGCGCTCCTGCCCGCGCGGCGGCAGCGCGAGTGAGCGCAGCTCAGGCGCACTTGCAGATGCCTGGGAGCGCGGGGAGGCAGGGAGCGTGGGTGCACACCGCGGCCCGCAGCGGCATCAGCCAGTGTCAGGTCCATACGAGAGCACCTGCGCGCGCCCCGCGCCCGCGCCGCTGAGCAAACACGCTGCGTCTGTGCAGTGCTGCAGGCACTGGGCCTCCGGAGCCTTGCGGAGACAAGCCAGCAGGCCGCTTCAGCCCCCGCATGCAAGGACGCCCCCTCCAGCCCAGCCCCGGGCTCCGCCTCCCGGCTTGCCCGTTCAGACAGAGGCAGGCGAGCAGCACTGCACGCCTGCCTGCCCCTGAAGGCCTGGGACGGCCCGCTCACGGCGTCCGCAGGGACGCCCGGCAAGCATGACAGCACGATCCCACAACGGGCACAACTGGGCCCGTGGGCTCCGCTCGGCCGGGCCAGCGCACCGTATCATGTTGCTCATAGCCGCTGCACACGAGCTCCGTGCGGCCCGGAGCCCCTCCGCTCAGGCCCACCACAACCGTCCCACTCCGCGCAGCAGCAGCCCTCCGAAGTCTGCTGGTCGGGGTCAGCTTGTAGGCGGCCTATGCGACAGGTGCTGGTGGGCTGCTGTAGGCTGCTGGTGACCGTGAATTGCGCTCTGGACTTCCGCAGGCACTTTAAACAAGAGGTGCCCCTCAGGGTTTCAGGCCCCACACGTGCCTGCGCACCAGGAAGCACCTTTCTTACCTTCCTCGTCTGGCTGGCATACGTGTGCAACAGGCTCACTCATCCCCGCGCCCGCCGCCGACAAAAGCCTTGCGGCCGCCTGCCGGCGCGCGCTGCGGCCCTGGCGGGCGACCGCGGCAGCACGGCCTCGGCCGTGCTGCCTGCGCTGCGCTGCCCTCCCGCCTGGCCCTCCTCGGCATGAACAGCACGCGCCTGCGGCGTGAACACAGCAGGTGAGTGGGAGGAGGCCAGCCTGCAGCGCAAAGCAGCGCTCCCGCAGCATGCCTCAAGCAGGACCGAGCGCAGCGGCTGCACCCTGCAAGCAACGTCCTATGCGACATCTTCAGCCACATGGCCAGGCGCCGAAGCCATCAAGCCACTGGGCCTGTGCAATTCTGCAGCCGCGTGACCCAGGGCACACAGAGTCCCAGAGCAGTGCTGTCCCACCATCCCGTGCTGGCAGAGTGCGCTTGCTTGCAGACCGCTATCCTCCTCGCAAATGTGACACAAGTGCTACGCTGCCGCCAGCAAGCTGCGCATCTGGCATTGCGTATCTGGCCAGGCGATGCAACGGGCTTCAGGTGCAGTGACGCGAACCTGGGTGCCCCACACCAGGTTGGTGTGGCTCGCCAGGGCGCCGCACTTGCGCGGGAGCCACCGTGCCTGCCTCCTGCTGGTGAGCGCCTGTCAGCACAAGGTGCTGCGCCCTGACATAGCGGTGCCGAGCACACAGCGCTTAGAGGCAACACAGTCACAGCTCAGCACCGCTGCAAACGTCAGACAAAGCAGAGCAGGGCGCACTGCGGGAAACAGCCTGCCTGTCCACCACTGTGCGCTGCGCGGCATTCTTTATCCGCTGGTACCATGAAATTGAGCGCGTCTATAGAAACAGTTACTGCAAGCTGGGTGCCAATGAGTAGTGAGCAGTGGGCGTTAGATTTGTGGCTGTTACAGCCTGTAACCTCAGCAGCTAGGGGTGCATATGCTAGGGTAACTACATGTGCAGAGACAGGGCAAGAAGGGGGCGCCTCCCAATACAACAACGCACCGCCTGGCAACCCGCCGCAAACCTCTTCATGCTTGGTATCTCACAACTTTTGCAAAGTTGCACGCAATGCCAAGCAAGCACAGGGCGGAAATTGCAGCCAAAGCGCATCAGTCCAGGCTCGCCCCAACAGCAGGGCGCATCGCACTGCATAGCTATCACACACCGGAGCGCAGACAATGCTGGCAAACAGACAACAGGCGTGCGTCAACATGCCAGACCCAGACCTTGAGCGCCTCGCTCGGAGGCCACTGCTGTGTCCGCAAGGAGGAGGCTGCGCCCATGCGCATGCCGCCTGCACATGCAGCGCCCCGCTCTCAGCCGTAGGGCTGGTAGCCGTAGCCCCCGCCGGGCGGCCACGGCGGCTGCGTTGGCGGCCGCTGCGCCGCTCCCCGCCCCCCGTAGCCCCCGTTCTGGCCGTATGCGCCCGCCAGGCCCCCCACCGGCGGTCGCATGACCGTGGCACCATGCGGCGGCTGCGGCGCGCCAAAGTACTGGGGCGCCCCGTACGGAGACCCCGCGGGCGCCGGCGGGCCCATAGCGCCGGGCGCTGCCATGCGCGGCGGCGGCGCGGGCCCCCACTGCGGCGGCGGCAGACCGTAGACGGCGGGCATGCCCACGTATGCGCTGTATGGCGCCGGCCACGCCGGCGGTGCGCCTGCATGCTGCGCTGGGCCGCCGGCCGGCCGCGGCGCGCCCCGGCCGCGCCCTGCCGCGCAGGCGCAGGCGCGCTCAGCAGAGGGCTGGAGCAGGGTGTGCGGTCGGGCAGGGGGCCGGCATGCTGCACGCTTCTCACTTGGCTGGACAGGCAGGCTCACAAGCACAGCATAGCTATACCCTACCCTGTCCAGGTGGTTGAGAGGCCCTGCAAGGTATGACCCCGGGCAAGCCTCGCGCGCTGGAGTTACGGGCGTGGCCGGCCAGTGGCCAGCCAGGCGAACGCTTCTGACGCAGCCCTGCAGCCAGAGGCGCGCCGGACACGCAACAGGATGCCGGGCTGTCGGGTGTCGCACCCGAAGCGCTGGGCGCGCCCCGGCGCCCGCGCGACGCGCCCCGGCACGCCGCGCCGCCGCCGCGCGCGCCGCGCGCGCCGCCGCCGCGCGGCGCCCTGGCGAAGCGCCCGCCGGCGCCCCCGGCCGCGCCTGGCCCGCCGCCGGGCGCGTCGCGCTCCTTGCGCTTGGCGGGGCCGGGGCTGGCGGCGCCGGGCGCGCCGCCGCCCTGGCCGCGCCAGAACGCGGCCTCCGCCTCATCGTCGGAGAACGCGAATTCCTCCTCCTCCGGCGCGGCGCCCTCCGCGGCGGCATCATAGCTGCGTGAAACAGATAGGGTAGGGTCAGAGGTAGGCTCAGGTAGGGCGGGCCGCGTGCGCTGAGCCCCCGTGCGCTCGGAAAGCGGCGCCAAGCCTCAGCACCCGGCGCTGAACCAGGATCCAGGCAGCAGCCTCCCTTCCTGTGCACCCCTGGGCGGCCGCACCGCGCCCGCGCAGGCGTGCCATCCTCGCACGCACTCACCATCCAGGCCTGTCTGCCCGAAAGGGGCTGCTCCCGGGCGACGCGCCTCAACAGCCCGTCGACAAGCGCGCAAGCGGAGCAGTGCAGGCGGCGCGGGGGGCCGCGGCCGCGCACCCTTTGTACTGCAGCTCCTGCGAGCAGACCTCCTCCGCCAGGCGCACCAGCGCGCACACCTGCACAGAATGACATCGCAATTCGTCACCCTTTTGTCACGCTCAACCCGGCTGACCCCACCTCAGAAGGGCACCCGTCGCAGGGATGCACGCTGGGATTGTCAGGGAGCGCGTCTCCAAGCCGCTCGCACGCCGGCTGTCCCAGCGTGTCAGCGAGGCACCGGTGCCTGGTGCAAGCGCTGTGCGCGTAAACGGGGCGCCCTCCTGCCGCACAGCTCTCGCAGCCCAGCTAGCCTCCGCCCACCCTGCAGGGCGCCCTGCGGAGCAGAGCGGAGCCGGAGCAGGGCACCGCGCATCTGGCCCCGAGCGAGCGGCGGGGCGGCACCTGCGCGCCGGGCGCGGCCGCGGGCGGCAGCTCGCCCGGGCCCGCGTAGCGCAGCGCGTACAGCGGCGCGGCCACGGGGCCAAACACCTCCTCCACGCGCCCCAGCACCGCGCGGCCCTCCGCCAGCACGAGCACGGAGCCCTCGTCGAACACGCGGCCGCCCTCGGGCGCCTGCACCGCCGCGGCGCGCGTCACGCGCGCGCTGCGCAGGACGGCATCGCTGCGCCGGTTCTCCCTTGTATAGCGGTCGCAGCAAGGGACCGGGCACTGCAGCACAGTGGCCATCGCCCAGCCCTACTGTCAAAGCGCGCGCTCCAAAGAACAAACCCCTGCACTGGACCGGCATGGGGATGCCGCAGGCATTAGCAAGCTCGACCGTCTCCGGAACGCGCGCAGGGAGAGGGATCCAACCTCACCCTAGCACAGGCTGCGAGGCCGCGGCCGCGCGGCGGCGCGCCTGCACGACGAGCATGCCCGATGGAACGGCGCGCAGGGAGGGGGACCCAACCCTACTCTAGCACAGGCCGCGAGGCTGCGGCCGGGCCACGGCGCGCCTGCACGACAAGCATGCCCTCCAGCACGGCGCTCAGGCGCCCGGCGGGCACCAGCGCGTCGTCGGCCGCCACCTCCACGTCCAGCGGCACCGGGGGCGGCTTCCGCTCGGCTGCCTCCCTCGCCTCCCTGCGGCCGAGGACCATGTCACTCTGCTGGCCGCGGGCGCAGCGGGAGCCTCCAGATTGCGCACGTGACCGGTGCCCCCCTTCGTGTCTAGCCCCCTCTCTGCCTGCTCGAGTCCTCAGACGCTCAGTGTGAGCCAGCACACCTGCAGGTCTCAGCATCGCACCAGCCCTGGCGGTCAAGTCAGACTAAAACTCCCTGTGGCTCCCTGCGGCTGCATGAGCAGCGCGCAGTGCCGGCAGAGTGGTCCCGCATGTCCTCCAGCGTGCCGGCCGGCTGCGTGCGCCACAGCCGCACAACAGCACCCGCCCTGTGCGGGAGCTGCTACCTGCCAGGTTCAGGACAGCCCGCGTGCACCCGCCGCCACGCTCGCCCTCCCTGTCACAAGACCTGGACAGCGGCACCAGGGCCGGGGTAGAATTTAGATACCCTATCCTACGCCGCACCGCGCGGCCTCCTGCGCGTCCGCCCCGTCCTCGTCCATGGCGGCGAGCTCCGCGCGCAGCGCCGCGGCGTCCACCGGCGGCCCCGTCACCTATAAAGTTGATCATTGGTTCTTCAGTGCACCTAAAACTATCTCAGCTTTATGGTGTAAGTCAAATACAGGCGCAAGAAATGGGTGAAATGAAAGAAAATTTTTGCAATTTAAAAAGATAAAAGTATATATAAAAAGTCTTCACCTGCTCGTCCTCCTCCGAGGACGTGAAGGCCGATGAGGAGGAGGTGGATGCCGCAGAGGAGGTCGACTCCGCCTCTGATTCGACCTCAGACTCCGCCGCCTCGCCCACGCCGGGCGCCTGCGCCGGGCGCCGACAAGGTGCGCACGTGGGATGCGCGCACCCGCGCCGCGCCTACAGGTTGTGCACGCATGATGCCGCATCTCGCGCCGCGCCGACATGCACAATCACTGCGCATGGTGGGCTGCAGACAGCGCAGTCCAGAGCCGGCTTCCAGCGGCCGCGCTCCAGCGGCCGCACTCACGCCGGCCGGCGCCAGGTGCCAACCAAAAACTAGAGCACCACGGCGCTGCTCGGCGCACCTGGCTGGGCCCGCGAGCGGGCGCCGCTGCCGGCGGGCTGCCCGGCCGTGCATCCTCCGCCTCCATCGCCGCCGCACCGCCCGCTGCGCCGACCGCGCTGGGGCGCGCCGCCGCCGCGGCGGCGCCGTCGACAGACGCCCGTGCGCCCGGCCCCGAGCTGGCCGCGGCCACGGGGCCCGCGCCCGCGTCCGGGGCGGCGCGCACGCCGTTGACCGGCGCGATGCGCACGCGCACATGGGCACCGCCCTCCACGGAGAGCGCAACGCTGACCGCACGCTCGCCGCGCGCGGCGGCGGCGGCGGCGGCGGGCGGCCCATGAGCAGGCGGCGCGCTGATGGGGGCCGCGTCCCCCGCGCCCGCTGCGCTCGCCCCCGCGGGCGCGGCGCCATCGCGCGCGCCCGCCTCCGGCGGCGCCGCGGCCGGGCGAGCTTGCGCGGCGGCGCCTGGCGGGTGCTCGGCCTTGCCCTCCGCGCCCGGCGGGTGCCCGGCCGTGCCTTCATCGTCCTCCTGCAGGCAGGCGGCTCGGCGTTGAGCCCCAGGTGCCTCAGCATGCGCCAAATTGTAGTCATTTGGCAGGGACACCGTCACGCTTCAGAAGCAGCGCGCTGTCAACCTTGGCGGCTTGGCGAAGCCTCCTGTAGGCAGGTCACGCACTGCTGGCTGCCAGAAACACCAGAGCGGGCTGCCATGGGGGCCGCGCCTCGGATTCCGAGTCAGAGGCGGAGCTCACGGAGGCGGCCGCGGCGCCGAACGGCGCGACCGCGAGCGCCTCCAGCGCCGCCGCGGCCGCGGCGGCGGCCACCTCCAGGTCGTCCACGCTGGGCAGGTCATAATCCAGGGCCTCCGGCGGGGCCTGCACGCGGTTAGGTTTTAGGTTGCTAGGTTGTCCGCGCCTCCCAGCGCTGCGGCGGCCCCGCGCGCGGCTCGGCGCGTTTTGCAGGTGCGCGCTAGCAGGCGTGCTGCACCGCCGTTCAGCTGGTGCAGCCTCTTGCTGCGGTGAAGCCCGCAGACATGGCGTGAAGCGCAAGCGCCGGGAATGCAGTCGTGCAATGTGTCGGCCAGCCGCACCTCGTCCGGGCGCTCACGCTGCCACTGCCGGCGCGGAGTCGCCGGGGCCGAGTAGGACTCGCCGGCGGCATAGGCGGCGGCGACGCTCATGTCGCTGCCGCAGCCGCCGGCGGGCGGCGCGCCGCCGCCGCGCTTCTGCATCCTGGCTGTCACTTGGTCTCACGCATATACCTGCGCACCCAAGGCAATGCTGCTGCAGGCCCCGGGATGTATGATGCAGGACTCACACGACAAGCAGGACCGGCAGAGGGCCAGTGCTCACCGTTCAAGCCCCTCTTTCGTGCAAGCACGCTCCCTGGCGCAATGTGCTTGAGGCCAAGGCCATGAATGTGCACTCACTCAACTCAACAGCCGCGTGCTGCCTGTGTTATTCTGCAGTATGCGCTGCGTCCCCCAGCAACTGTGACACCTGGGCACTTTTCCCAAGCTGGTACTTCTTGGGCACAGCCAAGCTTGGCAAGCTTGGCAACTTGAGGGTCGAAAGCTCTGCAGGGTTTGATGCCAGGGACTCAGCAAGGGGGAGATGAGCAAGGCTGAAGTACAGCATCAGCCGCGCTTGTCAGATATTCAGATGGTCCAGTGTGTCCTGCACAGCAGCTGGCACAGCAGTTCAGCCACCGCTCAGTGTTGCTGAGGCTAGCTGCTGAGTGCGGTGCCCGCATTCCCAAAGGCGCTTTTTTGAAGACGTGCATGCTGAGCGGAGGACTGACGCTTGTCAAGCACTAGGCGCAGCTGTATCTTTCAGCCCGTGGAGGCGCATCTGCGCCAAGGGGCCCCACACAACCTGTCAACAACAGCACTGCACCGTCGGCGCGCTGCAAGGCCGCGCCATGAAGGTCAGCTATGACCTTCTCAACACGTGTGCTGTTGAGACGCCTGGGGCCGCACTGCCGGCGGACGAGAGCGAGCGCCTGGCCGCGCTCGGCGAGCTGGACCTGGTGGACCATGACGATCCGGCGCTGGAGTCGCTGTGCAACCTGCTGACAAACCTGTTCAAAGTGCCGCTCGCGGGTGCGTGCCCCCCACCTATCACCTCCCCTTCATGTGCATTTCGCCAGACTCATATTGCCATACTCAATTGCAGCACGCCGACCAGGCTTGGGGCGAGGAGGAGAGCCTGATTGTGCGGGCGCGCGTTGCCGAAGCATTGCCGGTCCATGACTTGCTCACGCGTTGGGAGACCTTGCCTCAGCAAGCGCGTCGCGCTGACAAGCGCCTGGCCTGAGCTCGGCACTCTTGAGGACTTGCCTGCTCCGCGCGCGCGCAGTCGTGGCCGTGGTGGAGCGGGCCACCACCAGCCTGAAGGCTGGGCCGGCCAACGGCCTCGGGCGCATGCCCCGGGCGCACTCGATGTGCGCCTACACGCTGGTGCCGCCCGAGCCGGAGATGCTGGTCGTCGAGGACTGCCTGGCGGACCGGCGGTGCGCTCCTGCGCCTGTAGGGTAAGGTGTAGGGTAGGTGCTGGTCGGGGAGGACTGCCTGAGGACCAGCGTTGTGCTGCAGGGCCTGCTTCTCCTGTAGCTTTGGCCTGCCCGCCACCGCCTCAGCCTGCCCACCACCGCCCCAAATATGCGCGCTCAACAAGAGTGCCAAAGGCAGCGCCCGGCGCCCTTTGCGAGCGCCCATGCCAGCGAAGGAAGCGGCCACGCGCGCCGGCACACAGCGCGCGCCTCGCGCAGCCGCCTGCTTTATATAGCTGCTGCGCTGCTTTGGCGAATGCTCAGCGCTGCAGCGCGAGGCCGCGCGCCGCGCGCGGCAGGTTCATGCGCAATGCGTTCGTGATGCACCCGCCGCACGTGCGCTTCTACGCCGGCTGCCCGCTGCTGTCCTCGACTGGGCACCGCCTCGGCTCGCTCTGCATCGTGGACACCGCGCCGCGGCGCCTGGGCGCGGACAAGCTGCGCATGCTGTCCGGCTTTGCGGACCTGGCGGTGCGGCAGCTGGAGAAGCGCGTGGCGCTGCGGCGGCAGCTCACCAGCAACCGCAAGCGCGCGCCCTGCCTGGTAGGGGTAGGGTTAGGGCTATCCCTTTGTCTGCGTTCGGCCGACGCCTGCGGGTAGCTGGAGATGCGCGTGGCGCTGCCGCGGCAGCTCACCAGCAACCGCAAGCGCGCGCCCCGCCGAACTGGCTCGCTTTCCTGCGCTCGGGTGGAGCTCTGCGCTCGGGTGGAACTTGCGGGCCGGACAGCTGCGCATGCTGTGCGGCATTGCACACCCAGCAGTTTGGCGCGTGGATGTACACAGCGCTGCGGCGGCAGCTCACGAGCAAGCGCAAGCGCGCCACGCGGCGAATTGCTCAGGGTTAGGGCTCGCCCTGTGTGCGCCCGGCAGAAGCCTGCCGGCCAGATAGCTGCGCATGCCGTTCGGCGCGGCTGACCCAGCAGCTTGGCGCCTGGATGTGTGCACAGCGTTGCGGCGGCAGCCGCCCAGTCCCCGCATGCGCAAGTTGCCCAGCATGTGCCTGCACGCTTGCAGCCCTGCATGCCTGGCTCGGTGAACGCGGTGGTGGCCGCGCGTGATGTGGTTCGCGCCGCGCAGGCTGCTGCGCACGCTGGAGTGCTTCACCAACGGCATCCTGCTGGTGAACACGCACAGCCCGGAGTGGACCGTGATGCACGCCAACGAGGCGTGGGCTGAGCAGATGGGTGCGCCGGGCATGTCTTAGCGCGACCCAACGTATTGCCAAGTTCGGAGTGCATGGAACAGCGAGACTGATGCGAGAAGTGCTTGGAGCCATCTTGACCTGCTTTGAAGCAGGAACACTCTGCAGAGGCCCTGCGTTCTTTTGACATGCCACCGACACTGTTGGAGAAGGGGCTGCTGTGATGGCATGATTGACCATGGGAGCAGGTGTGGGATATTGTGCAAAGAGTTCCTGCGCTGCTGTGCCTGACATGCGTCGGTATTAGTCGCTCGCTGCGCGCGCTGGTCTGGTCAGGAGCTCTAGGCGGCGATGATGCAGAGTGTGAAGGGTAGTAAGGGCGTGAGCTTGAGACCTGCACCTCAGCATGGTGCGCAGTGCAGCACACCCCTCCCTGGGCGCGCAGGCCAGTCCGCCAGCAGCTTCACCGGCCAGAGCATCTGGACGCGCTACGACCTCCTGGGCGAGACCTGCGTGCGCGGCCCGCCCGCTGCCTGCGCCGCCTGTCAAACTTACCAGACGGCACTTGCCGGCCGCCCCCTGCCGAAGATGCGCACCATCAATTCCACGTCCTGTTGAGAAATCCAGACTCTGCCTGAGAAAGGAAATGATGTGCTTTGCGGCCATAATGCGGGCGCCAAGGCCTGGCTCATTGAAAAGCGCTGGGCTGCGCCCGCGAAGAGCGCAGCACCGGCGGCGCGCGCAGGAGGAGCTGCGGGCGCGCCAGGCGGCGCTCGGGCCGCGTGACGTGCTGACATCAATATAGGGTAGGGTAGGGTTAGGGTAGGCGCAAACGCGGCCGCGCCGCTTCGGCGCCTCGAACGAGAGCGCCCCGCCCGTCACGCTTCGCTTCCGGTGCGCGCGCGCGCGGGGCCTGCGCAGCGAGTGCGCACATGCCCGGCATGGCGGGGCTGCATGTGCCGGTGCCGGTCGCTGGCTTCCTGCCAGCTGCGCTGTCTTTGAGGATGTTCACACGAGGAGGCGCCTGCAACTGCGCACCTCGGCATGCGCTCAGGAAGTGGGCGTTCCAGCGTGCTGGCTGTATCCAGCCCGGCGCAGCCACACCCACCCTTACCCTTACCCTTTCCTGAGCGTGCGGGGCCTGCAGGCCGGCGACGGCGGGCTCGCTGGACCCCTTCACCCCGCACGTCAACCTGCCCCCCGGCTTGGGGCTGGGGCCCGCCGAAGCGCCCGAACGCACCTCCCTCTACTTTGCCGCCGTCGAGCACCCTCCCAAGGAGCAGCCGCGCCAGGCGTCCTGCATACCCGGTGCGCACCGTGCTCTCCAGGCCCCTCACTTCGCGGCGGAGCGCAGGGCTTGTGAGGCGGCCCTGGTGGAAGCCATGCGAGGTGCTTACGATCGCGGGCCTGGTGCTCGCTCCTCTGCACGCTTGCCTGCTTGACATGCAGTGCGAGGTCTGTACTGTTCCATGATTGCCCACCCTTGAGGGGCAGGCACGCACAGCGGCTGGGCTGGTCTGGGCTTACACAAGCTTTCGCCCACCAAGCGGTGCCGCGTCCTGACTTGGACTGACCTTTCGTGTTTGGGGTCCCAGTCCCTCGGACAACGGAGGCGCATCCACTGGCGTTCTGCAACGCGTCCGCGTGATGCGCTGGGCAGCCGCCCAAGCTCGGCAGCCTTGATAAGGGCTCGAGCAAATGCAGGGCGGCATCTGCGCACAGCGCGTCCATTCGCCAAGGGTTGAAGGATTTGGTTTTCAGTGTATTCCGCGCCTTCTGACTTGGCTGGGACCTGCCTGTTGTCGTCGGACCACACGCGACTTGGCTCTGCTGAGGCTCCCGAGGGACCCAAGATCGAATTGTAGGGGCAGGCGTTTGCCGACGCTCTGCTTTTTGTGTCCAGCCTACAGCAGCACCCAGGAAACGTAGGCCTCTGTCTTGCAGCGCTCCGCACCACTTTTCTTTCGTACACGCCCGGCAGTGCAGGGTGAGTGCGTGTACCCTCTGGTGAGGCTGGTCAGCCCGCGCCGTTGCATCACGTCTGCCTTTATCAGGAGCGTCATGCATTACAAGCAGTAGGCCTGCTCGCTGCCCTGCACTGTGCGGCCTGGTTTCAGGTGCGCTATGGCCACCGCTGCTGTCTTAGAGCTGCCTGTCACAAGTTTAGCGGCTGCATGCAGCATCCGCACTCCCTGCCAAGCTGAGTGGCAAACTGCCATTTGGCGGCAAAAGCCGTGAAGTTGCCGTCTGTTACTGCTGCGCACGCTCTGGTGTGTCGGGTGGCATGAGCTTTTTGCAGCCATCAGGTTTTGCCGTCCTGGTGACGCCTGGTGGCGAGGGTTGTTTAGTGCAGAGGATGGAATAGGACTAGCTGCATGAGCTTGTGGCTGCATGACCTTGTGTAACGCATGTGTAGCAGCATTGGACCATGAGGTTTAGTTCGCGCATGCTGAGAACTCGCACACAGGGCGACTGCACAGCCAATGCAGGAAGGTGGTTTGTAGTTACAAAGAGCACATGTGTTCCATTTCAGCTCCGTGCACCCATCACACCACGCCAGCGGCGTGCGCCGCATCACACCACGCCAGCGGCCGGGCCCGGCGCGAGCGCCAGGACGTGCGCGCGCAGCCGGCACCCGCCCGGCCCGCCCGCCGCCTCGCTCCCGCCCCGCACCTCCTCCCGGAAAGCTCCGCCGCCCGCCCACCACAGCACCTCTGACACGGCCGCAGCCCAGCGGCCCTCCGCGGCAGCGTCGCCCAGGCCCTGCCCAGGTTCTGTGGCGTGCGCTGGTTGTGGCGCTGCGGGCGTCGTGCCGCCGCCCTCATCGGGCTCACGCGCGCCCTCCGCGCCCAGAGCAGGGCCCCATGCGGCCGTAGCGGCCAGATGGCGCCAAACCAGGCGCGCGTGCGGCGGCAGGCGCGGCCAGCCGGCGCGCAGCGCGGCGTGCAGCGCGCGCAGCGCGCGCGCGCGCGCGCCGGCGTCGGGCCCGGCCGCCCACGCCAGCAGCAGCGGCAGCAGGCGTGCCCAGTGCCGCACCTGCGCCAGGCCCATCGCCTGCCGCCCAGCAACCGTGGTGTTTGTTGCTACAAGGACTACTCTGACCAGCACGGACCCACCCGTCACCTGCCCGCGCACCTGCGGCAGACCCACTTAATACCGGATACTTGCATGGCAGCTGTCAGCGAGGGCAAGGTTGCAGGTCTCTGCAGCGGCCCATGACCACCTTATCAGAGGCTGCCGCTGCATGGTGGCTCCTGCGAACGATCTATTGCATCTGGTGTTGCAGCATGTGAGCGGCGACAGTGTGAGCATCTACACGTTCAGCCCTGGTGTCGTCCCGACACCATGGCGTCGCGCCCTGTGGGCGGTGCGCATGCCACGGGCGCCCCACCTGCAGCAGCGGCGGCGCGGCATCGAGCCAGACCCGGCGTCGCGCGGGGTCGTGCCCGTGCAGCTCCGCCTGCAGCAGCATCTCGCGCAGCACGGCCTCCATCGCAGGGCCCCATACGTCGCGGCCTGCGCGCATCGCCAGCGCGCGGCATTGCTCCAGCCGCCCGCGACACCACACGTGGACACCGCAGCGATGCTGCCTTGCGCCGCCCTGGCATGCAGCGCGTCAGAGACATGGGCAACCCGCTCTGCGGCTGCAGCGGAGCACGCTCGCCGGGCATGGCAGCCGGCGCGGCAGCTGGCGTGCAGGCGGACCCCGCGGCTGCTGGCCTGGTCGCTGCTGCGTGTCGCAACCCTGACCCGGCAGCCCTTGCAGCGGGGACCCGCGGCCTCACAGCCCTGAGAGGCAGCGCTGCACAGCATCCATGACTTCAAAACACCGCGACCCCCGAGCGCCCTGGGGCGCGCCGTCCAGCGCAACAGCCAGCGCGCACGCGGCCGGCGCGGCCGTTGGCCAGGCCGCCGCGTCGCAGCCTGCGAGCGCGCGGCGCGCCACGTCCGCCAGCAGCGCGCGCTGCCAGCGCAGGTCCTCGGGCGCCGCCCCTGCGGCATGCAGGCGGCATCCACTTAGGGAAGGGTAGGGTATACATACCATACACCCTACCCTGTGGACATATGAACAGTGCCCAGAGAGCGCCTGTGACACTGAGGGCGGGGCGCCTGTGACACTGAGGGCGGGAGAGGCGCGGGGCGCGGCGCGCACG
>JAABUP010007491.1_pt1 | contig 14589 bp, 13 predicted proteins | sample 5559201 | NCBI WGS metagenome assembly JAABUP01 (sample SAMN10711887, study PRJNA513373) | rock metagenome | isolation source: Antarctica rocks | place: Antarctica | reverse complement strand
CAACAACAACAACAACAACAACAACAACAACAACAACAACAACAACAACAACAACAACAACAACAACAACAACAACAACAACAACAACAATAATAATAATAATACTAATAATAATAATAATAATAGTAGTAATAGTAACAATAGTAGTAGTAATAGTAGTAATAATAATAACAATAGTAATAATAACAACGCTTTCCAGCTCATGATGACTTGCACCCATCAACATCAGCGAGCAACCCACTGCTGCTGCAAACCTGGCTCGTACCCATGAGAAGTGTGCCTGCCAGCCGGTGGTGCACCATCTCAATCTGTCATCCCACTGTACAACTTGATCTTGGCAATAAAGACTTACCAAGCACCATGCCTCACCATGATCCTGACTTCTGTCTGCAAAGGTGCAGGGCCTGACAGCTTCCCTACTGACTGGCCAGATGACAACTTGACAGAGAATACCAGCTTCCTGGCCTTTGTAGAGTATGCTGTCAGGCAGGCCTTGGACCCATACCGCTCTACTGGGGGTCATGGCGGTGTCAGGGTAACCTCTCCCACATCATTTGCATGTTCACAGCCTGGGCCACAATGCATGCAGAAACCAGCAGGAACCACTGGCATTGCTGTTTATGCAAACAGCAACTGTTGTTGATGAGAGCAAGTGTTGCTGGCAGAGCAAGGGTTGTTAGCAAAAGCGACTGTTGTTGAACTTATTGTTTGAATCAAGGCTTAAGCGCTTGTCCATCTCACGCAGAGCACCAATTGGCAAACCAAGGCCTGTGCTGCAGTTGACGAAGGAGAAGCATGGACAGATCCTCAGGAAATGCCAAGCAAAGATTGTTTTAGCTGAGCAACAGGTGAGTGGGCTTACTTTAGCATGATGTTCGTGTGGACACATGCTGCCTAGCATGATTGTTCATTCACGCGCTGTCTGAAGCATTGTTTTACGTTTCATTGCCTGGTCAACACGCTCTTGATGTCATTTCCCATACCCCCAACAAGCAGACATGCATTGAGTCACCACACTGCACTCTTGCTCAGGGTCTGGCCTGTGTCATGTGCAATGCATGTGCTATAGAGCGTGTACCTTGCAGTATAGCTGAGTGGAAACTGACGGTGTCATTTGTTGCAGGCTGCAGTAGACAGGGCGAGAAAGGGGCAGTCAGGGCAGGTGGTGCGCCACAAAATTCAGAGTAACGCAACCAAGCTTGTCATGTCTTACTGCAGTCAAGGCAGCGAGGCCCACTCACAAAAACAGCACAGACCTGGCCGACTGTGATGTGTCATGCCTGGTCTTCTCTCAACTCCCTTCTTCCCTGTGACCCTCAATGTTTTCTCTTACGGTCGAACTGCGCTTTCCGGTCAGCTCATCCTTTGTTTTGCTTTTGGCCCATACGATGTCAATGCGGCAAGGCAACAGTGTGATTTGATGATCTTGCATACAATTGCTTGTAAGAGTCCACGCTTGGTCTCAATTGAATCAGGTGTCAGCAAGATTTGGTTCAGCGTATCGAGACTTTCTAGACATGTGACTTGCTGTATTCCCTCAGCAGTGCAGCAACCTGACATTGTCAATTGTCGAATGATGGGACAAAGGTATGAGGCTTTGACTTCCTTGCGTCTCAACCGCCCTAGCTGTCAATTATCTTTGCACCCTCTGTTGAACTTGTCCTGCTGTCCTGTTCTGCCTACATGTACAGGCTTACCTATCTGATCTTTCGTACACTACGTAAGACTGCATTGTACAGGAGGTTTGGACGATTGCTTCGAGTGATGTTTTGCAGCAGTGCACCTAGCTCTTTCAAAACAAGACTTCCGGATCAGAGAGGTCATCAATATTGCACAATGTGACAACACCGTATGTGTATAGCGCGCTGGAATGCACACTAGCTAGCCAGTACTGTCACAACCGGAACCAGCCATCTCGGTGGCAGGAGGATTGGCAGGCTCTGGATCCAGCAGTAGCAACATGTACATCACCCGACACCATTGGTCGAAATTGCAGTCTGCAACCTTTTGTGCCTGAGCTAAAGGCACCAGCAACTAGGTGGTGATGCTTTTTGTTTGCTTTCTTTCAAGTCCAACTCTACGCATTTCTGCATGCTGAGTGTGGATATGCATTGTACATACATGCTTTAGGCTTCACCTGGCGTATTGTTAGCTGCCATTCAGCTCTCATGCAGCTGCTCCCTGCTCTGCATGATGATCGTGCCATGATATGATGCCGCGAGATGCAATGCATTTGTATGCAAACATGCACACGGCATCATGCCTTAGTGCGCCCCAGGGATGTATAGGCCCCAGGAGTTAGTGACGATGTTCATCGAGCAATGTGCTGTATGTACACACCAGCCTGAGGGCTATCTACAGTATCTAAATTGATCCTGAGATGGCTTACGTAACAAAGCTTATGTACACAGTGCATGCTGCTGCGAAAACTACGATATTTAAAATGTTATCAAGCAACAGATGTGGCTTTTTGCACGAAAGTGCCCGAAAATGTGTATGACGTCTCTTGAGCAAGAACCAGTGTCACAAACGGTCTAGATACCAACAGCACAGGCTCGTTTCCGTAATAGATCGGATCTCAGATACACTTCCCCAAGGATACACTAATCTGCAGCATAGGCTCATTTGTTCACAAGTGAATACCGCCCACACTTATTTCAACAACTTTGCAGTTGTTGAAAACGCAACTTGGCTGAAAACGCAACTAGGCAAACACCCAATAGCTGCGTAGGGTATATCGCTATTCGATGGCTATATAGGGCACATGTGCAGAATCACAATAGCAGGAACAAAACCTGACAGATTGATTTCATCAACTGCATACATACATCTACAGAGATATGTCACTGCATAAAAATACAGAATACAGTAGCTACACCTGAGGAAACATCAAACAGCAACATGTTGCCCATCACTTCTGACAGCTTAGCAGTAATATCCTTCATGTCCTACATGGCAAAGTATTTCTAAAGTATCTAGGGCAGAGTTCAGCAGATCTGCCTGGACCACATCAAGTTTGCAGATCATTTGTGCTGAGACAAACTAGAGGAGGTACCAGACTATGGCGTAGTGTACAAGAAAGCATGTTGTTCAGCTTGTCGTATGATACTGAATCTCAGTGACCTCTTTGCGCTTGGGAAATTGGCTGCTACAAGCTGGAGCCAGGACCAGACTCATGCAGAACATTGGAGGTGAACTCAGCACATTCGCCATGCTCCCGCTTGTTGCACCTTGGGCAAAATCTTCTTTTCACATCCCGAACCATTGATACGCTGTCCAGCCAAACATTAATGTGACTAGACCCGCATTTCTCGCTCCAGGTTGAATCGCTATTCTGCTTGCCCCAATGAAAGTCTGGGGAGCCGGAACACTCACAACACTTTCCACTGACTGCAGGCCACACAATCACGGGGTATCCTCCTTGGATACACCCAGCAGGACCGATCTGCGATCGAACAACACTGCAAGTCAGACCCTGGATTGTTAAGCCAGGGTAAGCAGCTGAGGATGCTCACCCCCACAAGCTTCATGATGTCGGCGTAAGCCTGGTGATACGATGCAAACATATCCAGCTGACTGAAATCTGGCTGGTTAATAGCATGGCCCATACAATTCATAGCAGGGTCTGCGGTGACTGGCAGCGGTGAAGACACTGAAGCTTCCAGTGAATATTGATTGGCGGCTACTAGTTGTGGAAGCTTGGACTGGACGCGCCGTTTACGAAGCTTCTCGGGCAGTGCCGAAACAGGAATCACTCTGAGCAAACCTGGCCGTTCAGGCTGCATGTACATGGTGCTGTCTCTCCAGAAAGAAAGCAGAAAACCGGAGAAACCCAATTCCTTCAGTTGTGTTCTGCTCCGAAACCAAAGTTTCCACATCGATCAGCATTTGTCACCCTGCCTCCGCAGAACATTGGTGGCGGTATGGCACGGAGCTTTGCCGTTGCCGCAAGCTGGTCTACCGTGTGTGTTGCATCGCTTGCGGTCTGGGGTTCTTGCTGATTGAAGCTGCTGGCTGTGCTTGTACCTGTCAGTGCTTGTTTACAAGTGTTGGTCTGGCTTGCCCCTTGCGTTTGCCAGTGGACAAGATGGGTTGCTGTCACTGTCAGAATAGTTACGAACGTCTGGTTTGCTTCAAAACCCTAAGATCATTTGTCATACGACTTCAGACTTGTGGGGTGGCAAGAGGATGGCTCTGTCTCTCCTCTCTCAACATACCGTGTTCTGCCTGGACTTGAGAAAGACAGTCCTCTCTCAACTGAAAGTAGGTGTTGAAAGCATTTTATCGTGGTTCGGGAAGCTGACCGGATTGATATTCGTTGCTTTGAAGACAGCATACACAGTACCATTTTGACACTTCTCTCAAGATCAGAGAAGCTACAATGCAACTTGTCACTGACAGACTCACTGTCGGCAATGAAGTATCACTGTTGGGGTCGTGCCAACTTCTTAGCATCACGAACTTGTGGCTTTCAAGGCATGAAGCTGTGAAATTTCTGCCAGCTGCCATGTGGCAACCACATGAATTCATGATACTCACAAGACAATTCACAACAGAACATGACTAAGCAGAAAACCACTGTCTGCAGGTTGTAAGCAGTGCTGCAACACTCAAGGACACACCTACAACCACAACCAATACTGGCAAGATAACCTGATGCATAGTCTGCCAACATTGGCTCAACTTGCTTTCAGATTGTTGACTGTTTTGCTCAATGGCAACAATGCTCAGGTGCACATCATCAATCTCGTTTTCATCCGCTGGCAGCAACAATGCCTGAACTTCCCTGTCTTCCTGTTGTATCAATGCAAGGCCAGGTGTTCTGGCCTTCTCATGGGCTCTCAGCTTGAGATGCAGCCCAACAGGAATGACATAGCACACAATGCAGACTGCTGTTGCTCCTGTGATGGCAAAAATCTTTTCTGCATAAGCTGGGAAGATGAGCGCAACCAGAAGAGTGCTGATGATGATGCCAGTGGTTTCTGCCATGTGTCGGTTCCACTCAAAAGGTGCATCTTCACCAGCAATGAGACTGTCCAGTGTATACCTCAGGCTTATCTGCAGACATCATTCACCCTTGTTGTGCTATGCTGACTGGCTGTCTGTTGTACATCTCTGTTGTACATCTGCATTGTCTGTCTGCTGGCATGTGTTTGACATTGAATGCTTAGCATGACAGCATGGCACCTGACGGTCAGTTCAACAGTGAGCTTTGCTAATGCAATCGATCAATGAAAGCAATCAATTAGTAAGCACATGCTGCAGCTTCTGATTCCTCACCCAGAGGGAGCAATGCTAGCACGCAGTCAAGCAATGGAGGAGTGGGTGGACAGAAGCAGGGTGCAGGTGTTGACCTGCATGGGTGGAATACTGATGGAGAGGTAGAGAGCCATGAAGAGGTCAATCCAGCCCTCCTTGCGCCCCCCTAGCCAGGTGTTGACCAGGCAGTCCCCCTCTGTGGCCTGCCCAAAGCGGGCTGCCCCGAAAATACCCATCGTGCCATACATCAGGCACGCCACCCCTGCAGCAATGGCCAGGCTATTGTCAGTAGGCATGAGCTTGTGAGCTGAATCCGAAACGGGATCAAAACATATCATGATGAAGCCTTGGTTGTTAAGCTCTGCTGAAATTTGTAACTCAGCTGAATCTTGTGACTCAGCTGAACCTCGTGACTCTGCTCAAGTGTGTGAATCTACTCTGCTGAAGCTCATGGCTCAGCTGCACCAGAGAGGCCTTGATGCAGAGCATTGACAGCCCTTTGTAGGAAGGCATGAATGGCAAGCACATCAGCCATGGGTTGTGGTTGGCTGCAATGCTGCAGACAGACAATCAAGCAGCTGAAGGCTGCCTCTGGTTTTGCAAGACTTGATAGCATTGTGATCATCATAACAATCATGATGTTTAGGCTTTCTAGCTCATGATGAGCAAGGTACATACAGAACAAGTCTTGTCTCTCTAAAGCAGGCCGTTCTGAGCAACCCTGCAAGGTGTTGACAGCTTGACAGCATTGTGATGACACACAACTGCGAGCCCTATTGCTGTCCTTCCTGAAGCATGCCACAGACATGCACTTCCTCCCAACTGCAGGTGCACAGAACAAGCTGTACAGTAACAAGCTGTACAGTGACAAGCTGCACAGTACCAAAGCTGCGCAGGAACAAGCTGCACAGTACCAAGCTGCACAGCAATACCCTGAACATTGACCAAATGCAAAGTGATGAGCTGCACAGTGAAAGCTGCACAGTAAGAAGCCCACCAATGATGACAATCTTGACAGCTGTGGAGGTGATGGCAAGACCGGCGGGCCCTGGGGGCATGTCATGCAGCAGGGGCATCATCATGGGCTGCAGGTAGAAGGCAAACCCCAGCACCACAAACGCCTCTGGCAACTGGGCTGCACTCTGCACACACGGCCTTGGAATCAGCCTGCTTGCTTTTATCACAGGTCTGAGGTGCAATGCTCAACTGAGCCTGCTTACTTTTCTCACAGGTGTGAGGTGCAATGCTCAACTCAGCCTGCTTACTTGTCTCACAGGTCTGAGGTGCAATGCTCAACTCAGCCTGCTTGTATTCTCACAGGTCTGAGGTGCAATGCTCAACTCAGCCTGAGTGTCCACCGCCAGCCAAGCATCTAAAGCAAGGACTGGAGAGCCTTGTAGGCATGTCGCTTGAGCTGTTGTTACAGTCAGGGATTTTACAGTTGTTAGGTTTTAGATTACAACAATGCAGACGTTTGGGTTCAGATTACAACAATGCTGTGCGCTTGGCTCATGCAGGTGGGTGCAATATGTGCATGACAGGTTGTGCTGTTGTTCTCACACAAGGTGTCATGGCAACCTTGGGAACTAGCGGATGCAGAGTCTCTCCAGCAAAAACACATCTGTCATCTGTTACCTATATATATTTTCCAAGTGGCATGTGGGAATAGCATTTGCTCAAAGCATGCGTCAAATAGTGGCGGACCAGATGTGAAGGATGCACACAAGGCTGCATGATTTGCTGCAAGCCATGTCTAAAAAGAAGAGGACGGTTGTCACCTCAAAGGTCCAGAGAGGCAGTTCGCCAGACTTGATTGCTGGCAAGCCTGCGTCAATGGAGGTCCGCACAATAATGGCCAGAACTGTCAAGATGACAATGACCCCCACAGTCGCTGCTGACTCCAACTGCACTCACACTTGAACATTGTGTGTGTGCGTGCAGATTTAGTTGGCACCCTGCATGCTGTGTGCTGTGGAAATTGGGACACGCATGGATTGAAGACATTGCTGTCCTGCTTGTGCATGTTTCACAGGCTAGCACATGAGGACTGAAAAACCTTGTGCAAGTCAGAGACCTTCCACAACATACAACTGTGGCTGCACACAGCATCACATTCCAAAGCCCGAAGCTGAAGACTTCTCATGGTGAATTTTGAGTGTTCGCATGCAAGAAGGAAGTGAATGTGAGCAAGACCCACCTGGCGCATGCCCTTGAGGCAGCACAGTGGGTACACTGCCACAACAGCAAACAGGCACATTGTGCCTCGCCCATCATACGCTACCAGCCAAGCTGGAGGCGTATCAGGGGCTGCTAAGCCCTTGAAAGCCCTAGCTGACACATCAGAAATCAGGGCAAAGTCGCCCACGATTGTGCCGAAGAGCAGCAGAATGAGGCTGACTTGCGTGAGCACCTGAAGGGAAGGGCACAACATGCATTGTGACTGCCAGCAGCTACGTGAGTTGCAGCGCAACAACAGCTGAGGCAGGACTCACAAAGGAAGGACAGATGAAAAAGGGGTCATGCATGACGTTTTTGCAGTCAGTGCATTAAGCAAATGGCACTGGTAAGATGTTCCATGCAGAGATTGCAGTCAGACTTTACCTTCCATTTTTGGCCTCCAATTGCAAGGGCAACTCCTTCGTAGCTGTCATGTCCTGTTTTACCGGCGGCTTTGAGCAGCAGCAGAGACGTCAGGCAATTGGAGCCAGCCACAACCAACATGACAAGAATGCCAAGCAGCACTCCAGTCTTGGAGAAGGCATATGGCACAGGCAGCAAGGAGCTGCAGGTGCCGCAAAATATGAGCATGTGAATGGACACTCACCAAGACAGGCAACACAATAAGCAATGCAGTAAAGAAGAGGGACAAATTGAGGCTGTCACTGGCTGCTGTGGGCTTGCGCAGCAAGATCAATTGCTGGGGGGCTTGCACTGACCTGCCTAAAATGGCCAAGGTCAGCGTGACGCTGGCACTAAACAAAGCTCTGAAGTATCCTTCACTTGTCTTCATATCGCTGGATGTGAACTCACTCGCCCGCTGCAAGGCTAAGTTGTGCAAAGCGGATGCTGTGCTAGCATAACTCACAAGGCGGCTGCAGCTGTGTAGCGCACTTGTTAAAGAATGTTGTCATTCATAGACGCTGCACCTCAACCGCAGTGCCGCCTGTACGCTTGAGTTGGTCCGTGTGCGAAAGCGGCTCGCTTGACTTGCTCGTTGACTGTAACAAAACGTGATACAAAACTTGACCGTAACAGGTGGCAACAGGCAAACTTAAAAGCTCGACCATGTCTGCCCATATTGCAATGATGTGCGCATCGTCAGGGTCCTGTGCATTTGAAAAGCAGTAGACAGTTCGGGAATTCAACATGAGTGCCCAGACTAGGCTCATTGATCAACAGCATACTTAGCTTATCTTAGTGCATCCTTTGCTGCCATCACGATGTCGACCCCTTCCAGGCCAACATTCACAAATGTGCTGGATATTCTGACCGGGCGATCGCCTCCACCAGTATCCAGATTCTTGAGTTACTCTGGGCAGCTGAGTCCACAACAGATACAGAGCCTTGCAGACGCCATCAGAAACAGCTCAGTGCAGGGAGGCTTTCGGCTCAAAGGTCCGCATCGATAGTGGTGAAAGCGACCATGAGTTTCCTTGTTGTCTGTGTGTTTTAGATGCACATGCAAAGCAGCCCTGCTCTGCAGGTTGTCTGCTTGGTGACTCTGGGGCAGAGATACTTGCCTCAGCTCTGGCCAGCAACCAAGTGATTCACACCCTTGAGCTTGTGGGTAAGTGCAAAGTCATAGCACACTTATCTGTAGGGACTGAAGCTGCCACAATGCAGCCTGATGTGATCAATGCTTGCATGGTGCAGGCAATGGCATAGGACGGCCAGGAGCTGAAGCACTTGCTGCATGCCTTACAGAAAACACCGCCCTGACCTCTCTGGACCTGGCAGGTGACAACCTGTGATCATGTTAATTGTTCCTGCCAAGCCTTTGTTACACTCTTTGCAGTAGCTACTCTCGGCCTTTTATGATGCACAACTTCGACTGGGCTTGCGCCCGCTGATTGCCCTCTCATTCTGTGCTGCAGACAACCCCTGTGAGTGGGATGCAGCAGACTTGCTTGAAGACATAGACGCCAGTCTCCAGAGGAACAGAATGTTGGCTTCCTGCAACTCAGACAGCCTTGAAAGTTCGCCAACTGAGCCCCACAACCCATCAGCCAGTCCCAGGGATCAGTCAGGATCCCGCCAGAGAGAGTCCCCTGGCTCTGAGAATCAGCCGCTGGCTCCCCCAGACCAGCCCCAAAACCAGCCATTGGGGTCCCTGAATCAGTCTCCTAGTAGGCCCAGCGTAGCACCAGCCTCCCATCGACCTGTTCCACCTCTTTCCCTGTCAGGTCTGGGGCGCAGCAAGTCAGCCAGGGATGTGGTGCTGCCATCAGGCAAGGAGAACAGGGCTGGGACTGCTAGGACCTCGGCCACTTCCAGGACTAGCCCTGGTGGAGCAGACGACTTTGAACACAGGTGAAGACGAGCAAAAGAATGGGTACAGTGACTGCTGTGTTCAATCTGGCAACAACACCAAAACACTTGACCAAACTGTGTGCTGCAGTTGTTGACATGTGACATGCTTGTGGACAAGACTTTTGCAGACAAGATCTTGGATGATGCCTAGGTGTCGAAGATGTTTGACACAGCCCTGACACATGCTCTAATTGATTTGTCACACTGTCAAAATCATCAAACCAGTATGAAAATGTTGCTTTGGCTGAGAACTTGGTCTTGTTGCGCACGGGAGTAGCTTTACATGTGTCTGGTCTGGTTTGCAGGTTGTTGTATCTGGAAACTGCCAGTGACAATGTGAGCAGGGAGATAGCCCGAATGAGAGGGGATCTGACCCAAGTCAATGAGTGGGAGCAGAGGGTGGACACCCTCTCAAATGAGGTTGCTGCTGTCTTTGCCTCTGTGCAGACTGAGCAAACCACCTTCAGGTGACCATCCTTGCTTGTTACCTTTGCTGGTGTGTCTGGGTATGAATGTTGAGACTTTGCACCTCTATGTCTGACAAGCTCCAAGCTAATGGGGTGGTTTCTTTTCAGACTGTAATTTCCTGACCTCTGTCTCAAGCATCAGGCAGAAACCCATAGGCCTGATCATGCATCGTTGCAGCATTTTGCATTTGTGCTTTATCAGCTCCTGCAAGGGGCAACATTGCCGCCCTTATACATGAGCACATGAGATATTGCATACATGCCTGAGAGCTGGGCAGCTAGGACAAAGCCATTCACCTTTCAGGACATGCATGCATACTGTGCCAACAGTTAGCTTGAGCCCCAAATGGACAATATTTTCTGCTGCCATCCTTTTTCGACAAAGGTGTTGCATTTGTGCAAGGAAACACAACAGAGTCAAGACATCATGGCACACTTGCAGGACCTGGTTTGATGAACTGACCTCATGGCAGCAGAGGAGTGAGACTGAATGCCAGCGTTTCAGTGGGGAGCTTGCAAGCTTTGGGGGGGACCTGCACAGCCTGTATCAGCATGTCATGCATATGGGCTCTCATGTGGAGGACAAAGCAGCGTCAATGGAATACAACCAAGCACAGGAGGTCTGTCACGCTGTTGCTGTGTAACACTCTTGTCCCAACTCGCTGAATGTTTGCGCATGCATTGACTGATGCATTCACATCTCCTCCCCTGTGGTCAGGTATGTACAGTCCTGAGTAGCTTATGTCCTGAGGTCTTTTTTGGGCAGGCAGCATAACAGCCTTCATGTGAGTTGATATGGCCTAAATCAGGCTTGGGAAGATGCTGAATGTGCTCCTAATCTGTTCATGATTGCACCTGTGGATGCAACCTGAATGCTTGCAATGCAAGCTGTGTGCAAGTGTCACATAATACCAAAAGGATAGACACAGAGACTTGCGACCATGCAATGCTGATACACACCCCCAAAGCGTTAGTTACAGGTTAGCTACAGGTTAGTTAAGCGTTAGTTACTGGTAGGTTCAGTGTGTGCTGCTGTGCCCTGCTCCTGTTCCTGCTGGTGCGCCGACTGCCAAAACAGGACCTCATATAGGAAGCTGCTCAAGACTGTATGTACCAGATCCTAGAGAAGACACACAATTGATGGATGGTTACATTATATACCAGTTCCTAAGGAAGACACATGTATGATGAATGATTGCACTGTAGGTATGGGACAAGTGTAATGTGGAGCTGGAGGAGTTGCACAGCAGGATGCATGATGTCTGGCAGGCTCATGACCAGCTGGTCTCCATCACTGGGGCGGATGATGGCGTGACTGGCCTGGATTTGGATTCCCGCCTGCAAGCCCTGGAGCAAGACATGCAACAGGTCCATGTGAAGACTGAGGAGTTGGACAGGCACATCAACAAGATGCTGACCAAGATGATTGAGTTTGCCAACCAAGGTGGGGCAGGCATGACTTTTGTCTCTTGTATCATATGACATTTTTCTCATCTTGTATGAAAAGAACGAGAGTTATGCATGCATGCTGGGAAGCATTGTGGAAACCACTGTACAACCTTGGCTCAACCCAGCACTCAGAGGTGCAAAGCATTTGTCCTGAGTCAACTCTGCAAGTCCAAGCAAGAGGGCAATGTGGGCACAGTTTGGCTTTCACCTTTTTTTTGCTTCTGCCTGCTATCTTTGTACTGCTTTTGACAACCTTTGACAAGCAAGCATGAGCTGCTAGTCAGGCTGTTGTTTACCAACATGTGACTCACGCTGTGCCTTCCAATACTTACCTGCTTTGCTGCTGCTGCGCTGACTCCAGCCTCCTTTCTTCCTTCTGCAAACCATTTTACCAGTCATGCAAGATGCTACAATTCTTGACCATGTACATTTCCATTGTTGTTTAACTCAGACACACACACATGCACAGGCTCTACCAGAGCTCACCAGCCCATGGTCCTACACACCAGCTGGGTCAGTCCAAAGGTCACCCCCAATCCTAGGTCCTACACCCCAATTGTAGAGCTTGCACATTCAGATGCGAACTCACAGCACTTACTACAGAAATCTGTCCCTCCATGCTTCATGCAAACTTACTCATAGGCTTACAGCTCAGCTTTCATCATGCATCACTTGCCTGACTGCCTGTCTGCAGAGCAACTGCGTCTCAAGTATGACCACAAGGAGCTGAAAGACAGGGTGGCTGAAGCTGAGCTGAAAGTCCAGAACAACCTGTCCGGTCAGCATCAAGACAGGGCAGCACTCAAGACCCTTCAGAGCCAGGTGGCCAAGCTGGAGTTTGGGGAGCAGAGGCTGCAGCAGCAGACTGCTGGCATGGCTGAAGCCCTTGAGGACATGATCAGAAGGAAGTCACCTTCTGTACTTTGGCAGATGTCCCAGGAAGCGGTGCGCCTCCCTCTCTGTCTCTATAAAAATAAACAATAACAATAATAATAATAATAATAATAATAACAACAACAACAACAATAATAATAATAATGCTGATGATGATGATGATGATGATGATACTAATAATAGTAACAATGATAATCACGCTTTCCCGCTCATGATGAGCTAGGTACATGCAGGACAAGTCTTGTCTCTCCAGAGCAGGCTGTCTTGTGCACCCCTATAAGGCCTACTAATATGACAGTTTCTGCCTCTCTGAACAGTCAGTTGAGAGGCCACAAGCAAGCACAGTGTTCTTGCTTCTGCATTCAAACGTGAGGACTATACTATGTTGAGATGCGCTCATGTCAGGATCTCCTGGCTCATGAGCAACAAGTTTCTGTCTCAATGCAAGCAGTGCAGAAATGTGCAGCACACCTTGTGTGATGGTTTTGAGCCACATGGGTTGCAACCTGTGTCTACAGGCATGCAGGCTTTGATTTCTACACAATCTTAAGGCACGCTACCAGGTGACATAACGTGCAAGAGCTGCTTGCATGTGACCTATTTGTTGAGAGTTATCATCAATGTGACCCTTAGGCATTCTCCTACCCTTTCTATGCACTATGCTTATACACCATATCCATGTCAAGGTCCATCATTATCATCCCTTAGTATACCCACGCTGCCAGGTGGCATCACATGGAAGAACTCTTCCGCTTGCTTGCATATGACCTCTTCATTGAGACTCATCATCATCCTTTCTTGGGTATGCAGGCTGTCCAAGACGCAGCAGACAGGCTAGTCAGGCTGGAACAAGGCCTGGTGGATGCCAACAGCTACGCTGAAACAGAAGCAGTGAGGTCAGCGCAGACAGAGGCTGTCCTAGACGGCCTGCTGCACTTCAAGACCCACACAGAAGCCAAGCTTGTTGCTGCTCAAGCCTCCCTTGACCACTTGCTGTGGCCCCACAAACTGCCTGCACATGCACATCTGCATCAGCAGCTCGCCACAAGCTCTCAAGAGGAGAACAGCAGTCAGCTGCAGATGGTCATACCCAAGCAGCAGCAGCAGCAGCAGCTCAGCAATTCGTCTCCTGTGGCAAACAGAAACCTGCAGCAGATAGCAATGCCTCAGCAGCGGAAGCAGCAGCAGCAGCAGGAGGAGAGTGTAAATGTGTTGAGAGATCAGACCAATCAGCAGCAGCTAGCCCCACCACAGCAGACCGTCGACCAGAAGGAAGCTGTGCCTGAAGCAGCTGAGGCTGGTGCATCTCACAGTCTCTGGCAGTCACACATGACTCATGAGCTGCAGTCACAGAAAGCTGCGAATGCAGCGCTTTGGCAACAGGTTCAATCTCAGCAGGCAGCCATCAGCAGCATGCAGGCGCAGCTTGCTGCTGTCCTACAGCGGCATGGCACAAATATGGCTACAGACAAACCTCTTGAAGAAGTTTCAGATACGCAGCCAAGTGTGGTGAAAGATGAAATGAATGGGCTTGCTCAAGCTTGCAGTCCACGCTGTGAGGAGACGGCATCTGTCATGGCAGGCGCAGACACTGTGCACGGCGCTCCGGCAGATGTGTATGTAGCTGCTGCTCGTGGCACAAAGCATAGTCATCACTCTGAGGAGATTGTGGATGATGCCAGGGGCAATGATGCAGTTGAAACTGTCACAGGCAACGACAGTCCATCAAGCGCATCTGATGAAGAAATCAGGACGGACAGACAAGTTTCAGACAGTCAGCGCTTGACATGTGCAGATGATGATAGCAGTGCCACTGTAAATCATCGCCAGGCTGCCAGCAATGAGATTCCGTTTCGTTTTTTCAGAACTATCAATGCTCCACACCGCTTTCTGTGACCTTCCAGGGCTTTTCAATTGTTTTTGTTCCATTGTTACGGCAGATGACATTTCATTCATTGTCTCGCACAGCCCTCATCTGTTCATGCTGATA
>JAABUP010007490.1_pt1 | contig 14590 bp, 19 predicted proteins | sample 5559201 | NCBI WGS metagenome assembly JAABUP01 (sample SAMN10711887, study PRJNA513373) | rock metagenome | isolation source: Antarctica rocks | place: Antarctica | reverse complement strand
CGTCTCTGTAAGTTGGACACCCGTTGGCCATCATCCATGTGGATGCCATCCTGGCAGCTACGCTCTTCTTCTTGCCTTTCCCGCCATGCTGGAAGACTTTGAAGTTGTCTCCCTCCCCCAGCCAGAGCATCAAGACGTCTAGCGAGCAGGGACCGCTAGCTTCAGCGTCGCGACGCCAGTCTTTCGCTCTGTATATGTGTGTCTGGGTGTTCTCTACCGGCGTAGCCCTCTTACTACGCGTCCGCTCTGACGGTTGGATGGATAGGGAGGGTAGACGGCGGAGCTGAAGGATCGCGTCCACACCGATCGCATCCAGAGGCTCCGTACAGGGGTCAATGGATCGCGATCTGCTGATTCTTCTTGAGGTCCGATACCGCTAGAAGGAAGCTGAAGGCGTGTGCTACACCATGTCAAGAGCTCAAGAAGCTAACTGCAATGATTGCCTAGATATGAGAGTTGTGCGAGACGGTGTTTTTCAAACGGTCGTCTCGGTCGCGTATAGCGAAGGGAAAGTTGTACGTTTAAAAATGGCCCAATCGGGTAATTCTGGCAAACTATCTGTTCGCACATAGAAATGACTAGCCTCACTGCGAACTTTACAGCGAAGCCACGAGCTCGGCACCTGTTGCCGTCCACTCTTCATACGATTCGATATTCAAGCTGACCACCCGGCTGTTGCCTCTTAGTCCGAGAATACCCTCATCACATACTTCAATATTGTCCAGCTCTTCAAGCATTCCATCCGCGCCTCCCTTCATTGCCGTCTACCCCATGCCCGTCAGCAACGGCGACTTCGACAATTGATCCACCATCAACATGCTCATCCCGAGATGGAAAACCGTCAGTATAGCCGGAGGTGTTTTGGTACGTGGCTCTCAACGTCATCTCGCAGCCTTCAAGTACTAACATGATCACATCGATAGCTCTTGACTCACCTGCTTCTCTCAATCCACCCAACGTATCGCCGCAACACAGGCTTTTTGTCCATCTTCCCCTCATCATCTGGTTGGTCAGGAGGTCAACCTCCGCCGGAGTCGGCAGTGCCGGACCTACGCAATCTGAATGCGGAAGATCTGGAAGGGAGGAGGAAGGCGAATGCGGTGTTTGTCGTGCTGGGTGAGTGATGTTTTTCGTTGAGGCTGGCCGGAGTGGAGTTTGCGGGATGGCCACCATGATTGATAGCCTCCGATACACTGCCGTGAACTTTTCAGGCGAAGCTATGATGACCTTCAAGCGTCGGGACCGCTCACGGCAGTGGAGAGCCCTCCTTTGCGCTTGCGGATGGATTTCTGCTATTATCGTGGCTGCATGTTGACTCTCACAGCACGTAATTCCGATCTCTGGTCGTTTGTCGAGTCGATGAAGCAAATGGAAGACCGCTTCAACCATTGGGCAGGGTATGATTATGTGTTTCTGAACGACGAGGTAAGTGAACATCAGTCTTCTACGTACTGATCAATGTCTGTAGGACTTTACAGACGACTTCAAACAGTCCGTATCCATATCGAGGCCACATGGTGTAGGTTCCGCTGATCCTCTTCACAGACACACGCAAGCTCTTACCTCTTCTCAATGTCATTACGGCAAGATCGAGCGAGATCATTGGGTTCAGCCTGACTGGTGAGCTGCCCAATACGCACAAGCATTCTTGCAACAGTCGCTAAACATCCCCTAATATCGCAGGATTGATGAAGACAAAGCAACGAAAGCGAGAGAGGAAATGATACGGAAGAAAGTGATCTACGGGCATTCCGTGCCGTATCGCAACATGTGCCGCTACAATTCAGGCGTAAGTACCCTACTATCTTGGTTCGAAGCGGATCGTGTTGGCGGGATTTCGGTGAGGAATCTTGGCCTCGAAGCTGACAGGCTTCTGTAGTTCTTCTTCCGACATCCATTGCTCGAGAATTACGACTATTATTGGCGGATAGAGTAGGTCTGTGGTGACCGAGGAGTCTAGCTCACGATCGCGCAGGCCGTCCATCAAGCTCTTCTGTGACCTGGGTCAGCTCACCTTGACTACAACTTGGGACGCATTCTGATCTGAAGCAATAGCTTACGATCCCTTCTTGGTCATGCAAGATGAGAAGAAGGTCTATGGGTTCACATTATCGCTGTTCGAGTATATCGAGACGATCCCCACGTTGTGGGACTCTGTCAAAGGTGACCACCCGCTCCCCTCCTTCTCATGAAAGAAGTTGATCGGAGCTCGCCGCAGAATTTGTCGCGGAGCATCCGGACTACCTCGTGGAAGACAACGCCCTGGCCTTCTTGAGCGACGATGATGGCAAAACCTACAACAAATGTCATTGTACGCTGATTCCCCTTCACATGCCCGCAGTCGCTGACGTCAAATTCCCTCAGTCTGGTCAAACTTCGAAATCGGTGGGTATTTTCTCGCACTCGACGCTCAGTGGATTGATGACCATCAGGCGACCTGAACTTCTGGCGATCGCAACCGTATATGGAGTTCTTCGAACATCTGGACAAAGCGGGCGGTTTCTACTACGAGCGATGGGGCGATGCACCTGTCCACTCGATCGGGGCGGCTTTGTTCGCGAGGAAAGACCAGATCCACTTCTTCGACGACATCGGGTACCGACATGAGCCTTTTCAGGTGAGTGATGGATTTCGTTTTTACCAGAGTCTAGCTAAAAATGCCTCAGCACTGCCCGCAAGGAGCCGCGCATGCCCGTGGAAAGTGCTGGTGCGATCCCGGACACAACTTTGATTGGGAATGGTGTGTCCGGTGACTAGCTCCCAAAGCGATTGTGCTTACGGCCGCTCCAGGTACTCGTGCACGAAGAAGTATACGGAGATGTTTCAGACGATTTGACGATCTATACGAGATGCGCAATCATCTATGTAGCAATGTATCTGTATCATTCACGTCTGTTGAATGTTGTTTCATCGGCTGTCTGACGTTCGAGTTCTGATGTACATTCTTCCCCACCTTCGCCTTCCCTCTGCGTCTCGCATCTTCCTCATCTGATTGACATCTCCGCCCATCTAGTCTACAAGAACAGAGCGAGCCCCGCCCCCGCCCCCGCCGCACCGACCAGCGCCAGAACCGGCCCCGCAATGAGACCGATCGTCACAGGCATCCCGACGATGGCGCGCGGCGACCCCGCTCCGGACTTGGTGGCAGTGGCTCTGGAGCTGCTACCACTGGCTGACCCCGAGGACGACGCCGATGAGCGGCCGGACGCTGACGAGGAAGGGACTAAGACGGAACTGGGGGAGCTGTCCGAGCCTGAGCCGGAGGCGGTGGTGAGCCCGGTGGAGGTGCGGGTATTGTCCCCTCCACTGACTCCACCAGCACCAGCACCGGGCGAACTACCGCTTCGTCTCGTCAGCTTCGTGGAAGAATGTGGGGGAGGGATTGACTCACTTGGTGCCCCCGCCGCTGTTCGAGGTGGTCGAGTTTGACGAACCGTCGGCGCCGCCAGTGGTGGAGTTCGAGGCGGAGGAGTTGCCGGCACCGCCCGCACCGCCGGTGTCACCCGGGTTTTGGGCGAGGACGGAGAGGACGGAGAGTAGGGCGGAGAGGAGGATGGTTGACTGGATACGCATCTTGATGAGGTTATTTGAAATCGTCTGATGATCTTTGACGAGTACGGCTTGATTCGTGATAGAGAGAAAAGACCAGAGTCTTGATCGGGTGCGTCGTACTTATAAACCCACGGCACCTCGTTGCCAATCCCGATGATATGAGACGCTTGACAGCGGAGCATGAAAGGATAAGTACTGAGGAGGATGAATGGAGAGAGAATGTGAGATCGGCATCACCCCGTCTGACCCGAGGAGATGGGTCTCAAAGGATGGCGATGGACATGAGGGAGAGTGAACAAAGGAGAGAATGGGGTAACGTGCGCCGACTTGGACTTTGATACACCGAGACATCCCTTGATTTGGTTTCGGGCGAGACTTGCACGAGTGGCACATGGCATGAGGTGCATCAAAGGACTTGACGCAGTTTTCGGACATAAATCGTGAGAGCGCATTGGGGACATGATTGTGAAAAATGTAAGGCGTGCGGTGGGTGATGGGTTCGTGACGATAGCATCTGGTCGATGTGAGGCGTCCTTAGTGGACGTAGTCGTCTTGGAAGTCGTACATATGCTGAGGGAGGAGGCCTGTACGACATCAGTGGCACTAGTGCGGGAGCCTACACACCCGGACTGATCGACTGCATCCCGCTATTCCCGGGGACGAACGGATGAGCATGCGGTTCTGGGCCACCAGTCTCTGGGCCACCAGTCCATCAGTGATGGCAGTAGGCAAATACCGACCAAGGCAACCAATTGCCGCACACTCACGGAGACCAGAAGGAGAGTACAGTTGCCTTGCTCCCCAATCTATGACTGGCAGAGAGCCGCCTTACATCTTCATCAGCGTCGTGTATCTGGCCTCGAAGTCCAACTGACTTTCTGGCGCCGCTGAATGGCTCTGCGGATACCTAGCACCAGCACCGCTGTTACTCATTGGCCAGCCTAATCCCAAGCCGATAGCTGCGCGTGAATTCGGACGAACTCGGTTGAAATTGATGCCGCCATGAGCGTTCGTCGGGCGGTGAGCGAGGAGGGCATTGGTACCGTACGGACGAGGAGCCGACACTGCCTTGATATCAGAACACTCATCACCAACGACAGGGGAACGTAATATTGGGAGCGGACTTGAGCGGGGGGTGCGTGGAGTTTGTATTGATGTAGGACGGGGAAAGCCTCTTCCCCTGGAAATCGCTAAAGCCCATCAGCGCATTTCAATGCTTGATATCAAACCAACTTGAGGTGGAACCACTGCACGATCCTGCTGGCATTATCCATCGATCGGCAGTCGATCATGACGGATCTGCGCGGTATCAGAAAAGGTAATTACACAAAGCATTACCCCTTGGTCTTCCCATTCACCTTATGCTCCGTAAAGGTGATGTCCTTGCGCTCGACATGTACCCCAGCTTTCGCGGCGGCTTCGACCAGATCATCCGGGTTTGTCCACTGTCCGTCACGCGTCTTTAGCTCGATGAGGTGGAAAAGATATACCAGACCCACCCAATGGAGATCGCTTATCCCGAGGGTGTAAGAACCGCGATAGAGCGGACCGCCGAACTGAATTGGACCCTCCCCAAACCCCCTAGTATTCGAATTCTCGGTGAAAGGCATGGTGCGACCCTTCAATATAGCCGGAAGATCATATGGTAGAGCCTAAAAGACGTACGAGTCAGCACTACCATATGTCGACACAGCCATTCCATCCGTGACGGATGACAAGACCAATCACTCACGTCCTGGAGATGTATGGCCCGGCCTGTCGACCTGACTTGAGCTTCCTCAACCTCCATCGCCTGGAACGGAGTACGGATTTGGGGAGAGTAGGCAAGCTGTGGGGAAGGGTCGGTCGAGAAGGGCTGCAAGGGGCGACCCTTAGGCGATGGGATAGGGAGCAGGTAGAGGGCTTACTGGATGATACATGTCTGGCGCCAAGGAAGCTTGGTCGTGCTGGGTTGATATTCAGCAGATGGCACCATTATCTCACCAGATTCACGAGGACACGAGGGCGAGGAATGAGGGAAGGAGATGGTGAAGGACAATGTTGAATGCCGATCGTAGTGACATGGGCAAAGAGAGGCTTCGGATGTCAAGCGAGACTCACATATGGAGCTGAAGTCGTCATCGCTTAAGCCCACGAACGAAGCCAATGATGACGTGGGAGGGTATGAAGAACCAAAAGGCGAGAATCTGCTGTTGCTATCGCTGAGGGATTGAAAAAGAGATGGAGGAGCAGTGATCCAATTTCGTCTGGTGGACTACCTCCACCGACAGTAAAGTGGCATGCCTCAAAATACCGGGTTCATGCAAGATATGCTAGATTCTATATCGGGTGCTGGCCATGCAAGATCCTTCGGGTAGATACCTGGTCATACTGTCGGTCAGTCTGCGCTGCTATACAATTCCGTCCTGCTTCATCTTCTCGATCTCCACGTCGCCGTACCCCAGCTCACCGAGCACTTCGTCGGTATGTTGACCCAAGAATGGCGGAGGCCGGTAGATCTGGACGGGTATCAGAGCTGTATCTCGGCCTAATGAGGATGAGCCTACCTTCATCTTCGATCCATCGTACGATACTGCGGGAGCTGCGAGCCTTATTTTCCCGGCTCTTGGGTGCTGAATACATACTATCTTCAGCTGCTATGACGGAATTAGTTACGTGAGACCCACCTCGACCTCCTCGACGACCTCGCGAGCTATTGCTTGAGGGTGCGCAAAGGTCTGTGCGATATTGTTGATAGGTCTGAACTCCAGTCAATAACATCACTCAAGCTAGGAAGCTACTCACGCGAAAGGCAGTCTTGATAGCGGTACATCAGCCTCGCATGCTCGTAAGCTCGATGAGCATACTCACCCCTTCCCAGTCAATTTCTCACCCCAGTCGGCCGTCGTTTTCTCCGCCAAAACCTCCTCGATCAATCGTACCATCTCCTCCCGATTCTCCACCCTCACCCGATTCGTACTGAATCTCGCATCATTCGTCCACTCTGTTCGATCGAAAATCTCCGGGGAACACAGGACCGCGAATTGCGTGTCGTTGCCAGCCGAGACCATGATGAAGGAGTCTCTCGTCGGGAAGACCTGATAGGGCACTATCGAGGGATGAGAGGTGCCTTGTCGGGTGGCTTCTTGGCCGGCTATTAGGTAATTGCTGCCGATGTTTGCCAGAGATGCGATCTAACCGAATCAGCTGTACCAAGCCGGAGCTACAGGACAAACTACCTGACTTTCAAAGAGGCTGGCTTCTACTCGGGACCCCTGTCCAGTCTGGCCGCGCTTAAGAAGCGCGGCGAGGATCCCAGACATCGCATAGTGACCCGTCAAGATGTCGGTGACAGCTACGCCGACCTGTGACTATTCAGTCCTCAAGCTTCACTCGGGCTCGCTTAGCTCGTACCTTGACAGGCGTACCTCCCTTCTCGCCAGTAATGTGCAACAAACCCGCTTCGGCTTCGATGACGACATCGTAGCCTGGAGACTTGGCCCACGGTCCGCTTGAGCCGTAACCTAAAGTCGAGATCAGTCTCGGAATGATCCCAACAAGGAGTATAGCAGCGATACTGACCAGTGATGGAGCAGTAGACCATCCTCGCGTTGATCTTCTTCACTCCCTCGTACCCTAGCCCAAATTCGTCTAGCTTGCCGGGCACACTACCCCATGCATATCAATACTCGTACCCCAAGTAGAACAGAGGACCTACTAATTCTCGACCAACACGTCCGCTCGTTCCACAAGCCTTCTCGCAACTTCCTGTCCCTTTTGGCTCTTCAGGTTCAACGTCAGTCTGTACCTTCAGTCAGCATGATCAGATCGCGATCGTAGATGACGGACGTACGACCGCTTATTTCGGTTAGCTTGCAGGAAGTAAGCCGATTCTGGAGGTAGGTCTGGGCGAGGGTATGAGGGGGATGGCGATGAGGACGAGGGGAAAGGGGCGGATGGGGGTAACCAACTTCGAGTATCGTCGCCGTGTTTTGGTGACTCTATCTGGGTGACCGACATTGGCTCTCCGGGACGTTACAGTGCGAGGATTGATTTACCTTGATGACGTCCGCTAAATGAGGTCGCTCGTCAGCGTAGCTTAAACAGCTTATCCCCACCCTCACCTCCAAGATCTGACTGTCCCCCGTCAGCGGAGGCATCGTTAGGCAGAGAGAGAGAGAGAGGGGGGGGGGGAGAGAGAGAGAGCTCACCAGCATCATCGTACACAGCGGTCCAGCGAGTACCCTAGTCAAGTCAACAATCTTGATCCCAGCCAGGGGCCGATCGACAGTCGATGTTGTGCTGGACAGCTGTCTTGCATGCCACCGGTAGGACCTCTGTCTAGCATGTCGCACGATCAGGATACCGCCTCTGGCAAGCATGGCTACTGAAATCTGGTGGGCATGTCGATGAACAGACATAAAAATGTGGAGGCAGGCCTTGGAGTGGTCCGGCTGAAAGCAGTCGCCCGATACCCGCGGAAATTGACTCTAGCCGAGGACTTGGATTTCATGCATCCAAATCCCCTAATCACTATGCATGGAATGGTTACGGACGGAGCATGCTTTACCTATCTCACCGGAACGAAGCGGACTATTAAGCTACTTGGAGAATCCTCTCCATGGCGTCCGCAAGCGCTTGACGTAAAGCGTAGATCGACCTCATCAGCATCTCGGAGAAGTCAAGACGTAAAGGAGCGCAGTAGCACAAGGGATAGATCCTGTTCTGGCGCCCGAGGATGTCATGGTATTGAGCAATGATTTGCTAACCGATGAACGGAAAGACGGGACGCAAGTGAGGCCGAGGGTGTCCGAGAGGTCTCTGATCCTTGATAGATGATATCAGTACGGTCTGAATTCCGTCTTCGCCGCAGACTGTGGGATCCTTGCCCCTGCTTGCCTGCGGACAAGCTAGCAACCATCAGCAAGTTGACAAATGATACATTCAGTTGTGGCTCGTCATTATATTCGTGATCGTCAAAGGTCGTTCCAGATCTCAAGGTAATCATGTCTTCGGTGCTGTTCTGACGGGAAGGAATTTGATTGGTTGTCGCAAGAGGAATGGCCACGGAGGAACCACAGACTATACGCAGCACTCGTCAATATATGTCACCTGATAGCTTTTCGAGATCGGGAACGCACGAGGAGAAGGAGTATAAAGCCGGCTGTGAAGATCTGGAGCGCGACCAGGACCGAGCTTGACATGTAAGATGCGAGGAACGAAATAGCCTGTTGATTTCAGCATCAGTCAACATGCCCTGAACATAGAAGAGGAATGGAGGAGGACGAGGGATAGAGGAGAACTCACAGTAAGAACAAGTAAATATGTCTGGGTGTACGTCTCGATAAGGTGTTGGGAGTAGGGGTCCTGAAGACTGTCAACTTTAGATCCTAGTCACTGGTAGGCTATCTCACGATGCGACCATCTAGCCACGTCAGAATGGTGGCTGGGAGGTAGTCCATGTCGCTCACAGCAATCTAGAATGATTCTGGGTAAGGCAGACAAAGGAACCACTTGAATGAAAGTCTGATAAGTAGGCTAGCAGCATGATTCTCGAATAGCTAGCTGCACACCCAGAAGCATTCTGCCACTGCCGTTTATGCCGTAACTCCGAAAAGGCTCCGGATTGGTATTCTTGACCTTGACGTCATTTCATATCCTGCTAGAAGAGGAAAGTGCCCCGTATCCGGACGTCAGCGTTGCCCTGGGCTTCCCGCTGGATATGCTTCCCTCATAATCCTCCTCTCTCTTTTCGCTCTTTCGCTCTCTCACTACCCGCTCCATCGACAGCCAGGTTTCCCGCATCTGACCAGCATAAATTTAATCACAACGGCGTCTGAAGCTATTCAAATTGGCCTTGTATCTCTCCTGACCCGGCCAGTCATCAAAGCCGTGTTCCCCTCCGAACTCAACGTCACCACCACTTCAGATTCCAACTCGACGCCTCCCGATACCGAGTTGATATCCCCGATCTCATCCAATACTCACATTCCTACCTCTCCCGGACCACCTACCCTCTTTCAAAACCCGAAGCCGCACCAGATCGATAATCAACATCTGCCAGCTCCATACTCTGGCACTGGCGTCCACCCGATCAGTATGACCACCACCACTGCGAGGAGGACGATCGTGTTGGGTCCAGAGGGCAACCTCTCCGTAGCCGATGAGACCTTATCGCGGCAGGCGGAGAAGATGTCCCTCAAGGAAGGTCGCCTTGGCATGGATACTGCGGAAAACCCTCAGCGGGAGATGCAGACATCCGAGACTGACAAGCCGGAAATGGATGAAACCGCCCACAACGATGAGGGCATGGCTCCTGGCGAGACTAATGAGGGCGAGATTAACAATCTCGACACCCAAGGACGCGGGATGCACCCAGCTCTCCTCAAGAACCTCCCCAGTAACGAGAGGGACCTAAACGCTACCGAGGCATCCATCTATAGCGAGCAAAACGACCTCCCAGACGGCGAGCAGGCTATGTCGGGCCATGACAACGTCGATGAGGAGTTTCGAGGACACGCTCTTGGGCCCAACGACGACTCGAAAATGGCGCTCGGATCGGCTCTCGCCACGGATCCTGCGGAGATGAACGAATCAAGGGAGGTGCAAGGGATGGAGGAGGATCACCCGAACGGTGACGCCATGTCCACTCGTACTGGCGCGACAACTCGTACTGGCATCACAAATCGGACGGGCGTTACCAGCCGGACCGGAGCTACTCGGCCAACGTGAGTGGTATCTTATCAGAGCTGCATCACTGAACTCATTTTGACCATCAGTATGCGCGACGAGCCTTCCCGTTCTTACCTAAACACCAAGGCGATGCCCATCGTCACAACCTATGAAACCTACGAGCAGGACCCAGCCACTGACAATGCTTCGATCAAGACCACTCCTGTCGACAAGCATAAGTCTGTCGCTGGCTCTACTAAGGCACCCACCGTCAAACGGGGTTCCGTTGATGAAGGCTCGCTTCGAGCGCCGACCGTGACCCGCCTCCCGACCAGCAAGCCTGCCTCTGTCAAGGCACCTTCCACCAAGGCTGCGACAATCAAGCGACCGCCCTCAGTCGCCGCATCCGTTCGGAACCGAGACTCGACGGATGACGGCGGTGTCGCCGGCGCAGCCAGTGGTACCGGTCTCGGACAAGTTCTGACCCCTCAGCGCCAGCGTGAGCTTCAGCAGCGGAACAATGTACAGCCCAACAACGTGCATCCTCTTGGCCCGGCTGGCCATAGCCGCACCTCTCTGAACGACCAGGGCCACGTTGCACGAGACCGCAACACCACATTCGACGAACCTGAGCGCGCTGCATCCCCGCGACCCATGTCGCCGTTTGGCCATCGCCCTGCGCCAAATCTTATGTCTGTCGCCGAGGACGGCCGCGAGAGCCGTTTCGATCAAAGGGACAGGGGAGGTGGGATGCTCAACCGAAACGGAACGGTTATCAGTCGCGCCAATACCATGGGCAGGAACGGCACCCTCTCTCGCGCCCAGAATGGAGGTACGGTCGGCAGCAGGCGCGGAGCCTTCGGTCGCGGTGCTGGTGCCAGCATCGGTACTCAGCCTGAGGAGGTACTTGGGAGGGAGTGAGTCAAATTTCGACGTCCAGTAAGAGCCACTGACCTAGGGTGTAGCGATATCCACACGCGGGCCGAGCTGACTGAGCGCATCCTGGATGACTCGACCTTGCGCCGCCTCTCCAACTTGGGTCAGTTCCTCTGTATCGTTAGAAGAGACGTTTTACTGAATCCCATCTAGAAAAGAAGGATGCCAGTCGCCTTGCCAAGATAATCAAGAGCGAAGGCAAGGCCGAGACCGCTGCCGTCAAGGGCTCCATCAAGGAGCTCGAGCGCATCTCGCGTCTTCAGAAAGAAGCCGCCCATGCCGAGCGCAAGTCGCAGCTCCGCCTCTCCAAGTGGACGACCAAGGAGCACAAGGCAAGACTGCGCTTCCTCAAGGAGAAGGAGAGGTATGAGAAGGTCGAAGGCGATCTGAGGAACGCGGAGAACGACTACGAGGAGAGGCGAGACCATGCCGCAGGCCTCACGGCTCAGGTCGCGGACCTCATGCAGCAATGTGACGATATGCGCGGGCAGAAGGCGGCAGATGATGTGAGTCTTACCGATGTTGTTTGGTGCAGAGCTGATATGCGTAGCGTGAGAGGGAGGTCAAACTCTTGGCGATTAAGAACCCCGGTCACAGCTAGTTGGCTCGCACTTCATCTGACTCTTGACTCCAGCACCACATTTCACCTCGTCTCAGCATCGTTCTACTCATACCCGAGGGAGGAGGATGTTTATAATCGCGTTGTGCTGGGAATATATACACGATCTATGGTCCAAATCTGTGTGCGGAAGATGCAAATATCTGATCACGTGATACCAGCCAGGCGCCAGTTTCAAAGCGGTTCACCGTTGCTCTTGCTGAGAGGGAGTGTCGATGACTATTGGCCGAGATTGAAGGACGACGGCTCAAGGACGCACGGTGTTCCCCATACATCGTTAAATTGAACCGAGATTTGGACTGATTGGGGGATCGTCGGATGCAGATCCGAAAATGACCGTTACAAGCGCGGTGGAAAAGACGTCAGTACTGTGACCGCCGCCGACGAACTTAGGGCAAGGAAAATAATCACTCAGAGCCTCGACTTGGCACAACTACGGTATACCAGATACCAGCTGGGTGCCTGTGGCGTCCGAACAGAGAGTCCCGGCGAATGGAACTCGTATCGGTCGCCGTGCAAAAGATATCGACGTCACTGGACGAAAACCTTGGCATACCGCCAGGGACCTTTGTGGCATTAAGAAACTCCACCCAAAAAAACCTTGTCTGTGCCCCCCGCTGTCAGGAACGTCATGCGGATGCGAAGTTCCGGATGCTTTTCCCCCTCTCGGCCCGCTAAACCTCCGTTCTTCTGGCTCGGCTCTGGCGTGTTCCAAAAGCCGGCTAAAGAAAGGTCACGAGCCGGGGTGGGTGTTGGTTCAGATCGAGTCGTGCATGCGTCGGCTACGTAACCCCAATTCCAGAATTCTTCTGGTGAGTGATTCGTCATAATACCCTCTCGGTCGTTTCGGCGATGACCGCCCAAAGGCAATCGAAGTAAATTTGCTGGCGCAGTTATTGAACCACCCCTGGCCCTGTCCTTTGGGTAAGCCAATACACCTGCTGACGACGATCAATCTTACCACGACTCCAATTGATCTGCGCCCAAATCGCCTCATTTGCTTCTCAGCCCAGTCCATCAATTCAACTTGATTCGAGCATACTCCTCACGATGACTTTCTATAGCGCCATGGACTTGACCTTGTCTCAGGAAAGCTATGATTCATCACCTTCGTCCAACTTGTCGTCAACCGACCAGGTTTCCCCTCAACTTCCCTACTACCCTCAATCATCCTTTCCCATGACTCCCTATGGTTACTACCCAAACCCAGCAGGTCCATTCAATACCCCATCACCCGGGATGTGCTCGAACTACGCGTATCCTCCTCCCCAGAATGACCTCACCCGACCGTTCTCCTCCTACCAATGGCCTTTCTACCAACAAAGTCTTCTCAATTCCCGTCAACAACCACCTACCCAACGTTGTCTCGCTCCATCACTCCTCCTAGGTCCTTCCGGTCAATCACCAGAACTCATACCAGACTGCCTTCCAGCCACTGTCTACGCCTCACCAATGTCCTCCGTCGACTCGATGCTCGCGCACACACCCCTTCTCGATATCACCGCTCTCGACCACGCCATGTCGCCCGATGTGATAATACCAACGACGATGCGAACCGCTCCTCTGCCCGTCATCCTTCCGAACGGACTTCACAACGATGTGTATGGATACACTGGCAAGTTGGAGGTGATCGAGGCGCCTGTATCGCCTGAACTGGTTGAGTTGGAAGCGAGTGGCGAGGGAAGGAAGAGATCGCGAACGGCGCAGGCGTGCGATAAGTGTCGGATCCGCAAGGCCAGGGTAAGTACTTTCTCGACCCATCCCACCGGGCTCTCCTTTGATGTGAAATATCAGTGCTTCGGAGGCAACCCGTGTAATCGCTGCGTCAAGCGTACTTTCAAGTGCGACTTCTCCAACCCTCTTCGTCAACGCGGTCCGAGTAAGCCCCAGGAAGGTGAACTCAAGCCCAAAGCTCGACGACATTCCGTCAACCATCCCGCTCTCCCCTCATCAAAGCGGCCAAAAGTCGCCGCTCTCTCCCCGGACATCGAGGACGATGACTCGGTCGGAGAACTACACGGCAACCAGCTCGGACTCGAGTTCACCTGTCCTTCCACTGATGTCGACGCAGAGGGCGAAGACGACGAGGGAGCCACGCAATGGTGGCCTTCGCCCTTCGGGCAAAACGAGCCCATCTACCCAAACACAATCGCCGCGCCCACCGCGGCGTTCGGCTACGGTACACCCAGCTCACCGTCGGCGTCGGGACATCTATCCGACTGGAATACGTCGAGCATGATGCTCAACTACGCAACAGCCGCTGCTCAGGTCAGAAGGGAGGCGAAACAGCAGCTCGCACGCGCGAAGCGTGGTGGTGGCGCTGACGGTAGGACGGGTGACGATGGAGGATGGAGGATCAATCATCTGAGCCCGGACTGATGTAGGACGAGGACGACTACGGACCGAAAGATTTATGACGGACACACTTCGATTCCATTGGAAGCAGATATGTACGATACGACTCGACACGAGACAACACATGTGATAGCCTCGGCTGAGAGAGATGTCGGGGAGACGCTGTATAACTAGACGGAGGCAAAGGTGTACGAGGAGGAGGAAGGAGTTCATGAGATGATTGGATCTCGGGTCGTTCCGTTCATACACGAGAGCGGGAGCGGGACGAGAGCGGGACCCGTGTATGTTGACATGGATCATCTTGCCATTTGACCATTTGCAATGACCATGTCAGCTTGAGTGAGTCATCGTTCATTTCCTTAGTCTTCATACCGTGAGTACGCGTTATTCGTGGGTCAGGAAACTCCCTGGACGAAGCCACTTTTCACACCACAGATGCCCCTTTTCAAACTTTCATTGCCCTTCACATGCATATGC
>JAABUP010007489.1_pt1 | contig 14591 bp, 16 predicted proteins | sample 5559201 | NCBI WGS metagenome assembly JAABUP01 (sample SAMN10711887, study PRJNA513373) | rock metagenome | isolation source: Antarctica rocks | place: Antarctica | reverse complement strand
ACAGGTGCAACACCCTGTCTGTGGAGTCTCAGCTGCAAGGCAAAAGACTCAGATGGCTAGGTCATGTTTTCAGGATGCCTAATGATAGATTGCCTAAGAAGCTATTGTTTGGTCAAGTTAAGGGGCTTCGCCCACCTGGTCGCCCTAGGTCTAGTTTCAATGATGTTGCTTTGCTAGATTGTCAAACCCGTCGGATTAGTACACCGTATAGAGATGCGCAAGACAGACTGCTTTGGAAAGACAAGACTTGTCCCGCACGTACCTAGCTCATCATGAGCTGGAAAGCGTCGTTATTATTATTATTATCATGCGCACTATGCTAGCTTGACAGCGGCCATGACGCAGATCCAGTAAACACCCTGAAACTGCCAACTGCCAAGCTGCAGCTATCTATTGCAGAGCATCAGTGTGAATTGCTGCATGTGTTGACTGCCCACAATCAGCCAAATTTGTGACCATGTTGACACCTCATGCAGTGCCATATGTTCATGCCACATGTACCACCCCTGCCCACTTAGCACAAAGCAGACGGGCTACTCAGCTCAGCCAAAGTGTATGCTCTTTCACATCAATGGAAATTGATTCCCACACTGGCATGTGGTCAACTTCCATTGATGTGAAAGAGCATACACTTTTGGCTGAGCTGAGTAGCCCGTCTGCTTTGTGCTGGAATCAATCAGCCCTTGTTCTGGCCTGCATGGGTTGTGGCTCAGCACTTGTGTTTTTGCATAGGATGAGGGATGGGCATGCACACCTTCATAGGGGGTGTCTCTGCGCCTGTTGGCCAGGCCCACGCGAAGAAGAGGTTGGCCTGGATCCACGCCCGCCTGGTTCCCCTTTGTCCTGCAAAGCCACAAGATTCCTTCCTTTTTGCTTAGGGACCAAACCATCCCTGGTGAGACAATAGCTGATATATGGTGCTCAGTCAATCACTGAAATTACTTTCCTGTCTTCAGGACTCATCTGGGGAGTCAACGTACAATAACTGGGACAACAACATACACTCAGATTCCAATGTTCAATATGCTTGACGGCACAGCATGCAATGACCGAAGCACATCATACATGACAAGCCAGAACTACAAGGGACTTTAGTCATGCAAGTTGACACATCACTGAGCTGGAGATAATGAGCTGAGCCCTACTTGGAGTACTCCGTGAAGGTAGAAGCCTTCTTGGAGGCAATCAACCTAACAGCCAAGTCATCTGCCTCCTTCTCAGTATCCTCACTTCCTGTGACCGCCGTTGCTGCTGCTGTTGCTGCTGTTGTTGCTGCTGCTGCTGAAGCGGAGTCACCGCCTTTGTCAGCTGACTGCTCAGCATGGTCTGCTGTCTTGTCTGCTGGTGTGTCTGTCTCCTTGGGCGGCGGAGGTTTCGTCCTCCACTACAAGCTGAAGCTTCAGCTTGTCGTCTGGGAATTTGGATTCTGGCGTGAGCTGTGGGTCTGTGCCTTCATAGAAGTGTGGTGTACTGTTGGAGGTGGTGACCACTACTGAGTTTTCCAGGCGCTGGGGATCCAGCTGTCCCAGCTTGAAACCCGTCACACTGCTGCTGGGGACAGTGCCATTACTGCTGGGGACGGATGTGAGCCCAGCCGAGGGTGACGCATCCCCAATATCAAGACAAGAGCTGCCAGGCCTAGGGACTGCGTCACCCCCGACTGATGATGCAAATTCTGTGCTGATCTCGCTGGGGACTGGGTGGGCTTGCAGGGATGCAGTGCCAGTGCCATTGGGGATGGAGTGGTCCCCGGGCAGCAAGCGAAAGGCAGCAGTGCCTTTGCTGATGACTGCTTGGCTGTCATCTGATATCGTGAAGGCAGCTGTACCTTTGCTGGGATCACTTGCATCCCTGCTGATGATGCAATAGGCCACTGTGCCCTAGTCTGGGATAGCTTGATCTGCTTCTAGAACTATGAACTCTATTGATGGAATGCCGAAGGGTCTGTGACTGCTGCTGAGGGACTGAGCTGGTGCAAAGTATAGGCTCATCCCCAATCACAGTCTCAGCGTGCCCAGCAGGGCTTGCAGGGACTTGCTGGTCCCCATCCATCTCCATACCATCCCTAGCATTACGTGCTGGCTCTGGGACCTGCACCTGCTCTAGGGTTGACAAAGGCTTCCAGCCGTACTTGACATGCCGCACAGCTTCCCAGCCAACTTCTGGGAATGAGTCATCCCTGGTGTGGTTGGGATCTTCCCAGTCCATCCATTGCTGGAGTGGCAGGACAAAGTAGTTGGACACAAACCCATCCTCTACATTCTCATCGCCCTCCTTGAATTTGGTCAGCTCATCTGGCTTAGCTTGCTCATCCTGCCTAGTTGTGCTGGATCTGCTGGGATCGTCTGGACTGATTGGATCAGCTGTTTGTGCTGGGCCATCTGCTGCGTTGGGTGCTGCTGAGGCAGCTGCTGTGTCAATGACCATTGGACCACCTGTGATGATGGGCACCTGCTCCTGTTCTGAAGGGCCTGCTGGAGCAGCAGCGGCTGCAGCTGCTGCTGAAGCTGCTAGAGGAGCTGCTGGCAAAGCTGCATGCTCATCAAGTGCATGCAGCTGTTCTGCTGATGCTGGCTCAGCAGAAGCCTGAGGCTGAGTCTGAGTTGGAGAGTCTGCTGGCTGAGTCTGAGTTGGAGAGTCCGCTGGCTGAGTCTGAGTGAGAGAGTGTGCTGGCTGAGTCTGAGTTAGAGAGTCTGCTGGCTGAGTCTGAGTCAAAGAGTCTGCTGGCTGAGTCTGAGTCGGCGAGTCTGCTGGCTGAGGTGGTGAGTAAGGAGCTGGCAGATCCTCACCTAGCGCTTTTCTTGCAGCCTCTGTCAGCTTCTTGAGCTCCTCCGCCACCGTCTTTGGGTCCTTCTTCTTCTGCGGGCCCTCCATCATGGCAGCATGGAATGATCTGACCTCGTCCATCTGATCCTGACTATAGCTGACTGGACCCACGAGCTCAAACTTGCAGTCCAGAGCATCACAGGCATGTGGCAGGCGCAGTGAGTAAGGCATCAGGGCTCTGACATCAGGCAGCTCTTTGGGCACCAGCATTCCAAAGATTTGCTTGGGAAGTGCTGCCATCATGTTGAGCTTGTTCTCCAGGACCGGGTCCAGGGGGCAGGTGTTGGTTTTGGGGTCGTCGGGGTCCTCATCTGGGCCAGGGATGTGGTACATGAAGCCCATCTTGGCTGTGATGGTGAACTTGTACAGCAGCCAGGTTGTGACGCCCTGCAGGCACACCAGCAGGGCAACATCAACAAAGGAACCTATAGAATGCCTAGCAAAAGGTCTGCAAACAGTTACACTAGTCAATGCAGCAAACAGTGCACGCTTGCCAGTATGTTTGCACAAATCCCACGAGGTGCACAAAACTCCGCTGCCAAGCAGTTTTATTACTGTGCAAGATGCGGCATTCAGCAGATGCGGCATCAACATGAAATCTTGATTGCAGCTATGCTGACGTCAGCCACAACTGGCTTAGTACAACAGAAGGACTCACTTGTCATCAGGTTCAGCAGGCTGCTTGAGTATCTCAGGTATCTTGGGCTTAATTGTGATCTGCTTCTGCACTGCTTTGGCCTCAGCTGGGCTCATCACAGTTTGGAAACCATTCATGTCAATCATGGCCGCTGCCACCGCCGCTGCATTCTTCCTCTTCCTGGCAGTGACCGGCATGGCCTTGGCGAAGAGGATCTCCTCGTCTGAGTCATCGTCTGGGTCCGGCTCGAAGGTGGGCACATCTGGCAGAAGACTCTCATCCAAGGCGCCAGACTGCAAGCAAGCAAGCAAAGGCAACTTTTTGATCCCAACACATATACTTTGATTCAGAAACGTCCATCCTGCAGTAGAAATTCAAGCTCAGAAAAGCCTAGGGCCAGTAAAGGCGTGTTTCTACATGGGGGAGATGTTCAGAAAGCCATTAGACTGGAGATTGTCAGGACAATTGTGGCTCCTATGTAGTTCAGCTGCATCAAACAGCAACTTTCACGACCTCCAGTCGCTACTTGATGCAGCTGTTCAACATAGGAGCCACAATTGTCCTGACAACATATGTCTTGTGTGATGTGCATGAAGCAACCTCAAACAGAGCCAATGCATGGTCCTGTTTGGCGACGCTCCATAGCACATCACTCTAGACAAACTGCTAGCATGCTGCTCAGACCAAAAGCAGAGCGTAGAACAACCCTGGGTTAAGTGCCCTAGCTCAATCATTGCACAGCTAGGATTGTGTTCCTGGAAAGCATACACAGCTGTGTTTTGCTGACCGGAAGTTTTGAATGTCTGAATAAGTCAAGCAAACATACATATTTTGTGATCGTAACATAAGATCAGCTGTTTTGCTAGACAGTCTATAGCCAAGCTGCCATTCAACCGGGGTGGTCTGGATCACCAGAAGCAGCCAGACCACCCGGGCGTGTTCGTGCAAAAGTAAAGCAAGCTCTCTGCATATTATTATTATCAATATTATTATGGTTGTTATTAATAGTATTTTTAATGTTATGGTTATTATCATTGTTATTATTATCATTATTATTATTATTGTTAGTATTATTATTATTATTATTATTATTATTATTATTATTATTGTTACTGTTGTTGTTATTGTTATTACTGTTATTACCATTGTTTCAGTTGTAGTTACGATTTTACTATTATTAGTATGATCATCATTACTGTCATTAGTATTGGTATTATTATTGTTATTGTTCTGCAGAGGACAAGTGCAACAAAGCACACCTGGTGCAGCTGCTTGCAAGCTTCCAGGCTGGCAGAGGCCTGAGCCAGGGCCCTGGTGCGCTGGATCTGGCCCTGGGCAATGCGCACAGGGCTGTTGTTGGGCAGGATGGCAGAAGACTGGTACCCCATCAGACGCGCATCCTCCCCCAACACTTGGGTGCTGAATCTTGGCCTCAGCACTGTGTATCTGCAGCTGAAATGGTCAATAGTTATGAGTCTGCTCATCTGAGGATGCCCAATCCAAGCCCTTGCAAAGAAGCAGTGCTCAAAGACACAGTAGGCAGGCAGGTGCCAAAGCTTAGCCCGGCAGCCTTGTGTGGTGTGTAGCCACTTGGGAAATCTTGCAGCGCTGTTTGCATGATATGCAGCAGCTCAACAGTGAACCAAGGCTTGGCACACAGCGCATACACTCACTCACATGATGAGTATCACGCAAATCAGCACTCATGCTGTGTAGGCTGCAAGTCTTGTTGCTCTGCTGACCATTCACACATGCTGATTGTTATTTGAATTCTAGAGTCTGTCACCAAACCCTAGCCCCATGACAGAAGTTGGGTAAGGCTGACCTGTCAGCAGGCAGCTTTGCACAGAACATGTACAGCAGGGGCTTGGCGCTGGCCAGGGTCACTTGCGCCTCAGTACTCACGACTCTGTACTCACGCATCTCCAGAGGGATGTGGTTGATGTCCATCTCAGTCAGGGTGACATCCCCTTCTTCTTCCTTGTCCTCTTCTTCACCCAGGCCGGGGCGGCGTTTTGCATGAAAACGCATGTTGGCCTCATACCTGCAGTGCAGATAAATGTACTGCGAGTCAGCAGACTGTTTGCCTCTGTGTTCAAGCTACAGCATGACAAGATTACACTGCAAACTTGGCGTGCATGAGCTGCCTGACAGCATTTGACAAAAAGCTGTGCCCTGACAAGGCGCATACATATGGTTTCTGAATTTACAGATTTAAATCGCCATACCCCTCACGTGACAACATGAGATGTTCACAGCACAGCTTGCATCAAGTCTCCAAGCCGTAAAGCATCAACAACAACAGCTCACAAGCTTCACATTTGTAACAGAGTGCTTACCCAACAACTTGGGACAGCAGCAGCTCATGGTCACTGTTGCCCCTCTCCAGCATGAGCACGTAGTGTGAGCCATGTGCACGCGCCCTGCCCCTGCATCACACCACAAACCAGGTGAAACCTTTTGTGGCCCAGAACAGCACTGAAGGACTTGTTACCGATTCAAACTCAGCATTCTGAAGCTATTGCCTACCGACGTCCCTGATGAGTCCTAAAGACAGAAAATATAACTTTAATGAATGATTGAATATGGTCAACATGGGGCACAAGCAGGACCTGAACAGTATCGGAGATTACACAAGCATGGCTGGAACACAATCAGGGTTCTGACGACTGCAGAAGGTCCAGACTTTGGTTGGGTTTGGGAAATAGAGTTGAGTGTTGGAAACAGTGACGCATGCATGTGCAAGCTCAACAGCAGTTATGTTGCTGAAGATGGTAAGCTCAGGCGTATTGCCTGAGCAGGATCTGCACTTGCCTTGAGGGTTGTTAGTCTCTCCTCTTGTTTCTGATCTGGGGCGGCAATCAGCACAAGCTTGAAATCAGACCTAAGAAGAAGAGAATGACGACCATGCAGGCCTATGGAAATGTGTACAAGACCATCAAAGCTAAGTATGTGTACATACACCAGCACTGGTGGGAAGTGTCTGATAGTCTGTCTGCTGACACAGACACACACACTTTTGCAGCTGAATTGGAGATCAAACCAGAGAAATCTAATGTTCCTGTGACCAGAGTATATGAGTAGCTGAATACACTCAGACAACAGGCCAATTCAGAGGCATCATGGTCAACCCCCAGTATCATTGCATATTGTGGATGGACTGCATGTATCAGCTCGTTAGCCATAGTTTGTCAGTATGTGCAGAGATTTATCGCAGAGTCTCTGACACAACAACAGTTCCTGAGAGCTGAACACCTTGCTGATCTTGAATGCTGCAGATGTTGCCTGAATGACTTTGGACAAAGCATGTCAAGTCACAGACATGCTGCAATGTTGTTCAGGGTCATCTTGCAGTACTAACATTAGGTGCAGAACCCATTGGAAACCACTAGAGAGCTGACTTAAACCAGTCGAGAATCTCTAGTCGACTCTAAGGGATTCTGCACCCTATGTTACCTTGGCATCAGGGTGCAGAGCAGTTTTGGCAAGGGCCCAGAGACTGCAGCTAGCTGTCTCTGGACCCTTGCCAAAGTTGCTCTGCCCCCTGATGCCAAGGTAGCATCAGCGCTGTCAAGAAGCCCTTAGGCATGCTTCAAAGGGGTTAGGTTGCAGATCTGTCAGCACGCATCATCACCAGAGACGCCTGGGTGCACGGCACACAACATCCCATCTTGAACACTGTATATAACTACCTTCCATACTACAACATATTTGGTACGTACTTTCATCCCATGTTGGAAAATACCATGTACTGTACAACAGTATGAATGGGCTGATGACAATGTCTGCAGATGACTGTTGTGGTGTACAATGCTGCGTAGCCCCCCTTCAGCTTGCTGCTTCTCGTGTTGACTGAACCAACAAGTTGAAGCATGGGCTCAGCAACATCATACTATACACAAGTTTTTGGACCTCATTCTCATTGATATGCCAATTGGTATTGTCAGGTACATGACATACATTGAACCTATGTACCGTATCTATGACAGTACTACCATGAGGGCACCAGCAGACGTGGTGATCAGACCTGTCGTGATACAGTGGGATCTGTGATTGGGTAGCGAAGTCTACAATAATACACTTATGAGGCACCAAAAGGACCTGCCAAAGATGTGGCCTCAAACATTTGCTTCTCTGGCAATTCCCTGAGTCTCATCACACAAATACCAGGGTTGGCTATGACTTTGTCATCAAGTCGGCTAGCGACCAACCTGACAGAATGGTATGCCCAGCTGACAACACTAGTGTCACTGCAAACTGCCGTTCATCATGTCACGCAAATACATTTCTTGCAGTGACACTGACAAACGTTATTTGCAGTGACACTGGCTGCTGACCAGGCTGCCCCAAGGAGCTCTGCATGTATGCAGCTGAACAGCGGAGGCTGCAAGTGAAGAGGAAGAGGATTACATGCTTTGGCTGCAGGATCGCTTAGTGAGCAGGCTTTGAGGTGCTGACACAACATATGTTTGGCATAAGCATGTGAGGATGCGCAGGATGCAAGGGTGCAGGATCCTACACCCTAGTGGTCCACGTGTGAGTCATGCAAAATGACACCAGATGACCCATTTCAGCAGTGGCAAAGTCAGGAAGTCACACCCACTGCTGTTGTATCTAGTACTGGGTATGAGCTGCTAACAGAACCACTGCTGAGATGGGCAAGGAGTGTCATGCATTGTGGTGTGCCCAACGCTGAGGGGCGACTGCTGCAATGCTGTGCAAAGCATGAGCAGCCTGCTTCACAAGCAGCTGGATGATGAAGAAGAAGGACAAGGTTCTCCAGCAGCACAGTGCAGAGATGCAGAAGAACTGCCAAGTCCTTCAGCAGCTACACACTGAGCTGAAGAAGAGCAGTGAGCTCCTCCAGCAGCTGAACAGAGCGCAGAAGAAGGATAGTGAGGCTGGGCAGCAGTGCTCAGACTGTCAGAAACCTGAGAGGGGAGATGAGCAGGCTGCACATGCAACTCAAAGCTGCAGCCCACAAGGCAGAAGCTGAGTCAGCAAGTCAGTGAGGTGATCTGCTCCGCACAATGCAGCAAAGCATGCGCAGCATCGTGCGGAGCAGGTCACCACACTCTAATCTCAGCTCAACAGCATAAGTCAGGTCGCCCAGGTAGAGGCCAGGAAGCTGCCTCAGCAGCTGACAGAGGTGCAGGCTGAGGCAGATTTATGTTGGCAAGCTCTTGGGATGCCTGAGCCTTGTTGGTCAAAACAGTCAGCTGAGATGTGAGTAACATCAGCTGCTGACCTGCTGAGTCTGCAGCTGCTGAGCAGCTGAGCAGCTGAGCAGCTGCTGACTGTACTGATATATCAGATGCCTGTTTTGGCCAACAAATGCTCAGGCATCCCAAGAGTTTGCCAAGAAGTTGTTGCAGATGCATCAGCAGCTGACTGATGCAGCAGCAGCTATTGCGGTTGCAGTAGCAGCAGCAGTTGCTGCATCACACACATGCTGTTGCAGATGCCCTGAAGCTGCAACAGCAGCTATCAGACGCACAAGCATTGTAGACTCATTTCAGGCAGATGCCAGGAAGCTGCAGAAGCAGCTGCTTAGTTTTTCTATGCGTGCTGAGCTAGATGCCAAGAAGGATTAGTTGGCAGAGGCACAGGCTGCTGCTGAGTCAGCTTCTGCAGATACCAAGCTAATGAGTGTCTGTGCATTTCTGTTGATTCATTGTGCAGCTTTCTTCTCAAAGAATCAACAGTAACTGCTCACACTGTCCCAGCACCAAACACAATACGGACACAGCAATTCCAACCACCCAACAGCCATCACAAACACAGGAAAACTAGCTCTTTGAGTATAGACAGTGCCACAAGGCAAAGGCTCAACATGGCCAGTTATATGCAAGCCAGATTGCCGATGAGTTCACTTGACCAGATTGAGCAACAAACTCTGAGTCACTGGCAGGTAGATGATGTCCACATGCTGTTGTATAGACCTCAGAAGCTCCGTGCATCTTCACATACGTAATTGCCCACAAGCTTTGCCATTTTAAACGGAAGTACAATTCTGTCTAGATGTTCACATCGGTCTAGACATATCAAATCAGATGAGGTGCAGCGATGCACCGCAAACAGCTGGTCCAGTCATGACCTGTGTATCAATTCAGCAGGCCCAACCACAACACTGAGCCATGTAAGCGAAGTTTTGCTGGCGTCTGTCAGTCTGTGCGAAGAGGCAGTGACTCAGGAGTGTCCAAGGGCCAGAAGGCTACACTCAGTTTGTGTGTTAGGTTGCACACGGGGTGCATCATGAACCCCAAGCACAACCTGAACCTGAGGATGAACAGTGTGTGCCAGATTGCAGTGTTCATCATGAGGCTAAGAGTGTGCTTGAGCTTCATGCCAACCCCAGTGCTCAGCCCAACTCACTTTTGTATTAGCAGGGCTTGGGGCAGAAGGAGCAGTGACTCAGGAGTGTCCAGAGGCCAGCAGGCTACACCATGTTTGTGTGCTAGGTTGCACACAGGGTGCATCATGAATCTCAAGCACACACTTGACCTCATGATGAACTGCAACCTAGCACAGAGTCATGAGGCAAAGGGTGTGCTTGAGGTTCATGACACACCCAATGGTTGACTCAAGTCAGTTCTGTAGGTAGCAGGGCTTGGGGAAAGCTGATGTCTCAAGCTCTTGTCTCCATGGTGAGAAACATGGATCTAAGGAAGGCGCCTGCTTTCAGACCCCTGTGTTGCATCTGGAAAGCACATGGTTCTTGCTCTAGGAATACAAGTCTAAATATGTTAACTGCTCCAGCAGACAGCATGCTTCTCAGATGGGGGGGAAAAAAATGCTTCTCAGATGAAATGATGATGCAAACTGCATGTTCACAAACCTGCCAGCAATCAGGCCTTTGCAATTGAAGCTATCGATTGACTGATGGTGTGTCTACGCACAAGCGGCTTGCACAGTTTTGCCTCTAAATCTATGGCAGCAAGTCAGCGCCCTGAAGGATCATGCTGATCTAGGCTTATCTATAGATCTAGCTAGGCTGACTGTCTGCATGACAACAACACAGCGAGACTGTTTATGATGATGTTGTAACGGCCAACCACACTTCAGACTTGACAGAGAGGCGGCTGTTTTGCAGGCCGCCTCTCTGTCAAGTCTGAAGTGTTTCATAGGCTTCACACACACTCGCAACTGCAGTGCAGGCGTAGCAAATTGTGCTATAGAACAAGCAAGACTTTTGCAATCTGAAGGCAACTGCTCAGGTCTGGAGGAATCTTTGGTGTGGTTCATCATCTGTCAAATGTTTGCATGCAGTGCCAGCGTACAAACTGCTGACAAGTGCACAAGGTGAGTCTGAACACAAGTTTTCTGAGGCAAGCCAATGTTACGTGAAGGATGTTTGTGGTGTCAAACCTACAGAGGGCACACTAAGCAAACAGAGTCTTCAGGCAGCATGCTATGGCTCATTACACTTGGGGCACAATGAGCTAAAGCGCACCTGCTGCAAACTCTGTGCTTGGGGCACCTACATACATGTACAATGATTGCACGCAATGCCAAGATGTCAGCCCCAAACTGCTCACCATGTGGGTCTGCACACAAAATCCTGATGCAATACGATATATCTGTGGAAACCTTATGTCTCGGCCGCCCAGGAACAACCTAAGCAGACCAATCTTGGGGCCTGAGACAGCTTTGAGTTGATGAAGCTGGGTGAGCAGTGTGGCTGGCAGCAGAGCAGTACAAGCAACCGGTCAGACTTGCAACTTGCAAGCACCCATGGTCTCTGGACACTACAACCTGTGCAAACTGCCAAGAAACAACAATTTGCACATGCTATAGGATCTAGAGACCAGGTCCTGCACAAAGGCCTGCTGAGCGCTGACTACACCAATTGAGTTGAAGACAAGTAAAGCAGCCGCAAAGAACGCTGGTGCTGAATTGCAGGCTGCTCTGCTGTGTCCCTGACTGGCCAATGTGAAGGTATGTACCTTAAAATCAGGTGATAGACTGCTGACAAAACACTGGTTTGCTGTCTGCTGGTCCCATAACTTGAAGTGCCATAGCCTGCTACTGGTTCAGAGCCCTCTGGCTTATGCAAAAGCGCAGCCACAGTAGTATCCACGGGGCAGACCTGCCTATTTTCTCATGGACAGCACTTCTGCTCATGAGCAACAGACAGCCTGCCCCTTGCACAATCTGGTCATCCTTTGTGACTTCACGCGGAATCTTCCACACCCCTCATAGGGGCACGCAATGACGGTGAAGAAGCGCGCTGGCTCAACATAAGGTGGCTCAGTATCATTCTGTACCTTCAGCTGGAAGCTTCCACATCTCTCAGAAGCACTCAGTGATGGTAAAAAAGCAAACAGAAAGCTACATATCAGTCTTTACCTTCAGCTGGAAACTTCCACACTTCTCACCAGCACTCAGTGATGATAAACACGTTTGCCGAGTCCTGCTTTTTGGCTGCCCACTGGACTTATTCTGAGACAACATTGTCATGATGTATCAGCCATCTGGAAGGAGCCATGCACCTGCCTTGGCAGTCAGTAAGATTCCACATACGTAATCCATACTACAGCTTTCACGACGCACAAAAAAGGTTTGTTGTATTACCATATGCATCATGAGCTGGTCATCATGCTCAGCTGCTATAACCTGTGCTTAGTGTCCAAATTTGGCAGGCTGCTATGGGCTGGCTACTCAAGTTTGGTAAGTGTCCCTCGGCACATGGCATGCTGGGTCAGCAAAAGTGGAACATAGCAAAGCATCCTAGGTCAAACACCCTTCAGAGATGGTACATGTACAATTCAGAGATGAAGGTGTGATGGTACATGTACCATCCTTGGATGATGTGGGACGTGAGGTAGCTGTGAAAAATCATGTGCATTGATTTTCCTGATTTACCCGCAAGGTAACCCAAGCATAAACGAGCATGCTCAGAATGCGCATTTGATGACGACATGCATCTTGCCTTGTTCAGGTTGTGTGGTGCATGCTCCTTGGGTGCAGAACTGGCAAAAGCACCCAAATAGAAGTGGGCAAGACCCATGCCAGATCTCATCTCCAGTTCTGACTTTCACAAGCATGTTTAATGCCAAACACTAGGTGACGCTGCAGGCTACCACGCATAGAGAGCTACACTCTGTCAAATTGAGTACAGCTGAGTGACCCGGCAAAACACAGAGTGCTCTTTTCAATCCCAGAACGACTGTTTTGATTCAGAGTTTCATTGGGGAGATGTTTTAGGAGTCACACTCACAGGTTGCGTTAGCGGGGAGGGAAACATGCAGAGCCCATCAAGCATAGGGGTTTAGGGTTTATGGTTTAGGGTTTAGGGTTGAGGGCTAAACCCTAACCCTAAACCCTATAGTCAAGCATGATGGCAGCCAGTGTCATCAGCGTGGCAGGTGATAAAATCAACATTGATAGCAGTCATTGTAGTTACGGTAAAATAATTTGATGCAGGCATGAGCAGGGTAGAGGGAGTAGTGGGCAAAGAATGAGCAGTCAACACATGGTCAGAAGCCTTGAAGCCATGATGCATGGTGAGCATGATGGCTGAAAGGACACAGCCCAAATGGTGAAGCCCAGCCTTGCCGGTCCCACCTCTCACCCCCACTCATGCTTGCAAGCCTGGCTGCAGCAGATGGCATGTAAGCCCTTTTTGCAGCGTGCATGGATTAGTAACAGACAGTCGCTTGATGTCACATTGCTAGCTTATGTGACAGGCTGCAAAGGCTCAAGGCTTTGCTCGCAGCAAACTGCTGATGCGTAGCAAAAAAAGCCAGCTTCCAAGAGGGGACAGGGTTTCCACTCAATTTCCACAATGGAGCATGGCGATCTGTCAAGCCAAGCACTCTACAGTACGCTTTGCAACCATTGTAAAAGTCCTGTGACCCTGTGAAGCAACATGAAAAACAAGCTTCAGAACAGGGCAGGGCGGGAGGCCTGGCCAACCTGTTCTGATGCCTCTTTCTCTCGTTACTTCACAGAGTCACAGAACTCCTACAAACATCAAGATTATTGTACTGGCCAATGTGCCAACAGGTGCATGTATGACTGGCCTCAGCACTAACACATGATCAGTTCTGGTCTCATCTGTTCCCAATCACAACAGCAACCATATGTAGTGTCATGCTCAAGTGAATGTTATTGCCAGAATGTGTATTGATCAATACGCATTTTGGTAATCACAGTCACTTGAGCATGACATCATGATGCCAGCCTGATTTGATGCACATGATGTGCCAAAGCCTGCCACTGTTGATGGCCACGAAGCTGCTTAGGCAGTCAACCTCCATGTGAGAGTGTAGCTAGACGACTGAGAGAGCATGTCAAAATGCCTGAGTGACACACGCATGGACAAGTCTACCAACAGTGTTTATTCATTGCAGTCTCCCAAAATCTCATTTTGGTATTAATTGTTCAAAGTCTATCAAAACATTTTGCATGCATGCTATGTATCTCAGATGTAGCACTGAGGCACCAGGCAAGGGGTAAGACTCCTGACAGCCAAGCTATCGAGGTCAGACCCTGGATGGCAGGTGACTCTGTGCACACCCAATCAAGGGAGTCAATGATGCAAAGGTCATGTGGGGTGACCTGACATTGACAGGATCTATGATGAGCATTTACAGGGGGAGACCACAAAGCAGAAGAGAAGAAGCCAGGACGACCAGACAAAAAGTGATGTTCTTCTATGTTTGCTTTGGCATACATTCCTTCTGCTGCTGCTGGGCAGCCAGGTATAATACTTGGCTTCTCATTAAATTGACGCCGAAAGGCGTAGTCTTTTCTTTTCTTTTCTTTTCTTTTCTTTTCTTTTCTTTTCTTTTCTTCCTTCTGCTCTGGGGTGTCCCCCTGCGGGACTTGCGAGCTGCCAGGTTGGGCTCAACCACAGCGCACTGAGTCAGCACCTCATGTGATGATCATGACTGACTCCTAAGTCAACCTCTGGTGACTTAGCTTTGCCGTTGACATCAATGACAATCGAAGCTTTCTATAGGGTAACCATGAAAAGTTGCTGGATTGCAAAGCTGCGCCATATGGATGCATCCATATGGATCAAATACAAAAACTACTCAACAACAAAAGAAACATGATCTGTGTTTGCAACAAATACGCTTTGCACATGCACCAAGTAGGATCTATGAAAAGCAGCTGGTTG
>JAABUP010007479.1_pt1 | contig 14609 bp, 12 predicted proteins | sample 5559201 | NCBI WGS metagenome assembly JAABUP01 (sample SAMN10711887, study PRJNA513373) | rock metagenome | isolation source: Antarctica rocks | place: Antarctica | reverse complement strand
CGCTGCGCGAGTGCCTGGCCGCGACCAGCTGCGGGCCCGCGCTGCGCGGGCAGCAGGCCGCAGCGCAGGCGACGCAGGCGGCCGCGGCCGCGCACGCGCACGCGCACGCGCACGCGGCCGCCGCGCAGCAGCAGACGCATGTGCAGCAGGCGCGTGGCGCAGGGGCCTCATGCGCAAGGTTGCAGGCCTGCGCGCCTGTGTGCGCTGGCTCAGAGCGATGCCGCTGCGGCAGTGCTGCCAGCATGCGAATGCGCCCTGGCCCTCTGTGCGTGCACGCGCAGGCAGGTTGCATTGCATGGCGGTGGGAAGGGCTTGTTGAGTGTGAGCCACCTTGATCCCCCAATCCGGGGATGCTAAGCTGTTTATGACGATTTGAAATGTAGCAAATGGTATGCAGGCGCAGCCGCAGCAGCAGGCGCAGGCGCAGCCAGCGGCCGGGGCGGCCGCAGCGGCGGGCGCGCCCCCGCCCGCGCAGCCGGCGCTGCCGCAGCCGGCGCCGCAGACGCCGCTGCGCTCCGGCGCGTTGCTGGCGCCGCAGGGCGGCGCGGCTGGTGCGCCCGGGCTGCGCTCTGCCCATGGGGCGCCTCGCACGGGTGTGGGACAGGATGCATGTGCGCTCTCCTGGCAAGTTATGAGAGCGTTGAGGACTGCATGGGCCTGTCGGCAGCCTCTGCGTCAAGCTGCACAATGCGCATTGCTGGGCAGTCATGCGCCTGTCTCCAAACATGTGACATTCGCCTGATTTCTGCCAGAGGCGCGGTGGAGGCGCTGGAGGTGAGCAGCTAGGCCGAACGCTGCTGCGCTGCTCTGTGCAGCACAGCCTGACAGAGTGAGACCGACCATCTGTGCCTGCACCGTGCAGGCCCAGAGTCCCATGCGGTGCCGCCACCGATTGCTGTGCGCGCGCTGCGGCCTCCGCTGGCGGCGCCGACTGCTGCGGGGCGCCAGGTGTACGCCAACCTGCCGCAAGCGCTCGCCAACGCCATCACCGCGCAGCCGCAGGCACGCCGCCCCTTCCGGGCATCCCGCACGTGCAGTCCCAGCAGGCCGGCTGATGTGGTAGGCTTGGGTGTGCCCCGGCTCATGTTGCATATGCACTGCCTCGTCTGCACAGCGCTATCGCAAGGTCGGCCCTCTTGCCGAGCAGAGCATGCTGCATGCGCTGAACTGCAAAAGCAGGCCTTTCCCAGCACGTTCTGAAATGTGTGCTCCAGTCTTGCGCATGTAAATGACACCGACTGCTTCTGGGCTGGGCTGGGATGAGCCGGGCTGGGATGAGCCGGGCTGGGCTGAGGAAGCAATGCATGCAGCACGGGGTGAGGCGTGACTACCGAGCCGCGCACAGGTGGGGCACAAACGCAAGCACCCGGACGCAGCCGCGCCTGCCGCGGACGGCGCAGCGGCCGCGCTGGGCGCTGCGCCCATGGTGGAGCTGCCCGTCACGGGGCAGCCGGTGCGCGCCGCGATGTACGGCGCGCAGGCGGACGCCAGCGCGTATGTGCACCTGCAGGCGGAGCCCGTGAATGGGCAGGTGCACGGCGTGGTCGCGCCGGCGGGCTTCCTGGGCGACGCGCTGGGCGGGCTGGGCGCCGCGGAGCTGAGCAGCGCGGGGCTCTGAGCGGTCGTGGGGAGCGGCATTTTGCAGGGTATGCTACCGTGCGTGGCAACATGACGGCACTGCCGTCGTTCATTGCCGCTGCAGCGCTCTCTGGGCGTGCGGCCGGGCCGCTGCAGGGCAGGCCCTTGGAGTCTCCAGGGCTGGGCGGTGTGAGGTTTTCAGGGGGCTGCGGGGTGCCTAGTACGTCTGCGGCTGCTCCGACCGAGTGCAAATTGCAGTCGCGTCGCCGGGCTGGCCAAGACGGTCATTCGCGCGTAGTCTCTTTACAAGGATTCAGGCGCGCAGAGTGTAGGGCGGGCGGGGTCTGCTGGGGCGCTGAAACCCCGGTCCCCCTCACTTGGTCAAGCGCAGCGCGGAGGGCTGAGGGGTGTAGGTGGGACATAGGCGCGGGCCCAGGGCGACTGGGTGAGGAGAGAGTGAGTGCGCACTGTCTAGGTGTGGCGCGGGCATGTTGCGGCGGCTGGGCGCCGCCGCAGCCCGCCGCAGCGGCCGGCATGCTGCCACCGCATGTCTGGGTTCACAAACCGTGGCACGCGTGTGCATGGGTGCTGCACCTGTCCACGCACGCACCGAATGCCAGTCCTCTCTGGCTGGACTTATGCTCAGCAGGGCGTGCATGGTCGTTGCAGGGGCTACTGGAAGGGTCGGCAGTGCAGTATTTGAGCAATGCATAAGTGTGTGCGCGGACGACTCAGTGGGCGCCTGCACTAGGTGAGCTCTTCGTATGGGACTGTATATACATGCATCGCACGGGGCTTCATGTGTACGTGTCTGCAGTCATGCAGCACCTGGGGCAGCGCTCATGCGCCTGCAAGGGCTTGCTTCTCGACTGCAAACTGTGGTTTTGCGGCACTCTGCGTCGCCCTGTGCGCCCGCCCCCCCAACCTGTTTGTCCCTTCCTGGCTGTGTGTGTGTCGCAGGTGCTGCTCTGTGGTGGGGCCCGAGGTGTATGTCTTGCAAGCCAGTGGGCGCGCAGCTGCATGCAGGCGAGCATAGCCGCAGGCGCGCTTGCATGGCTTGTCTGGTCCGGAGCAGCCATGGAAGAGCGCCGTCTGCTGCCTCTAGAGGGTGCATGCTCCAGCCTCCAGCTGCACAGCTGGAGCGCACATGCAACACATCACCGCTGCCTGCGAGGATGGGCAAGGCTCGTGCTCCAGCCAGTGAACCACCCATGACACATCTCACCAAAGCATGAAGCACTGACTAGCTCTGGGCCACGCAAGCAAGCAAGATGCCTGTCAATGGCGGAGTGCACAGGTGCAAGCCAGGGCATGATAACAGGGTCAGCTGGGCACCGTGCCAGACATCAAGTGATGCACACTAAAGACTGACCGAGTGCACATACAAGCTGTTCCAGTGACCCTAACAGGGGTCACTGCTAAGCACACGTGCTGAAAGCAGATGCTGCAGACCGCGCCTGCGCCACGCCATCCTTGGCTGAGCTCACGCATTCCCTTTGTTACATCTGTGTCTCCTAATGAGCCACCTGCCTCAGGAATGTGCGGCGAGCATGCGCTGACCTATATGGTAGGCTGCTAATGCTGGGAGTGCTGCAGCCCGTCATCAATCGTTGGCAGGCTCTGCACGATGGCCTCATGCACTGACCTCTACGGTCGCCGCCCGCCGCCGCGCGCAAGCGCGCCGCCATCGAGCACCGCATCCGCGCCGGTACCCAGCGCGAGCCGGAACTCCGACCCGCGCTTGCTTACCGCGGCCACGCGCCCGCCGGCCAGCAGCAGGTGCAGCGCGCCCGGCGCGTCGCGCACCACGACCCCCTCGGCGCCCGCCCAGCGCGCGTCGCGGCAGCGCGCGACGCCCAGCCGGGCGCCCGTCAGCTCGAGCCCAGCCACGCGCTCCGCCAGTCGCGCGGCCGGCGGGCCAGCGCTGGGGCGCGTGCCCAACGCGGCGCCGCGCTCGCTCAGCGCCGCCGCTGCGTACCTTCGCCAGCACGCGTGCAGGGCCTCGGCGACGTCCGGCCTGCAGGGGCCGCAGTCTGGTGTGACCCGCGTACAGGCAAGCGCGGGCATGGGCTGCTAGCTGGCAACGCCAGCGCAGGGCATGCAATCTGCTCCGGCCGCGGCGCACACGGCTCGCATCCATGGGAAGGGAGTGCCTCACAAGAGCGATGCCCCACAGACGGGACTGCGCGCACACCCGCGCTCAGCCTCTGGCAACGCAGCCAAGCCCAGTCGCCGCAGGGCACGGCCGCTGGCTGGCCGCCGGCGCGCCCGCCCGCGCCGCTTCTCGGCCGCCCGCGCCGCCGCGCCCGTCGCGGCGCCGGCCACCGCCGGGTTGTCCAGCATCAGCGTCTTGTCCTGCGCCGCGTGAGTACGCGCTGTCAAGCGCTCAGGGCGGTTAGAGCTAGGGTTGCGCACAGTTTGCGCTGTCGTCAACCTGCGCGCTATGCAGCTCCTGGTCGACCTGGGCGTGGTGCACCACGTCGCTTAACCTGTACCTGCCCGCCCATCACGCCAAGCATGAGGCTGACATGGTGCATGGACGGGCATGCTGATCTGCTTGGTGTCGAGCCATGGCCAGGGGCTGTAGGTTGCCGCCAGCCACGCTGCCACGTCCGCCAAGGCGGCAGGGTTGACAATGCAGGCGTGCACGCATGCAGTGAGTTCACCAGCTCGTCCAGGCAGTCCAGGGTCAGCACGTCGCGCTGCCGCACGGCGGACATGGCAGCGCGTGGATGGCAGCCACGTCCAGCCTCCGACCATCGCTGACCATCGAGCACATCAACACATTGCCCGCCCGTGCGCCCCGTCTGCCTCATGCTTGGCATGGTGGGCGAGCAGGTAGAAGAGCAGCGCGCCGTGCATCATGCTCTGGTCGACCAGCAGCTGCGGCAGCTGCAGTTTTTTTCTCTCTCCAGGCTTGGTGGGCAACGCACGCCCGCTGTGACGTCAGAAAGGGCAGTGCTAGCCCGTCGATGCAGCGGCCGGCAGCAGCAGCTCGGAGGTTGGCCAGCCAGTGGCGAGCCCCCAGGCTGGTTACGGAGCGTGCTTGGCGCGGACGCGCGCCTGCACTCTGAGCCCCACCGCTCCGCGCACGTCGGCGGCCCGCGGGTGCGTGGCCAGCAGGGCCTCCAGCAGGCCGTCCACGGACGCGCCGCCGCGGCCCCCCCGTCCGGCGCCGCTCCGCTGCGTAGCAAGACGCAACTTTATGCAGGCTCCCACCACGGCGCGCACTCTGCAGAGACGCAAGGCCGGCGCGCTGCGTGCCTGCCGGACGTGAGGCTGCCGCAGGCATGGCAGCGCGCCCTCGCGCGCACTGGCGCACAGGCGGTCATACGGCGGCGCATTGGCCGGCTGTGCGGGGGGTGCGGGAGCGCCGTGAGCGGGCGGGGCCGCGGCGCTGGGCTGCGCAGCAACAGGCGACAGCACGGGCTGGCCGGTCCGCGGTCGTTTCGCAGGCTGCGGGCCGCTGCTTGGCGCAAACTTCTGCGACGTGTCGCGCGCCGCTCCGGCAGGCGAGGCTGCGTGCGCAGCAGCTGCCGGCCGCTTCTGGAGCGTCCTCTCGAGCGCAGCGAGCCTGCGCCGTCGGCAGCATGGTGTTCAGCCGTTTGTCGCACGCGGGAGCCGGCTCACGTGCAATGCAGCGCGTCATAAGTGTGCTACAGGCAGCACCTGCGCTTCTTTGTGTCGGAGACCCGCGCCCCGCCTGCGCTTGCTGGATCGCCCATTGCATGCGCACGCTTCTGCGACAGTGCAACAGAGATCTGTGTAGACTGTGTGAAGCAGGGTCGGCCCGCTACAAATACAAAATTCTGTCGTACATTCTGTCGGCCGCTTTCAGACGCGCCGCTGTCAAGAGGCGCGTCAGAATGCCTGCCTACGCGTCCAACCTGCGCGCGCTGGAGGCAGATGCACTGGACGCGGAGCGCTGCGTGCAAGGCATCACAGAAGAGCACGCGCATGCCGCCGCCGCGCTCTTGACACGCATGGAGCGCCAGGCGTTTGCAGCGCCGGCGCGACAAAGCGAGCAGCTGCAGCAGCTGCACGCCATGGCACGCACTGCCTCACTTGACCGCAGCCCGAACACAAACAGGCCCCCTCTGTGCTGTGCGCTGCTGCGGTCAGGCCTTCCAGTCACACCGTGTCAGTTCAAGTCTAGGCAGGAGTTGCTTTGCTGGTGCTGCAAAATTTTCAAAAACCCGACCAGGGCGCAACTGCGCTAGCTTGAAACCGGCGAGCAGCGCCTGCTTCAGGTGATATTGAGCTTGTCAGTCGGGCACTGCAGCGCTGGCGGAAAGCAGGCCGCTCCGCTTCTATAAGCTTAAGTGCAGAGGCAAAGAGCAGCGGCTTTCGCCCGTGCCTCGCACGCCCCTTTGGGTGGCCACTCCAGCGGGTCCAGCAAAACAAAAGGCTTTCCGTGGTGGGAGCGCAGCAGCGCGGCGCGGTGCGCGAGCGCAACTTCCGCGAGGCGCTGGAGCTGCTGCGCGCCGTGGACGCGCTCGGCCGCTCCGAGGCGGCCGCGCACCAGCGCGCCTGGCAGCTGCGCGCCTCGCAGGCGCTGCAGGCGCGCTGCTGACCAGCACCCGGCGGGACGCGCGCAAGCACAGCTCAAGACAGGCCTGGGTTGGTGCCTGGACGCGCCTGGCAATGGAGGCTGCCACGGTGGCAGCGCAACGGACTGGCACAGCTGACGCCGGCGAGCGCGGCTGGCGGCGCAGGAGCTGGCGGAGCGCCAGGCGCTGCAGGCGGCGCTCGCCGAGCGCGCGGCCGGCCAGGCGCGCGCGGCGCTGGCGCGCGCGCGCGCCCTGCATCCGGGCCCGTCCTGGGACCCGGGTGCAGCGCAGCTCGCTGGCCCAGCCGCTGGCGCGGCCCCTGCGGCAGCCTCGCCGCGCCATGCCGCATGCGCCCAGCCCTGGGACAGCAGCTCAGCCTGCAGCAGCGGGCCTCTGCCGGGTTGCGCGGCGGCAATGACCTCGCCGCGCGCGCTGGCAAGCGGCTCCATTCGCTGGCGCACAGCGAGCCCGCCGGGGCCATACGCAGATGGCGTGCAGTCAAACCCGGGGATGTGGCTGGCAGTGGCTGAGAGAGGCGCGGGGCAGCATGCGCCTGCGCCCATGCGGCTCACGCCCAGCACAAGTGCGCGTGGCAGAGTGCCCGCGGCATTGACAGGACATGTCATGCACTCGTGTGCAGCTGCAGTAGGCTGCTGGATTTCTGTATGCGTGAACGTAGCCAGGCATGCTGCGCATGGCGCCCACCCGCTTTGGCTTGCGCGTGCGCCAAGCACCACCCGCGTTCAGTGCCTTGACTGCACGTGCAGTGAGGTCGCTCTGGTCTGGCTGCAGCCGGGAGCGGGCGGCGTGCTGCGTTTGAGCAGCGTGGCAGCGCTCGCGGCTTGCGCTGGATGGCCGACCCGAGCGCCAGAGCCGCCCCGGCGGCCGCTGCGGCAGGGGCCTGGCCAGCGCGGGGCGGCCCCGCATGGCCTGCCCCTTGCTCCAGGTCTGCGGCGGAGCCTGACGGCAGCCAGCGTGCTGACAGCGGCGGCGCTCAGCCTTTAAGCAGGCCAGGGCCTGCTTGGAAATGCCATGTTGGCAGCGATCGCACAACAGCCGCCCTGGGGCCAGGGTCCCCACGGCATGCATGCGCACCCGGTCTCGTTCCGGCCCGCCCACTACCGCGAGGCGCGCCCGTCGGAGACTTGGCCAGCAGCTTGGGCCGCGAGGGTGCGCCGGTGCAGGCGCACAGGCATGCCGGCGCGGCGCCTACCCTGCCATCTGCGTGGCCGGAAGGCGCATGGCAGGGGCCAGAGTTGGCCGCTGTCGCGTTGGGCGGCCGCGCCTGCTCGCCGCGTGTGTGCAGCGCCGCAGCTGCGGTGGGAGGCCCCAGCAGCCTGGCAGCCATGCGGCTGCAGACCGGGTCAGCGTCGGAGCTGGACAGCCGGCCCGCGCGGCCGGGCACGGCGGACCTGGAGCTGTGCGCGCTCCTAAACCCCGCCCCAGCCGCCCCGCAGCCCCAGGCGCCGCCGCAGCAGCACGCGGCGGACCTGCATGCGGTGGCAGCCGGCGGGAGCGCATGCATGGGCGGCGGTTGCGCTCCGGACAGCGGGGCGCCAGGCGCTGGAGGTGGGGAGGCCGAGCGCAGCAGCCTGACGCAGTCGGGTCGCGCCTGCGACACACCCGCTGACGAAACAGGCGTGCACTACGCACCAGCAGCCCTCCCTACCGACGACCATGGTGCCGCCGGAGCGGGCGTGGTGTATGGGCAAGCAGCGCAAGCGCTTCCAGCACACGCGAGCATCGCTGCTGGTCAGAGGGGCACCACACATGCGCATGCAGGCGTGCTGGCAGAGCCGCCTGTGCCATCCAGACCGTGTGCTGATGAGGCGGGCGGCCTGCGCGCATGTGGCAGCGCATGTGCAGGCCAGGTCCGCCTTGCGGCTTTTGACAGCCACCCTACGGCCCATGGGGGTGGAGACACCTCGGGCACATGTCGAGGCAGCGACGCTGCCCTGGACACCGCATGCGTCAGGCTCAGCGCGACCCAGGAGAGCACGCAAGGAGGGCACGCACCCGGCGCAGCAGAGCAGGCACGCGGCGCGCTCAGCGCGCCACAGGAGGATGGGCCCGGCGCAGCCGCATGCTGCCAAGGAGGCAGCCACGCCCCAGCGCAGGCGGCCGGCGGCCTTGCCACCCGAGCGGGCGAGCCAGGGCCTGATGCAGGCTGTGCACGGGAGCTCGCCTCCTCCCAGGCTGCATCCGGCCCCCTCAGCGCAATCCAGGACAGCGCTGAAGGCGAACGGCCAGGCAACGCAGCAGAGCACCTGGACTGGGCATGCGCAGGGGCATCGGACGGGGCATGCGCCGGGGTCGGCGCCGCTCGGGGTGGCGCAATGGACGCACGCGCTGGCGCCGGGGAGCGCGCTGCCGTGGCCGCCCCCGGCGGCCTCAGCGCGGCGCAGGAGGGCGCGCTGGACGCGCTGGTCGCGCAGATGCTCGCGCAGCCGGCGCTGCTGCGCGCGCTGCTGCAGCAGCTGCTGACGGGGCGTGACGCTCCCGCGCTGCCCGCCCTGGCGCCCGCGGGCACGGGGGCGCCGCCCTGGGCGCGCGCGGCCCCCCAGGGGCGCGCGCGCGCGGAAGGCGCCCGCGCGCAGCACGCCAGGGCGGCCACCGCGGAGCAGGAGCCGGCGCTCCCTGCCGCGGCGGGCTCTGCGGCCCTGCGGCTCCCACCGGGGCGCGCGAGCGCGCCAGCGCTGGCGGCCAGCAGCCGCCCCGTGCGGCCTCCGGCACCCCCTGCCGGCACAGCTCGGCACAGGGCGGTTGCGCAGCGGCTCCCTTTGCACCCCGCGCCCGCGCCGGCCCAGCGCATGACGCAGGTTCCGCTGCACCCGCGCCTGCCGCCAGCGGGGGGGCGCGCGGCGGGGGCGCAGGAAGCGGGGCCGCCCGCCATGGCAAGGCCGCGGTCGGCCAGGGCCCCCCGCGGGGCAGGGCAGCGGCTGCGGCCGCCGCGCGAGGTCGCCTTCTCCTTCCCAGAGAGCGTGAGCGGGGCGGCGGCGCGCTCGCCCGACCCCCTCACCCCAGCATGCGTCCTGGGTAGCAGTGCTGGCATCCCGGCACCTGCTGCGGGCGCAGCGGGCCATGATGTGTGCCTGCTGCCCCGTGCTGGAGAGGAGGTCACAGCGCCCCTAATTGAGCAGCTGGGGCAGCCAGTCAGCCTCCCAGGGCCTGTGCCGATGGACAACGAGGATGCCCCGGTCGCCACACCAAGGAGCGCCACACCCACCTCACCACCCCAGTCGTTGCAGCACATGGGCATGGAGGTGCTGCATGAGGCAGCGTCATGCAGCGCTGCAGCTGAGCCTCTGCCCGGGCCAGGAGAGTGCAGCGTGCCAGACAGCCCGGCAGCAGGATCGGGGCTGTGCACGGGCGGGCTCCAAGCGCAGGCGGGCGGCCTGTACAGGCAGCCGCGTGCCTGGGATGCGCGGTGGCAGGCCGGTGAGGACGTCATCGCCTCACCCGAAAGCCACGCAGCCGAGGCCGCAGCTGGCGTGAGTCTGACTGCATGCGCAGTCAAGCCTGCGCCCTCATCATGCATCTGCAGTGAAGCGGTGCAAGGCGATAGGAGTCCTCCAAGGGCTGCCGCCGCAGCAGCTGACAGCAGGCCTCCGCCAGCAGGTAATGCTCATCAGCATGCCAGCACGCTGCACAGCACCGCAGGCCATGCGCCAGGACCTGCAAGCCGCTCTGCTTGTTATGAGCAGGCGCAGGTCGTGGCGGGCTCACCTCAGGTACAGCTTGCAGCCGCTGCAGCAGAGCAGCCTGCGGCGGCCGCGCAAGCGTCTGCCGCGCTTGAGAAGCGCGCTGCAGCAGCCTCCGCTGCTGCAGCAGGAGGCGCACGCGCTGCTCCACTGGCTGCAGAGGCAGCCGAGGCTGCGGATCTCGCAGCAAGAGGCCATGCAGCAGCCGCTCATGCAGAGCATGCCGCGGCTGCAGAGGCAGCCGAGGCTGCGGCCTCCGCACCCGCAGCAGCACAGGCAGACGTGGCTGAGGCCACACATGCGGCTGCAGCCGCGGCAGCAGCAGCGGCGGCTGCAGCCACGGCAGCAGCGGCGGCTGCAGCAGTGAGAGCAGCAGACGCCACGGCATGGGAGTCTGAGACCACCCTGCTGGAGTACGCCCGCAATGGCAGGTGCCCTGTTCGGCGCTCTCACACACGCTCTGTCATGGCACTGCCCAGTCCATGCGCCTATAGTTCGAGCGCATCTCTGATCTACCTTTGCCCCGCCTGCTTAGCACTGACACAGGCGCAGCAGTGCACGTCCAGTTGTGCGCCACTACATCGAGCTTGATGACCTTGCAAGTAAGTTTAAGATGGCAAGGGACGCGTGATAGGCGCTCTTATGCCGTGCACGTGGATGTCTGTGCTCCTCTTGCATAGCTTGCCTGCAACAGCACGTAGTCAAGTACCAGCAGGACAGGCCTGCTCCATGCACGCGTTCCTGTCACTCAGGTACGATGAGGTGAAGGCGCTCCTGGCGACCGGAGTGCCTGCAACCGCGGTGGACGCAGCTGGGAACAGCGCAACACACATGGCTGCTCGTGCCGGCGATGCTTCCTTGGTCAAGCTGCTGTTGCGCAAGGTTCGCACACACCCCATAAGCCCTCTCCCTTCCAGCAGCGCTGGCAGGCGTGTAGTGCGGCTTGAAAGCACATGCTGATCTTCATGGCCAGACACACATGTGTTTGTGCCACCCGCGCAGCTTGAACACGCGCAGTAAGGGATGCGCTGCGCAGGGCATGTACGTCAATGCACGCAACGCCGCAGGCGACACGCCGCTGCATGTGGCGACCGCGGCCGGCCAGGAGGCAGCGGCGCATGCGCTGCTTGTCGCTGGCGCAGACCCAGAGCTCCGCAATGCGCTTGGCCTCCGTCCCAAGGACATGGCGCCGGGGTCTGTGGCGCCGCCGCCCTGGGCAGCTCCTATCGCAAAGTACAAGCGCTTGCCTGGGCGCTCCCTGCTCCTGCGCGGGAGCGACTGCTTGCTTTCTGGCCACACGAGGCAGCCCGCATAGCTTTACACCTGCCATCCATTGCTGAACTGTGTCTCTGTGTGGGATGCACTGGAAACCTGCACACTGCTGCATGCATATTTGACATATTGTGCGCAATGTTGCGCTTTCTGAGCGGAACTCGGGCGTTTCTGTTACGTGCGGCACTTCCTTGGGAGAGTTTTCTGACTTGGGTGCCTTGTTGGGCTACAATTAGCTGGCATGTGAGTTTCATGTCATCTTGATCAGTTCTGCACTGAGACCGTCTGTTTGGCACACGGACACAGCACTGTGTTTCCTAGCAGAGCGTGTGCGGGCGTGTCCGAAAGGTCTTCTGCTTTGTAGCTTACATGTACAGACATTCGGCACAGGCCGAGGAACATGTCAGCATAATAGCCATGCGTTACTTACATGACTCCCAGTGTTTCAGCCGCCTGCACTTCAGTGACCTTATCGTAGGGCTCAAATATGAATAATGGCATGCACTGAGCTCAGGACGTAGCCCAAGGCCGGGAACATGCGATGCTCTGCTGATCTGTTGGGTCCCGCACTCAAATGCACACCGAGCAGGAAAGGTACAGCAGCCGAGGTAAAGCACGGCTGTGCAGCTGCCTTTGCAGCTGCCACACACTCCGGCTGTGCCGTGCCACTATAGCTCATATCTATTGCAGCCTCAGTGCAGCACCATCTGGGCCCACACTCCCATTTCTGAGCCGCACATGACGACGACCCATGTTGAAGCAGGCGCTGCAATTCGACACTGCAACCCGTGTACATGCCATTAGTAGCTAGTCATCGAGTTGATTGGGCCCTCACAGGGTTCATGCACCGGGACCCGCGGGGTGTGCGCGCACTCGAGAGAGCCAAACATGGCAACGCGCGAGCTGGCTTGCCTCTCCAGTGCGCGCGCACATCACAACTGCAACCAGGATCGCCCTGCAGAGCAACGCATGGTGGCACGCAGTGGGAGGCATGGAGCGCCACTGCACTCCGCCCAGCCTCGCTAGCGCGCCCGACCCACGCCCATGCCGCCCCGTACAAAGGCGGCCAACCAGCCGGCGCAGCAATTCCAGCGCCGTCCGGTACAACTGGCTTCTACAAATTGTGGTCAACACACTGCAGCATATACATTTGTAAAGCAGCCCCCAACGCCCAGCCCCAGCAGTCCTCCAGCACGGGCGCTCGGCGCGCAAGGTGCAGCGGTAGCGACGCGTCAAGGCGACAGCGGGCCTGGCTGCCCCGCTCCTAGGCGCGCCCGTTCGCCGCCAAGACGCCGTTGGCCACCGCAGCCTGGTGCGCCTTGGCCAGCCCAGCCGCATGGCCGTTGGCCAGCTTCACGAGCGCCGCAGGCGACGGCGTGGCTGCTGCCGGCGCGACGCCCGGCCGCGGCGGCGCGCCGGGCGCATGCGCGGGCTGCGCCGGCGCCGCGGGCGCTACCGCGCCGCCCACGCCACCGCGCGGCGACGCCTGCACCGGCGCCGGCGCGGGCGCACTGGCCGCCGCAGCTGCCGGCGCGGGCAGCGCCGCGGCGGCGCCCGGCGTCGACGCCGCGGCCGCCGCGCCGGAGGGCGCAGCGGCGGGCTCAGGCTCAGGGTTGAGCATCCGCCAGGCGGCCACCCATGTCACCATGGCCTTTGCCAGCTTGCCAAAGTAGGGGTCCAGGTGCCCCAGCTTGGCCTCCACCTGCGACGCGAGTCGGGCATGTTGGCGCGGCGTATGCAGCTTCACGCAGCTCCAGCCACGCTGCATGATCCTGCCAAATATACACCAAGCGGAAGCGCACTGCTTACAAGAGAGGCCAATTTGGAACTGTATGTCCGAGTACACGCGGGCCGAGCGGCGGGAGGAAGCACCCCTCAGAGTGTAGGCTACTTCTTTACACACACAACTTGGGGGGTACGAAGGCTAATTGGGCTGTAAGTTTCTGACTTATAAGTAAGAAGATGCCAACCATGGAATTTCAGCCCGTGGAGCCGGGGCCGCGCCTGCTCCGCCAGCTCCAGGTAGCACGCCGCGGCGGTGGTGGCCGCGGGCGAGAGCGCCGCGCCCTGGAAGAAGGGCACGATGTCCTCCTGCCAGAAGATGCCCTTGAACTCCTTGCGCAGGTTGACAAACGGGTTGGAAGCCTTGGAGTGCCAGATGTAGGGCAGGCCCGTCTTCACGCCCCAGCCCAGGTGGTCGCAGACGACCTGCGCGCGCTCGGCTGCATCAGCGCGGCACGAGGGCCCGCGGCGCCACGCGGCGCCGCGCCCGCTCTGCTCCCCGCGCTGCCGGTCCGCTCGCCTGGGCTTCAGCCCAGCTTGGTGCAGGCCGCCTGCCTCGCGCAGCGCGCACGCAGCAGCCAGGCTCTGAACCTCTGCAGGCGGGCATGTACACGCCTCCTTCCTCCACCATGCCCCAGCCGACATGGCGTGCTCGTACACGGCCGACCAACATACATCATGAATTACGGGCATGAACACAAGAACAAGCAAAGGCAGTGTTGGAGAAGAACTTCAGGAGAAAGGGAGGGGGAGCACACCTTGGTGCACCAGCCGGCCCACATGTCGTCATAGCGCCCCAGCGGCTGCCCGTCGCCCATGAGCCCAAAGTACATTGCCGGCCCAACCGTCTCACGGTTGAAGGCCAGGTTCATGCCGCACATGGGGTACAGCGTGCCCTGCGCAGGGCCTCATGTAGGTTTGCATGCTGATGTGTTCAGCAGGCGCTGGGGACTGGTCGTCCGGCAGATTGTGGCCGAACGCTCTGTGGGGCCTGATGGAGACTGGGCTCAAGCCCAAAAGGCCACCCGCCCGTAGTCCACGAGCACAGGCTGCGAGGGTGGGGAGGCGCGTCCAGCCGCGCGCGCAGCCTGAGGCGATGCATGCATGCGAGCGTACACGCGCGTGCCAGCCAGGTGGTGCAGGGTGCTGCGCAGCGACGCGGCGTGCCTTGGGGATGGTGAGCACCGCATCCACATAGCGCGTGTTACGCTCCAGCGGCTTCACCATCTGCGTGGGCGCGTCGTAGTCCGGGATGTTCAGCCACAGGCCTGCCCGCGCGCACGCCACCCCAGTGAGCTCCAGCAGCTGCGCACGTCCGCGCGCAGCGCTGCCGCGCCGGACCATGGTGCGCGGCAGCTGGTGGGAGCGCGGCCGAGGCGCTTCCACGCGGCCCTGCGGCAGGAGAGCGCCTCTACGAGAGGCCCGGGCTCGTTGCCAGCGGGGGGCGCGCGTACGCGCGCTGCCAGGCACAAGCTGTCCAGCTCCCCCGTCGCGGCGAGTGGTGCTCCCCGGCGCTCCCACCTGAGGCACGCATTTACAAAAGCGCCAATGGGCAGCCCCCGCACGGGCCAGAGGCGTCGCCCCCAGGCTTAGCAGTGCGCCGCACTGGCGCGCGAGCTTCCCAGAACTGGCACAAGCTCGTCCCGGGCGCTGTCCTGGGGCGGCGCACCGTGCGAGATGGCCGTGGGGCAGCCCTCGCGCAGGCTGAAGGGGTACCCGCGCACAA
>JAABUP010007478.1_pt1 | contig 14610 bp, 22 predicted proteins | sample 5559201 | NCBI WGS metagenome assembly JAABUP01 (sample SAMN10711887, study PRJNA513373) | rock metagenome | isolation source: Antarctica rocks | place: Antarctica | reverse complement strand
CTGGATTGACCTGCAAGGATCAATGCATGTGTCTTTCCAAGAACCCAGTCAGCCACAAAGTGCTTGCTTTTCCAAAGGTACCAACCAATGCACAGTATCATCATACAGCAGATTGGTGAACCATAGCAAAGCACAGTTGATGTGTTGTCTACATGCACCAATGGTGACCTGCCGAAATGCAGTCGTGAAGCACAGCTGTTTTGTTACAATCTATAATTGCCTGTGCTCGCAAGCAAGAATGTCAAATGTTTCTGGGGTCATTCAAGCCCCAGACTGTGAGACAGTAAATGACACATGAACATCTGGGCAAAGTGCAGAAGCAGCCCACTGTTGAGCAGGTGTTTTCTCTTGGAGGATGTGTTGCAACATTTTCTGATAGTCAGCATCCAAATTTGACACGACCTTGCATTTTGTCTCAACAACATATGAGACAAGCAGAAGATAGTGATGGGACAAAGTGGAGGGAACAAACCTCATGGGAGGACTGGGAGAGCGCCTCCTGGTTTTCCTTCAGCTGCTTCTTCACCCTGGAAAGCTGCCGCCCTGTCTCATCACTCAGGTGCTCAGCTGAGTCACGAGCCACTTTCAGCTCCTCATAGTGAGCCTGCAGAACGGAGTTTTTCAAACCCAACAGCCAGCGCCCTGTGTGGGGTTTAGGGCATTGTTCTCGACAGCTTGATGGCAACCATGCAAAAAGAAACTAGGCACGCAATGCCTTGCATGGCAGCCCAGTACGAAATTCACAACAGGCAAAAAGGCATGCGTCGGGCAGATAACGGTGTACACGGGAGTTTATGTGCACATATTATTTCTCCTCGATGCTCCCCAGCTCAACAGGCTGTTCAATGCTTTGAAACCTGATTCTGAACAATGTTTTTATCAGAATGTGATGTGTACCTTCATGCGCAGGTACTCTCCATTGTGAGTGTCAAAGGTGCCTTGCACTTCATCTGCACGCAGCTGAGTCTTCTTCATCAGCGCTCGCACCTCCTCGATCTCTTGAGTCACCTTCTTTTGCTCAGCAGCATGAGTGTCATGCAGCTGCAGCATGGTCACAACAGAAATCCTTCAGAACTGTTTTGTGGGAGTTTGAACAAGCAGTGCCCAAGACAAGCAATGAAGTGGTCTGTTTGCAGCAAGCATAGCCTATCTGCAGCCTGCAGGAATGCAGCCAGCCTGTTGATGCAGCACGGCTGTCATTGGAGTTCTCATGCAATGTACAGCACAGCCACAGCCATGCTTTCAATTGTGCTTTCACACAACAGGCAGAGATGCACACTAACAGCTGGCCTCCTGAAGGAGGCAGAATCTGTGATGCCGCAAGGCCTGGGAGGCATATCAGAAGCAATCAGTGGGGCAGATGGGAATGCAAAAGGCAATGAGTGTCAAAAGGCAATGTGTGACGGTCAAAAGGCACAGGAGGCACAGCAGGGGCATTCAGTGGGCAGAGATGGGTAGGCAAAAGGCAATGTGTGAGTGTGGATCGGCAGAGAAGGGCAGACCTGGCGGAGGTGAGCCTTGTGAGCATCAGCCAGGCTCTCCTGCACCTGATCCACCTTGTACTTGAAATCCTGCTCACCCTTCTCCATGCGCCTTGCAAATTCAGACTGCAGCCATGCAACCACCTCAGGACAGAGATCCCCCTCAGCAGCAAGTGTCAAGAATTGCAGCATAGCTGGGCCTTTCACCTGTTGTGTTGATGTAGTCAGACACACAGACAAATGGACAGACAGCACAAAGACAGCAGAAAGACAGGTCTTCAGACATGCAGATGGACTAAGTGACAGGGTACAGCAACCAGTAGACTGATAGACAGACAGACAGACAAGGGGCAAGACAATGACTTGCAGGTCTGCATCCCGGACAGACAGAAGAAGGAAAAAACGAAATGACAGACAGACAGACAAAGGACAAGACAGTAACCTGCAGGTCTGCTTCCCAAGCAGACAGATACACAGACTGACTGATAGACAGACAGACAAGGGGCAGGACAGTGACCTGCAGGTCTGCTTCCCGGGCAGAGCCCCTGGCGTCACAGATACAAGCATGATCCTTGCGTGAGATGTAGTCCTGAGGGTTAGTGATCATCTCGCTGATGCCGTACTGCTTCAGCTTGGCCTCCATCTCCCTCACCTGCATGCACAAGGCTCACTGTGTGTAATGCACATGCTTAAACCCTAAACCCTGACTCCAGAGGCAGACGTGTATTTCATGGATGCTTTAACTGCCCAGATAGGGCTCACAACAGACAGCATGCCAGCGTGCAAAGCTTCAGGCAGCATTGCCTTGACTTGGTGATAAACGAGGCCAGGACGCCAGTTATACACTGCCCAGTGCTTGGCACACTTATATGTAATGTCTTGTGCCATGCTACATGGTGGAGCATCTGCACAAAGCTGATGGTGAAGTCATGGTGAAATTTGGCAACCAATGAGCCTGTTCAACAAATGGCTTGCCATCTGCGCCAGGACTTTATTCATATCAACTACCAACCGGCAATCTACGGCGTGCATAATCGCTGCATGGGTTACTTTGTAACATGTGACCCTATGTGTAACTGACACTTGGAGAAGACACTGCAGGAGGGTGAATGCATACCATAGATCTGCACAAAGCATACCTGGCTCTCATACTCCAGCTGCTGCTCACGCAGTGCCACGCGCATGCGCTCAGCCAGCTTGTTCTCAGCCTCCCGCTTGAAGACATCAGAATCGCCCTGCCTGCGCGCCAACTCCTTCTCCAGCTGGCAACACTGTGACTGGAGCTGCTCAATCTACAGCCCAAACATGAAAGTTAGCCTAGGTTCGTGTGCTAGCAAGGCCTGAGATGTGGGTTATGCTAGACACCGGTGATTGCCGCAAGACCGTCAATGCTCCATGTGCAGAGGCCACACCCTAATCTAGCATTATGAAGGCAGTTGCACTGCCACAGGAAGTGATGCACCACCTGCACAACGAATTCATCATTAAAGCTACAGTTGAAGTAATGTAGAAGTAAACTGAAGAGAGTGATGCACTGAAAGTCGAGCGTGCATAGTAGGCCAAACAGGATGCTCACAAGTCAGAATATTGAAACAATTTAGATGGCTGACCCAGCTCTGAAGGACATTCGAGATGGCAAGTGGCATCAGCACACTCAGCCAGAACATGGCTGGCAAAAAAGGAACATCAACAAAAGCAACACATCACACAGCGTTCAGTGACGACTCCGAGCATCATCTGCACAATTGTCTCAGTACTCAAACTGCAGTCAATGTAATGCACAGCAAGATAATGCTGCCAGAATCTGCAATGTGCCCCTTGACCCAATCAGCACAGCTAGGCCATTGGAGGCATTGTGCACAATGTGAAGCAGAATGCAGTGCTATACATGATTTGGAGGAGAACACTTCCACAAACTGCCAGCTGCTTGGCACATGTCTGTGCTGTCAGTGTGATGCCCATGACATAGGGAGTTTGATTGACAAATTGTGGACAGGAAGGGAGTCAAGGGAAAGTGCAGACTCACATCTCCTAGCATTGCACCAAGGCTGAGCTGCTCATTGCCCATTGATGTTGCCCTTCTCATGCATGTCTGCCCTTCACCACTTCCCTCAGCAGGAGTATCAAGGAGCTCATTGGTGCTGGCAGCAAGGGTGGCTGCTGCTGAGGGGCTGCTGGACACTGCCGCTGAAATGACCTGCAATGTGCGATGACTATTATTATAAGCGAGTGCACTTAGCCAGAGCATGCATGGCACAACACCAATTGCTACATGCGAAAAGCTGTTGTCACCTGTTTCTATTCAGGAAAAGTCAGTTTGGTGAAAGGACTTCAGTTGCACTAATTGCGCATTGACTTGATGCTCAAGATTAGAGCTCGCAGACAAAATGCATGGCATGATCTTGTTGAGGCAAGTATGTGCGCAGTGCACCAGTTACACACGCTGTCCAATCAGATTGAGCTATTCAAATGGCTTACCCAGCTTTCAGGGCTTCCTTGGACTGTATCTGCCTGTATGCTGGTCTTGACCGGGCTACCAGTATCTCCTCTAGCCTTACCACCGTCAGCCTGCAACATGCCCCTTCAGCAGGTCAGCAGTGCTAGGCAGCCAATACTGTGGAGCACTATGCCAAGCTAGAGTACAGCGCTCTATGTGATGAGCTAAATGCTTGCATAAACACATTACAGACTGCCAGCCTTGTGCCAGGCATTGCCCAACACTGAGTGTCCACTGCAACAATGGCGCACATAATTGCAGGATTGTGCGCATGCCTGCACAGCACATGTCAAATCGCTATCCAAACTGCAGCGGTTGTTCCCTGACAGTGGTGTTGGCAGATCAAATGGAAACGAGGTCCAGAATTTATCATTGATATGATGTCGCTGCCGATGGAGGTTGTGCAGGACTATATTGCACAACTGTCATCAGCAAAAAGTTCACAAGTGTCTGTGCTTTCAATGTGATGCCCCCCATATCACACGAAGGCTGATTAGGAAGCTTTGAGGAGGAATGGTGAGTATGGAGGAGGAATGGTGAACATGGAGGAATGGAGACTCACATCATTGATCAGTGTAGCAAGCTGGCTGGGGCGCTGCCTGTCTGTTGAAGCCAACTCAATGCATGTCGGCTCTCTGCTAAACCTCACAGCAGGAATGTCATCAAGCTTGTTCTTGCTGCTGGCAGAGGAGGCGGCTGCTGAAGGGCCGTTGACAACTGCTGCTGGACTGACCTGCAACGTCCAGTGCATTGGACATTGAAGGACTGTACTCAGCAGATTTTTCACACTACCGCCGTGGGTCTGCAATGCGCTCCTTGAGCACGTCAGCATGGCTAGGTCTCTGGTGCCTTTGAGAAGCGCACCTAGCAGGAGTGCAATGTCATACATGACACTGAGCTATACACTTGCACACCATAAACCACAGACTGCCTGCTGCTTGACTGGCTTCCATGCTACTGTGATGCTCATGACATGAGAATCTTGATTGGGAAGCATGACAAGCGAGGGCAATCGCAGAGGAGTAGAGACTCACATCGTGTAGCGGTGCAGTCAGGCCAGGGCTCTGACTGCCTGTCAAAGCTGGCCTTTCTGTGATTTTGTCCGCCCTCTGCCAGCTTCCTCAGCACACAAGTCACTGCTGCTGCCAGCAGAGGAGGCTGCTGCTGAAGGCCTGTTTGACACTGTTGGTGGAGTGACCTGCAAACATCAAAACTTTCGGCTTTCAGAACTTGCACTCAGCCAAGACAGTCATGGTGCAACAATCAATTCAAGCGTGAAAGTCAATGCCACACATTGAGTTTGGGAAAGTAAGTCTTAAGAAATGACTATGCAAAAGGCTGCTGCTGGGGGGCTGTTGGACACTGCTGCTGACACGACCTGCAATGTTCAATGTGCTTGGCTGTCTCAGCCAAAGCTGTGCATGGCTCCTGCAATGCGGCCCTTGAACACCTCAGCAACACTTGGCCACCAAAAGTACTGAGAACAGTGTGAAGCGCTGTTGTGAGTGAATTTGCCTTCAGGTCATTAGACGACAAGCACAGTCATTTGGGGGGGGAACAGTTTTTTGCCTTCTGGAGGCAGTTTGCGCAATGGCTTACCCAAAAAGCCAATGAACATGAGCATCTTACAACTTGCACAGCACGAGAAGCATCGACATGCTTAGTAGCATATAGTGAGCTCACAATGGTGTTGCAGAATCCAGATGATGTGCTTGCTACACTGCAGCTGGGCTGCAGCGCCTCCATGTGGATGTCGTCTTCGCTCCCATCAAGCCAGCCAAAAACTCCATCAGCAGCATCTGTTGAAGGCGAGGTGGGTGAGGACCAGGGGAAGGGCATCCCAAAAGGGCTGGTAGGGAGCTCATCTTGGATGGAAGGTGTGTCTGCACCATAATCTTCAAGCTCCTGCATCATATTAGTCTTTTGAGACAGGATGCGATGCCTGCCAGAAGGCAGTCATAATCTTGGCTGCCTATCAGCTGCTTCTTGTGTGCCAGTGACATCAAGGCCAATCTGCAATGACTTGGAACAATGTGCTAGGCAGCATCTCACAGAGGAGAAACTGCAAAACCAAGGGTTCATGCAGTCAAGTGAGCCTTTGCAATGTGGGCAGTGAGCCTTTGCAACGTGGGCAGTGATACAGCATCTTAAGGCTTTCAAAAAAATGGCAGAAAGACTGTGTTAACAGCTTGGCATGATGCTGCTCACCTCAATCCAGGAGACGTCATCAGGATGAACAATGCTGCCAGTGTCATCAACCTCCTCGACAACTTCAATGTCAGGCTCCCCTGATGTGCTTGGCAAGGGTTCGGCATCACTGCCTGTAACAACATCAGGGCCAGCATCCAATGAGGCACGTCTGGCATGCGCTTCTTTCAGCCGCTGACTCCAGTCACTTGGAATGTAGCCTTTCAGAATCAAGCGGCCTACACTTCTCCGGGACAGGTACTCCTCACAAGCCTGCACAGACAGCTTAATAGGCTTAGGCCATGCCTAAACCTTAACTTACGGGGCCAGTGGCAAGCTTATGTGAAATACCAAAACCCAAATGATGTCTGCAGCCCTTGCCATTTGTTGTTGCCCTTCCATCTTGATGTCATGTGTGGCAGGCACATGTGCTGCCAAAATGCTTGAACACAAAACAGCAGGGCTCTTGCACAACTCAAGTGCTTACCTGCGTGACAACATCTGAATGAATTGTAGTTGCAAAATCCCACAGCTCTTTGACCTCCTCAATCTCCACAACACCCTCTGAGTCTGGCTTGGCCTCCAGACTGAGTGCAATGATTTGAGCACACTCAGTATGCAGGCTCATTATGCCAAGCCTATCACTGGCCTTAAACAAGTGTACTGCTTTGTCGAGAGGAAGAACCATATCAATGGTGCCATACAGTCAGTCCAACAGCAGGCTGAATGTCTGTGGATGCATTTCAGCTATGACCACCTTGGCACAGCCACCTGCAGCCAAACAAGTAGGTGAAAAGCAGGAAAAGATTGTGGCAAGCTGACAACAGCGTGTGCTGCAACCCGACTTAAGTGATGTTGTGGTTGGCAGTGAGCGCGTGTCAAACATTGGGTTATACATTGAGCAAAGACAAGTATTTTGAGTGGCTCCAAACTCAACTCGAAGCCTACACGTCAGCCTCATCACAAACGTTATGTATACAGCGTCTGGGAGTGCATTAGGCGAGACAAAACGTCACAGACAAGAATGGCCCACCATCTTGCATTTTGCTGCTGAATAAGCAGTGGAAGTAAGGGCTTGCAGCAGATAGGATACCCCTGTGGACCTGAAAGTCCTCTGCACCAACAGTCACCGTGGCATCGGTGAACAGCTGACGATGCTGTGGGAGTGCTGGCCGTTGATTTTTCAACACGTTATCACTTAACATGTTGCTGTGTGACCAGGGCAACGAAGCAATGTTTAGTGCCCCAGTGATGTATTCGTCGTCCAGTTGACCTGCGCAGATGTGATTAGTGTTGATGTTTTGCGATGAGCACGTATTGTTCTACAAACGGCTTCAGTGTGAAAACTTGACATGCTTACAACAGTAAAACAGGCTTACTTTTGCAACCTGTTCTGTCCTGCCAAGGGCAAGCAGGCACAGTACTCACGTGTCATGGGTGTCAAGTGTGTGTTTGGGACATGACATCATGCTCATAATGGTTGGGAATGTCTTGCAGGTATGCTGCTCTATATGCTGGCATACATATTGAGTCAGCTGTACAGAAAGAGCAATCTGCCTACCTCCCATAACAATCATTTGATCCTTGTAGCAGGTGGCCATGTGCCCATAGCGGTACCCCATGTCATCCTCTGAGATGGGAGGCTTGCTCCATGCCATTGTAGTGATGTCAAACACATGTAGCTGGTTACTGAACTCATATTCACTGACGTAATAGGAACCGCCATAAACCATCCACCGACCCTACATGACATTGCAGCCTGCATTGTTCTACTGTATCATCATTGATACCCTAGGCACAGGCCAGCCAGTGTGCTGCCAAAAGCATTATGCAATGCTGCTGATTGCATCGCAACACAGAACCACTCTCGAGGCATGTCCTGATTGAGCGCAACTTTGTCAAGAAGGTTGACATTTTTAAACAAAGGCATGCAACAGGGGTTGACCATGCATGTTGCATCCTGCACCTGAATGAGAGCAGTGGCAATGGTGTCTTCATCTGGATCCAGCTGGAAGTCAATATTCAGACCGGGCACACACCGCCATTGCCAGCTCTGCAAGTCCAGCTCATAGATGCGCAAGCCCATGACAGGTGCCTCCTCATGTACAAGCACATAGCCATGATTGTTTTCCACAGTGAAGGCAAGGGTCTGTGCTTGAGGTGGCAGGTCTCCTGTTACATGGCGCAGGTGCCAGGTGTCGCTGATAAGGTCAAGTGTCCATACAGCATCCTCAGGGCATACTGATCCATCCTTCTTCCCTGCAAGGCATACAAAGCTGAGTTGCTCAGCTGTAGACCAGCCATTTACAAGTCAATGTCTGAAAGCTAAATATGCTTGGGCTGTAGCACCACAAAACTTGCTTGCAACTGAAGCCTGTGAGCTCTTCTGACTGTATGAGGGAAGAGGGAAAACAGGCGCACCATACATGATCAATTGGTTGCCATGCGTGGCCAACAGAGAGCCATGGCCTACAGCTGGACTGTCTGGCAGCCCCACACCAAGCCAAAGCTGGTCAGCGAAGTAGTATTGGTAAAGCACAGGGTTGCCAGGTGCTACACCATCTCTGTTGCTAACAGATTTCTCCAGCACGGGGTCATGTTTGCCAATCATATAAAGAACATTACCATTCACCACTCCTGCAGCACGTTGCCTTACATGAGCACCAGAAAGTCGTGCAAGTCAGCTTGAGCAAAATTCAATAGCCATGCTGCTGCCAATCAGGACGAGTTGTGAGAAAAGTAAAGGCTTACCAGAGGGCATCTCTTGAAATGCAAGAAAAGGCTCCCAGCGGGAGACCACAGGCTCCCAAAGCCCTGTCTTTGAGATGCACTTAGTGATCAAGGACTGGTGCTCAAGGTGTGGATGATGTCCTCCAATGGCGTACAAGTCGTTGCTGTATGAGCATAGGAAGCCAGATGACCTTGGTGGAGCTTCGCCCTACAAAGAAACATGGGGTGGGTGTATTGCGGTTGATCTCATCTTCCCTTGCATGTCTCCCGCTGTGTTTGCTGCAAAAAGCTAAGAGCTCAGCAGCAGATACTGCAATCGTCTCACCCGCAGGTCGTCTATAGTCCAGTGTTGCCGTCTTGAGACGTGCACTTGGTGAACAAGAGCCTTCAGCAGTGACGGTCTGTTGAAACCAACAGGGTCCACACCAGTCAAGCTTACAAGAGCCTTCAAGTCTGAGTTAGAAAGATGGTCCAGAGTAACAGAGATACTATCAGGGAGACACAACCTGGACGCGTACGACTGTTCCGACATCATAAAGGTACAGTCCAATAGCAAGCGCCAGGCAGCTTTGTCTGAAGCTAAAGAGTCAGAATACGTGCCAAATACGCGCAGCGCCTGCTCGGGACCTTGACTGTCACCGTTTACAACGCATTGTACAAAAAATTGGCGCCATTAGTGGTGAGTTTCCGACTCATCTTCTTCTTTTCCTTTGCCTGCACGAAGGCTGATTAAGGACTCCTCAAGCGTACCAACCAATGCCTGCTGTATGCTGACACGCACTTCCACGTGTAGCGTGCGCAGTACTTTGTCGTCCAACATTGGGGTAGCCGCTGCTAGACACAATAATGGTGACCGCATAGCCACGACCGCTGATTTCTACAGATACCTGCTGTTGAAGGTTGGCTACAGCTAGAAAGGAAGCCAAATTTGCTTGCAAGACGACGTTCAATCTTATATATACGGAGTTACTTTTTTCCCATGGCGGATGCGCCTCAACAGGTATACCCAGATGATCTGGACTCGTGCTTCCGGACATGTCCGTTTCTTTCTGCATGCGAGTTCGTGTTAAATCAGACAAGCGCAAGTCGCAGAGGAGCGTCCTGATTTCTGAGCACCCACCTTTGCACATAGGGTGGTGGGCTCATAAACCGCGGCAACAGTTGTTTTATGAATGCTGCCCTCCAGTGCTACTTGCGTGCACCCCCATTCAGCGCACTGCTCACGAATGGCAATTTTGGTGACAATGTCTGGATGCTGACAGACCAGAAGTTGTTGGAAGAGCTTCTTCGCAATCAGAGGCTCAACTTGCCTACTGAGCCAAAAGCTCACTATGATCAGCTAGTTTGAATGCCAGGGTAGGTTTCGACCTTCAGAACATGAGTGCTGCTGCAGCGCTTGTGAAACGCTGACACATTTGCTGCAGTTATAAGAAATTGGTACAGCAAGATGCTGCTGAATTTGTGGATTGGAGATTTGGAGAACTTGCTCTACCAAGCGGTTCTGACCCTGAACATGATGTAGCACCTTTTCTATTTCAGAGAAGCATGCTTACTCAGGTATGCCAGTATTGCAGTTGCCAGAATGTGTCATACCAGCTGCACAATTTGGTGGCCACATCAGCCGACCGTCGAGTCTCCTAACTGCTGTCAGTATACTGCAGGTCCGGTGCTTGCAGTGTGAGGCAGAAAGCGTGGACTTGCAGCGTTTTGGGCTTGTTAGAGTACCTGTCTTTCAGGAAGAACAAATGGCCCCTGACAAGTCTGTGATGAACCCTGGAATGATTTTTGACACATTGGAGCAGTGCCTACTTGCCCGGATTAACTCACCTATGGAGTGGAATGGCTGCTTTGCACACTCCATACCCAATCAACTCACTGCCAGCCAGAGCGAGTACATTGCTGATCCACCCAGGATTTTATGGCTTCAGCTGCACAGGATTTCACTCAAGCTGATCAAGCATGATCATCAGGTACAGCAGGCCTTGTTGCTGTGCAAGTCAGCTGATGATGTGTAGGTCAAGATAGCACATCCAGCGCACTACAGGCCATGTCATGATGATGTGTGTGTATCACTTTATGTAGGTGGCCTTTCCAATCCGCTTGAATCTGTCGGAGTTCACGTGGAAGCACGTCCCCGCTGGCTACCTCCTGCACGGTGTGATCGTCCACCTTGGCACTGGCATTGAAGGAAGAGGCCAGTCCCACAACATAGCGTATGTGAAAGACGCCAACGACCTGTGGTGGGAATATGATGATGCCAAAAGGACACAGGTATGGGCCGTCAATGAGCATGGAATGCTACCTTGTTGCAAGCAACAATGTGCTATGTTACATGCAATGGCAGCTGCCTGCTAAGTGCAGTCCTGATGATCACACTGTTTATGCTACAGGCATGCCTGTTTACTTGCGTCTGTATTGGCCAGGAACATAGCACCTGGGTGTGCATGCGCATGCTGGAACTTTCATCTGTTGCAAGTTTGTCCTCCTTTCAAATGCAAAGCATGATGGCAGCCCTACACGCTGCTATCATGCTTTGCATTTGCTTTTTGTTGGGCTTGAGGTATCAGGTCAACAGCACCTTCTTTGGCTTCAAGCCTACTGAGACTCATGCGATCCTCACTGGTACCCAACCATCTTGACAAGTATGCAGTCGTGACACCTTCTGTGGCTTGTAGGTCACTGAGGCACATGTACTCTCGCTGCATGCGTACATGCTAATGTACATCAAGCTGTACAAGCAGCATGGACAGCAAGCTATGAAGCAGCAGGAGCCAAGCACATCATCAGGACATGTTGGTGATGACACGAAGGCAAAGCAGCAAGGTCGTGGGATGGGATGGCCAGGCGATGGCAAGGCAAGGTCTCAGAGGAGCAGGGATCAGACTGTGCAGCGCGGTCAAGCAGCCTCTCTGGATGTGTCATCTGCACAGCCTGCTGCCATCAGTCAGGCTGCAGCAGCCTCGGAGGCAGCTGCTCTGCCTCGTGTGAGGACAGTATCACTGCAGCAGAGTGGTGGGTCTGCAGCTGCTTCGCTGCTGAACAACTCATCAGAGGATCCAGGCTCAGCTACGTCCACGCAAAGCTGCGACGCCTTCCTCAAGTAAGCAGTCATGGGTCCTCAGTACCTGCAAGTTGTTGAGTAGCTTGCAAGTCAATGTGTTGCAAGCTATCAGTGGCAAAGATTTGCTGCTCTGCACTGTGCTGCTTGCCTTCCAGGCATGTTTTGCACTAATTCCTTCACCAGCAGTAGACATTGATGGGCTCCCTTCACTGCTGTGCAAGACCGATCTCTTGTTGTCAAATCCTGCTCCTGATGTCAGTGAGACTGCCTTTGATATTGCATGCTGAGGAATTACGTGTTGCCTTGCAGTACTCAGCCAGGAGTCAAGCAACCTGCACAACTTGGCCGAGGCAAGAAAGCTAAGAATAAGCGCAAACAGCATTCCCGGCTTGCGGAGGTAGCGCATGCAGAGACTTCTGAAACCAGGTCTGACCAGGGGGACTATGATCTGCCGTCTGCTGACATGAGGTACACTGCCTATGTAGCGTTTTGCCTGTGCATTGGCTGCTCTGCACACATGTTGGCCGCTACACTATTGTTGCACAAACATCATTAGAGTTCAAAGCTACTTTGGCATGAAGACAGATCTGAGATCAGCTGTTGTGCGCAATTGTCGGGTCCTGTAAAGCTTCCTTTTGTTGCTGCTTGCAAGCAAGGCACCATGTCCAAGATTGATTGCTGTGTCTGCAGAGTGGACCAGCATGAGAACCAGCCTGGCAATCTTGGTTTGAGCATTGGTGCACAAGATGCTGCTGGGTCTGCTGTGGGCATTGGACAGCATGGGTATGGGCAGCATGGTATCGCAGACCAGCAGTCTACTTCTGGCTTACCTGGCGCTTCGCCTTCCATCCAGTCATGGTAACAGCCCCTTGTGCTGCATCATGTTGGTCACCTGACAGTGTAACAAGACTCAGCTTTCCTTGGCATCCCAGAACATAGGACTAATAACAGGCTGCTTATGATCTTACTTATGCTTCTGGTTTGTCAAGTTCAGGGCAGTAGATGCCTTGAACTTCATCATCAAAAATGTTGTGTGTTTCTTCAAAATGATTTGGACAGCATTGATACACTAGAATACTGGTGTGCGGGCTGGACCTAGTACTCAGGCAAGGTTCACCTGATCTTAGAGAAACAAATATGTTTGATGAGTTAATGAATGATGGCTGGGCGCATCGCATCAACACACCGGATTGCATCATGTATGGGCATGTAGCTGACGCACTTCATCTTGTGCTCTGATGCCCTGTTGAGTCTGACATTTGATGTCACCTTTACCTGAGCAGAAATTGAAAGATATGTTGAACAAGGCTGTTGACTTCAGGGTTGACGAAGCAACGGTTGATGAAGCAAGCATCTTGTTGGGAAGTGATGGTGGGGCTGGCACACAGCAGGCAGCTGGCTTGCAGTCACTGCCGGGGATGACTCATGGACACCCTGAGCCAGTCAATCTGCAGCTGCTGGCTGGCCTCTTGTCATCCGCTCAACCAAGGTATTAGCCAGTGTTGTTGCGTCTTTGCATACAAAGCTGTCAAGCTCTTTGTCTGCATGCATGATGTGTGGCCCAAGATCAGTTGATTGCATTTGGATTTGGACTACGTCATGTTCAGGGGTGTTCAAATTACCTTTCATCAATCATGATGAAATGGTGACTTTACTGCAATTACTGCTAATTTATTGTTGGGGTAGTGAAACAAGGTAATTTAGCGTTGCATTTCATTTCGTAGAAAATGGGCAATATTAGGCCAAATGTGCCAAAGTTAGAGAGAATTAGTGGCTGTAATAGGTTTTCTCAAAGGGTTTCAGGAGATTTTGACAAAATTACAACCTGCAAAACCTGTTGAAATGCGTAAGTCCCTGATTTGAGGTAGGAATGTTGCTCAAGAATTTGTTCAACTTGGCAGATGCACTGCCCTGAGCAAAAGCAGTGCTTTGTCGTTCTCGAACTTGTATAGCAGTTGGTCAGCAATAGATTTATAGTAAATTACTGGTTGCTTTCCAATTGGTAACAATACTGGGTAGTTGCATACATTGATCCAGTGGAATGAATGATTTGCACATCCCTAGTCATGTTCATGCCAGCATGAAATGCTGTTACATTTTGCCACCTGTTGCGCTCTCAAAGATTTGCTTTACTGTAAGTATGTTACCTGGCCCCTGAAGATTCCCCCCATTGGACAGTATGTTGTGGTCTCTGCAGTGCAAGCCTGAGTGGCAGTCTCAACTCATTGTCAGGCTTGAGCACAGCTGACAGCCCTGTCATGGCTCAACCTGGCTTTGGTGTAGACAGTGGTGGGCATCTTCACATGGCTCAGCAGTCAGTGCTTGGGCTTGGTACAGCAAACTCTGTGCAGACAGCTCCGGGCCTGCCACCACTGGGGTAAGCGCTGTTCAGCTCTGGTGTCTGCTCATCCTGCTATGTGCTCATGATTGGTGAGGTCATTAGGCCTGCAAGACTCTAGCAGAACTGCCGTCATGCTTTGCAAACACAGCATTTGCTTGTGGCCTATTGCTGTGCAAATGCGCAGTTGAGCATCACTTGCAGCTTACGTGTTGGCTTGCCATACAACACGGGCTGCACAGGCCGTCTAGGATTACGAGTTCACCAGAGTTCTGGGACGCATTTGCCCCCCCTCCCCCCCCCCCTTTCCCCCGCC
>JAABUP010007476.1_pt1 | contig 14616 bp, 10 predicted proteins | sample 5559201 | NCBI WGS metagenome assembly JAABUP01 (sample SAMN10711887, study PRJNA513373) | rock metagenome | isolation source: Antarctica rocks | place: Antarctica | reverse complement strand
AGGTGCCGCGCGGGGTCAAGCGCAAGATGAGCGGCTATCCTCTGCGCCCGCGCACGCCACAGCCGACCACGCGCATCGACTTCAGCGCCGCCATCCGAATCGCAAAGTGAACAGCATTGTGGCTAGCGGTGGGTGCGCCAGGTGCCGCCGAAGCCGTCCAGCGTTTCAAGCACGACGAAGCTGGTGCCGGGGCGCTGCTTGGCCAGGTGGTAGGCCCCGCCCACGCCGGAAATCCCCGCGCCGACGATGAGCACGTCGAAATGCTCCGCCATCTGTGGCGGCGCCGCGGCAACGTGTGTTTCCGTCCAGTCCATCGGTCCAATTCCCCCTAAGCCTTGCAACCCGTTCTGCGGGCAAGCGCGCCGTCAGCCAAGCTTCGCGTCAGCCAATTCCAGGACGCAAAGCGGCGTTGTCCAACAACGGTGCCCGGCGATTTAGAATGCCGCTTTAAGCACATGGATGCTGAAAAGGTTGGCAGGGTCCGTCCAGCCAGCGACCGGATCGTAGCCGGCGGAGCAGGCAAGGTCCGCAAACCCGGCCAAGGTGTACTTGTAAGAGTTCTCGGTGTGAATCGACTCGCCCGCGGCGAAGGCAACCCGGTTGCCGCCAATCCGGGCCGACTGGGCAACACGGCTGACGAGGTGCATCTCCACCCGGCTGTCCCGCGCGTTCCAACGGGCCTCATGGGCGAACGCCGCAAGGTCGAAATCGGCGTCGAGTTCGCGGTTGATGCGCGCCAGGAGGTTGAGATTGAAGGCAGCGGTGACGCCGGCGGCATCGTCGTAGGCGGCTTCGAGCACCGCCGGGTCCTTGGGAAGGTCGACGCCGACGATCATCAGGGAGCCGCGGCCCAGCAGATGGCCAGCGCGCCGGAGGAAGCCGGCTGCCTCGGATGGGGTGAAGTTGCCGATGGTGGAGCCTGGGAAAAAGCCGGCAAGGCGGCGGGGGCGGCTGCCGGGCAGGCGGGGCAAGGCGAAGCGGTTGGTGTAGTCGGCGCAAACAGGGGCGATCTGCAAATCCGGGAAGTCGGCAGCCAGGCTGGCGGCTGCGGCCAGGAGGTGCTTGCGGGAAATGTCGACGGGAACATAGACGGCAGGGTGGCGGAGAGCGGCGAGAAGCAGGCGGATCTTGACGCTGGAACCGGAGCCGAACTCGATCAGGCCGGCATGGGGGCCGACAAGGGCGGCGATGTCGGAGGCGCGGGCCTCAAGCAGGGCGCATTCGGTCCGGGTCGGATAGTACTCCGGCAACTCGCAGATGCGGTCGAACAGGCGCGAGCCCTCGGCGTCGTAGAAGAATTTGCTTGGCAGCGTCTTGGGCGTGCCGCCGAGGCCCTGGAGGACGGCGGCACGGAACTCCGTGACGGTGGGTTCGAGGTCGTGCAGCCGCTCAAGCGAATAGGCGTAACTCATAGGTCGGCCGCCAGGCGGAAACCCGAGAACTGCCAGCGCGCGTGGGGCGGGAAGAAATTCCGGTAGGTGGGCCGGTCGTGCCCGGCAGCCGTGGCGCAGGAGCGGCCACGCAGGATCATCTGGTTGACCATGAACTTGCCGTTGTACTCGCCGAGGGCGCCGGGTTCGGGACGGTAGCTGGGATAGGCGGTATAGGGGCTGGAGGTCCACTCCCAGACATCCTGCGCAACGCCGGGGCGGAGCGGTTGCGGATGGGCTTGCAGGCCCGGCCGTGCGGTATCCTGGTGCGCGTGCAGGCGGGCGGCCACCTCCCACTCGAACTCGGTCGGCAAGCGGCGGCCGGCCCACTCGGCGTAGGCGGCGGCCTCGTAGAAGCTGACGTGGCAGACGGGCTCGTCGTCGCGAACGGGCTGCAGGCCGTGCAGCGTGTAGGTGTCCCAACCGTCCGTGCCGGGCTGCCAGTAGGCGGGAGCGTCCCATTGCGCGGATCGGGCCAAGGCCCAGCCTTCGGACAGCCACAGGTCGGCCCGCCGATACCCCCCGTCCCCTATGAACGCCTTGAACTCGGCATTGCTGACAGGGCGGTCGGCGATGGCGCAGTCGCGCAGGAGCGCGGGATGGGCTGGCCCTTCGTTGTCGAACGCGAAACCCGCGCCCTGGGCATGGCCGATCCCGTGGACGCCGCCGGGGACGCGCCACATCGCCGGCGGCGGCAGGGCGCGCACCGGAGGCTGCGCTGGCGCCGGGACGTAAACGGGATGGATCGGGGAGCCGCCGAAGGCGTGCTTGATGTCGGTCAGCAGCAGTTCCTGGTGCTGCTGCTCGTGGTGCAGGCCCATGACGGCGAGGCCAGCGACCGCATCGCCGCATTCGTCGAGCAGGCGGTGCATGGCGTCGTCGACATGGCCGCGGTAGGCGGCAACGGCGGCGATGCCGGGGCGGCTGAGGGTGCCGCGGGAGGGACGGGGGTGCCGAGGGCCGACCGCCTCGTAGTAGGAGTTGAACACGTAGTTGAAGGCCGGGTCGAACTCCCGGTAGCCCGGCAGGTGCGGCTTCAGCAGAAAGGTCTCGAAGAACCAGGTCGTATGCGCGCGGTGCCACTTCGCCGGGCTGGCGTCGGGCATGGACTGGATGGTCTGGTCCTCGGCGGACAGCGGCGAAGCGAGGGCCTCCGTCTCGCTCCGGACCCGGTTGTAGAGATCGCGCGCAGAAATGCCGTCCGGTTGTGCCGAACGCGCAGCAACGGGCAGCGCCGTTGGCGCAAGGGGCCGGATATTCGTGTTTGACATGGAGAGGAGCCTTCGTGACCGTCAGCCATACGTGGCAACCGCCGGCCGGGTTTCATCAGGCCCGTCACGGGCTGGTTCCCGCCGGGCATGATCCGCCCTACCGTGGGCGCCATGCAAACCGCCGCACTCGCCTGCCAGCGCCACCTGTTCGACCTGCCGGACCACGTCAGCTACCTGGACGCCGCCGCATGGTCGCCGCTGCCCCATCCGGTGCGCGCGGCGGGCGAGGCCGGCATCCTGGCAAAAGCCCGGCCCTGGGCGCATTCCCGCGACGACGACACCGTTTGGGCGGAGCGGACCCGCGCCGCGGCAGCCCGGCTGATCGGCGCCACGGCGGACGACGTGGCCATTGTCGGCTCCGTCAGCCACGGCATCGCCACCGCGGCGCGCAACCTCCCGACCCCGCCCGGCAGCCGCATCCTGCGGGTCGCGGACGAGTTCCCGTCGCTGTGCCACGCCTGGGATCGGCTGGCCCTTGAGCGCGGCCTGGTCGTCGAAGCCGTGCCGCGCCCCGCCGACGGGGACTGGACGGCGGCGCTGCTGGAGGCGGTGGCCCGTCCGGGTGCCCCTCCCCTCAGCGTCGCCACGCTGACGCCGCTGCACTGGTCCGATGGCGCGGTGATCGACCTGGACCGCTTGGCCCCCGTTGTCCGCGCCGCCGGGGCCGCACTGGTCGTGGACGCCACCCAGGCGGTCGGCGCCATGCCGGTGGACGTGGCCCGGCTGCGGCCCGACTTCCTCACCTTCCCCACCTACAAGTGGGTGCTGGGCCCGTACAGCCTCGCGTTCCTGTATGCCGCCCCGCACCGGCAAAGCGGCATGCCGCTGGAGGAGAACACCGGCAACCTGCCGCCTGCCACGGGCGCGCGGCGCTATGACAAGGGCGAACGCAACGACCCGGTGGCGCTGCCCATGGCCGCGGCCGGGATGGAGCTGGTCGCAGGCTGGGGCATGCCGGCCGTTGCGGCACGGCTGCGGACGCTGACCGACCTGCTGGCGGATGGCGCCGCGGCCCTGGGCCTGCCGGTGGCGCCCCGCGGGCTGCGCTCCCCGCACATTCTCGGCCTTCGCCTACCGGGTGGCTTGCCGGCTGGCCTCATCGGGCGGTTGCGCGCCGACGGCGTGTTCGCCAGCGACCGGTTGGGCGGCCTGCGCCTCAGTCCGCATGTGTGGGCCAACGAGGCCGATGTGGCACGGTGCCTGGCAGCGTTGCGGGCCGCACTGGCGTAGCGGTCCGAAGTGGGCTGGACCTGCCGCACCCCGGAGCCGCAGCGGTGCCGGCGCTGCGACGGCCTGCAAGGGCGGCCTGCTGCCGGGTCCTCCGACTCATACCGGCCGTCCCAAGCCTTGTCTGCCCGCCCCTTCGAAAGCGAAATCCGCGTTGTCATCGCAAGTTCACTGTGGCGCTGCACGGTTTCGTCCAGTATCGTACACGGGTGGTGAACGGTGCATGGGCCCGTGTGCCCAGCTTGGTTCTGGGTGCATCGTTTGGCAATCACTGTTCCTTTCTCCATCCACCGCGACCGGCAAGCGGATGGACGCGCTGCTGCCCAACCCCGGCCGGTGCGCCCGTGACCCGCCCGCCCAGCAAGCCGCCCGACGGGGCATGGGACGTGGTCTTCGATTCCTACGACCCCGGCGACGAGCAACGCCGCGAGTCGCTGCTCGCCCTCGGCAACGGCGTGCTGCTCACCCGCGCCGCCGCGGCCTGCGCGGTTGCCGACGGGCGCCGCTATCCCGGCACCTACTGCGCCGGGCTCTACGACCAGCGCGAAGAAGCGGTGGACGGCCAAAGCATCGTCCACGACGAAATCGTCAACCTGCCGAACTGGCTGCCGCTGCTGTTCCGCGCAAGTAATGGGGTGGGCAGCGAGGCAGGGGGCGAGGCGGCGTGGACCTGCATCGCCACCGCCGAGATCCTGCACTACCGGCACGCGCTGGACACGCGCCGCGGCCTGACCTGCCGCGAGGCGCTGCTCCGCGACGGGCAGGGCCGCCGCACCTGGCTGCGCGAGCGGCGCCTGGTCAGCCTGGCGCAGCCGCGGCTGGCGGCGCTGTGCCTGGAGCTGACGCCGGATGGATGGGAGGGCGGAATCGAGCTGCGCTCCGCCCTCGACGGCGGCGTTTGCAACGGCAACTGGCCGCAGGAGGCGCCGGGCCAGCGCCGCCTGCTCGGCGCCATCGACAGCGAGGACGCGCAAGGCACGCTCCTGCTGCGGACGCACCTGGCGCGGTCCCGCGTCGCCGTCGCCGTTGCCGCACGGACCGTCGTCTCCGGCGCCGAGGTCGTCGGGCGCAGGGTGGAGCGCCAAGGCGACATGATCGCCGAGCGCCTTGATTGCCGTGTTGGCGCCGGGCAGACGCTGCGTGCGGAGAAGGCCGCGTTCATCCGCACCGGCCGCGATGCGGCCGTGTTCGACCCCGGCGGCACGGCGCTGGCCGCTGCATCCGGGGCGCCGCCGTTTGAGGCGTTGCGGGCCGAGCACGAGACGGCGTGGGAGCGCCTGTGGGAACGCTGCCGCTTGGACGCCGGGCCGGACGCGCTCGGCGACGTGCTCCGGCTGCACGCCTTCCACCTTCTGCAAACGGCGTCGCCCCACACGGCGGACCTGGACGCCGGGTTGCCTGCGCGCGGCTGGCAGGAGGCGTATTTCGGCCAGGTGTTCTGGGACAGCACCTTCGCCTTCCCCTTCCTCGCCATGCGGTTGCCGGGCCTGGCGCGTTCCCTGCTGCTCTACCGCTACCGGCGGCTCGGCGCGGCACGGGCGGCGGCGGCGTGGGCCGGGCGGCGCGGCGCCATGTTCCCGTGGCGCAGCGCCACCACGGGGCGAGAGGAAACGCCGCTCTTGCAGCCCAACCCGCTCGACGGACGGTGGACGCGCGACGACACCCGGCTGCAGCGGCACGTCAGCCTGTCGGTCGCCCGCGATGTCCGCTACTACGTGCTCGCAACGGGCGACACCGAGTTCCTGGCGGAATACGGCGCGGAGCTGCTGATCGAGATCGCGCGCTTCTGGGCCAGCGCGGCCCGTCCCTGCTCGGTTCTGGGCGTGGAGGCGGGGCGCTACGACATTGCGGGCGTGGTCGGCCCGGACGAGTTCCACACGCGGATGCCGGGCGCCGCGGCGCCAGGGATCGAGACCAACGCCTACACGAACGTCATGGCGGCCTGGACCCTGGCGCGCGTGCCGGAGCTGCTCGGCATGCTGCCGCAGCAGCGGCGCGAGGGGCTTTGCCGCGCCCTGCGCCTCACCGCGGACGAGACCGCGCATTGGGAGCTGCTCAGCCGCCGGCTGCTCGTGCTGTTCCATGGCGACGGGATCATCAGCCAGTTCCGCGGCTACGAAACCCTGCCGCCGCTCGACCTCGGCGAGTACAAGCTCAAGCACGCGACCGGGCGCGTCGACCTGGCCCTGGAGGCAGAGGGCAAGAGCGCCAACGACTACCAGATTTCCAAGCAGGCGGACGTGCTGGTGCTGCCCTACATGCTGCCGGGCGCGCAGCTTGCGGAGACGCTGGCACGCCTGGGCTACGCCGTGTCGGACGACCAGCTTCTGAGCACGGCGCGCTACTACCTCGCGCGCACGTCGAACGACTCCAGCCTGTCCCGCATCGTCTGCGCCGGCGCCCTCGCGCAGCTCGACCCGGCGGCCTCGTGGGAGCTTTACCAAGACGCGCTGCGCCTCGACCTCGACCCGGCGCAGAAGGGCGCCGCCGAGGGCATCCACCTCGGCGCCATGTCGGCCACGCTGGACGTGATGCAGCGGCACTACCTCGGCCTCGACGTGGACGGAGCCGGGCTGGCCCTGTCGCCGGCGTTGCCGCCTGGCCTCGGACCGGTGGGCACGGGCATCTACTACCGCGGCGGCGCCTTCGATCTGGCGTGGGACGGGACGGCATTGCGGCTCGCCTCCGACGCTGCGAACCTGGGCGAGGTGGCGGTGGCGTGCAATGGCGGCACGCAGCCGCTTCGAGCCGGAGCATCCCTGGGGGTCGCCGTCGCCAGATGACCGCCGACGAGCCAGCAGAACCCCGGTCCGCCCTCCCGATGCTGCGCGGGCATCTTCGACGTCGGACGGCGCTCGGTGTCGCCCGGCTCGGCGACGCGGCGCTGTTGCAGGCGGCCGGGGCGGACCTGATGATGACGAGCCTGGACGAGATCGACCTTGCCGAGCTGGCCTACAGGCGCCTTTGCCGGCGGGGCGGGTAGCGCTGGGCAAAGCCCCGAGGACGCGCCTCATCCACCATGGTCCGCCGACGACTCGCCAACCCAAATTCGGATCAGTTGGCGAGAGGTGCCGTGCCCCCAGACCCGGCGTAGCGGCAGGCGCCGCCTTCGTATAGGTTCGCCAGCCGAGCCGCAGGTAGCCTGATCCGCACAATGACCACCACCCGCAAACCCCCACCCGAGGCCGATCTCTGGGACCGCTATACCCGCCTGCCCGCTGCCTCTAAGCTGGTCCTGCGCCTGAAAAGCCTGGTGTTCCTGCCGACGAACAAGACGGAGTTCCTGGACTGCCTGACCCGCTCCGGGCTGCGTGCGCCCGATGGCAAGGCGTGGTCGCCCCGTTCCGTCAACGTCGTGCTTGAGGAGCTGCTGCATCAGGGCCTGTTGACCGAGGGGCTGGCATGTCCCCCTGCCCTGCTGCATCCCGTGGCGGTCGATGCCGCCGCCTCTGCGGACAACAAGCCGCTGGTCGCAGCGGTGCTCCGGGCGTTCCCGGGGCGGCGCGTCATGTCGTACTACTCGTCCGGCCAGCAGTTTGACTGCAACGCGCTGTGGCGCTTGATCCGGCTGGCGGTGTATGCGGACGACCAAGCCGGGTTCACTGCGAACCGCGACCTGCACGACAAGGGCTGCGGCGCAGTGCAGGCGGCTGATCTGCTGGGCGTGCTGTTCGCCGCGCTGCCGCTCGCGTCCGACTGGCTGGCCAGCCGGCACCCGGTGATCCAGGTCGCCCTGTTCGACGCCAAGCTGTCCGCCTTCCTGCGCACCGGCGTGCCCGGCCCCGACCTGCCGGCGCTCCTCGACCGCTACCGGGCGCAGCAGGGCAAGACGGAGTTCGCCGCTGTCCGGCCGGCGCTCTTGCTGTTCGACCTGCTCGCGGGCCGGCTGGACGACGTGCAGCGCGGGATGGCGGCGGTCGAGGACCCCGCCGGCACCATGCGGCAGGCGTTCGAAGGCACGGTCGCGTTCCTGGGTGGCCGCAACGAGTCGGCGTTGCAGCACTACCGGGACAGCCTGAAGCTGCGCCGCAAGCAGGTCGGCAAGCGCAAGGTGTTCCTGGAGGGCGTACACGGCTTGTTCTTCTTGATGGCCCTGCTGCGCGCCAACGACGCCGCGTTACAGGCGGAGGCGCAGGCCGGGCTCGACGCCGCCCTGTCCAGCGCGTCCGCCTATGCCGGCGGGTTCGCAGCGTTGCAGGCGCTGCTTTGGCTGGCCCAGGGCCTTGAGCCGGAGGCGCGTATGCTGTTGGAGCAACTGCGTGCGGCGGTGCCGGCCGAGCCGCTGTCGGCGGCCTGCGTCGCCTTGGCGGAGCACGCCGTCGACGTGGACCTCGCGCACGCGCACCGCGCCGACCTCGATGCCCGCTTCGATCGACTAGCGGTCCAGTTGCCGCTCATTGCCCGCATCTACGCCGAAATCCTGGCGGGCGTGGCCGAGTCGCCCAGGCCGTACCGGGCCTACCTCGCCGAAACCGGCCAGGGCATGGATGTCGCGTTCACCCGGCTGATCCAGGTGCGCCAGCCTTGGGAGCGTGCGTTGGAAAGCCTGGATGCTTTTCTCGGCGCCGGACCTACGAAAACCGCCGCGGGGCCAGGACCCCGCAAGGCGAAGCGCCTGGCCTGGTTCCTGGACCCGGACACGCGGACGGTCGAGGTCGCCGAGCAGTCGGCCAAGGGCAAGGAGGGCTGGTCCGACGGCCGCCCGGTCGCGATGAAGCGGCTGCATGAGCGGGACCCGCGGCTCGACTACCTGACGGAGCAGGACCGCGCGGCGCTGCGCTCGGTCCGCAAGGAATCGTCGGGCTGGTACGGGGACGAGAGCTACTATTTCGACACGTCCCGCACCATCCCGGCGCTGGTCGGGCACCCCGCGGTGTTCGACGCCCGCCACCGGTCGCGGCTGATCGAGCTGGTGCGCTACCCCCTGGAGCTGGTCGTCACCGAGCGGCGCGGCAGCTACCACGTCGCGCTGTCGCACACCGCCACAGAGGCAACCGTGTTCCTGGAGGCCGAGACGCCGACGCGCTACCGCGTGGTCGAGTTTCCGGAAAAGATGCTGACGGTGCAGGAAATCCTGGGCCGCCGCGGGCTGACCGTGCCGCGCAGCGCGCGGGACCAACTGGTCGCCCTCGTGCGCCGGGACAACCCGGCGCTGCCGGTCCGCGACGAGATCGGGGCGGCCGAGCAGTCGGCGCTGCCGGGGCAGCCCGCGCCGGTGGTCCAGTTGGTGCCGCACGACGACGGCCTGCGGCTCAACTTGGTTGTGCGGCCGTTCGGCGCCGAGGGGCCGGCCTACATCGCCGGGCTGGGCGCGCGATCGGTGCTGGCGAACGTCGGCGGCGAGCAGCGCCGGGCCAACCGCGACCTGCCGCGCGAGCTGGCCGAGCGGGCCGCCCTGATCGAGGCGTGCCCGACGTTGCGCGACCGCGGCGGCGCGGACGCGCATGAGGTGGTGATCGACGACCTGGAGGGTTGCCTCGACCTGCTGCTGGAGCTGCAGGCCTACGCCGGCCCGGTCGCGGTCGAATGGCCGGAGGGGCGGACGCTGCGGGTGAGCCCGCTCACGCCGGACAAGCTGCGGCTGCGGGTCGGCCAGGACCGTGACTGGTTCAGCGTGGAGGGCACGGTCGCGGTCGACGAGGGCCAGGTGCTCGACATGCGTTTCCTGCTCGACCGGCTGGCGCGTGCCCAGGGCCGGTTCGTGCCGCTGGACGACGGCCGCTTCGTCGCGCTGACGCGGCAGATGCAGGCGCAACTGGGCCGGCTCGCGGCGGTGTCGGAGCCGCACCGGGGCGGACGCCGCGTGCATGCGCTCGGCGCCGCCGCGCTGGACGCGGTGCTCGAAGACGCCGGCGAGGTCAAGGCGGACGCGGCCTGGACCCGGCACGTCGCCCGCATCCGCGCGGCCGAGGGCTGGACGCCGAAGCTGCCGCCAACGTTGCAGGCGGAGCTGCGCGACTACCAGGTCGAGGGCTTCGCGTGGATGTCGCGCCTGGCGCGCTGGGGCGCGGGCGCCTGCCTGGCCGACGACATGGGCCTGGGCAAGACGGTGCAGGCGATCGCCGTCATGCTGGACCACGCGGAGGCGGGGCCGTGCCTCGTGGTGGCGCCGACCTCGGTATGCCCAAACTGGCAGGCGGAGATCGCGCGCTTTGCGCCGACGCTCACGACGTATCGGCTTTCCATGGCGAGCGACCGGGCTGCGCTGGTCGCCGGCCTTGGCCCGCGCGACGTGCTGGTGTGCAGCTATGGCCTGCTGCACCAGGAGGCCGAGCTGCTGGGCGGCCAGCCCTGGCAGATGGCGGTGCTGGACGAGGCGCAGGCGATCAAGAACGCCGGCACCAAGCGGGCGCAGGCCAGCCTGGCGTTGCAGGCCGGGTTCCGCCTGGCGCTGAGCGGCACGCCGGTGGAAAACGACCTCGACGAGCTGTGGAGCCTGTTCAACTTCGTGAACCCCGGCCTGCTCGGCTCGCGCGAGGGGTTCGGCAAGCGCTTCGCCATGCCGATCGAGCGGGACCGCGACGCCAACGCACGGCAGGCGCTGCGGTCGCTGATCCGGCCGTTCCTGCTGCGCCGGACCAAGGCGGCGGTGTTGAGCGAGCTGCCGCCGCGCACCGAGCAGACGATGCAGGTCGAGATGGGCGAGGCGGAGCGCGCCCTCTACGAGGCGATGCGGCAGCGGGCGCTGGAGAACATCGCGGCGCTCGACGCTCCCACGGGCAAGCGCAAGATCCACATCCTCGCCGAGATCACCCGGCTGCGGCGGGCCTGCTGCAACCCCGCCCTGATCGACCCCGAAGCCGGGGTGCCGAGTGGCAAGCTGGACGCCTTTCTCGACCTCGTGGACGACTTGATCCGCAACCGGCACCGGGCGCTGGTGTTCAGCCAGTTCGTCGGCCACCTTTCGCTCATGCGGGCGGCGCTGGACGCGCGGGGCATCCGCTACGAGTACCTCGACGGCAGCACGCCGTCGGCCGAACGCGAGCGCCGGGTGGCGGCGTTCCAGGCGGGCGGGGCGGAGCTGTTCCTCATCAGCCTGCGCGCGGGCGGCACCGGGCTGAACCTGACCGCGGCGGACTACGTTGTCCACCTCGACCCCTGGTGGAACCCGGCGGTCGAGGACCAGGCGTCGGACCGGGCGCACCGGATCGGCCAGGAGCAGCCGGTGACGATCTACCGCCTGATCATGCAGGACAGCATCGAGGAGCGGATCGTGCGCCTGCACCGCGACAAGCGCGACCTGGCGTCCGATCTGCTGGAGGGTGCCGAGACCAGCGCCCGGCTGAGCGAGGAGGAGCTGCTCGACCTGATCCGTAGCTGAAGGGGGCGCTGCCGGCCTGCAACCACTCCCCCCGGACAGAGGCTCCCTGCGGAAGCAGCGCAGACATGCGGACGCTATGCAGCCTGGACCCATGGGCCGGGCGTTACGCCGCAACCAGCTATGAAGCCCCACCAAAGGATGCACGGCCATGCCCGCCACAGCGCAGATCATCTACCAACCCTACGTCGCAGGGGCGCGCGGGGCGTTGAAGCCTGGGATCGCGGTCGTGTGCCGCACCGCCGAGGAGGGCGCGCGGCGGGCGGAGAAGGCCCTGGCCGGCGGTTCGATCGTCGGCGCGCGGGTGGTGAGGGTGCTGCACGACAGCGCCACGGACGAGTTCGGCGACCCGGAGTACCTGGGCGAGTTCGGACAGGTGCCGGAGGAGGCATGAAGAGGCGGGTTCGGGGCGCGTGACCATGGCGGCAACCGAGGCCCAGGAGAACCAACTGCAACAGCCGCCGGCTGCCCTGAACCGGCAGGTCGCCGTCATGGCCGTCGCGGCCGGAGTGACGGTCGCGAACCTCTACTACAGCCAGCCCATCCTGTCCGCCATCGCCGCCTCGTTCCACGCCTCGGAGGAGCAGATCGGCACCCTGCCCGTGCTCACGCAGGCCGGCTATGGGTTGGGGCTGCTGCTGCTGACGCCGCTTGGCGACATGGTCGACCGGAAAAAGCTGGTCGTCGTCCTGGAGGTGCTGCTGTCGTTCGCGCTGGTCGGCGTCGCGGCCGTCGGCAGCCTGCCCGCACTCTATGCCGCCAGTGCCCTTGTCGGGGTGCTTGCCGTCTCCGTGCAGGTCATCATGCCCATGGCGGCGGCGCTCGCCACCAAGGACAGCAAGGGCCGGGTCGTCGGGGTTGTGTTCACCGGCACGCTCATCGGCATCCTGTTGGCGCGCGTCATGAGCGGCTACGTCGCCGAGTGGTTCGGCTGGCGCTCCGTCTACGGCACCTCAGCCGCTCTGGCCCTGGCAGCGGCGCTCCTGGTGGCGCTGAGCCTGCCCACGCTGCCCACGCACTATTTTGGCAGCTATGGGGCGCTGTTGCGGTCGACGCTCGGCCAGTTCAGGCGCTTCCCCCTGCTGCGGCGCGCGGCGCTGCTGAGTTCGCTGGTCTTTGGCATCTTTTGCTCGTTCTGGACGACGCTCACTTTCCACCTGAGCGGCCCGCCGTTCCATTACCGCAGCGACACCATTGGCCTGTTCGGCGTGCTCGCGGTTGCCGGTGCCTTGGCCGCGCCCGTGTTCGGCCGGATGGCGGACAGGGGGAACCCGGCGCGGACGCAGATGCTGACGGTCGGCCTCATCCTCGTCAGCGTCCTGTGCGTGCAGTGGCTGCCCAACTCCGCCCTGGCGTTCGTCGCCGCCACGCTGCTGCTGGACGTGGGCGTGCAGGCGACGCAGGTCAGCAACCTGGCGCAGATTTACACCCTCGACGAGACGGCGCACAGCCGCATCAACACGGTCTACATGACGACCATGTTCATCGGCGGCGCCATCGGCACCTACGCAGGGGTGAAGTCCTGGTCGCTCGGAGGCTGGGCCGTCGTGTGCTGGCAGCTTCTTGCCTGGTCGCTGGCGGCGCTGGCGGTCGTGCTCTGGTCCTATCTGGCGGCAGGCCGCAGTGGCGCTGCGGCCCAGGCCACGCCTCCGCGCGCTGTCGTGCGGCAGCCCTGAAGGCGTGCCACCCGACTGCGGCACACTCCTCCGGCCCGTGGCGTCATGCTGGCGCGACCGCGTTGGCCTTGGTGGCCCCGCGGCCTCCGAGGGACCGCTCCGGTCCGGTCGTGGTGTCGCGCGCGGTTTGGTGCTCCATCTCGGCGTTCAGCTCGCCGCCCACGAGCACGATCGTGGCGGACAACCAAATCCAGGTCAGGAAACCGACCGCCGCCCCGAGCGACCCGTATGTTTTATTGTAGCTGCCGAAGTGGCTGACGTAGTACGAAAAGGCAACCGAGCCGACCACCCAGGCGACGGCAGCGAAGCCGCCGCCCCAAGTGACCCAGTGCCAGCGCGCCTTCTCGCGGCTCGGCCCGAAGCGGTAGATGCAGGCAAGCAAGGCTGCAAGGGCGACGAGCAGCACCGGCCAGCGCAGGAGGCGCAGCAACAAGTCCGCGACGGAGCCGAGGCCCACGACGTTGAGCACGACGGGGACCGCGACAACCGCGGCCATGGCCAGCAGCACGAAAACGATGCCGCCCACGGTGAAAGCGAGCGTAACGGCGGTGCGGAGCAGGAAGCCGCGCTTCTCGGTCTCGTCGTAGACGACGTTCAGCGCATCGAACAGCGCCTTGGTCGCCTGGTTGGCGCTCCACAGTGAGGTGGCGATGCCGAACACGGCGCCAAAGCCCAGCGCCTTGCCGTTCGAGGCGAGGCTGTGGACCTGGTCCGTGATGATCTGCATGCCGCCGCCCGGCACGACGCCGGAGAGGGCATCGAGGTTGTCCGCTATGGTGGCCGGATTGGCGAACAACCCATAAAGCGAGACCAGCGCGGCAAGTGCGGGGAACAGGGCGAGCAGGGCGTAGAAGGTGATGGCCGCAGCCTCGGTCAGCAGCCTGTCCTTGGAGACGTTCCCGGCAACCCTTTTCGTGATGGCCCACCAGCCACGAGCCGGGATTTCGGATGGCGCCCTGGCGTCATGGCCGGGGCTGCTGTCCGACGTTGCCCTGGGGCGGCGCGACAGGGCGTTGTCCGCATTCGGCGTCGCGTAGGGCGCGGGCTGGTCTTTGAAGGCTGTAACCGAGAGGCTGGCAACTGCCAAGGCGGTGAACAGCAACGAGACTGGGTCGCGTTTCATGGCTTGGTGCTCTCCCGTCCGTTTCAGCGCTTTATGCGGTGTAGTGCCTATCACATCGCTTGTTCGGCATGGAAGCGGCAGCCGCAAGAGTTGCAGGGCTATCGCACTTGGCCCGGCTTGCCTTCAGCCTCAAAGGCCTCGTCATCGCGAGCCGGCTCCGGCGCGGCAATCCAGGGTGACGTGGACCACATGGGGGCGCGTCGCCCTGGATCGCCACGTCGCAAACGCTCCTCGCAGTGACGAAGGGAGACAAATGCGATTGCCCTGGCGAGGGCTGCTTTCACGCTGCGAAAGCGTGGTCCGCACGACAAGCAAAAACCGTCGAGGCCGGCCTGCAGGGAGATTGAAACTGAGCCAAGCTACACTGGGCACTGCCCACTTCTGAGGCGCTGCGTGGCCGTCCTCTGGTCAGGCCGGCCACGCTGCCTGCTGGGCCTCCTGCTGGGGCCTAGTAGACGCGGACGCGGCCCCGGCGCTCGGTGGTGACTTGGTCCGCGGTGTAGGCTGGCGCGGCCGGGTCGAACTTGGTCCAGCCGGTTTTCTCGTATTCGGTCCGCCGCACGGCGGGGTC